>Ga0308157_10007879_pt1 | contig 12259 bp, 6 predicted proteins | sample PhyBR1_FD_201035 | JGI IMG/M metagenome (GOLD analysis project Ga0308157, IMG submission 201035) | Phyllosphere microbial communities from UC Gill Tract Community Farm, Albany, California, United States - DLSLB.R1 | ecosystem: Host-associated > Plants > Phyllosphere > Unclassified | place: USA...
ATACGTTATTTTCTCAAGTAGTTGATTTGCTTCAACAGTCTAAGCAGCAAGTTATAAGAGCTGTAAATCAAACTATGGTTTACACTTATTACGAGATTGGACGTATGATTGTTGAAGAAGAACAAAATGGAAAAGACAGAGCTGAATATGGAAAGCAACTTTTAAAAGGACTTTCGCAACGATTAACAGATGAGTTTGGGAAGGGGTTTTCAGTTAGAAATTTAGAGCAAATTAAAAAATTTTATTTTGTTTATTCAAAATCGCAGTCATTGACTGCGATTTCTGATGATTCAATTTCGCAGACACTGTCTGCGGAATTGAATAGTAGTGAAAAAAGTATTGTAACAAGAGAAAATTTCAGACTCACTTGGTCACATTATACTTTTCTGATCCGTATAGATGATTCAAACGAAAGAAGCTTTTATGAAATAGAAACAGCTAAAAATAATTGGAGTGTTCGGGAATTGAAACGTCAATATGATACAGCTTTATATACCAGATTATCTTTAAGCAGAGATAAAGAAGGGATTTTAAAACTTTCGCAACAAGGTCAGATTGTCGAGAAACCAAAAGATATTATTAAAGATCCTTATATTCTGGAATTCCTTGGTTTGCCAGAATTACATCAATATTCAGAATCAGATTTAGAGGAAGAAATCATTAATAAACTGGAGCATTTTCTGTTGGAATTAGGTAATGGATTTACCTTTGTCGCCAGGCAAAAAAGAATCACTTTTGATGATAAACATTTTAGAATAGATTTAGTTTTTTATAACCGGATTTTAAAAAGCTTTGTTCTTATTGATTTGAAAATTGGCGAATTAAAACATCAGGATTTGGGTCAAATGCAAATGTATGTGAATTATTATGACCGAGAAATGCGTTTGGAGGACGAAAACAAAACCATCGGAATTGTGCTTTGTCAAAACAAAAGCGATTTAGTTGTAGAATATACATTGCCCGAAAATAATGAACAGATTTTTGCCAGTAAGTATAAAACTATTTTACCAAGTAAAGAAGAACTAATACATTTAATTGAACAAGTATAAAAGATATTTAATAGGGTTGCAAGCAACTTTAGACTTTTATTTGAACATAATATATGAAAGACGAAGAAGACGATAACATCATTCCAAACAGCGACGAAAATAATTCAGATGAAAATCCGATTGATGACTATCAAGACGGAGATAATGATGAAATTATTAATGTAGGTGCGAAACATTTTGAAGGACAGCATTTTTACGAAAATCAGGAAGAAGAAGGCGAAGATGTGATTACCAAGGTTACAGGAATGTACAAAGATTGGTTTTTGGATTATGCTTCCTATGTAATTTTAGAGCGTGCAGTTCCTGCAATTGAGGATGGTTTTAAGCCTGTGCAACGCCGTATTATGCACTCTTTGAAAGAGCTGGACGATGGTCGTTATAATAAAGTTGCCAATGTTGTTGGTCACACGATGCAGTATCACCCACACGGAGATGCGAGTATTGGAGATGCGATGGTGCAAATTGGTCAAAAAGAATTATTGATAGATTGTCAGGGAAACTGGGGTAATATCTTAACTGGAGATGGTGCCGCAGCTTCGCGTTATATCGAGGCGCGTTTATCCAAATTTGCTTTGGAGGTTTTGTATTCCCCAAAAATTACCGACTGGGGAGTTTCTTATGACGGACGTCGTGCAGAACCAAATAATCTTCCAGTAAAATTTCCGTTGCTTTTGGCACAAGGTGCGGAAGGTATTGCAGTGGGACTTTCAACAAAAGTTTTACCACACAATTTCAATGAATTAATTGATGCTTCGATTAAAATTTTAAAAGGAAAACCATTTACATTATATCCGGATTTTATGACACAAGGTATTGCCGATGTGTCCAATTATAATGATGGAATGCGTGGTGGACGTGTTCGTGTTCGTGCTAAAATTGGCCAGCTTGACAAGAATACTTTGGTGATTACCCAAATTCCGTTTTCTACGAATACCACGACTTTGATTGACAGTATTTTGAAAGCCAATGAAAAGGGTAAAATCAAAATTAAGAAGATTGAAGACAATACAGCGGCTGAGGTTGAGATTTTAATTCACCTTTTTCCGGGCGTTTCGCCTGATAAAACAATCGATGCTTTGTTTGCCTTTACAGCTTGCGAAACTTCGGTAGCGCCTTTAGGTTGTGTGATTGAAGATAACAAACCTCTGTTCATTGGAGTTTCTGAAATGTTGAAAATTTCGACTCATAGAACGGTTGATTTGCTTCGTCAAGAGTTGGAAATTCAGTTGGAGGAATTAAAAAATAAGTGGCATTTTTCTACTTTGGAAAAAATCTTCATTCGTGAAGAAATGTATATTGATTTTAAATTGTACGGAGACAGGGAGTCGCTGTACGTTTATTTATATGACCGATTTGAGCCGTTCAAAAAATCATTCGTTAGAGAAATTCATGATGATGATTTGCAGAAATTAACTCAAATTCCGATGATTCGTATTACTCGTTTCGATTCTGATAAAGCTGATGATTTTATCGCTAAATTGGAAGAGGAAATGAAGGAGGTTGAACATAATTTGGCACACATTACAGACTTTGCGATAGCTTATTTTACTAAGTTAAAAGAGAAATACGGCAAAGGCAGAGAGCGTCAAACAGAGTTGCGTATTTTTGATGATATCGAAGCTACCAAAGTGGTTTTACGTAACACAAAATTATATGTAAACAGGGAAGAAGGTTTCGTAGGAACAAGCTTGAAAAAAGACGAATATGTTACCGATTGCTCCGATATTGACGATGTAATTGTGTTTTTGCGTGACGGAAAAATGATGGTTACTAAAGTCGATGCCAAAACATTTGTCGGTAAAGACATTATTCATGTGGCTATTTTTGATAAAAGTGACAAACGTACGATTTACAATATGATTTACCGAGATGGAAAATCGGGTCCGTCATATATCAAAAGATTCAATGTTTCTGGAGTTACACGTGATAAAATCTATGATTTAACGAATGAAACTAAAGGTTCCCAAACTTTATATTTTTCATGCAATCCAAATGGTGAAGCTGAGGTAATAACCATTTTATTGCGTCAGGTGGGAAGTATTAAGAAACTGAAATTCGATATTGATTTTGCTTCTCTAGCCATTAAAGGTCGTGCTTCCAAAGGTAATTTAGTCACCAAATATCCTATCAAAAAAATTGAATTAAAAGAGAAAGGGATTTCAACACTATTGCCGAGAAAAATTTGGTTTGATGATACGGTGCAACGATTAAATGTAGATGGAAGAGGGGAGCTATTAGGAGAATTCAGGCCAAGCGATAAAATATTAATCATTCAACAATCAGGAAAACTGAAAGTGATAACTCCAGAATTGAGTACGCATTTTGATGAAGATATGATTGTTTTGGAAAAATGGATTCCGAAGAAACCTATTTCAGCGATTTATTATGATGGTGAAAAAGAGCGTTACTATATCAAACGTTTCTTGGTGGAAACTGAAAACAAGGAGGATAGCTTTATAACAGAACATCCAAATTCAAGATTAGAGATTGTAGCCACTGATTATCGTCCTGTTGCCGAATTGGTCTTCACTAAAGTAAAAGGCGTTCAAAAGGAAAATATGACTGTAGATGTAGAGTCTTTTATTGCTGTAAAAGGATTCAAAGCGCTCGGGAATCAATTGACAACTGAAAAACTGAAGCAAGTTAATTTATTAGAACCCTTGCCTTATGAAGAACCAGAAGTAATTCCCGAAGAAATTGAAAAGCCAGAATTAGCCGAAGACGATATTGATGTCCAATTGGATGATGATGGTCAGGTTACTTTGAGTTTAGATTAAAAAATAAGAGGCTGTCTAGGAAAAGACGGCCTCTTATTTTTTTGATATTTCTATTAATTATACACCTACATATTTCTTTTTAACTTCTGGTTGGATAGATGTTAATTCACCAATTTTAACAGGTTTTCCAGTATCGATGCTATTTCTTGCAGCAATTCCAACAAGAATAGATAAAGCGCCGTCGCGAACACTGGCAGCCTGATGATAATTGTCTTCGGTTACATTAGGGTTGAAGATTTTATTTAACAATATATCATCTCCGCCACCATGACCTTCAGCTTGCGGAACATGGATAAAATCTCGTTTTCCTGTGTAATTGTGAGTGATGACAATTTCATCAAAGTTACCCAAATAAGTAGGATTGCTTTCCTGAATCCAGGCTTCCATTACTCCTTCGGTACCATTGAATTTGATGCGATAACCTTCATAAGGAGCATAGGCCGTTAATGAATAACTGGTTTGAACACCATTCGCATATTTTATACTTGCACACATTTTATCGAAAATGTTGATGTCATTTTTGAAAACGCAACCATCGCGCAAATAACCATCATATTTTTCATTAGCTACATACAGATCCATAAAGTACTGATTTTTTGTGATATCAGTGTAATAATTACATTCTTTTGTATGTGGGCAAGTGCGGCAATTTTCTGCTCTGAATGGTCCCTTCTTTCCGTAAAAATCTAAATCTCCGTACGCAAAAACTTCTGTAGGATCTGAATCAATCCACCAATTTAATAAGTCAAAATGATGTGTTGATTTATGAACCAGCAACGAACCGCTAAATTCACGAAGACGATGCCAGCGACGGAAATAATCAGCTCCATGTTTGGTGTCTAAATACCAATGAAAATCAACGGATGTTAATTTTCCGATGGTTCCTTTTCGCAAATGTTCCCACATAATCTGGCGATGTGGTGAATATCGATAGTTGAATGTTACCGTAACTTTTTTACCGTATTTTTTCTCAGCATCCAGAATAGCTTGGCATTTGGTTTCATCGGTGGTCATTGGTTTTTCGGTAACAATATCAGCGCCAAGTTCCATACCGCGAATAATATATTGATGATGGAAACCATCTACAGTCATAACCAATAACGTATCGGGTTTCTGTTCGCTCATCATTTTTTCAAAATCAGTATATCCTGCGCAATTTGGAATTTGCATTCGTTTTTTTGCATGCTCTACACGTCCCGGATTAGGATCGCAAAGCCCAACAAATTCTACATATTCTGAAAATCCTTTCACCACTTTTTCGCCCCACATACCAGTACCGCGGTGACCGCATCCGATCATGGCTAAACGTTTTTTCTTCTTTGTTTTCGTATCTTCTGAAGCGGTTTTATCATTGCTTTTTTCTTCGTTTGACAATGCTGCCAGTGGAGACAACAAAGCTCCGCCGACAACAAGTCCCGAAGTTGCCAAAAAATCTCTGCGTGAATTCATACTATATTAATTTAGGAATTCTAATTTACAAATTAATTTATATGAAAATAGATTAAAATCAACAATATAGATAATTGGGTTTGTTTGGTACTCTTTAAGTTAGAATGGAAGCTATTCTTTCGAAATTATTTATAACATTGAAATTCGAAATGCATTTCTAAAAGAATACTTTTATTGCAAAGTATCATATAAAATTACAAAGTGGTTGTTTCAAAATAAATTTGAAACAACCACTTTGTTTAATTTGAATCTTTCTTACTATTGAATTTTTATAATTAGCAAGAATTAATATTTACTTAGCTTCGCTTGATGAATACATTCTTCTATTTTTTCGACCATATTGTAGCTTCCACCAAAAAAGGCAGTTCTCTCGTGTAGTGAAGTCGGCTGAATTTCTAAAACTCGGTTTTCACCATCGGATGCTTTTCCGCCAGCTTGTTCAATAATAAAAGCCATCGGATTGCATTCGTACAAAAGTCTCAGTTTTCCTCTGACGGCTTTTGAACTTGTTGGGTATAAATAAACCCCGCCTTTTATCAAATTTCTATGAATATCGGAGGCTAAACTTCCAATATACCTAGAAGTATAAGGACGATCTTCCTCTTCTTGTTGACAATATTTGATGTAGTCTTTTACACCTTGTGGGAAATGAATATAATTCCCTTCGTTTACAGAATAAATGCAGCCATCTTTAGGACATTGCATCTTAGGATGAGATAAATAATAAGTTCCTAATGCGGGATTTAATGTAAAACCATTTACACCTTGGCCTGTTGTATAAACCAACATTGTTGAGGTTCCGTAAATAACGTAACCAGCAGCAACCTGAGCAGTTCCTGGTTGCAGGAAGTCTTCAAGAGTTACTGGCGTTCCTATTGGGGTTATTCTTCTGTAAACAGAAAAAATTGTTCCCACCGAAACATTTACATCAATATTGGAGGAACCGTCCAAAGGATCCATCAAAAGGACATATTTGTTATTATGGCTGTTGTCGCTTCCTTGAACTGTGATGAAATCATCATTTTCTTCGGAAGCAATTCCACATACAATTTCTCTGTTGATTAGTGTTTGAATAAAAACTTCATTGGCATAAACATCTAGTTTTTGCTGGTCTTCCCCTTGTATGTTTTTTTCGCCCACACCACCAATAATATCAACTAATCCTGCTTTATTGACTTCATGGCTAATGATTTTCGACGCTAATTTTATGGAGTTAAAAATCCGTGATAATTCACCCGATGAGTATGGAAAATCATTTTGATTCTCGATAATAAATTCTCCTAATGTTAAATTTTTCTCTTCCATGTTAAATTGGTTTGTGTTAGTTAGTTTTTGTCTCAAAATATAATTTTAACGATGAATATTTAAAGTAGGTTCGATTAAAAAATGGAGGTTTGAGGCTAAAAAAATATAATCCAATTTTAGACTTTAGGTTATTTTCTAAAGTCTGTGAGCTTAATTCTTTCGGGGTTTATTATTTAATATATTTTACAATATCGAGTTTTGTTTTCTTCAATTCTCTGGCAACAATTTTTGCGATTTCAGTAGCACCTTTTTCACAGTAATGTGTATCGTCAGCTTTATCTTCCTTATAATAAGGTATTTCGCCAGCTTTGTAATGCAAATGTAATTGTTTTGATTTTTCCGGACCATATGATTGTTCTAATAATTCAGAAAAATATTCCATATCTATAAATGGAACATTGTATTCTTGTGCTACCAAACGAGCTTCTAAAGTGTAATCACCATGAGAAGGAATTAGAACACCAGAATCGTTAAAATTTCTACGAGATACGGATGAAAACAGAATTGGAGTTGCTCCTTTTTCTCTGGTTTCAGTCACAAATCGAATTAAATTATGACGGTAAGCGGTATGTGGATTGGTATAGCGCAAAGAATCTTTGTCTTTTGCATCATTATGTCCAAATTGAATAAAAACATAATCACCTTTTTTTAGCAATTTGTAAACTTCATCCCAACGTTTTTCGGCAATGAAACTTTTTGTACTTCTACCATTTACTGCTCTATTATCAAATGTTATATTGTCATTTAAAAATTGTGGAAATAGCATTCCCCAGCCGCGCTCTGGATTTTCTTCTGGTTTTACTTTATTCGCCATTGTAGAATCACCGATTCCGTAAATAGTTGGTTTTTGTGCTAAACAGTTTAGAGAGATTAGCATCATAAGGGATAGGGAAATCCATTTCATAGTATTCATTGTTTGTTGTTTATTATTGGCTTTTAGCTTTTTGCTTTTGGCAGCATTCTTAATTCTTAATTCTGAAATCTTCTATTTCGCAGCTGTCGGTGTCGTTGCTTTGGCACCAATTACCACTTCATTTACGCTTACGTTTTCTGAATTGGTAATTGTTGTTCCGTTTTTGGCGGATTGGATGTTGATGTTGTCTAGTTTAATGTTCGAAACTTTTTTGTCTGGAAAACCTTCAATTACGATTCCAGTGTTTGTCGCTTCAACACAACTAATATTGGAAAAAGAAATATCAGATACTTTTGAAGGATTTAATCCGCTGCCTTCACCATGATAATTGGCTGTGATATAAAGACAATCTTCTACTTTCCCAAAAGCTATATTGTTGAAATAAATATTTTTTACATAACCACCTCGATCTGAATTTGTTTTGATGAAAACACCTCTTTTCAAATAACCTCTGAATTTGCTGTTTTCGACATAGACATTTCGAACTCCAGCCGACATTTCGCTACCTATTACAATGGCATGCAAGCCTTTGAATTCACAATTTCGAATCACAATATTTTCAGATGGTGTAGTAGAATTGCTTCGACCTTCATCGTCTCGTCCTGCTTTTATAGCAACATTATCATCGGCATTGTCAAATTTTATGTTTTCGATTAAAATGTCACTGGAATATTCTGGATCAATTCCGTCGTTGTTGTAATTGTGGGCATTGTATTTTAATCCTCGTAAGGTGATGCTTTTACTTTTTAGCAAATGCACACACCAAAAAGGAGAATCTTCTATCTGAACATCTTCAATCAGAATGTTTTTTGAATTGATGAATTGGATCAATTGCGGTCTTAGATAATGGCCATTTCCAAAAACACGTTCTTTGACTGGTGTGTTTTTATGGTTCATTTCCCGACTTAACATTTTGTCTTTTTCTTCGAGTTTTTTCCATTTAATCCAATCCGTTTTTCCTTCGCCATCTATAATTCCATTTCCAGTAATGGCAATGTTTTCTACATTATTTCCATAAATTAAAGGACTGTAATTGTAAAGCATTGTTCCTTCCCAACTGGTTAAAACTAAAGGATAATCTTTTGGATTAGAACTAAATCTAATCTTAGCTCCATCTTCCAAATGTAATTTTACATTGCTGACAAAATGGATAGGACCATTTAAAGTGTAAATTCCTTTTGGCACTATAATAGTACCGCCATTATTTTTTTTGCAAAGTGCCATTGCTTTATCAAAAGCAGGCTTGGCATTGCTGACCGAATCTCCTTTGGCACCCAATTTTGTTACTTCAATTTTGTATGAAGGAATTGTTGGTAATTGGATTCGTTTTACAATTTCATCGACTTTGTCTGAAGGGAAATCATTTTTTTGAGCAAAGCAAAATGATGAAAGCAGGAACAGAATTATGAGTCTATAGTTCATGGTTTTTCTTTTAATTATTTTTCAAATACCATTGTTTGTTTGATGGAGTAGAGCCAGAGTCCAATATATTTTCGATGGTATATTTTTTAGCTTCAGCGGCTTTTAATTGATGTGACCAGGTGACTCTGTTCTTTGGCTGAAACCCTTCTCCAGTGCAATTATATTCGGCATAAAAAGCAGTTGGTTGAGTGTCAGATTTTGACCAGGGACTCCAACCTTCTGGCAGAATATGTTTGCCCATTTCGCAGTTGATGTAAACTGTTTTTGCAAAAGGTCTCCAAGGTCGTCCAAGATAAGCCTGAGTCACATTTTCATCAGCTGTCAGTTTACAGTTTTTGAAAACATAACCAAACGGAATATCCTTTGCGGTTGATGCTGCTGTTGCATATGAGTCACTTTTGCTGTTTATGGTACAATTTTCAAAAAGGACCGTTGCATCTCCAAAAATAAAATCAGTTGTTCCTTCGATAAAGCAATCTTTGAAATAGTTTTTAAATCCTTCGCCAGAAGTGTATACCGTGTCCTGGTTTCCTAAAAAGCTACAGTTTGTAAACATCGCTCTATTTGCATTTAGATGCAACGCCACCGCTTGACCGATAGGACCAGAAGTGTTTTGGATGGTTATATTTTTGCAAAAGAAATCATCTCCTTCGACCAAAAGTGTGTATGTATAAAAAGTGCTATTGCGGCCGAGATCTATTTTTTTGAAATAATCATCATAGCTTATGATTGTTTTTTCTTTGCTTTCGCCAATTAACGAAATAGAAGGATTCCAAGCATGCACTTTTACTTTTTCATGATAAATACCGTCTTTTATAAAAATGGTAATTCGTTGACTAGGGTAGGCTTTTGCAGCATTTATGGCTTCCTGAATAGTTTTAAAATCTCCATTCCCGTTTTGGTCCACAACGATATTGAATTCATCTTTTAGGACAACTTCAGTTTTTTTTGGTGCAACTACTGTTTCAGCTGGGATTTTTTTTTTCCAGCTTTCGTATTTTTTTAAAACAGTCTTTGGTTCTGTGGTATACCATGCATAGCCATTTCTTCGTTCATCACCAATTTCGGCTAAAGTGGCTTTTTTAATTCCATCTCTGTCACAGAAAAAAGGCGTATTGTCGCTAAGTTCCATAAAACGTGCCCAAAGCGGTTCGGCATTTGGATCCTCAACTATAATTTTATTGGTTTTTTTAGCGTTATCCGCAGGAACTATTTCCTCTCTGATTCCAGTGAGTTTTGTTTTTTCAAACCAAGCTACGGCACTGTTTACGGCAGTAATTACTTCAGGAGATGGATTTTCAAGGGACATTAATAGCAAAACAATTTTGGCGGATTCTTTACCGCTTAATGAAGCTAATTCAAACGCTCTTGCATTTGCTGGAAGTAAAGTAACTTCGTCGTGTTGTGCACACCAAACTGTCAAAACTCCATTTTGTTTGTATTGTGTTTTTAAGATACAATCAATTCCTTTATCAAAAGCTTTTTTAGCTTTTTCAATAGTTTCCTGAGGAGGTTTTATTGAATAATAACCATTGTCATTAATACAGTTTTCCAACACATTCATTATATTGACCATAGAATCGTCATTATAAGTAATATGTGTGTAATATCCCTTTTTTATTGGATAAAATTGCGGCCAACCTCCATTGTCATATTGTGCTTCCAAGATATAACCCAGACCTTTCAGAAAAGCTTTTTTATATCTTTCATCTGGGTTCTGAGCATATATTTTAGATAAAAACAGCATTTCTTGAGTAGTTGCCAGATTATCAGTTGTTACTTCATCTGTGCTTGGTTTAAGAGCAATTAAATTTTTCTTTTCAGCTTCCGTTAAAGGCTTTTGCATTTGAATGTTTTTTGGCCATCCGCCGATATTGCGTTGGTACAATAAAACATTTTCAGCAATTGCTTTGGCTTCATTGGATGCGAACCAACTGCTGTCATTATCGCGAATAATAGAAGCCCATCTTTGTTCTTTTTGCGCTTGAATATTTGCGCTGAACATCAATAATAGTACAATTGTAATGCTTGTTTTTATGCTTTTCATTTAAAGATGTATTATTTTGTTATTCTAAACCAATCGATAGCAACATTTCCGGCATCATTTATAATCCCTTGTCTTAATGCGAAAAAGCCAATTTTAGCTCCAATCCATTTTCCTTCTTTTGCAGTGAAAGCTTCGCCAATAGGAGTGAAGTCATTTCCGTTTTCGCTATAATAAAAAGTACAAATTCCCCCTGGTTTTACTTTTACTTGTAGATAAAGGTTTTGATTGCTAACAGAGATTGGTTTGGTTTCGGTTTCTACTCCTTTTTTGTCAACATTTTTTGCCGTTTTTTGAGAAAGGTATAATTTGCCACCTTCTTGTTTGAAACAGATATAGCTGTAATCTAATCCCATTACAACTAATCCCATACTTTCTCCATCAAAACGTGGGTTGAATTTAATTTTTGCGGTAGCAGTAAATTCATTCGAAGGCATTTTCTGCAAAAGCAAATTAGGGATTTGGTAAAGTGTTGTTGCTTCTTTTGGAACAGGAATGCAATTCAAACTGTAATACCCCATAGAAGTAGGGAAGCCCCAAGTGATCTGAGGATTAGCATGCCATTGCCATTGTAAACCTAATTTTGGAAGATTAAATTCATCACTTTCTGCCGGAGTTTCTATTGGGAAAGATTTTTTTCCAACATTTGGTTTTCTGAAAGTCGTTACTGGCTCGCCAATTCCATTTTTATCATCGTCAACTCCAATTACAGGCCAATCGTTTTCCCATTTCATTGGTTGCAAATGAACTACCCTGCCATACACAAACTGATCTTGAAAATGGATGAACCAATCTTCTCCAGTCTGAGTCTGAACCCAGGCACCCTGATGCGGACCATTTACAGTTGATTTTCCTTGGTCCATTACTTTTCTTTTTTCATAAGGGCCATATACATTTTTGGATCTCATAACTGTTTGCCAACCAGTTGCAACGCCACCAGCCGGAGCAAATATGTAGTAATAACCGTTGCGTTTGTAAAATTTTGGACCTTCAATCGTGTTTTCATCTGCATGACCGTCAATAATCATTACATCATCATTATTTGCTACAGTTCCTTCTGAATTCATTGTGCAAATCGCCAACTGGCTTTTTATTCCGGCACGGCTTCCGGCAAAAGCATATGCTAGATACACTTTTCCATCTTCATCCCACAGCGGAGTTGGATCGATAAGACCTTTACCTTCTTTTACCATAACAGGTTCGCTCCATGGACCTTCGGCTTTTTTGGCTTTTATTTGATAAATGCCAAAATCAGGATCTGGATAATAAATGTAAAATTCATTATTATGGTATCGAATGC
>Ga0308157_10007882_pt1 | contig 12257 bp, 9 predicted proteins | sample PhyBR1_FD_201035 | JGI IMG/M metagenome (GOLD analysis project Ga0308157, IMG submission 201035) | Phyllosphere microbial communities from UC Gill Tract Community Farm, Albany, California, United States - DLSLB.R1 | ecosystem: Host-associated > Plants > Phyllosphere > Unclassified | place: USA...
ACCGCTTCCGCCGCCTGCCCGTGCGCTACGAACGCCGACACGACATCTACGAGGCCTTCACGACCCTCGCTGCAAGCCTCATCACCCTGAACCAGATCAGGCGGTTCTGTTAGGCGCTCTTAAATGCCACGGTCCCAGAACCCTCAGCACCCACCGAAACAGCCAAGCCCCACATCATCGCGGTTTAAGCCCCTCCAGCGGTCAGCCGCCCCTTATCGAAGACACATCGAAAGGGCTGCTTGGGGTGGAGGCTGTGTGAAAACGTTGAGGCCATAGAAGGATCTTCCCCTCTCACCCCCTGTGCAGCGCCGGCATAGCACCCCGATGGCATCTTGGTTGCCAACCAGAATGCTCGAATGTCGGCAACGCAGAAGATTGTTCTACAATTTCGGCGCGCGCCTGAGTTTTCACACAGCCTCGGTGGAAAGCGGCGGCTCGACAGATGGACGCCGAGCGGCTGGATTGCGCCATTAACGGACCTTCACCTTCGAGCTGCGCAAAGGCTGCTCTTGGTAGGAGAGCAGCCCCTCAACAACTGAAGCAAGGTCCTCCGAGCGTCTGCAATGTTGGTTCGATCGGCTCAAGGCCAAGAACGCAGCGATGTTCGCCTGCACGAAGGTCCTGAAGAAACTCCGTGAATAACCTCCAAATGCGTCTGATGAAGTTCGGCCGGCAAACGCCGTAGAGCCCGCGATAGAGCTCAATCCCGCCATGGCCTTGGCAGTGTCGACGCCTATCCGACCCTTCTCCATCGCGCCGAGCCCGAGCCAGGCACCAGGCGTGTGCGCAGGGCCCAGATGTGCTTCGGCTTCAGCGGCGGTTTGGGTCCGACAATACCGCCGCGGTTCCAGGGAACACGTGTGCTGGTGGGAACGGTAACGACTTCGGGCATGACAGGCTCCTGAGTTGAGGAGCTCGTCATGAGGAACCTGTTGCTGCCGATGGGCCCAATGTCGAATGACGGATCTTTGCAGCACAAGCCGACATTGGCGTCGGCGGGCCCGGACCGCTGCTACCGATCCTGAGGAGCCATTTGGTGTCTCGTCAATGAGGGGCCGCTGACAGAGGCATAGCGGACCTGCCAGCGATCGCAGCTGAGCTTGGCTGTCCCAATGAGTGCCAGAGCTTCGAGCGGACAAGACGCTCCAGAATGCCAAGCCAACCGCTTGGAACGGGCTGAGCGGGCGTCCGGAACGTTCCGGCAGGCCTTGCCCACTCGGAACGTCAGACAGACGGTGCGCTGCCGGACCGAAGGCGCGCCGCTGTCCCATTCGGTCAAGCTGCCTTGCTCAGCTTCGGTATGCTGCCGCGCGCCACGACCCGATCTGGATCTCGAAGTGCACCCTGATCGAGCTGACGGTTAGCGAAGCCGATCCGGCTGCGAACCCAGACCGGCGACGGGGCTCAACCTCCAGATCACGTCAGAGGCGGAGCGCAATTTTTCACGAGGCGCCCTGCCTGAGCTGGCGGCCTCCAGGAGGCGGTCATGGATGTCACTAGACGGATCTTCGCCACGGGCGCAGCCGCGATGCCCTTCCTTGGTGCGAGCATGCCCTACGCGCGGGCTCAGAGCACGGCACAGATCGCGCAGAGCAAAGCCGAATGGCCTGACCTCGAGGAGGCCAAAAACATTGCCGAAGAAGGTTTCATCTACGGTTTACCACTCGTAATGATCTATGCGGTTATGCAAGAGTTTGCCGTCGACAAGAACTCGGGCCAGTTCAAGGCGCCGTTCAACGAAATTCGCAACATGCACCACGTTGCCACTCCAGAGGATACGGCTGTCATCACGCCAAACAGCGACACGCCTTACTCGATGATCTGGCTGGATTTGCGCGCTGAACCGATGGTGATCTCGGTGCCGACGGTGCAAAGGGACCGCTACTACGCGGTCCAGCTCATCGACTGCAATACCTACAACTATGGCTACATCGGAACCCGAGCCACGGGTACGGAGCCGGGCGACTATCTGGTGATCGGTCCCGGCTGGAGAGATGAGACGCCCACCGGGATCAAGAAGGTCTTCCGATCGACAACTCCCTTTTCCCTCGCGCTGGTCCGCACTCAACTCTTCAACCCCGACGATATGTCGAAGGTCGAGAAAGTTCAGGCCGGGTACAAGGCGCAGCCGCTGTCGGCGTTCCTCAAGCGGCCGGCTCCGCCTGCCGCGCCGAAGATCGACTTTTTCCCCGCCACCACGGCTGGCATCAAAGATAACTTCTTCCAGTATCTCGACGCTGCCCTGCAATACGTTCCTGAGACGCCAAGGGACAAGGCGATCCGCGCGAGACTTGCGAAGATCGGCATTGGACCCGGCAAGACCTTCGCGTTCAAGGATTTATCGCTTGAGCACAAAGCCGCAATCCTGGCAGCCATGAAGCAGGGCGATGACAAGGTCGATAGTTGGCTGGCCAGGGGAAACAAGAACATTAACGGCTGGAACGTGGGCGCGTTCTTTGGCGACGAGGCCTTCTACAACGGCGATTGGGTGATGCGGGCAGGATCTGCCAAAGGCGGTCTCTTGGGCAACGATGCCGTAGAAGCGATGTATCCCTACACCCGAACAGACGTGACCGGTGAGCCACTCGATGGCAGCAAGCACAAGTACAGGATTACCTTCTCGCCTGGCCAACTGCCGCCAGTGAATGCGTTTTGGTCTGTCGCGATGTACGACGGTAAGAGCCAGCTACTGGTCAAGAACCCGATCCATCGCTACCTCATCAACTCTCCGATGCTGCCGGGGATGAAGAAGGACGCGGATGGCTCGCTGACGCTTTACCTTCAGAAGGACAGCCCTGGTGTGGATAAGGAAGCTAATTGGCTTCCGGCGCCGGACGACAAAATCTATCTCGTCATGCGCCTATATTGGCCGAAAACTACGCCGCCTTCGATCCTACCCGCGAGTGAAGGGACATGGCAGCCGCCCGGAGTGAAACGCGTCTCATAACGCATGGACACTCCATAACGCCCAATCCGCGAAGGTCCGCTTCTGAGGCCGAAGCAGACCACCAATACACTGTACGGCTCATCGGCGCGCTTACGGCGCCTGCGCACGAATCCTGCGTCTCGGGTGGGTGCTCTCAGCAGGAACGAAGGCCAGCAGGACGAGCGGATCCGACCAGACGCCGCCCGTCAGTACTTCGTGACGAGCGGCTTGGTCTCGGCAACCGGCTTTGGCGGGGCGACCCAGAGCGGGGCCGAGATCGAAAGGTAAGTCGCCGTGCCGGTGAAGCGGTTCTTGACGTCGAGCTCGCGGAAGAACCGGACGTTCGTCGAGACTGGGATTTCACCCAGCTTGAACGTGTAGCCAATCTGGGCGCCGAGCGACGTCACTCGGCCTTTGAACGGACCAATCCGGTTGCCCGAGCCGCTGTCGCCGGTCAGCTGATCGTAGTAGTAGCCGACAAGACCGACCGACAGTTCCTTGCTCAGGTACTTCGAGGCGGACCACTCCAGGTGGAACTCGGTGCCGGTGAGGTACTGGGTCGCCGGGTTGATCCAGTTGAAGGTGATGCCAGGCACCACTGAGAGCTCGTAGCCGAGCACCGGATCGAGGTAGGTGAGCGCACCGCTGAAGTCGATCGCCGGGCGGTTGAGCGCGATGTTGGAGAGCTGGCCGTTCTCAAAGGAGCCGGACGGCACGACACCCAGCAACGTCGTACTCCAATGGAAGTTCGCGGAGTGCCAGCCTACGAACGAGGCGAGATAGATGTCTCCGACGTTGAAGATGGCGTCTCGCTCGCGACCGGCGATGATGCGGTCGATGCGCGGTGAGGAGAGAACCGCCCCGGCGCTCACGTTGGGCGTGCCGAACGGAATGGTGATGGAAAACCCGAGATTGCCGCCCAGGATCTCGACTGGCGTGACCCAGATCGGCGTCGCGAAGTTCGCGCTGAAGTCGATCTTGACGTTCGCGGCGACGACGCCACCGCCCTGGAAGACACGCCCCCCGCCGAGGTTGCCCGAATAGTAGTAGGTCTCGCTCTCGAAGTAGAAGCCGGGCGGCGGCGTCACGCCCGCGAGAGGGCCGCGATTGCCCAGCACGTAGATGCCTTGCGCATATTCAGCCGCCTGTGCATCCGGCGTGGCCTGCAACGCCGCAGCGCTCAAAAGCGCAAAGCAAAGGGGTCGCCAAGATTTCAGCATGAGCGCGCCCCCCAAAAGTCAGGCTGTTACATTCAAGCTCCCCGAAGCGCCAATAAATTACAAGCATCAATTTTGCACAGGCGCGCACCTCATGCGGTGGTGTTGCAAGATTGTCCCTCGATCCGGCTCGTTGATGCACTCACGGCAGTCCCCTGCGCCTAACGTCGAGAGAGCTAGAGGCAGCAGCCCGCATCCAAGTAGGGTCGATTAGTGCGATTAATAAGGCGGCGTTTGTCCCATAGGATCAAGCAGGATCTCCCTGCAGCCGTACCGTGATGCTGCCGAGCTCACCTGAATCGTACGGGGGCCCTCGGATTTGCCGCGGGCGCGTTGCCGTGCGCTCCACCTGCTTCCAGTGCGCTGAGCCTGCGAACGGCGTCAGCGCCCGTTGCCTATGCGGCCAACATGACTGGCTGCCTGCATCAGGACTTACCCGATGGTCCGCTACGCCAGCCTCGCGCTCATCCTGCTGACCACCTCGGCCACCTGGGGCGGCGAAATTCCGCGCTATGACATCGAGGCAACCTGCCGAGCGGCCCCAACCCTGCAGGGCAACGCCGGAAACACGGATCGGAATTGCATCAAGGACGAGACGCAGGCCCGCACGCAGCTCGGCCAGCAATGGGCCGGCTTCGACGCGCGACAGCGGGACGAATGCGTCCGGGAAGCGGGCCTCGGCGGATCGCCGAGCTACGTCGCCCTGCTGACGTGCCTGCAGATGTGAACCGATGGAGAGGCACACGGGCTGCTGGGAGGCTCGTTCGGCTCCCTAGCGAACACCGCGGATACGGATACTGACCTGATCGTTCGGATTGCGCCCATGGAGCCCCAGCCGAATTCCGTGACGCACACCTCGACCTTACGCCGAAGGGACTGCCTTCCAGCCAGGGATCTTGGCCTCCATCCAACCAGCCTGCCCGACGGCACCTCGGGCTCCATCCAATCGGCTCTTGCACAGGAAGACGCTCACCTGTTGCGGGACCTCGGTGCCGATCCCACTCCCCCCATCCAGGCTACAGGTCTGGGCCCCGCCATGTTGGCCGACCCGAACGCGATCCTCCCGCTGGGGGCGTTCTGCGAGCTCATCGCCCGCACCGGGGCCTGCACGGGCTGCCCGCATTTCGGGCTGCTCCTGGGCGAGAGAGTGCGCCTGACCTCTCTCGGGCTGATCGGATCCCTGTTGCTGCACTCCGAGACCGTCGGTGACGCCCTGCGCAGCCTCATCCGGCATGCCGAGATGCATTGCGTTGGCGCCACAACCGCTCTGACCGCCAAGGACGGTACGGCCGTGTGGAACTGCGTGGTCTACGAGCCCGGCACGCGCTGCGCCGACCAGATTGCCGATGCCGCCGCCGCGGCGGGCACCAACGTGCTGCGGGCACTGTGTGGCCCGGACTGGTCTCCCGACGAGGTGCTCCTGCCGCGCGCGGTGCCGGCGGATGAGCTGACCTACCGCCACGTTTTCGGGGCACCCGTCCGGTTCAGTCGCGAAGCGGCGGCCCTGGTCTTCCCGGCCTCTCAGCTCGAACAGCCGATCCCGGGTGCGGACCCCGTGGTCCGGCGAGCCTTACAGGACAGGTTGCGGGTTGAAACGCGCAGGTCCGCCCTCGACTTCACGACGCGGCTCCGGCAATTGCTCCGAACCGAGCTGATGCACGGCGGCGGCTCCGCAGAGAGGATCGCAGGACTTCTCTCTATGCACCGGCGGACCCTGAGCCGGCGCCTGGAGGCGGAAGGAACGACGTTCCGCGCCGTGGCGCACCAGGGGCGTTTCGAGATCGCCCGCCTGTTGATCGAGCACACCGACATCCCATTCGTGCAAATCGCGACGGCGCTCGGCTTTTCCGAGGCCAGTGCCTTCACGCGAGCCTTCCAGCACTGGTCCGGGGACAGCCCGAGCGCCTGGCGCGCGGGACACCGGCCATAAGCGGCCGCCAAGCTTCTCGAGGGCCTCATTCAGCATAACCAGGGGACTTGCCCTATATCATCAAGGCATTGACCGAAAAAATCATGGCCCTTTCACCAAAATGCAGGGAGGTGTCCCTATTGATCAAGCACGGTTCCGCGGGTCCCCCATTGTGATGCTGCTTCGTGACCTGCGCAGCCCCGCGCAGGGTGCAGGGCAACCGCCTCGCGCGGCGATTGGCTGAGGAACGTCCTGATCGCCGTCGGTCTTGCCGCTGACCTGCTTGCGCTTTGCCAAGGGTGCCCATGCTGCACCGGTGAACGGCCACCGACTGAAGCTGCAGAGCGCGCGAAGGATTGAACCCAGAGGGATCGAACCATGACGTCCGGGCTCGTCGGTGATGCCGTTCTCGCGCCAAAGCCCGCCGATCGCCCCGGCATGCGCTGGATCCCCGGTGGGACCTTTCGTATGGGCTCCGACCGGCACTATCCCGAGGAAGCCCCGGTTCATCGGGTCACCGTGGATGGCTTCTGGATGGACCAGAGCCCGGTCACGAATCGGCAGTTCCGGCGCTTCGTTCACGCCACAGGCTACCGCACCGTCGCCGAGATTCCGCCGGATCCGAAGGACTATCCCGGCGCGCTGCCGCATCTGCTGTTTGCTGGGTCGCTCGTCTTCGTGCCGCCACGCGGGCCCGTCGACCTGCGTCATTGCAGCCAGTGGTGGCGGTTCCTGAAAGGGGCGGACTGGCGCCATCCCTATGGCCCGGGCAGCTCGATCAAGGGCCTCGACGAGCACCCGGTGGTGCACGTCGCCTACGCCGATGCCGAGGCCTACGCAGCTTGGGCCGGTAAGGCGTTGCCGACCGAGGCCGAGTGGGAGTTCGCCGCGCGTGGCGGCCTCGACGGGGCGGAGTTCGCCTGGGGTGAAGAGTTCACGCCAAGCGGCCGCCTGATGGCTAACACCTGGCAGGGCGACTTTCCCTACCTGAACACCGCCGATGGCTCTTTCCGGTGGACGACTCCGGTGGGCGCCTTCCCGCCGAACGGCTACGGCCTCCTCGACATGATCGGCAACGTCTGGGAGTGGACGGCGGACTGGTTCGCGCAGCGGCATCAGGCCGACGCCCCGAAGGCCTGCTGCATCCCCCAGAACCCGCGCGGCGGACGGGAGGCGGACAGCCTTGACCCTCGTGATCCGCAGAGCCTGATCCCGCGCAAGGTGGTGAAGGGCGGCTCGCATCTCTGCGCGCCGAACTACTGCCGGCGCTACCGCCCCGCCGCCCGCCACCCCCAGCCTGTCGACACATCGATGAGTCACGTGGGCTTCCGGACCATCATCAGGGAGAGGAACTGACCATGAGCTATGGCGACACCCACGCGCCTTCGCGGCCCACTCGATCCAAGGATCCATCGGCGCCCCTGGCCGCCGAAGCTGGGGGCCCATGCAAAACGCGCGTCAGCACGGGAGAGCCGCACAAGGCCGCTCGCCCGGCGTTCCGGCGGACCTGCGCGGCGCTCACCGGCGGCGTCCTGCTGGCCGCGACCGCCCTGACGCCCGCGCGCTCGCAGGCGCCGCAGCAGCCGTCATCGAAGCCCAACATCCTGTTCATCATGGGCGACGACATCGGCTGGATGCAGCCCAGCATCTATCACCGCGGCCTGATGGTCGGCGACACACCGAATATCGACCGCATAGGCCGTGAAGGCGCGATGTTCACGGACTACTATGCCGAGCAGAGCTGCACGGCCGGCCGGAACGCCTTCTTCACCGGCATGCATCCCCTGCGCACCGGCATGATCCCGCCCCAGCTTCCCGGAAGCCCGTCCTACCTGCGCCCGGGCACGCCGGCACTCGCCAAGTTCCTGCGCGACCTCGGCTACAACACCGGCGAGTTCGGCAAGAACCATCTGGGCGACCACACCGACGCACTGCCCACCGCGCACGGCTTCCAGGAGTTCTGGGGCTATCTCTACCACCTCGACGCCATGCAGGGCGTGAGCTTCCCCGACATCAACAAGAGCGCGTCCGAGCAGACCATCGCGCCGCCCTGCAGGAACACGCCGGTCCCCGGCCTGTCCGACGTGCCAGGCGCGGTCGACCAAAAGACGACCCTGTGCCTGATGCCGCCGCGCCCGATGATCGCCTGCACATCCTCCGACGGCACCGCGGCTAACCAGACCTGCAAGGACGAAGGGCCGCTGACGCTCGACCGGTCGCGAACAGTCGACGAGGAAATCTCAGCTAAGGTCGTCGACTTCCTCGACCGCAACGATCCGAAGAAGACCAACAAGCCGTTCTTCGCCTGGTACAACCCGGCCCGGATGCACATCACCACGATGCTGTCGCCAAAGTACGAGGCGATGCTAGGGGAGAAGGGTGGAAAGGACTGGGGCATCAACGAAGTCGGCATGAAGCAGCTCGACGACAACATCGGCACGGTCCTGAAGAAGCTCGAGGATATGGGCCAGCTCGACAACACCATCGTCGTCTTCACGACGGATAACGGGGCGGAGGTCATCACCTTCCCGGACGGCGGCACGACTCCCTTCAAGGGCGGCAAGCTGACCACCTGGGAAGGCGGCATGCGAGCACCTCTCGTCGTGCGTTGGCCGGGTCACATCGCGCCGGGAACGGTGAAGACGGAGATCATGGCGTCGCTCGACTGGGTGCCGACGCTGGTCAACATCGCAGGTGGCGAGAAGGGCGACGGGCTGAAGAAGCGGATCGAGAGCGGCAGCTATCCCGGCATCGCCAAGACCACCCTCGACGGAGTCGATCAACGAGACTTCCTCGAAGGCAAGGCGAAGTCGGGCCGGGACACGTTCTTCTACTACACCGGGCCTGTCCCGTCGGCGGTGCGGTACAAGAACTGGAAGCTCTACTTCGCCATGGCGGGTGCCGATGCAACGGGCGGCCTGCTAGGCCCCCAGACCTTCCACTGGACACAGATCGCCAACATCAAGCGCGATCCGTTCGAGATCACGGTGGTCGACAACAAGTCGCTCTTGGCGATGGGCGGCGCGCTTGCCGCGCCCAGCACGGCCTATCTCTACGACTGGAACATCCTGCCCATCGGTCAAGCTCTGTGGCTGAGGGAGCTCGAATCCTATCAGGCGTATCCGCCCATGCAGGACCCGGCCAGCTACAACCTCAGCCAGGTTCTGGAGCAGGTCAAAAAGGCGAAAGTCTCCAGCCACGCCGGCGAATAGAGTCCGAGGCTAAACTTCAGCGGTCGCCGCCATCGGCGACCGCACCTGAGCAATGCGAGGGCCGCGGGACCAGCGGGCATGCCGATGTCCCGCAAGTTCGATCCGTCCATGCCGCGGATTCTGCGCCACCAGATGCCGCTTCACGACCCATTCGTTGGCCAGATCAGGGAAGCTTATCATGGGCATGCACCGCCGCGGATGGCTCGGACTGCTGGCATCGACCCTGGTCGCGACGGTCACCGTTGCGCCCGCGGTCGCGCAGCCACGAAAGCCCAACATCCTGGTCATCATGGGCGACGACATCGGCTACTGGAACATCAGCGCCTACAACCGCGGCATGATGCAGTACCGCACCCCCAACATCGACCGGATCGCCAACGAGGGTGCGCTCTTCACGGATTACTACGGCCAGCAATCCTGCACGGCCGGCCGTTCAGCCTTCATCACCGGCCAGAGCCCGCTGCGAACCGGCCTCCTCAAGGTGGGCCTGCCAGGGGCCAAGGAAGGTCTTTCGGAGAAGGACCCGACCATCGCCGAACTGCTGAAGCCACAGGGTTACGCGACCGGTCAGTTCGGCAAGAACCATCTCGGCGACCGCAACGAGTTCCTGCCGACGGTCCATGGCTTCGACGTGTTCTTTGGCAACCTCTACCATCTGAATGCGGAGGACGAGCCGGAGCACGCGGACTACCCGAAGAACCCCGCCTTCCGGGCGCAGTTCGGTCCTCGCGGGGTCCTGAAGTGCGCCGCCACCGCGAGCGATACCCCGGGCGAGGACCCGCGCTTCGGCCCCTGGGGCAAGCAGACCTGCGAGGACACGGGGCCGCTCACCAAGAAGCGCATGGAGACCATCGACGCGGAATTCCTGGCGGCCACGACCGACTTCATTGACCGGGCGAACCGGGACAAGAAGCCGTTCTTCGCTTGGTTCAACTCTAGCCGCATGCACATCTGGACCCGGCTCAAGGCCGAGGCGGAAGGCAAGACCGGGCTCGGCATCTACCCGGATGGCATGGTCGAGCACGATGGACAGGTCGGCCAGCTTCTCAAGAAGCTCGATGACCTTGGCATCGCCGACAACACCATCGTGATCTACACCACCGACAACGGTGCCGAGACATTCACCTGGCCGGATGGGGGCACCACCCCGTTCCGCGGCGAGAAGAACACCAACTGGGAGGGCGGCTATCGCGTGCCGGCAATGGTACGCTGGCCCGGGCTCGTGCCGGCACGCACCGAGATCAACGAGCTCGTCTCGGCCGAGGACTGGGCGACGACGCTGGTCGCTGCGGCCGGCGAGCCCGAGATCAAGGACAAGCTCCTGACGGGCTACGAGGCGGCCGGCAAGACCTTCAAGGTGCACCTCGACGGTTACGATCAGCGCGACCTTCTCGCCCGCAGCGGCCCGGACAAGCGCCGGGAGTTCTTCTACTGGACGGACGACGGCAACCTGGCTGGCCTCCGCTACGACCAGTGGAAGGCGGTGTTTCTGGAACAGAAGGCGCAAGGCTTCGATGTCTGGGCTCAGCCGATGGTGCAGCTGCGCCTGCCGATGCTGTTCAACCTGCGCTCCGATCCTTTCGAGCGTGCCCAGCACGAGTCGGGCGACTACGTGCGCTGGTTCATCGAGCACGCCTTCGTGCTTGTTCCGGCCCAGGCGCTGGTCGCGCAACATCTGGGAAGCTTCCAGCAGTTCCCGCCGCGTCAGCGCCCCGGCAGCTTCTCGATCGACCAGGCGCTGGAGAAGCTCCGGAGCCCTCCGTCGAGCAATTAGCCGCGTCGTCGTGCAGCTCCGGGAGTGCGGAACATGAAGACGCCCCTTACCTCAGGCCATCTCAACCGTCGAACCGCGCTCACGGCACTGGCCGGGCTTCCGGTCCTTGCCGGATCGATCCTGCCAGCGTTGGCTCAGGCTCCGACGTCTTCTGCCACTTCCTTGGCCTCCTGGAACGAGTCTGCATCGAAGCAGGCGATCACAGACTTCGTCGGCCGCGTCACACAGAAGGGCGGATCCGATTACGTCGAGCCGGCCGAGCGGATCGCGGTGTTCGACAACGACGGCACCCTGTGGACGGAACACCCGATGTACGTCCAGCTCGCCTTCGCGCTCGACCGCGTGAAGTTGATGGCGCCCATGCACCCCGAGTGGAAGAACAAGCAGCCGTTCCAGGCTGTGCTCGACGGTGACATGGCAGCCCTGGCCGCGTCCGGCGAGCGCGGCATGATGGAGCTGGTCATGGTGACCCATGCCGGCATGACGAGCGCGGAATTTGCCACCATCGTCTCGCAGTGGTTGGCAACCGCCCGGCACCCGCGCTTCAAGCGCCCTTATATCGAGTTGGTCTACCAGCCGATGATCGAGTTGCTCGGCTACCTGCGCGAGAACGGGTTCAAGACGTTCATCGTCTCCGGCGGTGGCGTCGAGTTCATGCGTCCCTGGACCAGCCGCGTCTACGGGGTCCCGCCCGAGCAGGTCGTGGGGTCTTCGATCAAGACGCGGTTCGAGTTGCGCGACGGGCGTCCCGAGCTGTTCCGCCTGGCGCAGATGAACTTCATCGATGACAAGGCTGGGAAGCCCGTCGGCATCAACGAGTACATCGGTCGACGACCGATTGCCGCGTTCGGCAACTCCGACGGCGATCTTGAGATGCTGCAGTGGACGACGATGAGCGGCGGCGTGCGACTGGGTCTGATCGTCCATCACACGGACGCCGAGCGCGAATACGCCTACGATCGGAATACGGCCTTCGGTCGTCTCGACAAGGCTTTGGACGCCGCCGCAGTCAACAACTGGGCGGTCATGGACATGAAGAAGGACTGGAAGGTGATCTTTCCTTTCGAACTGGGCTGAACTGTCATCGATGCCCCGTTTGCGGCATCGCCGGCCGGAGGCGGGACCTCCACGCTCCCGATCGGATCCGGTTCGGCGTTCACACGTGCGGCGTACCGCGTGACGGGGCCTCCTCGTCAGGGTAGGACAGGATCAAGCCGGG
>Ga0308157_10007884_pt1 | contig 12256 bp, 18 predicted proteins | sample PhyBR1_FD_201035 | JGI IMG/M metagenome (GOLD analysis project Ga0308157, IMG submission 201035) | Phyllosphere microbial communities from UC Gill Tract Community Farm, Albany, California, United States - DLSLB.R1 | ecosystem: Host-associated > Plants > Phyllosphere > Unclassified | place: USA...
CTTTGGCATAGATATCGTCGGAGTAGTGGCAACTCAGAACGAAGCCCATGATCTCGTAATCAACGAGCAGTACATTCTGGTAATAGATTTCTTTGACGTGCAGAACCTGTGGCGGAGCAGGAATGCGGAATGCATTCTCTGGGAAATGCCGGGACTTGTTTTCCGCATCCGGCGCACGAACCAGCTTTTCGATAGTGGTCGCAAACGGCCATGTATGCATTGATGACAGCAGCTTGATGGAAGCATCAAACGCCGTATCAGCGACAACATATTCGTCCGACCCCTCGTAAAGCGTATTTACGCGGTTGTTGCCGGTAGCGATCAGGGCATTGTTGATAACAGTGAGCTTGTCCATGCGCCGAATTTGGCGGAGGAATTAAAGGCTAGCAAAGCACAGGGCCGGACGCAAAAGGACCGGAGGCGATTAACCCCCGGTCCCTCTGTGCAACGCGTGCCGCGATGGTGAAAAGCCGCGTTGCGTCAGCTTTTATTCTGTGATGCCTTGGCTTCCGCGTCAGCCTTTGCTTTCGCATCCGCTTCGGCCTTCTCCTTAGCTTCCGCATCAGCTTTTGTGTGGGCTTCAGCTTCTAATTTGGCCTTAGCCTCGGCTTCCGCTTTAGCCTTGGCAGCAATTTCATCGTCAGCTTTTGGCTTTGATGCCTTGGCCCAAGGCTGTTCGCTCCACTCATCCGAATGTTCACGAAGTGCGCGATTGGCGTCTATTGCGGCAAGTGTATAGGCCTTGCCATCACCTTTGAAATAGATCGTTCTGACTTCTGGCATTCTCGTATCTCCTTAGAGAAAGGGCGCTTTGAGCGCCCCTCTGTTAGTACTTCGTGGAAGCCCAAGCCTTGAAGTTCACCGATGGGGTTGTGCCGGTCACGTCGGTGTAAACACGGACGTAGTCGTAAACGACATCGTTCACTTCGGTGGTGAATGGGACTTCGTAGCGACCGATCAATGATGTGATTGCGCCGCCTGCACGAACCGCTGTATTGCCAAGGTCGAGAACCGCGAGGTTCTGTTTGGCACCAGAGAAGTCAGCAGTGTTGCTGCCCTGAATGACGATGTTGTAAGCATTGTCAGCACCAACTGTGAGAGCCGACACATCGATCAACATCACAGCTTCAAAGCGACCGGCACCAGTCTTGATGATCTTTGCCGATCCGCCAACAGTTGCAGCACCGTCTGCGGTAACTGCACCTGCATCCTTGAAAATAAGCTCAAGGTCCTGATTAAAAATCCGCTGGCCCATAGCCATCTCCTGTCAGATTTGGCCGGGTTACCCCCGGCCTTGTTCACAAAAGTCGGTCCGCCTTACTTGACGATGGCCGCGTTGGTAATCGAATCCAGGGCGGTCAGGCAGAAGTCGCTGTCATCGACAATGCCCACGTCCCAAGAGACGTTTGTGCCGTAGAACACGTTATCTGGCTGGAGAAGCTCAAGATCGGTTGCTTGGATATCAGTCAGCTGAATGCCGTGAAGGCCTTCTTCAGTGAAAGACACAACAAATATCGAGGATGTCTGAGCGGCACCACCACCTGCACCGACTTCACTGAACGGCAGAATTTCGCTGTGGCGATCCTTCGGATAGCCGGTCAGGATAGGCAGATCGTTATAGCTGGTGACTGGACGTCCCATGCTATCGCGGGTCTGAGCGATGAAACCGCCGAGTGTGGTATCACGCATTGCACCAATAAACCGGCGCTTCAGTGCGCGGTTCATGATGATGTGCGTGGCATTAGCTGTGTTGTCGATTGCTTCATCAAGTGCGGCAAGAGACAATGCGGCGCCACCCGAAGCGGTCGAATTACGGATACGGCGGCCGTTTGCAACTGTTGCACGCGCCTTGATCCCGTTGAATTCTTTCGGGTTTGACTTGTTGTCGCCGTTGATAAAAGTGTCAGTGAACAGCGTTGACTGGCGCTTCATCTGCATGGATTCTTCGCGCGCACGGCGTTCAGGGCCATGACGACGAATGATGGCCTTATCGACCTTCAGAATGGTGTCGATAGGAAAGCTGGTTTCCTGAAACGGTGCGATCTTACCCTGAGATTCGCTTGCACCTTCGTTGATCGCACGGAACTGCGCGGTACCGATATCGGTTTCGCGATAGCCCTCATACGAACCGCCGGAAAAGCCGGAAAACGGAAGTGCCTGGATGATGTCAGAGTGTTCGGCAAAGGTCTCGATGAGCGGACGCTCGATGCTGCTCTTTTCGAGACCCTTTGCATATTCTGGAAGGGTAATGGCTGCCATTGGTATTAATCCTCAGCAATCGATCATCGCGAACGGGGCATTATTCCGCGCGCGTAGTTGATCCGGTCGGTTGATGAAAGCTTCTGATATTCCTCATCAGAAAGTTCTGTAGTCTTGGCATCGCGGCCAGCGCCGGGGTTCCCCGGCACGTCTCCTCGAACGAGGCGCTGAATTGCCTCGAAAGCTTCGACCTGCTTGGCGGTGAACAACATGCCGCGAAGTGTTCCGGCGAGTTCTTTGCCAATCTTGGCCTCAAGAAATGTGGTGACAGCAGTAACGCGCTCTTTGGCGCGGGAGCCAAGCTTTTCACGCTCACCAGCAGCGGCTTCAGCCATCTCTTTACCCTGAGCGATATCCATCTCGATTCCCATAGCGAGAACCTGTTCGAAATCAGCTTGTGACCACTGTTTTGAATGGGCGACTTCACGCAGCAAAGAAATACGGGAATCGTTGGTATCGAGAGTATATTCGCCCTCCGCTACACCTTCCGGCAGCTTAAACGTTGCTGGAAGTCGGGCTTCATATTTGTCAGCACTGTCAGGAACCTGCGCTAGTGCCGCATCGCGATCAGCCTTGAAGGCCACGAGATCGTTGTAATCCTGAGCTTTGAACCCGGTGTTTTCGTCCCAAAGAGATTCAGGGAGATATTCGGGGCGGACAGGTTTTTCTGGCTGGCTTTCTGGAGCGGCTGGTGCTGCGGGAACTTCGCCAGACGGTGCCGGAGCAGGAGCGGCAGGAGCAGCAGGCGCATCGCCTTCAGGAGCAAAAAAGGGTTTTGGACCGAACATGGTCGCACCCCATGCAACACTACCGGCCAGCCGGGCCATGCCGCCTGCTCGCGCGCTTGATTGAAACTGCTTTGCCTGTTCTTCGTTCATTGTCAGTTTCGGGTCCATCGCTACCCAATCCCTTCATTCCTGCGTTGATCAAATCTGACGCGAATGTGCGGCGACCGTTGTGAGCGTGCAAAGCACAGGTCTCAGGCGGGCCGACTTCTTCAAGCGTCGATTGCAGGAATTCGAGGAATGCGCGGGATTCTCGCTGTTTGAAAATCCATTGAACGGACTGCTGAACTTCTTCTTCTGTGAGATTACGCCGCGCCATCGTCGCCACCTCCAGCACCGGCTGCTTGTGTCAAAATCTGCTGTACAAGCTGCTGCGCCTCTTTCGGATCGCGAAGTGAAATGACTTCGTCCTTGCTCAAGCGCTTCATATTCTCGATGGTTTTCATTTCATCGATGGCAGCTTGCGAAGTCATCGGGAAATATCCCTTGATCGCATTGAGCAGATTGCCGGCTGTCTGAAGCTTTTGGGCGTCCTGTGCCTGTGTTGCGGGGTTGTTGGGTGTGATCGTGATCTTATTGCCATTGATCTCGATCGGATAGAGCTTCCCGTCGGCTGTCAGAAGGAACTCAAATCGGCGGAAAATCTCATAAGGACCTTCGCGCCAGAATTTCAGGCCCGGCGTGCCGATGCGGCGCTGAGATCGAACCATCTCATCCATCCACTGCGTTGCAGATGGCGGGGTGTCGCCGCGCTGTTCAGGATAATCGGCAAAGAACTTGCGGCGGACTTTCTTTTCCAGATCGGCAACCGTGTAAAATCCGAGATCGGCATCACCGCCAAAATACAGACGTTCTATTTCACCACGAGCGCCCGGACGCTTCGGATATCCTTTGCCGGATTCGAGCCCACCCTCAAAATTCATGATCCCGTCATCGGGATAAGCAAATGGAGGAGAAAGGGCCAGGTCAACATGATCCTGTGTTGCTGCGGTAATCACATCAAGAACACGGAATTCCTGAAGCGACTTGATTGCCGGACCATTGCCCCATGCGTGCAACTTGTCGGGCGAAAGTCGCCCGATGATCAAAGGCAATGAGCCGAGTCCGTGTAGCGTGGTGCTGTGGACGATTTTCTTATCGACGAGGATCACATGGATATAATCGTTGTCATGCGGCTTTGACCAGTCACGCCAGAAGCACCAAACTATCTCGATCTTGGTCTTTGCAGCCTGTGAGATTTTGCGCTCAACATCCGCTGGCAGCGGAGTGTCTGGGAGGACGGCGCGAACTTTTCCAGCTTCGACATGACGAACACGAAAGCGGTCATCGATGTCACCCTTTGGGCCAATGTTGAATTCCAGCTCCCGTGTCGGAACGTGCTCGACCTCATAAGGCCGACCACCGCCGGGTGCATCGATCCACCAGCCAATAGTTCCGAGAGACGCATCAGGATCAAGGGAGGTTGCCAACTCGGCGTTGAAGTTTGAGGCGTTGATCGCCGCAAAGATCATCGCATCATATACAGGAAGCTCTTTTTCGAGATCCTGCATTTCAGGACTGTTTTTCTCGATACCTTCAAGAATTGCAGCATCAACGCTGCTTTGCGCCCATGGCACGTTCTGCGGGAAAAAGGCCGAAATGACTTCGGTCGCAAAATCTTCGCTGACCTCGGGGCCGATACCTGTAGCCAGATCGTCGACATCTTCGACTTTGCGGGCAGGGGCAGATCGCGACGAAACCTGACGGGACAAACGCGGACGAGTGAAAAAGTACGACTCCTGCAAATCTTTCTCGACGAGGTCTTTCTGACCACGCGCGCACTGAAGCCGAGACAAGGCGTCTCTTTCAAGGTCTTTTTGAGCCTTATCGGCTTTTTCCTGTTCAGGTTTCTTCGCCATGTTAATCAGCGCAGGATAGGTGCTGACGAACTACGTGCGCCATAGCGGCGCTGAGAATCGTTCGTTCGGCGGGTTACATCCTGTTGAAGCGCTTCAATCTGCTCCAGCCTCGACTGTTCTTCCTGTGCCTTCAGCGCTGGGTCTTCTTCTGGCTTTTTCATCAACATCATCCACTACGATTGTTCCACCGTTGGCGAGACAATGGCGAAGAAGGGTGTCCGGGCGCAAAGCACAGGTGCGCAAACCGAGCAGATGGGCGACAGAAGTGACGCACCAAAGACCAAGCTTTAGTTTGACCCCGCTATCGACGGGATCAGGCGCAGGCATCCGCACGATTTTCCCCATTTTTGCGTATTGGGCGAGGATCGCGTCGGACTTTTCGTCCGGGACCATTAAAATGCGGGTCCGGGCAGTCATGAAGTCATAAAAAACCCAATCGCCAGACCATGGAACGCGGCCAAACGCGGAAACATGCCGATATCGGCCACAAGCAAAGAAACGAACCCATGGCCGGAGCGATTCCCGGTGAAAAACCACGAACCATTCTGTTGGTTCGCACTCTGAAAGCAAAAATCCGTCGTCAGAAACCACCGCGCCGCCTCGTTTTTGGTCTGATATTCGTTGAAACTGGCTGTCCCGATCCGCGATGTTCGCGGCCAACAGCTGCCCGGCCTTCACCGGCGCCGAGCATCATGTATTGCAGCGCATCGGCAATGTCGGAATAGCGATCTTTCTCCGGCGTATCCTTGTGGTTTGCCGTACCTTTGAGGCGGGCGAAGTGATAACCGCCGGCACAAGCAACTTTCAGCGTCCGGCAATTCGTACCGCAGACCACAAAGCGCGGTGAACCGTTCACCATCGTGATCATCGCATGTTCGACGGCGTTGATACGTGTCTGGATATGGTTGTTCTTCACCGGTGCAGGTTCGACCGGCATACCTTCGTTACGGAAAATGTCATATGCCGTGTGTTCATCGGCTTGCGTTCCGTCTGCACCTTTCGGATCGCCATAGAACTCGACCTGAAAACCGTCCGTCGATGTCGATCGATTTGATCCGCGAACAGGCGACCATTCTCCGAGCCGTTGTGTCAGAAGCCGCGAAACCTGTGGCGCAAACAACGATGCACCAGCATCGCGCGCGGTAAGCTCTGCGAAAATGCGCCAGCGACCATTGACCAACTGTCCCGCAACCATTGCCGGATTACGCCCGAAATCGAGGCCGACATAAATCGGCCAGCCCGGAATAGGATCAAGCGGCGTTTTCGATACATGTGTTTCTTCGCTGAACTGCTGCCAGACCGGCTTACCATCGACGAAGACAGTGATCTTGTTCAAGACACGACTATCGATCCACTGTTTCGATTTGCCCTTGATCTTTTCCTCGTAATACCCCGGCTTCAGCCATCGGATATTTTCAGCGAGCGGGTTCATCTTGTAGCCGGTCAGCGTACCGGAGCCGTCGCGCTCCTCGAGCATTGCAGGCGGCTGAACAAAATAACCCCAATTATCGGGCTTGCGATATGAAAGCCGTTCTTCCTCGGTCCAATTATCTGGAAGCGGAACTTCGCCCATCATAAGCGGGATCCAGTGATCTTCACGCGGCGCGTTCATGTCAGCGATCACGCCATCCCATGTCGCACCGCCATCCTTCACCGCCGGATAACGGCCAGTTCGCGACTCCGCTTCGTCAACGATGTCCTTGTCGATGAATTCGAGCTCGTTGAACCAGAAGCCGGTCACTTCAAACGAGCGCATCTTGCGGACATCATCAGGGCTATCGAGCGCGATGAAGTAAATTTCCATGTCCATGTCACCGACACGGATCAAATGCCGGAACGGACGATCCCAATAAAACCGGCCATACTGTTCTTCGGGCAGCCAATCGAGCCACGTCTTGACTGTCGTGTTTTTCAGATCAGGGAAGGTGTTGCGGACCACACACCATCTGGTGTGGCGCAATCCGGTATCTGGATTAACCCGCTGCTCCATCGAAATCGCAAGCATCTTCATGATCGATGCCGATGATGTGCCGGAACCAATCGAGCCACGAACCACAGAAACGTGCGACCGATCGGCGATGTATTCCGCAAGCACCCGACCGCCTGGACGATAAATCTTTCGACCTTGCTCGTCGCGGTCAATCGTGGGGAGAGGTGCTTTTTCGATGATCTCGCTCATGTCCGCTCGACCTCGCAATTCACAAACATCGCCTTCGCCGTCTCAAGGACGCCGATGACTTCGTACTGGTTGAGATGATCGCCCCACAAAAACACATCGACCGCAGTTTCTCGCGGGATCATGACGACAACCTGATTTGCAGTTTCTTCGCCCCGCTCAAGTTTGTCGGCCATGTCACGCATCATTGCCGCGATATCACGCAACGTATGATCGCGGCCCAGACTGATGATGTTCGTCAGCTCAACCATGCACCACCTACTTGCACCGGCTGTCGCTGAGATAATCAGCAAATCCGCAATGACGCTGATAAGGCACGGCACAAGATGCCAGACCGATGAAGACCAGAAGCGCGAGATGTTTGACCATTATCGAGCCGCCAGTATTGAACCATTGGCGACAAGCGCATCGAACCGCGCAGCCTTACGAGCGCGCTTGATTTCAGCTGCCGCTACACGATCTGCAACATTCAGCTTTTCAGCCTTAGTCATTTTTTTTGGTGCAGGCGGGATGTATGGCGAACTCAAATCAACCTCACCCCGGCGAACTGGCTTCGGGGCCGATTTGCACAATCCAGTGTTAGCCAGAACTGCAAACGTCACAGCAGATGCAAGACCAATCAGCTTACGCATCTCGAAAACTCCAGACTGGTTGAAAAAAATTGGAAGCGAGTTTTAGAAAGGGGAAACATCGTGTGTGAGGGTGGACTGGAGATTCAGCCCGCGATTTTTGGGGGCCACCCCTCGAAGCCCCGAAAACCAGACAAAAGGGGGTACGGGGTGCGCGTTCTTCACTCATCAGGCAGAACGTCCCGCTGCAAACTCAAGGGCTTAGCATGTTCATCGCCCAGATGCTCAATCTGGTGAGCGCTTTCGGCCTGTGGTTTGCGGCCAAACTCAGACAGGTCAATCACGTATCCTGCTGTCTCAACCTTGGTGTTGTTGTTCACCTGCACATTCACGGTTGAAGCGCCGACTGTGTGGACTGTTCTGTCCATGCCATCGATGTATTTGGCTGCATCCAGCTTCACGCGGTCACTCGACGACTTCTCCATCAGAGAGATCACGGCGTTCAATGCCTGAGGGCGCGCTCCAGTTCGTAACACCTCAATCTGCTCATTCATGTAAGCAAGACAACTGGGACGGAGGAGGGCCTGACGCATTGCTTCATCAGAGATACCAACGGCTTGAGCTGCATCGCGGCGTGTCTTGGCCTCGAAGACCATAAGCTCGACAGCAGTCTTGATGCGAGGTGTTAACTTGACCGCTTTTTTTTCTTTTTTCATCCGAGAAGCGGCTTTCTGTGCTGCGAGAGCGTAGCTTGATCGGGTTTGCTTCGGTGCAGTCATGGATGTCGCGGCTCAATCGGTTGTTCGAAGTGCTCTGTGATTGCAGGAAGGGTGTGTCCGCGCGAAGCGTTACGTGGAGGCGGAAAAGCACGCAAAGCACAGGTGAAAAGCGCAATGATTTCAATGGTGCGTCTGTGGATGGATTTTCGTTGCACAAAAGATACACCCCAAAATCTTGCATTTAATGCAAAGTCACCCTTTTGAGTTCTTGGGTGATTCATGCCCGGGGAATAAGAAGGCAGATTGTGCGATATATGCATAGCAATAGATATATTATTTGCATTTAATGCAAGAAAAGCCCTTGACGGCAGTGCAATGATGCTGTTTTCTTAGGACACAGGCCGATGCCAGCGGCCTTTAACCTCGCAAAACGGAGAACAATCATGAACGCACAACAAATCGCATGGGCCGCACAACACGACTGGTTCGTACGTGACAACGGCAACGGAACAATCGTGGTCAGGGACGAATACACGGATAAGGCAGGCAAGCTCTGCTCCAACGCAGGAACGTGGGACGGCACATTCGCAGCACTGCGCGTGTGGGCTGGCTATTGATCAACAAACGAGTTGGGAGCAACGCAAATGAACAACGCTCTACATGAATACCAGTACGCCCGATACTTCATCCTTTCGAATATCCGGCAGATCAGGATGATGGTTCGCGACGGTCGGCAGACGTCGGAAGGTCGCCATCTCATCAAGAAAACGCAGGCAGAAGCGGCCCGACGCCGCGCCAAAGCTTACGCGCACTAAGCCTTCCGGTTTCCGCCTCACGGGGCGGTTTCCCGAATGCTTGGCATACAAAAACCCCGTCACGTTTTGCCAGCGTGACGGGGTTTGCTCATTAAAGAGCGATCCTCGCAAAAGGATTAACCCTTATACCGGGCAAGCGTTGCGCAATCAATCGGAGTGCTGATAATGGCCGGAGAAATCCACGAAACAGAGCCAGAAGACGTGACAGACAACATTCCACCAGCCAAAGACGCGCCTGATCATATCCGCTGCAAATGGTGGCGCGAGAACATCATGCATATGTCCAGGTCGAAACTGTCCGAACTGACGGGCTTCTCACAGTCCAGCATTGCGGATATTGAGGCCGGTGTTAACCGTTCGACCAAAGCGCCAATTGATGAGGCAGTCATGCAGCGCTATCGTCTGGCATGTGCAGCTGTGGCGCTTAATGTGCAATTCGACTGGTTGTCGCTCAGCATAATCCCCACAGTACCAGTTGAGATCAAGATGATTGGACATGTGACGCCATAGTTGTATATTTTGTTTGAGAGAAACGAGGGGTAAATCATGACAAACGTTAAGATCGTTGGTGGAAAGTTTTCTGATAACACGGTCGGCATATCAGCAAGCAGTAATGTGAAGTTTGACATTACGAATACGGACTTTGAGAGAAACGGTATTGCATTCCAGATCAATGACAAGCTCGAGTTCCCCGGGGAATTGGTTGACCTGATGAAAGCGGAGATGGAACTGTCCATCAAGGCTGGCGAGACCAAGGAACAGACAGTTGAGCGATTGAGTAAACTGGAGGCCGTCAAGAAATTTGCATCAAAACATACTTTTAACAGCGCTATGCTGTTGACATCTTTAGCGCAACTTTACGTTCAAGTGACATCAGGGTGATAACCTCTTAGGAGATCAGACATGCGTGGGCCAAAACACCAGGGCGATTATTCTGACCGTGAACTGGAATGTCAGGAAGATGTTGCCGGTAAGATCGTCGAAGCACTCGACGAAGCTGAAGCGGCAGGATGGGACAGAGTAGAGGCCGCTAAAGCGCTTGTTGAGGCAGCAATTGCAATCCAGATGGGAGAGCGTGGTACTGACCCAAATGAATAAGCCCCGGCGAACCGAGGCTGAAAATACAGTTTAATCTGTGAAATGCTGGCCGCTACGTGCTGCTTAGTCCGCGCCCTCATGAAAGGTTCTTTGGCGGATACCCATTACCAAGTTCAGTTCCGGCATTTCACATTGGGTTGAGGCGCTGCCTCGAATTTGGAGTGGTGAGAGGATTTGCACCTCCCGGCAATCAGTTGGAATCTGACCGCCTGCTACTTGCACCGCTTAAGCGATTCATACCACATCGGCCTGTTTCTTACGAGGTCTGCGCGGCAGATCGACGAGCACAATCCCCACACGAACGCCGCCAAGCCACAACGGAAACGTTTCTGGACCCATTCCCCGGCCTTGTGGTCGGCCATAGTTCTCCAGCTTTGATGCATAACCTTCCTGCATGCCGGACTGTGCATCAAGCTCCATGCTGGACATGTTCAGATCGGCCCGACGCTTGACCATTGCATCGATAAACTGCTGATAATCGGTAATCACACCAGATACTGGTTGCAGTCCGTGAATTCGTCCGTCGAGATCAGGATCAATACCGCCACGAGCTGCATCCCATTTATCGAGCGCGTATTCGCTGAAATACGAGCGGCCAGATATTTCGATTGGTTCCGGGAATGATTTGTCGAGCTTGCGCCAGTTGTGAACGGTGCGGCGTGTTACGCCATATCGCTCGCAAATATCGCCAATGCTCAGGTATTTCTGGTTTTTGTTTCGCGTAGCCATGTGAAAATCCGGGAAATTACGTGAATTGATGAGAAGCGAGAAAGGCGATTACCAAGGGATTTTATCGTCATTTTTCTGTGGAGCTGCGGTCTGTGCTTTGGCAGGCGCATAAACGGTTCCGGTCTTGGCTATCCAGATCGACCCGGCAGGATGCACACGGCGCTTGCAGCGATCCATCCAGCCCAGATGATCGACGTTGGTTTCCAGCACCGCACCCTTTGGCACTTCCGCCCGCTCAGGTGCCTGTGTCTTGCGGAAATTGACCACTTCAGCGCGGGATTTCGCTTTTTCCCGCTCGTTGTTCAATTCGGAATAGACTGGATCAAGTTCTTTGCGGATAGCAGCTGAAAACTCTGGAGCTTTGGGGCAGAATTGCTTGCTTTGCCCTGGAACTGTGCCGCGAATGTATGCCCGAACCACGTTACCGACAGCCCATTCGGGATAGCCCTGAATGGCGATGGTGTAGCCCTTGAGAACAGCAACAGGATCATCGCCGCCCTTCTGGGGCAGTGAGGCGAAAAGCTGGTGCAGGTGTTCCGTGATCTCCACCGGAGTAGCTGGTTTCAATCGTGGATCGGTTTTCGCTATCTCGTTCATCGTCTCGCCTGTCTGTCATCTGGCGCATCAGAGCGCCGGTAAGGTCTGCCATCATCACAGGGCCAGTCCGCCCCGGCGGTGATGAGCCACGAGGAACTTGCGCCGGAGCATCGCCCCAACGTTCTTGGTTCAGCCATGTTGACGGATTGCACCACGCCCGATCATCGGTTTTTGCGATGTATCGACGAAGGCCATCCATGATGGTTTCGAGATCGGTTTTTTTTCTGGCTTTGAGGAATGCAGCACGAGCGACAGGCTTTCCGACTTTATTCGGATAAATCGGCCAGAATTCGTTTTCGAATTCAGAAGCGAAATCGCGCTCGCGCGTTTCCTTTATATCTACGTCAGTAGATATATATCTGGCTTCTGGCTTCTGGTTGGCATTGCCTTCGTATTGCGTTGGCAATGCGCCCGCATTATCACTGTCATTGTTTTCATTATCTTTTTTATTCCAACGTGCATTCGCTGCTCGTGATCCTACCTCTGACTTTTCTGAGAGGTAGACTTGCTCTTTTTGCACTCTATCGTTCCAAAGACCATCATTGACGCGGGTGATTTTCCCCTCATCGACGAGTGTTTCGAGAGCCTTTTTGAATGCCGAATTTGACGCC
>Ga0308157_10007885_pt1 | contig 12254 bp, 13 predicted proteins | sample PhyBR1_FD_201035 | JGI IMG/M metagenome (GOLD analysis project Ga0308157, IMG submission 201035) | Phyllosphere microbial communities from UC Gill Tract Community Farm, Albany, California, United States - DLSLB.R1 | ecosystem: Host-associated > Plants > Phyllosphere > Unclassified | place: USA...
CGTGACGTGTTCTTCATCGTCGACCACCCAGGTGACCTTGGAGGCATCGAGTCCGAATTCGTCGATCAGCACCTGGCGGTTCCACACGCCGGTGGTGACCGAGTAGGCACGCACGCCGACCTTTTTGCCCTCCAGGTCTTTGGGATGTTTGATGTTGGCGTCCGGGCGCACCAGCAGGCCGCCGTGATGGAAGCGGCGCACCACGAAGATCGGCAATGCGACAAACGGCGCACCGTAAGCACGGGCGATGATGTAGGTGGTTGGCGCCAGTTCGCACACATCGAATTCAACCTCGCGCACCATGCGGCGGAAGGCGCCGATCTGTGGCTTGACGGTGACGAATTCCGCATCCACGCCTTTGATGGTGCCATTCTTGATCGCGATGGTGTGCGGGTGATCGGCGATCGCGATCTTCAGCTTAACGTTGGTGACCAACTTCATTCTCCTTTGATTTGATGGAGCAAGGATAAAAGTTGGGCCGGCGCGCGTCTCTACACAAAAATTACATTCGCTGGCACTTTTGTTCGGACGTATTGTCTCGTCCAAAAGTCAGGGATATAGTGCTTGGCAGGAGGCGACAATGACTCATACTGCGATGACAAAGTATCAACGCGATGCCAACGGCAAGCCCAAGTTGACGACCGTGCCCAAGGTGCGGCTATACGTGGACAATCCGGAGGAAAAGGACAACTGGTTCGTCAACATCGGCCACGTCACCGAACGTGGACGGTGGCGTACCGAGCCGCACGCACACCCGCACTACGGGCAGGTGATCTTCGTGCGCAATGGACGCGGCGTGATGAATCTGGAAGGGCATAGCGTGCCGTTTGAGGCGCCATGCGCGCTGCTGCTGCCGAACGAGGCGGTGCATGGACTGGACTATGAAGTGGATGTAGACCGCTGGGTGGTGACCATCGAGGTGTCCTATCTCCAGCAGATCAACAGCAAGCTGCAGGACTTCATCAAGCTGTGGGCGTCGCCGCGCGTGATACCGCTGTCGTATGCGGCGGAATCGGCGGGCGAGTTCTTTGGCCTGATCAGCAAGCTGTCGCACGAGGTGGCGGCCAAGACCATCGGCCACGTGGTCGGCACCGAGGCCTTGCTGACATCGCTGCTGCTAATGCTGGTGCGCGGTGCGCATATGGATGAACTGGAGAGCAAGGTGGCCAGCGGCAGCGAGGTGCGGCTGGCCGACCGTTTCCGCGAGCTGATCGACCAGCACTATCGCGAGAATCTGCAGTTGCAGAATTATGCGTCGATGATGGGCGTGTCGCTGGTGCAGCTGCGCGCGGCCTGTGCGGCAGCGACGGGGCAGAGCCCGACCAAGATGATCCATGCACGCATCATCACCGAAGCCAAGCGCAACCTGATCTTCGGTGACATGACGATGGAGCAGATTGCCTACTGGCTGGGCTTTACCGATGCGGCCTATTTCACGCGTTTCTTCCGCAAGGAAGTGGGACAGACGCCAAGCCAGTTCCGCATCGCCGCGCGCCGTTCGTAGCAGCTTAGTGTGGGTACAGCGCGCCCAGCACGCGCTCGCCCTGCGCGCCGGTGACGGCTGGCAGGTTGCCGGCCAGCCGCTCGCTGAAGCGATAGCCCAGCCACGCGAACGCCAGCGCTTCGACGCGGTTGGGCGCCACGCCCAGCGCTTGCGTCGAAGCGACCATCACCTGATTGCCCAGGGCCGCGCCCAGCGCATCCATCAGCACGCCGTTGTAGGCGCCGCCACCACAGATGTAGACCGCGTCAGCGCCGCCGCCATAGGCCTTGATCGCCTCCGCCAGCGTGACGGCGGTGTATTCGGTCAGCGTGCGCTGCACGTCTTCCGGCGCGGCCGGTGCGTAGACGGCAAGACGCTTGTCCAGCCATGCCAGGTGGAACAGGTCGCGCCCGGTGCTTTTGGGCGCCGGCAGCGCCAGATACGGTTCCTTCAGCAGCTCTGCAAGCAGGTCGGGAATGACCTTGCCGCTGGCCGCCCAGGCGCCGTCCGCATCGTATTCCTGCTGGCGATGGCGATGTATCCAGCCATCCATCAGCACATTGCCTGGGCCGGTATCAAAGCCGGTCACGCGGCCATCGCCACGCAATACGCTGATGTTGGAGATGCCGCCGATATTTGCCACCACGCGCGCCTGGCCGGCCTTGCCGAACAGCGCCTGATGGAAGGCCGGCACCAGCGGCGCACCCTGGCCGCCTGCGGCAATGTCGCGGCTGCGGAAATCCGCAATCACGTTGATGCCGCACAATTCGGCCAGCAGGGCAGGGTTGTTGGTCTGGCGCGTAAAACCCAGCTCGGGACGATGGCGGATGGTCTGCCCATGCACGGCGACAGCGTGCACCTCGGCCGCCGTGCGACCCGATTCGCGCAGCAGGTCGGCCACGCATTGCGCGTAGTGCTGCGCCAGCTGATTGGCCGCAAGCGCCTCGCGCTCGATCTCGTTGTCGCCTCTGGCCTGCAAGGCCATCAGTTCAGCGCGCAGCGATGGCGGGAAGGCGACGTAGGCTGCCGCGATGGTGGTGATGGCATCGCCCTCGAACTGCGCCAGCGCGCCGTCCACGCCATCCAGGCTGGTGCCTGACATTAAACCGATGTACAAACGCATACCTGCCCCCTGGATGTGTGTGATGTCGCACGGAAGAGGCGACCGCAAGAGCGCATCATAATAAAAAACAGGCCGACGAGGCGGCCTGTTTGGTGATGCTGATTTTTGTTGTTGCTTATTTTTGCGCGACACGCGTATTGCTGTTGCCGCCACCGGCCGGGCGCAGCAGCGCGAAGCGGTGGGTCATATCGTTGGCGTAAATTTTGAAGCGGCCCATTTCGGCAGCGGTCAGTGGTGCTTGTGCCTGGACGTTCATCTTGGCCGGGTCGCGGGCTTCGCCGCCGACGCGGAACTCGTAGTGCAAGTGCGCGCCGGTCGACCAGCCGGTGGTGCCGACATAACCGATGACGTCGCCCTGCGACACTTTGGCGCCTTTTTTCATGCCGGTGCCGAAGCGGCTCATGTGCGCGTAAGCGGTGGTGTAGTTGTTCCAGTGCTTGATGATGATGAAATTGCCGTAGCCATTCATGGTGCCGGCAAAGTCAATCGTGCCATCGCCGGCTGCGCGGATCGGCGTGCCGGTCGGCGCCGGGAAGTCGATGCCCTTGTGGGCTTTCCATTGGCCGGAAATCGGATGCACGCGCATCGAGAAGCCGGACGAAATACGCGAAAACTCGACTGGCGACTTGAGGAAGGCTTTCTTCAGCGATTTGCCGTCGAAGCTGTAGTAGCCGCCGCCTTGACGGCTTTGCGGATCTTCAAACCACACTGATTGATAGGTCGTGCCCCGGTTGGTCAGTTCGCCTGCCAGCACGCGGCCGGCGCGTACAAACTCGCCATCCTGCCAGAAGGTTTCATACACCACGTTAAAGCTGTCGCCGCGCTTCAGGTCGCCGCGGAAGTCAACGTTGGTCGAGAACATTTCAATGATCTGCTTGACGATGGTGTCCGGCAGCTTGGCGCCGTCTTCGCTGGAATCGGTGGCCGCATACAGCGTCGATTTAATCGTACGCGCGTGCATCTCAACGCGGCGTTCCAGCTTGGCTGGCTCGGCAGTGGCAACAAAGCTGTCGCCCTGGCGGGTGATCTTGATGTTGGTGACCGGATCGTCCTTGCCGTCGACCACGGTGGCGCGCAGCCACTGCAGGTTGCCTTCGTCGTCGGTCTGCGCCTGGACGCGCTTGCCCGATTTCAATTGCATGACGCCCTTGGCGATCTTGTCTTTCTTGATGAAAGTCTCTGCGGCGTCGTCGTCCACACCCAGGCGTTGCAGCAGGGTGGCCAGCGTATCGCCGTTGCGGATTTTCTCTTCGTGAACGAACTGAGCCTTGGAAGACTGCTGGTCGAGCGCAGTGATTTGCGCGCCCAGATCCGGCGTGACAACTGCTTCCTGTACCGTTTTCACTGGCAGGTCCGATGCGTCAGGCGCGAGTGGCGCTACGCCGGCCGCACCAAAAGCACATACTGCGAGAAACAATGCAGACGCGCTGACGATGCGCGCCTTGCGCGTAGAACCTAGCAGACTGAACAAGCGTGAGCTTGTGAATTTATGTATTTGGTTCATGCAATCAGTTAAAATTTGCCGCTTGAACTATTCAGGAACGTTTTATTTCTTCTAATTATCTATTTTGTTCGTTTTCATGCGGCAAGATTGATGGATCGAGGATTATAACAAACTCCTGCGCCTGACTACCTTTTTCTGAAAAATACCTTTAAAAATCATGACTACCTCTTCTTCGATACCCTCGGCCCCCTCTAAAGCAGCGTTGCCCTTATCCGACAACGTACAAGAGGCACTTGCCATCACCAAACGCGGTGTCGATGAGTTGCTGATTGAAAGCGAGTTCGCGCAAAAGCTGGCGCGTTCGGAACAAAGCGGCGTCCCGCTGCGCATCAAGCTGGGCCTGGACCCAACCGCACCCGACCTGCACCTGGGCCACACCGTGGTGCTGAACAAGATGCGTCAATTGCAGGACCTTGGCCATCAAGTCATCTTCCTGATCGGCGATTTCACCTCGATGATCGGCGACCCGTCCGGCCGCAACGCCACCCGTCCGCCGCTGACCAAGGAGCAGGTTGAGCAAAACGCCATGACCTACTTCAAGCAGGCGTCGCTGGTGCTGGACCCGGCCAAGACCGAAATCCGCTACAACTCCGAATGGTGCGACCCGCTGGGCGCGCGCGGCATGATCCAGCTGGCCTCGCGCTACACCGTGGCGCGCATGATGGAGCGCGATGACTTCACCAAGCGTTTCAAGAACGGCACGCCGATCGCCGTGCATGAATTCCTCTACCCGCTGATGCAGGGCTACGATTCGGTGGCCTTGAAGTCCGACCTGGAACTGGGTGGCACCGACCAGAAATTCAACCTGCTGGTTGGCCGCGAGCTGCAAAAGGACTATGGCCAGGAGCCGCAGTGCATTTTGACCATGCCGCTGCTGGAAGGTCTGGACGGCGTGGAAAAAATGTCCAAGTCGAAGAACAACTACATCGGCATTACCGAACCGGGCAACACCATGTTCGCCAAGATCATGAGCATTTCCGATGACATGATGTGGAAATACTTCAATCTGCTGTCGTTCCGTTCGATCGCCGATGTGGCCGCGCTGAGGGCTGAAGTGGCCGGCGGCCGCAATCCGCGCGACGCCAAGGTGGCGATTGCCCAGGAAATCGTCGCGCGCTTCCACTCGCAGCAGGCGGCGGAAGAGGCGCTGGCCGACTTCGTCAACCGCTCGAAAGGCGGCATCCCGGATGACATTCCGAAAGTGTCGCTGGGTGGCGCGCCGCTGGGCGTGGCGCAACTGCTGAAGCAGGCCAACCTGTGCGCTTCCACTTCGGAAGCGATGCGCATGGTGGAGCAGGGCGGTGTGCGCGTTGACGGCACCGTCATCAGCGACAAGGCCCTGCAACTGCAAGCCGGCACCTTCGTGCTGCAAGTGGGCAAGCGCAAGTTTGCCCGCGTGACCCTGTCGGCATGATCGCGCTGCTGCAACGCGCCAGCAGCGCCAGCGTGGCGGTGGATGGCGTGACGATAGGCGCCATTGATGCCGGCCTGATGGTGCTGGTCTGCGCCGAGCGCAACGATACTGAAAAGGAAGCGGACGCGCTGCTGACAAAGCTGCTTGGTTACCGCGTGTTCGCCGACGATGCCGGCAAGATGAACCGCAGCGTCATCGACACCAACGGTGGCCTGCTGCTGGTGCCGCAGTTCACGCTGGCGGCCGATACCAAGTCCGGCACGCGGCCATCGTTCACGCCGGCCGCCGCGCCCGCCGACGGCCTGCGCCTGTTCAATTACTTTGTCGAACAGGCGCGCCGGAAGCATGCCCAGGTCGAAACCGGCCAGTTCGGCGCCGACATGAAAGTGTCGCTGACCAACGATGGCCCGGTGACATTCTGGCTGCAAATCAATCCGCAGTAGGCGATGAAGCTGCGCAGCGACAGTTTCCGCAACCGCGCCGCCATGCCGGCGGCGCAGGCGCATCCGCAGCTAAGCTGGAGCGAAGTACCGGCCGGCACCGCCTCGCTGGCCGTGCTGTGCCTGGAGGGCGATGTGCCGGATGGCGACTGCTTTCACTGGAGCGTGGTGGACATCCCGCCCACGCTGGCCGCGCTGGCCGGCGGCGCCCTGCCGGCCGAGGCCGAAACCCTGCTGCACGGCGTGCCGCTGCGCCAGGGCATGAACGATCATCGCGGTTACGGGTATCATGCACCCTTGCCGGCGCAGAATGCAACGCGCCATTATATTTTTCGCATCTACGCGCTGGATGTGGCGCGGCTGGAGCTGCCGCCGCAATTTACCGGCGCCGACGTGTTGAACGCCATTTACGGCCATATCATCGATGAAGCGCAGCTGATCGGCGCTTATTAAACCAACATGACCCACACCACCATTTTGTTGATCCGTCACGGCGAGACGGCCTGGAACGCTGTGCGCCGCCTGCAAGGCCATATCGATATTCCGCTGAACGAAGAGGGCGAACGCCAGGCCGTGGCGCTGGGCCGCGCGCTGGCCGCCGAGCAGGTCGACGCGCTTGTCTCCAGCGACCTGCAACGCGCCATGCAGACGGCGCAGGCAGTCGCCTCGCACCACGCCGGCATCAGCCTGCAAACCGACGCGCAGCTGCGCGAGCGCGCCTACGGCGTGTTTGAAGGCATGCTTTACCAGGACATACAGGACGAATACCCGGCTGACTTCCGGCTCTGGCAGACGCGCGATATCGACGCCATCATGCCGCACGGCGAGCGCATGGCGGAGAGCTTCCGCCAGTTCTACGACCGCGTGATCGCTGCCTTGGGCGATGTGGCCAAACGCCATCCGGGCCAGACGGTGGCGGTGGTGGCCCACGGCGGCGTGCTGGAATGCGCCTACCGCGAGGCGCGCGGCATCCAGCTCGATAGCCCGCGCGACTTCCAGGTCAAGAACGCGAGCATCAACCGCTTCGACGTGGTCGACGGCAAGTTGGTGCTCACTAGCTGGGGCGAGGTGGACCACCTTGCCCTGTCCTCCATGGACGACGTCATTTAGTGCCAGGCTCATAACGACAAAGCTGCACATTTGCCGAATTCATAAAAAATAGTGCTTATTAATTGAGCAGGGCTTCGGTTAAAATAGAAGGTTCCTTCTCACCCTTTTCAGGTATTGCCAGTGCAAATCGGCCCTCATTTACTGCGTAACAACGTTTTCGTCGCCCCCATGGCGGGTGTGACGGATCGCCCATTCCGGCAGTTGTGCAAGGAGCTGGGCGCGGGTTACGCGGTGTCTGAAATGGCGGCGTCCAACCCGCGCCTGTGGGCGACGGAGAAGAGTTCGCGCCGCACCGACCATACCGGCGAGATGGAGCCGAAGGCGGTGCAGATCGCCGGTGCCGATCCCAAGGATCTGGCCGATTGCGCGCGTTTCAATGTCGAACGCGGCGCGCAGATCATCGACATCAACATGGGCTGCCCGGTCAAGAAGGTGTGCAATGCCTGGTGCGGCTCGGCGCTGTTGCAGGACGAAGAACTGGTCAAGCGCATCGTTGATGCGGTGGTGGGCGCGGTGGACGTGCCGGTGACGCTGAAGTTCCGCACCGGCTGGGACCGCGAGAACAAGAACGCGCTGAAGATCGCGCGCATCGCCGAGGACGCCGGTATTGCCATGCTGACCTTGCATGGCCGCACCCGCGCGGACGGCTACAAGGGTGACGCCGAGTACGACACCATTGCCGCTGTAAAGAAATCGGTTTCAATTCCAGTCGTGGCGAATGGCGACATCACGTCGCCGGAAAAAGCGCAATACGTGCTGGATGTCACCGGCGCCGACGCCGTCATGGTGGGCCGCGCCGCGCAAGGCCGTCCGTGGATCTTCCGCGAGATCGACCATTACTTGCGCACCGGCAAGCATTTGCCGGCGCCGTATGTGGACGAAGTCCGCGCGCTGATGGATGAGCACCTGCGCGCGCACTATGGCTTCTACGGCGACTATCTTGGCGTGCGCACCGCGCGCAAACATATCGGCTGGTATGTGCGCGACCTCCAGGGCGGTGAAGAATTCCGACAGAAAATGAACTTGCTGGAGTCCGTCGAAGAACAGTTGCTTGCCGTAGACCAATTCTTCGAATCGCAGTGGCGGTACGGCGACCGGTTACAATACCGCCTCGCTGAAGATTTGCAGGCCGCTTAAGCGGGCCGAGAGAACCAAAAAAGTCACATCATCAGAAGGGTAAACGTTTCCAGTCACAAGCCGGAGCGATTTACCAGCGTTATAGATTAATTAGCCGAACGACAAAAAATGAGCAAAGAAAGTATCCAGGAAGTAGTCCAGAAGAGTCTCGAAGAATACTTCGCCGACCTGGGCGAGCAACAGGCATCGAACATTTACGACATGGTTGTGATGACCGTTGAAAAACCGGTACTGGAAGTGGTCATGACCCGTGCCGATGGCAACCAGTCGCATGCGGCGCAGATGCTGGGCATCAACCGCAATACCTTGCGCAAAAAGCTGCAAGAGCACGGCCTGCTGTAACAGCAGCCGTTCCATCCGGCATTGAGTGGCTGGGGACGGCCGCAATCCCGGACCGTCACAGATTACTAACTCCACCTGCTCATTCATCGCCATGATTAAACAAGCTCTCATCTCCGTATCCGACAAAACCGGTGTGCTGGACTTCGCGCGCGCGCTGTCCGCCATGGGCGTCAACATCCTGTCGACCGGCGGCACCGCCAAATTGCTGGCTGACAACGGCGTGCCGGTCACCGAAGTTGCCGACTACACCGGTTTCCCGGAGATGCTGGACGGCCGCGTCAAGACGCTGCACCCGAAAGTGCACGGCGGCATCCTGGCCCGCCGCGATTTCCCTGAGCACGTGGCCAAGCTGGAAGAGCACAACATCCCGGCCATCGACATGGTGGTGGTCAATCTGTACCCGTTCCAGGCGACTGTCGCCAAGGACACCTGCACGCTGGACGATGCCATCGAAAACATCGACATCGGCGGCCCGGCCATGCTGCGCTCCGCCGCCAAGAACCACAAGGATGTGGTGGTGATCTGCGATCCGGCCGACTACGGCGTGGTGCTGGCGGAAATGAAAACCACGGACAACGCTCCAGGCTACGTCAGCTACGACACCCGTTTCACGCTGGCCACCAAGGTTTACTCGCACACTGCGCAGTACGACGGCGCCATCGCCAACTACCTGACCAGCCTGGACGCGACCCGCGCCCACGGCAGCCGCAGCGCCTACCCGGCCAAGCTGAACGTGGCCTTCGAAAAAGTGCAGGACATGCGCTACGGCGAGAATCCGCACCAGTCGGCGGCTTTCTACCGCGACGTCACCGCCACCGAAGGCGCGCTGGCCAATTACAAGCAGCTGCAAGGCAAGGAACTGTCGTTCAACAACATCGCTGATGCTGACGCGGCGTGGGAATGCGTGAAGAGCATGGGCGGCTTCGACCAGTCGGCTGCCTGCGTCATCGTCAAGCACGCCAATCCGTGCGGCGTGGCTCTCGGCGCGAATGCGGCCGATGCTTACAAGCGCGCGCTGCAAACCGATCCGACCTCGGCCTTCGGCGGCATCATCGCCTTCAACGTGGAAGTGGATGGCGTGGCGGCGACCGAGCTGGCCAAGCTGTTCGTGGAAGTGCTGATCGCGCCGTCGTTCACTGCGGAAGCCAAGCAGATCCTGTCGGCCAAGCAGAACGTGCGTCTGCTGGAGATCCCGCTGGGCAATGGCGTAAACGCGATGGACTTCAAGCGTGTTGGCGGCGGCCTGCTGGTGCAGTCGGCTGACTCGAAAAACGTGCTGCTGGCCGACGTGAAAGTCGTCAGCAAGAAACAGCCTACCCAGCAGGAACTGCAGGACATGATGTTTGCCTGGCGCGTGGCCAAGTACGTGAAGTCGAACGCCATCGTCTTCTGCGGCAACAACATGACGCTGGGCGTCGGTGCCGGCCAGATGAGCCGTATCGACTCGGCCCGCATCGCTTCGATCAAGGCGCAGAACGCCGGCCTGTCGCTGGCCAATTCGGTGGTGGCGTCGGACGCCTTCTTCCCGTTCCGCGACGGCCTGGATGTGGTGGTCGATGCTGGCGCGACCTGCGTGATCCACCCAGGTGGCTCGATGCGCGACCAGGAAGTGATCGATGCCGCCGACGAGCGCGGCGTGGTCATGGTCTACACGGGCACCCGCCACTTCCGCCACTAATCGGTCGCTGAACGCGGCCGCAGCTTCGTTGCGCCGTCTCGCCGTGCAATCGCACTGTCTTCGACGGCGACGCCTCGCTGCGACCGCGTTTCAGCAACCTCATTCAGCACGAAAAGCCCGCATTGCTTGCGGGCTTTTTCTTTACTGCATACAATCTGTAAATGATTATTCTCGGCATCGACCCCGGCTTGCGCACCACTGGCTTTGGCGTCATTCAAAAGCAGGGCAGCAAGCTGCGTTACATCGCCTCCGGCACCATCAAGAGCGGCGAGGGCGACCTGCCGACGCGGCTCAAGGTGATACTGGATGGTGTGGGCGAAGTCGCGCGCACCTATGGCCCGGATTGCGCCGCCATCGAACAGGTGTTCGTCAACGTCAATCCGCAATCCACTTTGCTGCTGGGCCAGGCCCGTGGCGCGGCGATCTGCGCGCTGGTGTCGGCGGAGTTGAGCGTGGCCGAGTATTCCCCAACACAAATCAAACAGGCGGTGGTTGGCACCGGCCGCGCGGTCAAGGCGCAGATGCAGGACATGGTCGCGCGCCTGCTGCAATTGCCTGGCCTGCCGGGCACCGATGCCGCCGATGCGCTGGGCATCGCCATCTGCCATGCCCACAGCCGCGAAACGCTGACGCTGATTGCCGGCGGCACCAATGCTACGGCCAACGGCCCGCTGGCTGGCCTGCGCATGCGTCGCGGCCGCCTGGTCGGCTAACTTCTTAAAGGTATAACATGATCGGACGTCTTTCCGGGATTCTGCTTGAAAAAAATCCGCCGCAATTGCTGGTGGATGTAGGTGGCGTCGGCTATGAAGTCGATGTGTCGATGAGCACCTTCTACAACCTGCCGGGCGTGGGCGAGAAAGTGGTGCTGTTCACGCACCAGGCGATTCGCGAGGATGCGCATCTGCTGTTCGGCTTCGGTAACGCCGAAGAGCGTGCTGTGTTCCGCCAGCTGATCAAGATTACCGGCGTCGGCGCGCGCACCGCGCTGTCGATTTTGTCCGGCATGTCGATCGCCGACCTGGCGCAGGCGGTGACGTTGCAGGAAGCTGGCCGTCTGGTGAAGGTGCCGGGCATCGGCAAGAAAACCGCCGAGCGCCTGCTGCTGGAGCTGAAAGGCAAGCTGGGTGCGGACATCGGCGCCGGTGGCGCGCATGCTGTGCCGGACGCGCAATCCGACATCCTCAACGCGCTGGCCGCGTTGGGCTACTCCGACAAGGAAGCGCTGCTGGCCCTGAAAACCGTCCCCGCCGGCGCCTCAGTCTCCGACGGCATCAAGCAAGCCCTCAAAGCCCTCTCCAAAGGCTGATCCACCTCAAACGTATCACCGGCGGCTCCGCCTAAGCTCGACCCACGAGCCAAGCGGAGCCGCCATCATGACTTATCCCCCACGCTTTCCCTGGAACCGCTTCCCTCCGGTCTACATCCACGCCCCGGAGCGTCGATTACGGTGGAACTCTCGCCAATTTTCGAGGTCATATTCTCAATCAGAAGGGGTATGTGATTGGAGCCACCGTTCTGGCGGGAGATAACGGCTATGCGGATCTGGCGGTGAGTAACATGGCCTTAGGTGAGTTGAGGAGCAGACATGGACACATCGAATATTGGTGGCGACAACGATTCGGCTTCGGGTTCGAATCCCTCACCGCGTCAGAAGCCCGATATCTTAGCCGAGCTCGCTCGTCTGAAAATATTATTGCAAGTCTGGAGGCAATTGCCCGATGAGGAGATGGCTGCGATGTCAGCGATGGGATTTGCGACGCCTTTAGACCTTCTTTATATACCGTACCAGCCGCTTACGGATGAGGAACTGCAAAATCGGGCTAGCGGACGCAAAATATTAAGCGCGTACGTTGATTTGGGCCCCGATAAATTGCACCAATTCCGCGCCCAGCGTGGCGATTTTCGTGGTTGGAGTGGTGGCATGGCGTAGCATCCGGCCATGTTGCGGAATTAAGCGGCGAGGCAGGGTAAAATAGCTGTATGAGCATACAGACCGACAATTTTACCGAGCAACGCATTA
>Ga0308157_10007887_pt1 | contig 12252 bp, 11 predicted proteins | sample PhyBR1_FD_201035 | JGI IMG/M metagenome (GOLD analysis project Ga0308157, IMG submission 201035) | Phyllosphere microbial communities from UC Gill Tract Community Farm, Albany, California, United States - DLSLB.R1 | ecosystem: Host-associated > Plants > Phyllosphere > Unclassified | place: USA...
TTCTAGTTAGTCTTTCGGTAAAAAAGTCGGTTGTTAATTTCTCGGAATAGGAAATCTGATGCATTTCCCAAAGTATCATTTTAAAAAGCAATTCATTGACCTGATGATACATTATAAAAACCATTTCGTCTGGCAACGTGGTTCTCTGAATTTGCAGATTCAACAAAGCATCTGTTTGTATGTAATCCCAATAGGTTATTGGTTTTGACCAAAGCAATCCTTCAAGATGAGTCTCTGTTTTTTGATTTATCTGTTGGAATTTTTGATCAATTTCATTCAAAATTGATGCTGTGGTATCATTTATTGTCATTTTGTTTTTAATTTAAACGGATTATTTAACCCTCTGTATTCTTCCAAATCCGCTTTGACTGACCCTACCAAAAGCGTTGCTTTTATTCGGATAGGGATCTTATTGTAGTCGTCTGAAATCCATATTGTTAAACTCTCTTCTTCCTTGAATACACGTCCAGACTGCACTAAAGGTCTAAAAATCATCGTAGGAACGACCCCAAATTTAGTTTTTATATCTTCTCTTCCGATAAATTTTAACTTAAACTTTGTAATCTCATTGTCAAAAAACATGTCAATTACAACAGATTCGCCCGTTTTGATTTTGTTGATGTTAGGATAATTTCGCAAATAATAAAAAGACGAAAGGATGTCTTGGGCATTATCTGGAAAATCAAAAGCTTTTTCGGTTTTGTGTTTGTAGTCTTTAACCAAAATTCTGTTGGTGCGTTGATTAAAAAAGCCTTCCTGATCTTTGGTGTATCCACCTTCATTGATTTTGCGGACAAATCGATATGGATTTCTGGTAACTTTATCGATATAACTTTCGTAAACATCTTTGACCTCAAAAAAGAATTTGGTCATACCTGTAGAATAGCCTTTGCCAATTACATGATAAACAGGCTGGTTATATAATATTTCGTCTTTGACTTCGATTGTGGCATAGCCGGCATTAACGATACCATAATGCACTCTAAATTTAAGAAATTCGCCTCCCACAAAAGCTTCTTCCTTTTGCGTATCGAAACCTAAAGTGAAGATTATTAATATGAAAATTATAATTTTTTTCATCGGATTCGATTTTATTGTAAAAAATAACCTCAAATTTATTAAAACAAAAAAACTCAGTCAAATTAAAGACTGAGTTTTTATGCTATTAACTAACCAAAAAACTATAAATTATGAAAATTTATATGAAACTAGAAAGGAAACCACCCCTTTCTGATTTGCGAGTGCAAAGGTATTCTATAAATCCACTTATTTTTAGTAAAAAATCAAGTTTAACACAACGTTTGCAGTTTTAAGGGTTTGTTAACGCTTATTTTTTTTGATAATGTAAAAAAAATTAAGTTTTACAACGTTCCTCGCAATTCCTGTTCGCGTTCAATCGACTCAAAAAGAGCTTTAAAGTTCCCTGCACCGAATCCTTTGGCTCCCATTCTTTGAATAATTTCGAAAAATAAAGTGGGACGATCCTGAACAGGCTTTGTAAAAATTTGCAATAAATAACCATCTTCGTCGGCATCAACCATAATGGCTAATTTTTCAATTTCGTTTAGATCTTCTTTCATCATACTCATATGTACGCCCAATCTTTCTGGAATTGCTTCGTAATAAGTATGCGGTGGAGATGATAAAAATTCTACTCCTCTTGCTTTCAATTCCGAAACTGTTTTTATAATATCATCTGTTGCAATGGCGATGTGCTGAATTCCTGGCCCGCCGTAGAAATCCAAGTACTCTTCAATCTGAGATTTTTTCTTTCCTTCGGCTGGTTCGTTGATAGGGAATTTGATTCTTCCATTTCCATTGGACATTACTTTACTCATCAAAGCCGAATACTCAGTGTTAATTTGTTTGTCATCAAAAGAAAGGAAATTGACAAACCCCATCACTTCTTCATAGAATTTTACCCAAATATTCATTTCGTTCCAACCCACATTTCCTACCATGTGATCAATATATTTTAGACCCGTTGGTTGTGGATTATAATCGGATTTCCATTCTTTATAACCTGGCAGGAAAATACCCTTGTAATTTTTTCTTTCTACAAAAATGTGAACGGTTTCTCCATATGTATAAATTCCGGAACGCACTACTTCTCCAAATTCATCTTGCTCTACTGTAGGCTCCATAAAAGAACGGGCACCACGTTTCATAGTTTCTTCGTAAGCACTTCTTGCATCTTCTACCCAAAGTGCTGCTACTTTTACGCCGTCGCCATGTTTTTTTAGATGGTCGTGAATAGGAGAATCCTGTGTCAAAGGAGTGGTTAAAACGATTCGGATTTTGTCTTGTTTTAATACGTAAGATGCTTTGTCTCTTACTCCTGTTTCTAATCCAGCATACGCCAATGATTGATAACCAAAAGCAGTTTTATAATAATGTGCAGATTGTTTTGCGTTGCCTACGTAGAATTCTACATAATCGGTTCCTAATAATGGAAGGAAATCCTGTGCTCCTTCAAAGATTTTTTCTAATCCGTATTCTACTGGTTTTACTTGTTTCATAATTAATAAATTAGAAAATGTGTCAATTAGAAAATTAGATAATTTTGGAATGGATTAATTTTTCAATTGGCGCATTTCATAATTATCTAACAGTCTATTTCTTCAATTTTGTTGTTGAAATAATTTTATTTAAGATCCTTATTATTTCAGATAAGTCATTTAGAAGTATCTTACAATCAGGATACAATTTATGTTCATCACATAGAAATAGCCAATATTCGGTTTCATCTGCTTCCTTCATTGCAATTTTTAATTTATGTATAAAATCGGCTTTACTTTCAGCATTCTGAGATTCTTTAGAATTTGCACCTATTGAAGTCCCGCTTTTGAGTAATTGATTTGCTATTACAAATTTTTTCTTTTCCTGTAACTCTTCTGCATAATCTATTATTTTTAATGCAAATTGAAACGTTTTCATTAAAAGTGCATTGTCTTTGTATTTTTCGTTAAAAGTCATTTGTTTTAAAGAATTAGAAAATGTGAATTAGATAATTATTTGTAGTAAAAGTATTAAATTTTATAATAGATTATTGAATTTTTCTAATTGACTCATTTTCTAATTTTCACATTTTCTAATTACTCATCCAAGATTTATAATACTCTCCGTCATCAATTCCCATCGCTTCTTCGGTTACCATAAGCGGGTGGAAAGTGTCGACCATTACGGCTAATTCCTTAGTTTCTTTGTGACCGATGCTGCGCTCCATTGCTCCAGGTGCGGGTCCGTGTGGGATGCCTTTTGGATGCAATGTGATGTGGCCTTGTTCAATGTTATTTCGGCTCATGAAATCGCCATCTACATAATACAAAACTTCGTCGCTGTCAATATTGCTGTGATTATACGGCGCCGGAATGGATTTTGGATGATAATCATACAATCTTGGTACGAAAGAGCAAACTACAAAATTGGCAGTTTCGAATGTTTGATGAACTGGTGGCGGCTGATGTACGCGGCCCGTAATTGGCTCGAAATTGTGAATGGAAAATCCATAAGGAAAATTGTAACCATCCCAACCAACGACGTCAAAAGGATGTGTAGCATAAATGACTTCGTGCATCATTCCTTCTTTTTTAATTTTGATAACAAAATCTCCTTTTTCGTCGTGAGATTCTAATTCGTTTGGTAGAATAAAATCACGTTCACAAAATGGGGAATGTTCCAAATGTTGCCCAGAGGCATTTTTATATCTTTTTGGCGTATAAAAAGGAGCAAATGATTCTACATAAAACAAACGATTTTCTTCGGAGTCAAATTCGATTTGATAAATAATTCCGCGTGGTATAATCAAATAATCACCATATTCGAAAGGAATATTTCCCAGCATTGTTCGGAGTTTTCCTTTGCCTTTGTGAATGAAAATCAATTCATCAGCATCGGCATTTTTGTAGAAATAAGTGGTTAATGATTTTCTAGGCGCTGCCAATCCGATGGTGCAGTCTCTGTTGACCAACATTGGTTTGCGGCTTTCTAAGAAATCCTCTTCTGGCTTTAGGTCAAAACCTTTTAGTAATAATGATTTAATGTTTTTTCCAATCGCAATTTTAGGTTCGACTGAATAGGATTTTATAATTTCTTTGACCTGAGTGGGTCTGTAAATATGATAAGACAATGACGAATTTCCGTGAAATCCCTCTGTACCAAAGAGTTGTTCGTAATAAAATCCTCCATTTGGTTTTTCAAACTGTGTGTGTCTTTTGGGAGGAAAGTTTCCTAGTTTATGATATATTGGCATGTTAATTTAGATTAGAAAATTAGAAAAAAATGCTAATTAGAATTATAACAGATATTACATCATTGAACAAGAAAGCAAACAGGTGAAACTGTTTATACACATCAAATTTTCCAGGCAAGTGATATCGGATTTTCTAATTAGAGAATTAACTAATTAAAAAATCATTCTGGATTTCTTTTGATCAAGAATTGAAGATACTCTAATAAACCTGTCCAATTTGTTTTCATTATTACAAATATCGTGAATTTATTTAATAAAAAATACAAATTAAAAATTAAATCCAACAGAGAACCAAACAAATGAATCGGAGATTTCTGGTGACCAGGAATATTTTATTTCGATGGGTCCAATTATAGTTTCCAATCCATAACCCAAAGCATAGCCCGAATATTTTGGTAGCGAAAGCCAATCTAGAGAATTGTAAATGTTATCTCCTATATTGGCATAATTGACAGAAAGATTAAGATGATTCTTTCTTAAAATTTCATAATCGAATGTAAAAGTCGACTCTATATAACTATTTCCGGAAATACTTAAAAAATCGTAACCGTAAAAATATTTGAAATTGTTTGAATTATTTAGGCTAAAACCATATCCTCCCAACATATAATCAAAGTACGGCATGCTTTTATCTCCAATGGTTACTCCTGCTTCGGCCTGAAATTTTAGCGTTGCTTTTTTAAAAATTGTTTTGGCAATTCCTGCTTCGCTACTGATATTGAAAAAGGGAGAAAAATTTGCTTCACTTTCAGAAGAAAACATATAAAATTGAGGGTTTGCACAGAAATACCATCCTTTTTTTGGAAAGTATTTATTGTCGTATGAGTCATATTTTATATAGCCAAATGCACTACCGTAAGTGCTTTTGGTAATGGTTGGGTTCGTTTCCAAAGTCTCTGAGGAAATGTCTAGATATTCAAATTCAGCTCCAATACCGATAAGGAATTTTTGCGCAAATACGGATTGAATATAAAGCTGATTTGATAAGTTTAGATAATCAACATTGATTGAATTTGAGGCTTGGGTGTTAGAAGTGATTACATTAACCGGCAGATTTTTATTAAACTGATTTAACTGCGATTTAAAACCGTAACTCAACTGAAAACCATTATCAATATAGTAGTCAAAATAATACCTGAAATTATCTCCCAAAACTATATCAGCGGATAAAAAGTCGTTTTTAAAAAATGTCTTTTTATGCGTCAGATTTGCCAAAATCGCGCTTTTATATAAACCATCATAGTGCAAAGCAAATTTCAAAGTTGTTGTTACAGGACTTTCGGTAAGTGTCAGAATTAGATCATCGTAATCACCATTTTTCTCAAAATAATAAGTTACGTTGCTAAAATTTTGTGTCGCATTCAGGTTATTAATTCCCGTTTCTATATCCCTGAAACTGATTTTAGATTTGGGTTTAAAATTCAGCTTTCCGATAATATAATCTCTGGAATAATTTTTAAGATCATTTATTTTGATATCAATAATGTTCAGGCTATCGGTTTGAACTTTTAGTTTTGGTTTGTGATAAGGATTGGCTTTATCAACTAAAACATCTATTTTTTCATATACTGCAAAAGCTGCATCTTCACCTTTTTTAATGATTTCGACTGCTTTTTCAAAAGACACAACACCGTAATTCTTTACGTCAGGTTTTATATAAATATCAGTTAAACTGGCATTTGTTTTCATCCTTTCAATCATTTGCAAATTGGTAATTTGAAAGAACACTTTTGAGGCACTTCGGAGTTCGTCCTTGCTAAGTAAACCCGATTGCACATCGACACCGATTACAATATCGGCACCCATTTTTCGAACTTCTTCAATGGGATAATTGTTAATCACCCCGCCATCAATAATAAGGTTATTTTCAATGATTACTGGTGCAAATATGGAAGGCAAAGACGAACTTCCAGTCAAGGCCTGAGCCAGAATTCCTTTGTCAAAAACCACTTGTTCACCAAGCGCAATATTAGTTCCAATACATAAAAAAGGCGTAGGTAATTTATTAAAGTCACGAATGTGTCTAACTGGCAAAGTTAATCGACTCAACAAGTTGAAATTGTACATTCCTTTCGAAAGCGCTTCTGGTGTACCAATACTAAATTTGTTAAAAGGAAGTATTAAAGCGTATAACTCGTCATTTCTTTTTTCGTAGAAATTCTTGGATGATCTTGGAATATAGTCGTTAATTACATTGCTGAAATTGGTAATATCAATAATAGAATCAATTTGTTTGGCATTGTAGCCAATTGCGTAAAGTCCGCCGATTACTGCACCCATACTGGTTCCACCAATATAGTCTATTTTTATTCCGGCATCTTCCAGGACGTTTAAAACTCCTATATGAGCGAATCCCTTGGCTCCACCACCGCTTAACACCAAACCGATTTTCGGTCTTTTAATTGTGTCTTGCGAAAATGAATTCAAACAAGTTAAAGACAAAAGAATAATAAAAAATATTCTATACATATGGAGCAAATTATTTTTGATACCCTCTCTTTTTTTAGAAAAAATATTACTTATTTGTTTTGTAAAAGTCGGTAATTTTTTTGGCTTTTGATAGCCCAATAACATCAGAAATTTCTTTTTCGGTTGCTAATTTTAATCTTTTAACACTTTTGAAATGTTGAATTAATGTTAGCATTGTTTTTTCGCCAATGCCTGGAATGCTTTCGATAGAAGAATTAAGAGCCGACTTGCTTCTTTTATCTCTGTGAAAAGTAATTCCGAAACGGTGCGCTTCATTTCGTAATTGTTGAATGACTTTCAAAGTTTCCGATTTTTTATCCAGATATAAAGGGACAGAATCTCCAGGATAAAATAACTCTTCCAATCTTTTAGCAATTCCAATAATCGCAATTTTACCTCGCAATCCCAAAGCATCAATACTTTTCAATGCCGATGACAATTGTCCTTTTCCACCATCAATAATAATTAGGTTTGGTAAAGGTTCATTTTCGTCCAGCAATCTTTTGTATCGGCGATAGACTATTTCTTCCATTGAAGCAAAATCGTTAGGGCCTTCGACTGTTTTTACATTAAAATGTCTGTAGTCTTTTTTGCTGGGTTTACCATCTTTGAAAACTACACAAGCCGCAACAGGATTGGTTCCCTGAATATTGGAGTTGTCAAAACATTCGATATGTCGCGGTTCAACTGGCAATCTCAAATCGCTTTTCATCTGCGCCATTATTCTATTGGTGTGTCGGTCTGGATCTACAATTTGCAATTGTTTGAGTTGCTCGATTCTATAAAATTTAGCATTTCGAATCGATAAATCTAAAATCTGCTTTTTGTCGCCCAATTGTGGAACGGTCACTTTTATTTTTTCGCCCAAATCCAAATCGAAAGGGACAATCACTTCTTTCGACATTAATTGAAATCGCTCGCGCAACTCTATTATGGCCAATTCTAATAATTCCTCATCAGATTCTTCCAATTTTTTCTTGATTTCCATTGTGTGCGAACGAATAATCGACCCGTGGGAAATCTGTAGAAAGTTTACAAAAGCGGCACTTTCGTCGGAAACAATCGAAAAGACATCAATATTGGTAATCTTTGGATTGACAACAGTAGAGCGCGATTGATAATTCTCTAAAATTTCAATCTTTTCTTTTATTTTTTGTGCTTCCTCAAACTTCATTTCCTTCGCATAAGTCGTCATCAAACGCTTGAAATCTTTCATGCTTTCTTTGAAATTTCCTTTCAGAATTTCGCGGATTGCATCAACTTGTCTCTGATAATTTTCTAAAGTTTCATGAGCTTCACACGGCCCTTTGCAATTCCCAATATGAAATTCCAAACAAACTTTGAACTTTCCGCTCTCAATATTGCTTTTAGTCAAATCATAATTACAAGTGCGCAGCGGATATAGCTCTTTTATCAAGTCCAAAATAGTATGAACCGTTTTGAAATTAGTATAAGGCCCAAAATATTCTGAACCATCCTTAATCATTCTTCGAGTAGAAAATATTCGGGAAAATGGTTCTTTTTTAATACAAATCCATGGATAACTTTTATCGTCTTTCAACAAGACATTGTATCGTGGCATTAGCGTTTTTATCAGATTATTTTCTAATAAAAGGGCATCAGTTTCTGTTGGAACAACGATATGTTTGATCGTTACAATTTTCTTTACCAACACATTAGTCTTGGCAGTATCGTGAATTTTATTAAAATAAGAAGAAACTCTTTTTTTTAGATTTTTGGCTTTGCCTACGTATAAAATTTTTCCCTCCTTGTCGTAATATTGGTATACGCCGGGACCATCAGGAAGGGTAAGTATTTGTAGAGCTAAATCAGGTTTGGTCATTGTTGTAAAAAGTTCTCGGAATTAAATAATTGCAGAAAAAAATCCTAATTCTTGATTTTTTCAAATTTACGAATAACATTAACGCAAACCAATACGAAAGATTTAATACCAAATAAATAATTTCTATATTTAGCTTTTTATTTTATAACATGAAAGACTCAAAACCATTAGTGATTTTTGGCGAAAGCGTTCTGCCTGGAGAAAGTAAAACAATTCAATTAGAAATTGCCCGACTACATACTACTACTAAACTTACCATTCCGATAATTATAAAACGCTCCAAAGTACAAGGTCCAGTTGTTCTCTTCTCCGGAGGGATTCATGGAGATGAATTTAATGGCGTCGAAATTGTACGGCAACTCATTACCAAAAAAATAAACAAACCCAAAAAAGGCACAATCATTTGTATTCCGATTATTAATATTTACGGTTTTATAAACCGTTCCAGAGATTTTCCCGATGGAAGAGATTTGAACCGCGTTTTCCCTGGAAGCAGAAAAGGTTCTTTGGCAAGCAGATTTGCTTATCATATTATAACCGATATTATGCCTCTTGTTGATTATGCTGTCGATTTTCATGCGGGTGGCGCCGGCCGGTTCAATGCTCCTCAAATTAGGCTTACGCCAAATAATCCTGATACGAAAATACTTGCCGATGCCTTCAATGCTCCTTTTACTGTCCTTTCCAAAAATATTCCAGGCTCATTTAGAAGTGCCAGCGAAAAAATAAAAGTAAAAATGCTCCTTTTTGAAGGTGGAAAATCATTAGATGTAAATGCTGAAGTGGCAAAAGAAGGAGTCGATGGTGTCAAACGTTTTTTAAAACATTTGGATATGCTGGATCCGAAACAATTTGCTCCTCCACAAAAAAAACAAACTATTTATATCGAAAAATCTGGTTGGTTAAGGGCAAAATGTTCCGGTTTATTAATTGATAATAACCTCGTTGGTCAATTTGTAAAAAAAGGAACTATACTTGGTATGATCACTGATCCTTTCGGAAAATTTGAACGAAAAATTAAAGCTCCAAATGATGGCCATGTTCTTAACGCCAACCATTCGCCTATTGTTTACCAAGGTGATGCAATTTATCATCTTTCAGATACTGGGGAAGATGAACAAGAAGAAGAATAAAACCCAACATTTATCATATTTTTAATCAACAGATACTCATAATTTTGAATAAAATCTATGAGATTATGTTGTATTGGAAAAAATTATCACAAAAGGAAAGACAAGCCCGTATTGAAAAGGCGTTAGAAGAAAATGTAAATTTTACGCTTGATACTTCGCTGGGCTATCCTGCTTCAAAACTGGACAGCAAAGTATATAATGAGGAAGCTACGTTTCTGGCAAATGCTCCTACATTGCAAACGTATGTGGCCAACCCAAATCATATTGGATGTCATACTTTGGGCACTTCCGAAAAAGCTTTTAAAGGTACGCAGGAAATGGAACGTGAAGTTTTAGACGTTTTGGCTGTAGATCTTTTTAAGGCACAACCCAATTCTTATGATGGCTATATTGCTCCCGGCGGGACAGAAGCCAATATTCAGGCTATTTGGATGTATCGCAATTACTTTAGTAATAAATTGGGTGCCTATCCTCATGAAATTGCAATTCTAGCTTCTGAAGATACTCATTATTCTATCCCAAAAGCGGCCAATTTATTGATGTTGGACTGGTTGAAAGTTCCTGTTGATTTTAGAAATAGAGAAATAGACACTTTTCAACTGGAAAATATAATCATTAAGGCTAAAGAAAAAGGAAAAAAATATTTTATCGTTGTTTCCAATATGGGGACTACAATGTTTGGCGCAATCGACAATCCGATTGATTATATCCATCTTCTAGAAAAACACCAACTGGTTTACAGAATACATATTGATGCGGCTTATGGCGGTTTTATTTACCCTTTTAGCAACGCTGAATCGGAACTTAATTTTGAAAATGCCAAAATAAGTTCAATTACTATTGATGCTCACAAAATGCTCCAAGCACCTTATGGAACAGGCGTTTTTCTTTGCCGAAAAGGATTAATAGAAAACGTTTTGACAAAAGAAGCAGAATACGTTGAAGGTATGGATCTCACCCTTTGTGGCAGTAGGTCTGGTTCTAATGCTGTCGCGGTCTGGATGATTTTATTTACATACGGGCCATTTGGATGGTGCGAAAAAATTAATATTCTGCAAATGAGAACGCAATGGTTGTGTCAACAATTGGATGAATTAAAAGTTCCTTATTTTAGAGAAGCATTCATGAATATCGTAACCATTCCATCTGAATTTATTGCTGATTCGTTAGTCAAAAAATTTGATTTGGTTCCGCAAAAACACAGTGGTGATAATTCATGGTACAAAATTGTAATTATGGATCATGTAGAAATTGATCATTTGAGTACTTTTATAGCGGATTTAAAAGAATCACTCTATGCTGAAGAAAGAATTACGAACGAAATATAAAGCTTTACGAAAAGAATTAACCGAAGATGAAATAGAAGAAAAAAGTCTGGTTATTGCCAATGCGCTTTTGCCACTCCCAATTTGGGAAAAAACGTATTTCCATCTGTTTCTGTCTATAAGTGAGCAAAAAGAAATAGACACCGAATTTATTCTGCATTTATTGTCGGGGAAAGATAAAGAAATTGTCATTTCAAAAAGTGATTTCGAAAGTCGAAAGATGACTCATTTTCTTTTAACAGATAATACCAAAATCCTAAAAAACCAATACAATATTCCTGAGCCTGTTGATGGCATTGAAGTTCCTGCTAATAAACTTGATGTTGTCTTTGTTCCGCTTTTAGCTTTTGATAAAAAAGGAAATAGAGTAGGGTATGGCAAAGGTTTTTATGATAAATTCCTATCTAAATGCAAACCAGAAATTATTAAAGTCGGTTTATCTTTTTTTGAAGCTGAAGAATTAATTTCGGATATTTTTGAAGAAGATGTTTTGCTGGATTATTGTGTTACTCCAAAAGAAGTTTATACTTTTTGATTTTTTGATTTCAATTGTTAATTCAATTACTAACAAAAAATTAAGCACATCTTTTTAGTTCTATCTTTAGTTTAGTATTTTCGCGCTAAAACCTACTAAAACTATGAGAAAATTTAAAATTTCGAGCTTTGTAAAACAATTTATAATGATAGTGTTCGCTTTTACATTGTCAAACTGCACTGTTGGAATTGGAACTGCCCATCACAATCATGCCCCTGCAAAGAAAGTACCACCTGGACAAGCTAAAAAAATGACTGGTCAAAAAAGTGCCAAAAATTATGCTCCAGGTCATAATTAAAACAAAACAGGCTGTCCAAAAGGGCAGCCTGTTTTTATATTTAAAAGCAAAAGCCTAATGTTTATGAAATGCTTTTTTATTAAAGACTATCAAAATTCCAACGCCTGTTGAAATAGCTACATCAGCAACATTGAAAATAGCATTGAAAAACGTAAAATCACGCCCACCAAAAAACGGAACCCATTCCGGCATTGGATAATCTTTTATGAAAGGAAAGTAAAACATGTCTACTACCTGTCCATTTAACCAAGTCCCGTATGGTTTATCAGTAAATATAGTTGCTAGTTGTTGATGACTATCATCAAATATTACTCCGTAAAATACAGAATCTATTATATTTCCTAATGCTCCTGCAAATATCAGGGCAATTGCAACAATCAGATAATTAGAACTTCTT
>Ga0308157_10007893_pt1 | contig 12235 bp, 10 predicted proteins | sample PhyBR1_FD_201035 | JGI IMG/M metagenome (GOLD analysis project Ga0308157, IMG submission 201035) | Phyllosphere microbial communities from UC Gill Tract Community Farm, Albany, California, United States - DLSLB.R1 | ecosystem: Host-associated > Plants > Phyllosphere > Unclassified | place: USA...
CTCAGATTTCCACCTGCTTTTCTGTACGCATTCCAAGATGCATCATCCGGAAAATCAGCACCTCCATTATAGGAAGCGTATGGGTAGAAATAATCATCAAAATGAACCCCATCGATATCATAGCGTTTTACGATATCCATTACCACCTCCGAAGAGTGGTCCTGGGTTTTTTGATTTGCCGGATCGAACCAGTACATGCCATTGCGCAATCTTACAACGTGGTCAGCCGCCTTACGAACCATGGATTCGCTAGTTACTTGACCACCATTCGAATGATGCGCACGGTATGGGTTCAACCAAACATGCAGTTCCAATCCACGCTTATGCGCTTCATCCACCCAAAACTCCAATGGATCGTAATAAGGCGAAGGAGCCTTTCCAGTGGTACCGGTCAAGAAATAAGACCAAGGTTCGAATTTAGAATGATATAAGGCATCCGCAGATGGACGCACCTGAAAGATCACCGCATTGAAATTATTCTTCTTCAGCAAATCCAATAAGGCAATCGCCTCCTGTTTTTGCTGCGCTGTAGAAAGGTTGTTCTTACTTGGCCAGTTGATATTGGCTACGGTTGCTACCCAAGCCGCACGGAATTCACGTGGTGCCTTTGGCAGATCGGTACGGAATTCTTTAAAAGGTTCCTCTTTCTTAACCACTTTAGCTGGCTTTTCAACAACAGCTCCCTTCTTCACTTCCTTTACTTCTTCCTCCTTTTTAGGTTGGTTTTCTACCTGGGTACCTTGGGCTACCTCCGCTTTTGGCTGCTCCTTAGCCTTTGCCTGCCTGTTTTTAGATCCACAGGAAACCACCAGCATCAAGGCAACAGCAAACACGCATAATTGCAAAAATCTCATCTTCATAAACATATCTTAACACGCAAAACTACGGTTTTTATTACCTTGGAATCAAATTGTAACTTATTCGTTATAGATTAAAGAAGCGTTTCGCCTTCAAAAATGACCTGTTGCACCTGAAAATCAGCATCAAAAACCAGTACATTCGCCATTGATCCTTCTTCCAGATTTCCGATATCCGATCTTTCGATCAAACGGGCGGGATAAAGGGTTGCCATTCGGATACTTTCATCCATCGGAATGCCCACCTTTTGCACACAGTTCTGTACAGATTGTAATTGGGTTAATGCCGATCCCGACAGCGTGCCATCCAGCAGCACAAAATGATCCCCATTCAGCACATGCTGATAAATTCCTTTATGACAAGTGGCTACAGCATCCGTGATCAGAAACAACCGCTCACCCATCGCCTGTTTACTGATTTTCACGGTTTCATAATTCACATGAATACCATCAACAATAATAGATGCATAGGCTTTTGGATGATTGAAAACAGCGCCTGGCAGTCCAACTTCCCGGTGCTGCAGTGGCGACATCGCATTCCAAAGGTGGGTAGCGGTTTTTACACCATGGTTAAAGGCATGCGTAGCCTCTTCAAAAGTAGCTGTACTATGCCCTGCAGAAAGCAAAAGGCCTTTTTCATTTAAGTAATCCACACATTCCTGTTTGGTTTTCTCTGGCGCAATGGTCATCATTTTAACCACATCGTCGTTGCCTTCCAGAAGGTCTTCTAAAATAGGCAAGGTCGCTTCCATGATCAGTTCAGCAGGATGAGCCCCCCTTTTTGCTTCATTTAAAAACGGTCCTTCCAAATGCAAGCCAAGGGCTGCGGAAGGTTTTGTTTGTCGAAAAACAGCAATAGCCTGTTTAAACAATTCCAAGGTATTGGTGGCTAGGGTCATCATGTAGGAAGTACATCCCTGTTTAAGCAGGTTGAGGTTTATTTTTTCCAAAGATTCGGCAGTCAGTTCAGCGGAAAAAAGGTCCTCCCCCGTTCCATACAATTGCAGGTCGATCAATCCCGGGCAGATATTCGCACCTTGCACATCCACCACCTGATATCCTTCAGGAACAGCCTCTTTCCCAACAATCCCTGTAATCCTATCTTGATTGATCAGTAAAACTGCATCCTTACGGATTTCATATCCATTATAGATGGTCCCATTGACCAAAGCTAATTTCTGTTTCATCCTGCAAGTTAGTTAATGTATGCAAATCTTGAAAATCCAATGGGCTAATCGTATATTAGTCGGTATTAAAGAAACAATAACATAAATTCTAATACGATAATACTGCCTATCATGTCTAAAAAAGAGATATTAAATACAGAGAAAGCCCCTGCAGCCATTGGCCCTTATAACCAAGCGATCAAAGCGGATAATACCTTATATGTTTCCGGACAGATTCCATTGATTCCAGAAAGTATGGAACTGATCACGACAGGTGTAGAAGATGAAGCACACCAGGTGTTGAAAAATGTAGGTGCCATTCTGAAAAATGCAGGTTATGATTTTGAAGATGTCGTAAAAACATCCATTTTCTTAAGTTCTATGGATTACTTTGCAACGGTAAACGAAGTGTATGCGCAATATTTCAAGGACAACCAACCGGCAAGGGAATGCGTAGCGGTAAAAACACTTCCCAAAGAAGTGAATGTAGAAATCTCCGTCATTGCATGGAAAGCACGGGATTAATCCCATGGCTGAACTATCGTTAATAACTCCTATTGAATACCTGAAAGGTGTGGGCCCTCAAAAGGCAGACCTTCTCAAAAAGGAGTTGATGGTCTTCAGTATTGGCGATCTCCTGCAATGTTACCCCTTCCGATACATCGATCGAACAAAATTCCATAAGGTTCGGGAGCTCCATGCCGATATGATCGGCGCGCAGGTGCTTGGCCGTTTGATCAGCCTGCAAGAAGTGGGCGAAAAAAGAGGACGCCGATTGGTGGGTCAATTCCGGGATGAAACGGGTATGATGGAACTGGTTTGGTTCCAAAGCCTTACCTGGCTAAAAAAGACGTTACAGGTAGGTTCTGCTTATATAATCTACGGAAAACCGAGCGAATTCAATGGAAATATCTCCATGACCCACCCCGAAATGGAGCTCTATCAACAGCAGGCGAAAAAGATCGGTAACCAGACGATGCAACCCGTTTACTCCTCCACGGAAAAGCTGAAAAAGGCCAACCTGGATAGTCGAGGAATTCAGAAACTCCAGGAAACGGCTCTGATGACGATTCTAAAAGGTGTGGCTGAAACCCTTCCCGCTTACCTGATGGAAAAACACCAGTTGATTTCTTTTCAACAGGCTTTATTGGGTATCCATTTTCCGCAGAACGAGCAGATATTAAAATTAGCTATTCGTAGGTTGAAGTTTGAGGAACTGTTCTTCATTCAATTAAAGCTATTAAGAAACAAACAGTTAAACACCCAAAAATACAAAGGCCATCGATTCGATCAGGTTGGTGAAAAATTCAATAGATTCTTCACCGAAAGACTGCCTTTCCCACTGACCAACGCGCAGAAAAGGGTTGTTAAGGAAATCAGGTTGGATTGTAATACCGGCGCACAGATGAACCGCTTGGTTCAGGGTGATGTGGGTTCAGGAAAAACCGTTGTGGCCTTGATGAGCATGTTATTGGCTATAGACAATGGTTTCCAGGCTTGTATGATGGCTCCTACCGAAATCCTGGCTACCCAACATTATCATGGAATAACCTCCCTATTGGGTGAAGATATCTGTAAGGTTCGACTATTGACTGGGTCTACCCCAACCAAAGCCCGAAGGATCATCCATCAGGAATTGGAAGATGGCACCTTGGATATCCTGATCGGAACTCATGCTCTGATTGAAGATAAGGTGAAGTTCAAGAACATTGGATTTGTGGTGATCGATGAGCAACACCGCTTCGGCGTAGAACAACGGGCCAAATTATGGCGCAAGAATATCATTCCGCCCCATATGCTGGTCATGACCGCCACTCCAATTCCCCGCACATTGGCAATGACCATGTATGGCGACTTGGATATTTCCATTATCGATGAATTGCCGGCAGGAAGAAAACCTATTAAAACGGTTCATTTCTTCGAGAACCAACGCCTGAGGGTGTTTGGATTCATGCGGGAAGAGATTGCCAAAGGCAGGCAGGTATATATTGTCTATCCCTTGATCAAGGAAAGTGAAAAATTAGACCTTTTATACCTGGAAGCAGGATTGGAAGGTCTGATGCGTGAATTTCCACTTCCGGATTACCGCATCAGCATAGTCCATGGCAAGATGCCCGTGAAGGACAAGGACTTTGAAATGCAACGCTTTATTAAAGGCGAAACCCAGATCATGGTGGCCACCACGGTGATTGAGGTAGGGGTCAATGTGCCCAATGCTTCCGTGATGGTGATTGAGAATTCGGAAAGATTCGGGCTCTCCCAGCTCCACCAGTTACGAGGCCGGGTTGGCCGTGGCGCGGAGCAATCGTTCTGTATCCTCATGTCGGGCGATAAATTGAGCAAGGAAGGTCGGACGCGTTTAGAGACGATGGTGCGGACCAACGACGGCTTTGAAATTGCGGAGGTTGACCTGCAATTGCGGGGACCTGGGGATATTTCCGGAACTCAGCAGTCTGGTGTGCTGGACATGAAAATTGCAGATCTGGCAAAGGATCAGGCTATCCTGACGGAAGCTCGGCAATCCGTGATCCAACTGTTCCAAGAGGATCCCGAATTGGGGGCACCAGAAAACCGCTTATTGCTAAATTACATCCAAAAAGGGCAGCCAAGTATTTCTTGGGACAAAATCTCCTAAAAACTTTACCTTTGTAAACTTGTTCCTTATAAAAAAACTAAATGGCAAGAACGAAAATATATGAAACGGCCCATAAGCCGGAGACTGCGGTATTGGTCAGTGTGATCACCCCGGATGTTTCCGACGAAACGGCAAAAGAATACCTCGAAGAACTAGAATTTTTGGTGAGCACCGCAGGTGGAGTCACCAAAGGGATCTTCACCCAGAAATTGGCTTATCCAGACCGTGCTACTTTTGTAGGTAGTGGTAAATTGGATGAGATCAAGGAATATATCAAGGCGGAAGAGATCGACATGGTCGTATTCGACGATGAGCTTTCCCCTTCCCAATTGAGAAACATCGAAAAATACTTTGAGATCAAGGTATTGGACCGCTCCAACCTGATCTTGGATATCTTCGCCAAACATGCACAAACTGCACAGGCAAAGACTCAAGTGGAACTGGCGCAACTGCAATACCTATTACCTCGCTTGACCCGAATGTGGACCCACTTGGAGCGTCAGCGTGGTGGTATTGGTATGCGTGGTCCGGGTGAATCCCAGATCGAGAGTGATAGACGGATGATCTTGAACAAGATCTCTTTGTTGAAGGATCGTTTGAAGCAGATCGATAGACAGAATGAGACCCAACGGAAGAACCGTGGGGAAATGATCCGGGTGGCTTTGGTAGGTTATACCAACGTAGGTAAATCCACCATCATGAACATGATTTCCAAATCGGAAGTACTGATCGAGAATAAGCTCTTTGCAACCTTGGATACCACAGTGCGTAAAGTCGTGATCGACAATCTACCATTTTTATTATCCGATACGGTTGGATTTATCCGTAAGCTTCCTCATCATTTGGTGGAATGTTTCAAATCTACCTTGGATGAGGTTCGTGAGGCCGATGTATTGATCCATGTGGTGGATATTTCCCACCCCTATTTTGAGGATCAACTCATTGCGGTAAACGAGACATTGAAGGATATAGGTGCAGTGGATAAGCCGATCATCACGGTTTTCAATAAGATCGATGCCTATAAACCAGCGATCGAAACGGATGAGGATGGTGAAGAGATCAAGATCACTTTGGATGATTTCCGAAATTCTTGGATGGCAAAAAATGCGGATCCGGCGATCTTTATTTCGGCTACCGATAAGATCAATGTGGAAGAATTGAAGGATAAACTTTATGAGGTGATCGTGAAAATGCATAATGCTCGATATCCTTACAATAACTTGCTTTATTAAAATTGAAATGGCTTAAAGCTTTGAACAAGCTTTATTAATTTGAACAGTCAACTTTATTAATTTGAACAAGCTTTATTAATTTGCTGAAATACCATGCAAAACAAAGAAGTTAAATATTTGGATTGGGGGCTACAGGATTATCAGGTAGCTTGGGATAAACAGGAAGCGATATTTGCTGAAACCCTCGCCATAAAACATAATAATAGGGTCAATAATACCACTGATCCTACGCCTAATTTTTTGGTTTTTACCGAACATCCCCATGTGTATACCTTGGGTAAAAGTGGGCATGAGGAATACCTTCTGTTGGATGAAGAGGGTTTGAAGGAGAAGAACGCTACTTTCTATAAAATTAACAGGGGTGGTGATATTACCTATCATGGTCCTGGACAGATTGTGGGGTATCCGATCTTGGATCTGGATAATTTCTTCACGGATATCCATTTGTATTTAAGGACCTTGGAGGAGGCAATCATTCTTACTTTGGCGGATTATGGTATAGCGGCTGGTCGATATCCGGGTTATACCGGTGTTTGGCTGGATGCGGATAATGAAAAGGCGCGTAAGATCTGTGCGATGGGTGTTCGGGCATCACGTTGGGTGACCATGCATGGTTTTGCTTTTAATGTGAATGCTGATCTGGAATATTTCGGAAATATCATTCCTTGCGGAATCGACGATAAGGATGTGACTTCTATGGAAAGGGAGTTGGGGAGGAAATTGGATATGGAAGAGGTGAAAGGGAAGTTAAGGAAGCATATCGCGGATTTGTTTCAGATGGAGATTGTTTAAAGGAAGGATTATTTAGGCAGCCCTGATAATAAAAAGGCCATCAGAAATATTATCTGATGGCCTTTTTCAATTTCAATTTAGAGAATTTTTAATATGGTAAATAACCAGCTTTCAAATCAACTACTTTGTGCGTTACTTCTGTTTCCACGTTCAATGGCGTTGTTCCGTTGATTGCATAGGTATAAACTGAACCCTTGAATTCTTTGGTAGAACTAGGATTGTAGGTAGCAACAATGATATATTTGAATTGACCAGAAGGGCTGTAATCAAAATTCCATGCAGTAATATCCCCCGTTCCGTCATTTGGTAGGGTCAATACTTCTTGAACATCAAACCCACTATTAGAAAACCGATACAATTTACGACCGCTTGCAAAATACCAGAACCCTGCACCGTTTCTATAACGTATACCTATTTGGTTCATCATTTCCGGCATTTTCTTCCTAGCAACAACGATATGTTTATTTGGCAAATATCCATTTACAGATGATTGATTAAAATCAAACCGGTGAAGCGCAACGTCATCGCCATTTTTAGTTAAAACAAAGCTGTTTACCCAGGTAATATAATCTTCGACTCCACCTAATACTTCATGACCTTTAAAATCTTCCTGAATCAAATGATCTTATGTTGTTTGATAGGTGTTTTCTGCAGCTCCATATTTACTTGCGAATACTCTTAATTTTTCATTCCTATAATCATAACCTACTAAAAACAGTCCTTTGAAAGTTCCTTCATTCACGTAATAATCCCCTTTTCCAAAATCATAATTTAAAGGATCATTATATACATCGGTACTCACAACACCATTAGCGATAGCTCTAATCTTTTTTCCAATACTAGTAGTACCTTGATTTTGATTTATTTTAACTCGGCTAGGTTGGAAACCACCCGCAACGGGATCAAAAATCATAGATGTTTGACGATTGAAAAGTAGGATTGGCAAATTGGTTCTGCTACCTGCTCTTATTATCGGATTCTCTCCTTCTTCAGTTGCAACAGTAATCGTCGTAAATTGACCATTTGACGCTGAAGTTGCATAATGGTAGAGTTCGACACTTAAAGGGTTTTTCCCAAAAGTATATTCTCCATAATTGTTATAGTGGTAAAATTTACTTGTCCGCTCATTTCCCTTTAAAAATAAGTGCGCATTTCTATTTTCATCTTCTGCCAGTAGATAATAACCTCGAGTTATACTTGCCGCTAAATTTATAACAAAATGATAGTTGTTTTTTGTATTCGTGGATTTATCGAAAACATAAAAGTTTGAACGAAGAACTCCAGGATTAACCCCTTGTGTATTAAAAACAAGGTTTTTTTCATGACTTACTGTATCTCCATTTATTACCCAAGCAAATGTGTAATCATTGTCATCTGATTACATTGAGCTATAGAGAGTGGGCTTAATCTCCAACGTTTCTCCCATAGATAATGAAAATGTGGTTGAAGCTAATGGACGACCCGTAGCAATTGTTACCGAATCGATTTTATTCAAATCCTGGTAATCATAGTTTCCTAAATCTTTACTACATCCTGTAAATAATGCAATGGACAGGAAGATATATAAAATATTATTAAAAGTATTTTTCATAATAATAAGGTTTTAAGGAATTAAGATTCTAGGTTTAGTTCTACCATCCACCTGATGTTGGCCGATTATGCCGGAAACTAATACCGGATAGATTCTGTATTGAGCTATAGCAAGGAGGCCGATATCGATATCCTTAAAGCCAACCTGAACGGAAAGAAGATTGCCGCCAATCCGATTGGAACTGATTTGAAGGCAGGTTCAGACGTGTTTGTCATTTCCCATCCAAGAGATTATTTCTACTATTATACCTCTGGTAGAGTTGCCTGCATGACGGAAAGCAATGCCGGTATCATGAGCAGAAAAATGGAGATCACGGCAGATTATGCTGCTGGGTCAAGCGGTGGGCCAATTTTCGACAATAAAGGAAATATTGCCGGAATTGTCTCCCTAACCCGATCATTTTATTACAACCAGGCGGAGCAGAAAAACCTCCAAATGGTCATCAAAGAAGCCATCCCTGTAAGTGCCATCAAAAATTTGATCCAGCACTAAGTTAGCAATCGTTAAATACATCCACAAAAAAGCCCTTATCCTGCTCAGGAAAAGGGCTTTTATTATTTTTATTTCAATTAATCGGAATAGCCTTCAATCTGAATGGATTGATAGGTAATCGATGTATAGCTTATTTCCGTTTCCACTGGTCTAGCGATTTGGAACAAAGCACTGGGTTCGGTTCGTTTCGCCACCGACAGTATCATCTCTACACAATGAGGAGCAAATAATTCTTCCACCAGTTCTACCCTATTGTTCTCGCCGGAGAGGTGGCCAAGGATCAGGTGTTTCATCCGGGAAGAACGATGGGCCAAAAAGGCATCCATCGAAATCCTGTTGGAAAGATGGCCCTCTCCTCCTCGGATCCTATTCTTTAGGTAATAGGGATATCTTCCATTCTGCAACATATCCTCATCGAAGTTGGATTCCAGGAACAGCACATCGGAAATCTCGATCGCCTTCATCACATTTACACAGATCCTTCCGATATCGGTCAATACCGAAATATTGATTTCTCCATCAGTAACCATGAAACTGCAGGGTTCCTTTGCGTCATGGTATTTAGGAATGCCATAAACGGATAAGTCACCAACATTTACAATGGAATCGGCTTTGATAAAATGCAAGAGATACTCCGGTAATTGAATTCGGGAGGATTCATAGGTCCCTACGGTCAGATAAACCGGTATCTGGTACCTTTTGGCAAACACGGCCAATCCGCAGATGTGGTCCGTATGTTCATGGGTAATAAAAATGGCATCGATGCTGGCAGGGTTAATTCCCAGACTAGCCATCCGCAGATGCAGATGCTTATTGTTGATGCCCACATCCACCAGAATAGCCGTATTCCCTTTCGCTATATAATAGCTGTTTCCATTACTCCCTGAAGCTAACGCACAATACCTAATCATGGAAAAATTTAAAGGATTAACATTCTGGTAAACTCAATGGCACTTTGATGGCCAATCCACCATCAGCCGTTTCTTTATATTTGGCGTTCATATCCAATGCGGTCTCCCACATGGTGCTCACTACCGCATCCAAACTCACTTTGGCTTTGTCCGGATTGGATTGAAGCGCCAATTGGGCTGCTGTAATGGCCTTGATCGCGCCCATGGTATTCCGCTCAATACATGGAATCTGAACCAGACCACCAATAGGGTCGCAGGTCAGTCCTAAATGATGCTCCATGGCTATCTCTGCTGCCATCAAGACCTGGCGTTGGGATCCTCCCAAGCACTCGGTCAATGCGCCCGCCGCCATCGCGGAGGAAACACCGATCTCAGCTTGGCAACCGCCCATAGCCGCAGAAATCGTCGCTCCTTTTTTGAAGATAGAACCGATCTCAGAAGCTGTTGCGATGAATTGAATGATCTTCTCTTCCTTATAGGCATCATGAAATGCCAGATAATATTGCAGTACGGCAGGAATAACCCCTGCTGCACCGTTTGTAGGTGCTGTTACCACACGGCCAAAGGAAGCATTCTCCTCATTTACCGCCAAGGCAAAACAGCTTACACAATCTAATATATAACCAAAATCACGTCCACCGGCACGGATTGCTTCCAGCCAGGTATCATAATCATGGTAAGTACGCCCTTTCAGCATACGTTTGTTCAATTTGGATGCCCGACGTTCCACGTGCAATCCTCCTGGGAGTACACCATCGGTATGGCAGCCTTTATAGATACATTCCTTAATGGTATGGAAGATCTGCATCACTCCTTGCTTGGTTTCCTGTTCTGAGCGCCAGGAGCACTCGTTCTCCAGCACCAGTTCCGAAATTTTAAGTCCGGTACGCATGCAGGCAACCATCAATTCCTGTGCGGTATCGATGGGGAATGGCAGATCCAATTCTGTCAATACCCCTTCCGTATCATTTTCCTGAACAACAAAACCTCCTCCGATAGAGTAATAGGTTTCGCTGATGGCGGAACCATCGCTTAGGAAAGCCTGGAAAGTGACCGCATTTGGATGGAACGGTAAACTTTGGTCGAAAAGGAATAGTAAATTGGTATCGTAGTCGAATTCAGTTTCCTTTTCAGCACCCAAGGTTAATTTTTTGTTGGCTTTGATACGGTCCACCTTGGGAACCACGTCATGCACATCGAATGTGACAGGATCATCGCCACTTAAGCCTAATAATACCGCAATATCGGTACCATGGCCAACACCCGTTTTGGCAAGTGATCCAAAGAGCAAGATATTCACCGTTTGAACACGGTCGAGTGCAGCTTTTTCTTTTAACACTTCCACAAATCGTTGTGCAGCACGCCAAGGTCCTAAGGTGTGGGAACTGGAAGGACCAATCCCAATCTTAAACATATCAAAAATAGAAATCTGCTCTTTTGCCATAATTTAATTTATTAAGACAAAAGTAGCCTTTCTTTTACCATTTTTAAAAAAAATGTTAGGAGGGGATTGGGGGAGGGGGGAGGATGAGTGGAGGGATGAGTGGTGGGATGAGTGGCGCCGCGTCATTGCGAGGAACGAAGCAATCTTCCCGCATGAAATGCTGAGTGTAGTCCAAAGATTGCTTCCTCGTACCTCCTCGCAATGAAGAGAGTTTGCTATGTAAAACACCATCTTTTCTATTAAAATCGTCCTTAAAACATACTTAAACCATGATTATAGCACCAAATCCCATGCCTTACATACTAAAAGCATACTTTCACATTACTTTCACCTTAGTTTAAGCTCGAACCCAACCTGTCTTGTCCTTATATAGCTATACAGATTATTGGTTTAATTCTGAATTGATTATACAGGCAAATTTGGTAATACTATATGTACTATACAAACTCTTTTTTCACTATTGGATATTTTTTCGGTTTCCATCTCTTTCTGAGCGCACCTGATCTCATGTGTGCCTGTTCAGGGGTGAGGTAGTCACAGCTCGCGTGCGGTCTCAGGTTGTTGTATACCCTGATGTTCTCCCGTATCTTTCCGGTGGTCTCCCTCAGTCCGCTCTGTGATGTGTAGAGGTCGAACTCTGCCTTCAGTATGCCGTTCACCCGTTCGGCTATCGCGTTCTCGTAGGGATCCCCGTTCTCGGTCATGCTGACCGCTATCCCGTTGGTTCGCAGGATATCCACATAGCCCTTGCTACAGTACTGCGAACCCCGATCGGAGTGGTGTATCAGACCCTTTCCCGGATACTGCCTCTGCCGCAGTGCCATCTGCAGGGCATCGATACATCCCTGTGCCGAGAGGTCGCCCCTGAACGCCCAGCCCACTATCTTCCTGGAATAGGCATCGGTGATCAGGCTCAGATATCCCCAGCGTCTGTTGAGCTGTACATAGGTGATGTCGCTTACCCAGACCTGCTCGGGACGCTCGACCGTAAGTCCCTTTATCAGGTTCCCGTACTTCTTCATCCAGTGCCGCGAATCGGTGGTGACCGCCTTCCTCTTCCTGGTCCTGATCTGTAGGGAATGCTCCCTCATCAGGGCGAAGAGATAGTCGCGGCC
>Ga0308157_10007896_pt1 | contig 12233 bp, 13 predicted proteins | sample PhyBR1_FD_201035 | JGI IMG/M metagenome (GOLD analysis project Ga0308157, IMG submission 201035) | Phyllosphere microbial communities from UC Gill Tract Community Farm, Albany, California, United States - DLSLB.R1 | ecosystem: Host-associated > Plants > Phyllosphere > Unclassified | place: USA...
GTGCGACGCCACACGCGGGGATGACGCACATCGCCATCCAAGAGACCGTCAACGGCTCTCCTGTGACCTGGATGGAGCATGTCAGCGACGCGGACTACCTCACGCCGGTGGCCGACGCCCCCAGAGCAGAGAGAGAGTAAGCCTGTGGGCGCCGAACCCTGGCTGGCCAAGACCAATCTGCGCACCGAATGTCGAGCTTGCGGAGCCGCGCCGATGTCCGCAACCGTCTGTTTGCTGAAAGCGCCAAGGACGGCGACTGACGCCGATCAGCGCCGGTGCGCCTGGAGCCCGTTTAGCCTTCAGGCTCAAGGCGCCTGCATTCAAGCGGAACTTTTGGCCGGCCGAGCTGCTATGGTGGGAACAGCCTCGGTGCGCCGGGCGGCACAGACGATGGCGTAGCGCGGCTTGCGCCGAAAGGTGAGTTTTGCAGCGAGAGACGGGAGCCCCGCCGGAGGAGGATCAAGCAGACGGCGCGCTGCTTCGCGCCCCTTGGCTCGACGAGACGTCGAACCAGGCCGAAGCGCTCAACCAAAGCCGCGCGCAGCTTCAGGTGCTAACGGACGCCATGCCGCAGATGGTGTGGTCGACGCGCGCGGACGGCTTCCATGACTATTACAATGCCCGCTGGTACGAGTTCACCGGCGTTCCCAAGGGCTCGACCGACGGCGAGGGGTGGAACGACATGTTCCATCCCGCCGATCAGGAGCGGGCATGGGCGCGGTGGCGCCATAGCCTGGAGACCGGCGATCCCTACGAAATCGAGTATCGCCTGCGTCATCACTCGGGCGAATATCGCTGGACGCTGGGGCGAGCGCTGCCGGTCCGGGACGAGAGCGGCGCGATCACCCGCTGGATCGGCACCTGCACCGACATTCACGACGCCAAGCGGGCCGCCGAGCAGAACGAGTTGCTGAGCCGAGAGCTCAGCCACCGGATCAAGAACATCTTCGCGGTGATATCGGGCCTGATCGGCCTGTCGAGCCGGCATGACTCGTTGATCAGGCCGTTCGCCAAGACGCTTCAGGATCGGATTGCGGCGCTGGGCCGCGCGCATGAGTTCGCCCGTCCCCACAGCGACGAGTCGCGGCCCGCGCTCGGGGCGTCGACGCTGAAGGGGCTGCTGCTCGAGATTTTCCGGCCCTATCCAGCGTTCGATGAAGGCCGCATCGTCGTGGAGGGCGACGACGCCGAGGTGGATGACCGCGGCGCGACGCCGATCGCGCTGGTGTTCCACGAGTTGGCCACGAACGCGGCAAAGTACGGGGCGCTGTCGGCCGCGGAGGGCCGGGTCGAGGTCACGATCCTGCGCCACGGGGATGCGATCGCCATCGCCTGGCGCGAGCGGGACGGTCCGCAGATCGGCGCGGCGCCGGACAGGGTCGGCTTCGGCACGCGCTTGGCGGAAATGAGCATCGGACAACAGCTCGGCGGCGCCATCGACCGGACCTGGGGGCGTTCCGGCCTTGAACTCGAGATCAGGCTACGCGCCGATCGCCTGCACCGGGGCCTATAGGCCGGGCGCGACGGGCAGCAGCGTCAGCCCCACGGGCGGGGCGGGCAGCGACGCGCCAGACCGCGCTTCCAGGGCGTAGTTGATGGCCGAAGCCACGACGTCTTCCTGGCAAGGCTTGCTGACCACGCCGATGACGCCCAACATGTTGGCGGCCCATGTCATGCGGGGGTTCGCCGTCACGAACAGAACGGCGATGCCATGGTCGCGCACGAGCCTTTCAGCGATCTGCGTCCCCGTCTGGCCATCGCGCAAGTGGATGTCGACGAGGGCGACATCGGGCTTATGGGACGCTAGGCGGAAAGCCTCGTCCGCATCCGGCGCGATGCCGACGGAGCTGTAGCCACGTTCCTCCAGCGCCGCCTCCAGGTCCGCGGCGACAAGGTATTCGTCTTCAACGATCATTATCCGGGCGCGGGTCATGCAGCATGTACGATCGACCGAGCCAGACGTTCCATCAGCTGAATAAGATTGTCGGGAATACGACATTCGCGCCACTTGAACCGACTTCAACGCGGGACGGGCGACGGCGTGTTGGGCGCTAGAATCCCGCGTCAAAGGGGTTGGAAAAGGAGAGCCGCCTTCGCTCGGAAGTCCGACAACGAATATTGTCACGATGACAAAGCTGCGCCTCACGATGACGGGCGACGGCCTTTCGGGAAGGAGCGTCGCCGTCTCGCCGCCGCGAAATGATCGCTGCCGGCGCTATCCGAACATGACGCGGCTGCCCACAACGGTGCGGAACACCTGATCTGGCATCCGGGCGATAGCGGCAGCGATGAACGCCTCGCCTGTGCAGTGTCCTGGCAGGATGTAGTCGGGCTTCAGGGCCTGCATCAGCGCCAGGGTCTGAAGCGCTTGTTGCCGTGTCTGGGGCGGCACCAGGTGAAAGCCGCCCATGATGGCGTGGATCTTGTCGACGCCAGAGACGGCCTGGGCGGCGCGCACGGTATTGATGATGCCCCGGTGACTGCACGAGCCAATCACGATCAGGCCCTTGCCCTTCAGGTGGAAAGCCGTGCCGAGCTCGTGGACGGCGTCATCGACGAAGAAATCGAGGTCCCGCCGATCGGCGTCCAGGTCGGCGCGGCGGCAGCCCTGGCCGGGCAGCATCGAGGTCGGCACCCTGGGCTTCTCTGGCGAGACGAACGGAATCCGACCCGTCGTGAAGCCGATGCCGGCGACCTCGCGCGGCGCGGCGGCCACGCGCAGGTCAATCCCCGCCGCGACCAGGTCGGCCTTCTCCAACTGTCCGAAGCTGGGGCCGTCGGGCGTGACGCCGCGAAGGCGCGCGCAGAACGCTTCTTCGCCGCCGACATAGAGCGGTGTTCCGCGCTTGACCCGGCCGACGACCGCGGCCAGGCCGCCGAAGTGATCATAGTGGCCATGGCTGAGCACCATGGCGTCGACGCTAGCCGGATCGACGCCCAGCAGCGCCATGTTCGAGGCGAGGGCTTCGGGCGTATAGCCGAAATCGATGAGCACCCGGTGGCGCGCGCCGGCGGCGACGGCGTCCGCCAAAACCGAATAGCCCCACTCGCCACGCAAGGTGAGGCGGTAGGACGACGCCGCGCGCTCTGGCGGCAGAATCTTCAGGCCGGGCCGCTCGACGGGGGTTGCGAAACTGGAGACCGTGCTATCGGCCAGCAAGGTCAGCGCAAGGCTGTCGACCTCCGGGACGACGATCTCCGGCGCGGCCCAGCTTGAAGGCGGGGCGGCGGCGGCCAAGCCAGCGGCCAAGAGCATTCGACGTGTCAGCATGTTCAGGCTCCGCCACGAGCCTAGCCGCCCAGGCCACGCCTGTCGCTATCGTTAGCAGCGCTATTGGAAGCCCACGCGAAGATCCCGCGTGTTCGAAGTCGCAAGCCTCTCTGGAGGCGGCGAATGACGCTGCCCGGTCGGTTGAGCGGACCTAGCGGCAGGCGATGCGGGCCGGCTGCCGACGGTCGGCGCCTGCCGTGAACAGGTCCTCATCCCTGGCGAGCGGGATTTCACGAGCGACGCGCAACGGATTGACTCAAAAAGTTACGCATGTAATTCACATGCTAATTACGCACGTAATAGGAGGTGGAGCATGAAGCCATGGATCAGAGCCGCCATGGTTGGGCTGCTCGCTGGGTTTCTGGCCTGCGCGGGGGCGGACCTGGCGGTGGCCCAGTCCGCCCCGTACGCCATTACTGCGCCCAACGGGGTCGACGAAGAGGATTTCGTCCAGATCGGCGGCATCAAGCAGTGGGTGACGATACGAGGCGAGGACCGCGCCAATCCGGTCGTTCTGATCCTTGGTGGGACACAGGTCGACGGACCAGGCGCGATCCTCAGCCCCTATGTCCGGACATTCCAGCCGTGGGAGAAGGACTTCACCGTCGTTCAGTGGGACCCACGTGGCGCGGGCAAGACGTTCGTGGCCAATGGCGCGACGCTTGGGCCGGACCTAACCATCGACCGCCTGGTCCAGGACGGGCTGGCGCTGAGCGATTATCTGCGCGGTCGCCTCGGTAAGCGGAAGATCGTCCTGCTCGGCGTCAACTTCGGCTCGACGCTGGCCGTGAAGATGATCCAGGCCAAGCCAGAGATGTTCAGCGCCTATGTCGCGGCCGGCCAGATCGTAAAGCCCCGCGCCGAGCGCGAGCGCTACGGCTACGAGCGCCTTCTAAGACTGGCCACGGCGGCGAACGATGAGGCGTCACTAGCCGACCTCAGGGTGAGCGGCCCAAATCCTTTCCGCGAGCCCCGTGACCCGGTACGCATCGCGGCCTTTCAGAAGGTCTACGTGAAGTACCGGGCGCCCGTGCCGGCCAATCCCATGCAGGAAGCGATGAGCGCGCCGCATTGGACGCCCCAGGAATTGATGGCCGCGCAGGCTGCCGCCTTGCAGAACGAGAAGGCGCTGGGTCATGCGTGGGGCGAGCGCTTCGACTACGGCTCCCTGGGCGGGCGCTTAGCCGTGCCCGTCTTCGTGATCCAGGGCGCGGAGGACACCAATGCGCCGCCGCCCATGACCAAGGCCTGGCTGGACGGGCTCAAGGCCCCCAAGACGATCTTCGTCACCCTTCCGGGCGCGGGCAATCACGCGCTGGAAACGCATACGGCGGCGGTTCTCGATTTCCTCGTGAAATACGTCCGGCCCATCACCGACCCTCAACCTAAGCGCTGATCGCGAAGCATCGTTGCGGTCGAAAGCAGGGTTCGACATCGGGCGATCTCGGGGTTGCGCCTCGCGCGCTGAAGGTCGTTGTCTTGGGGGCGCCAAGTAGCCAATGGCGCGCTGCGGCCCGAGTGTCGCCGGGCCAGCCCGCGCCGACCGTTCGGCCTTGGCCACGAAGGCGGCCGCGACGCGAAAACAAGGCGCCGCGCATCACGGCCATCCCGAGGGGAGGGCGACCGACAACGCCGAAATCCCGGAAATGGTTTCGGGCTTCCACCGCCGGCCCCGAACGGAACCGACGCTCGCCATACCGGTTCTCCGCAAGACGTGATCCCTGCCGCCTATTGTGGAGCTATCCCGATGTCCGATCAAACCCTGGCCGGCCGCAAGGTCGCCGTGCTCGCCACTGACGGCTTCGAGCAGTCGGAGCTGGAAAAGCCGGTCGAGGCCCTCAAGGCCGCCGGCGCGCAGGTCGAGGTCGTCTCGCCCAAGAGCGGGCAGATCCAAGGCTGGGAACATCACGACAAGGGCCGCACGGTGCCGGTCGATCGCGAACTCTCGGCCGCCAAGCCTGAGGACTATGACTCCATCGTCCTGCCGGGCGGGGTGATGAATCCCGACGCGTTGCGGTTGGAGCCGAAGGCCATCGACTTTATCAAGCACTTCGTGACGACCAAGAAGCCGATCGCCGCGATCTGTCACGGACCTTGGACGCTGATCAACGCCGGCGCCGTCGAAGGCAAGGAGATGACGTCCTGGCCGTCGCTGGAGGCCGACCTCAGGAACGCTGGCGCCAACTGGGTCGACCAGGACGTGGTGGTCGACGACGGCCTCGTCACCTCACGCAAGCCCGATGACCTTCCGGCGTTCTGCGCCAAGATGGTCGAGGAGTTCGCCGAAGGTCGCCACTAGGCGCCGGCTTGGTCGACCATTTCCACATGGGGGCCGTGCTGGGAGCCCGGCCTCCGCCGGCGTTCGCGTCTAAAGATCTGAGGCGGCCGGCCGCGGAGCATCCGTAAGCGAAACAGGTCGAACGGTGTTTCTGGGTAAGATGACGCGGTCATGCGTGGCCCGGCTGAACGGCGGGTCTCTGGCGGTCGGCCAGTGTCGCTGGTGGCGCCCGGCGGCTGGGATGAAAGACAGGCTACAGGCGTTAGGCCACTTGCATCAACGTCTGGAACCTACGATCCCGCTCGTTAAAGAAGACGTAGATCTGCGCCGTATCGTGTGCGAGGCCCGAAGCGTCGAGCTGTCCGACAAACAGTAACGGCGCATCGCCATCGAACGGCCAGGACGGCGATTGAAGCCACCTCGGCGGATTCTTGAGATAGCGGAAATCCTTGGCGATCTTGCCCTTCGCGAAGGCGAGCTTCTCTTTCTTGCCACCGAGCGTCTCGAAGCCAGCGACGAGCGTCTTGGTGTAGGCTTCCGGCGGCGAGAGCCAGGCTGGAGACGCATCCAGGACCAGTTCGTAGTTCTTGAGACTGGACGTATCGACGCGGTGTTCGACGCCGTGCGCTGTCAGCAACTTCGACAGAGCGTCCCGCAGGTTGATGTCGGTCGCGGGCTTCGAGACGTCCTGATCCATGATGTACAGGAACAGGTTGTCCTGCCTGATGTAGGGCGGAAGGGATGCATCCTGCTCCAGGAACGCCTGCAGCGCCTCGTCGTGCAGGACTTGCGCGTAGAAGTCGGAAAGGGGCAGGCGCCCTTCCAGGTATTCGACAATCTTTTCTGTGGGAGGCATTCGCGGCTCCACGGCTGTCGGCGGGGTCGGGCCTGAGTGTTGCTCACGCGCGGCCAACTTGAGGGGTGCGAGCGCGTGGGGCGTTGCGGAGCAAAACCCAGAACGCGATCGGCCTAATGGCCGTTCTCGATATGCGTAAAAAGCGCGCCGCACTCTTGGACGCCGCCCATGCGACGGGTCCCTGAGCCGACGCATCATCGCCGTCACTTCGTCCTCAAACTGGTTAGCCCGATTGACCAGGTAGCCCGCTCGTGAGCGCCGTCAACATCAGGATCGTGAGCTTCGGCAGCCCGGCGTCGAAGGCCAGCGCGAGAAGGCGCGATAGATCTCGCCGGCGCGGGGGCGCGGAGCGCGGCGCGACAAGCCGCGCTAACCGAGAGGCTTCTGGTAGGTTTCCTGCGTCTCGCTCGGCGCTCCGAGCGCTTCCTGAAGGCGCTCAAGGGTCGCCTTGGCCGCATCAAGCGTTAGCGCGCCGTTGAAACCGTCAGGGCCGGTGATCACGACTTCGCCGTCGACCAGTTTAGCGTCGAGAGGGGTGTCGAATGTTTGATGTGTCATGCCGTCGAAACGCCAACAGCGCGGCAACGGTTGCCAGGCGCTGGCCGCGGGAGGCGCCCGACGTAATCGAGAACGTCCCGCAACTAGGTGCGCCGTGGGAACCTAGCCTCGCAGCACGCCTTGTTTCGGCTCAACCCTCGTGGAGGCAAGACGTGTCGATCATAGACAAGGTGCTGGGCGCCATCACGCCCCCCGAAACCGCCGAAGCCCGTGCTCAGGCCACGGCCAAGGCTCGCGCCGCCGCCGCGCCTGGCGACTGGTTGGCGATGGCGGTTGACCACCACGGCCAGATCCGAGCTGCCTTCGAACGCGCCTTGGGCGCGATCTCGCTCGAGGACCGTGTCGCCGCCTTCAGGGCGCTGGCCACCGTGCTCAACGGTCACGCGCTGGCCGAGGAGGTGGTGCTTTACCCGGCCCTGGCCAAGCATGGCGAGAAGGCGCACGCGGGCCTGGCCTATACCGAGCAGACCACGGCCAAGATGCAGATGGCCGAACTGGAGCGCATCGATCCGGCCGACGAAGCCTGGCGCGACAAGGTCGAGCACATCCAGGGCGCGGTGCTGCATCACATGTTCGAGGAGGAGGGGACCTGGTTCCTGGAGCTGAAGGAAAAGGCGCCCGAGCAGGATTTCCTCACTCGGCGCTATGCTGAGGAATATGGCCGCTACGTCTTTGGCGTCAGCGCTCCTCAAGCTCCTTCAGCCCACGCCGACGGCGGCGAGCGGCGGTCCTTCCTGGGAGAGGCCGACGCCGAGTCAGACCTCAATGAGATCGGTCGGAATGATGCGGGGCCCCTTCAGCTGGGTGATCGCACGCAGGACGAGGCTGAACGGCCAGTCTAGGCCGCCAGCAGCTCGCGGATGGCCTTGGACACCACGTCTGGCGCGACGTGGTGAAGCATGTGGCCGATACCGGGCAAGAGCGTGAAACGGCCCTGCGGCGCAACGGCGGCCAAGGCTCGACCGTGCAGCAGATTGTTCACGACCAGATCGGCCGAGCCGCCGAGAACATGGAGGGGCGGCTCGAAGGTCGCGGCGCGGGCCAGCAGGGTCAGCAGATCGGCGCCCGCTGCCAGACAGTCCTCGCCCGCACGTGTGATCGCCCCCGCCTCGCCCGCGAGGGCGAACGGAAATTCGGTTTCGACAACCTGCGGCATCGTCTGCGGAAGATACATGGCGCGCCACAGCAAAGGCAGCAGCTTCTCATCCAAACCGGCATGCGACCAGCCGGAGATCCAGCCCCCCAGGACGGGAATCCCCCGCGCCCCAAACAGCATATGCTCCAAACGCAGCTCGGGCGTCACGAGCGGAGCCAGGGAAACCACGCCGAGGGACCGTGCTGGCGCTGCCATGGCCATGGCCAGCGCGACGGGAGCGCCAAAAGAGTGGCCGACCAGGACCGCGGTATCGATTCTCAACGCATCAAGGGCCGCATTCAGGCGCTCTGCCTGGCGCAGCACCCCCGCATCGCCCGATGTGCGGCGCGAGCTCTGCCCAAAGCCAGGCCGATCAAAGGCGATGATCCGGCAGCCAGGCAAGTGATCGCTTAGAGCCAGCACCATGTCGTCAAGCGTGGTCAGAACGCCGTGAATAGGCACGATCGCGACGTCCCCCTCGCCGATGTCCGCAAACGCGATGGCCCCGCCGTCAACCTCGACCTTTTGACGTTCGACCGGCCGGCCTGGGCGGCGCAGGAGAGGCGCCCGGCTCGACCAGGCGTCGATGGGCTCGCGCCGTTCCACCAGCAACTCCGGGCGGCCCATCGATTTTGCGAGCCCGACCGGAGCTTCGCCCAGAGTCTCTGCCATCGACGCTCTCCGCTAAGGACAGCCTCCAATCGATCTCGAGCCCCGTCTGTTCCAACACCGACGCTTTCAGGCCGAAGTTCGAGATTCCGCATCGCAGCCGCCGGATCGAAAGCCAGGCGCCGCGGGCGAGGACGGCAGCCTGATTGTCGCTTTGCGGCGGCCAAGATCAGTTTCGGAACACGGGATGGTGTTCGGCCCTCGTCCGGCGAAATTAGACGACCCGCTCGTGTCGCCCCGATACAAATAGGGCTTGGGCTCCCGTCGCCCTACGCCACGGCGCAAAGCATAGACGGGCGGGTCGAACTTGAGCTCCTCCGAAGCGGCGTTGTGTGTCGGCTATCTGATCTTTAGGTGGGCTCGGAGGAGCCCGCTTCAGTTCCGACGCCTGTTCTCGCGCTTAGCGCTTCCCGGAGTTTAGCTCGTAAAGCTCGCGAAACGCGCGGTAGCAGCCGCAGGCCTGCTTCTCTAACTCCAAGCGGTTGGTGAGATTCACCTTACTGCGCGCATAGTCGAGCACGCCTGACCGCTTGAGGTTCGCCATGCAGCTGGTCACGGTTGTTCTTTGAAGAGCGAGATTTGCGGCGATCGAGTCTTGCGACAGGGCGATGGCGCCGTCCGAGCGATCAGCGGTCTGCAGCAGGATGCGGGCGATGCGGCTGGGCGCGCGGTGGACTGAGGGGCAAACCAGCAAATGTTGCGCGTAAATTCCCTGAGCCCTGACGTGGTTTAGCAGTAAAGAGCGCAGTCCGTCGCCGCCGGCCACGCGACGGCGAAAGACGTCTGCGGGAATGACGATCGCAGAACCGGCCACGCGAGCGACCTGAGCTAAGCTTGCGGGGCGCTGTTGTATCGCGTCGAGCAGGCCCAGCCCTGTTTCGACACCCGTGGAAAGACCGTCGAGCAACTGGTCGCCTTCGATGACAACTTGACTGGAGAAGACGGCAGTTTCTGGAAACGCAACCACAGCAGTCGGATCCCCAGCCGCGGTCAGACGCTCGCCTTGTCTTAGGACGATCTCTTCCATGAACGGTTTAAGCGCCGTGCGGTCATCCAACTCCATGGCTTGGAGGAAGTGATTTCGGAAGGTCATGCCGCCTCAGCCTGTTGCCGGTATGTGAACGCAACAAGACGTTGGATCGGGAACCGTTCCAGACTGAGGCGGTGCGGCCGTGGAATCTGACCGGGCATCGCTCCAAGAGCCGAGTGCGGCCCCATCGCCGCATTGGACTCACAGGCCCGGTTTGGGCCGACCTCGCCACACCGCCTAGCGCGCTGAAGGTCCGCGGCCTGGCCAGCCGCGCCACAGGCTAGGGTCGGGCTTTTACCGGAAGCCGGAATGGCGCTCCGAGCCGGTTGAAGGCGTTCATCGCAGCGATGGTGATCGTCAGGTCGACAAGATCCTTCGGTCCAAACGCGGCCGCGACCGCCGCATACGCCTCATCGGACGCGTGGGTCTCGCTAACGCCGGTGACTTCTTCGGCCCAGGCCAAGGCAGCCCGGTATTGGTCCGGAAACAGATGCGGGACCTCCGCCCAGACAGGAACCAGCACGACCTTCTCTAGAGGCATGGTCTTGAGAAGGTCGCGGGTGTGCATGTCGATGCAGTGGGCGCACCCATTTATCTGCGACACGCGCAGGAAGACGAGGTGGATCAGCTCTTCGGCAAGATCGGTGCTGTGGGTGACATAGTGGTGCAGCCCGAACAGGGCCTTGGCTCCGTCCGGCGCGACGTCATACCAGGTCAGGCGGGTGAGATTGCTCATTTGCAGGGTTCCGTCATCGTGACGCCGCTCATCGGCGCGCGCGAGGCTGACGAGGCCCGCGTCGGCAGTGTGACATCGGATCGGTCGGAGGCGGCGCCGTGTCACACAAACGCGCGCACCGTCGTCATGATGACGTCCCGCCGGCAGGAGCCTTCCCATGTTCCGCGACTATCGAACCGCTGAATTTGAACCCGAACGCGGACGCTTGACGCGCCTGGCCTACCGCATGCTCGGCTCCCTCAACGAGGCCGAAGATGTTGTTCAGGACGCCTGGATCCGCTGGGCGCGGGTGGAGGAGAGCGTGGATGTCCCGGCCGCCTACCTGACCCGCATCGTCACCCGCCTTTGCCTGGATCGCCTGAAATCGGCCCGAGCCCGGAGGGAGACCTATATCGGCCCCTGGCTTCCCGATCCCCTGCTCACCCCGACCGATCCGCAAGAGATCATCGCTGACGACGTCACCGTGACGCTCATGCTCGCGATGGAGCGGCTTTCCCCGCTCGAGCGGGCGGCGTTTCTCCTGCACGATGTTTTCGGAACGCCGCTCAAGGATGTGGCCGCGACGCTCGACCGCGAGCCCGCTGCGGTCCGCCAACTCGCGTCACGGGCCCGCAAGAACGTCCGGCGTGAGCGCGTCCGTTACGCGCTCGAAACGGCCGAGGCGGACAGGATCGCCAGGGCGTTCTTCATCGCCGCCCGAGACGGTGACGCCACAGTTCTGGCCGACCTTCTTGCAGCGGATGTGGCGATACATACCGACGGGGGAGGCAAGGTTTTGGCCTTCCGGAACGTCGTTCGCGGCATCGATCATATCCTAAGGCTGTTTGCGAGCGTCCAACGAAAGGATCTGCCGCCGCCGGTGTTGTTGCGCACGGCTGTCATTGACGGCTTGCCCGGCTACATCAGCCGCCACCCCGATGGCTCGGTTGGAACGACCGCGCTTGACCTCCGCGACGGGCGCATCCGTTCGATCTATATCGTCCGAAATCCCGAGAAGCTCAAACACATCGTCGAGGCATGCTGAAGGGCCGGCGAGAGAACGCCTGACGTGCCTGGGATGATGCGTACATCGGGACGGCGTCGATCTCGTCGGCCCGGCAAATGACGTCCAGATCCTGGAAGCGCACAAACGGCCACGTGCTGTTCACGCAAGGTCGCCGCCGATCGCGCTTAGAGCCCTTCCAGAAGTCGTTTGGCCCGCGCGAAACCCTGCTCGGCCGATTTCGTAAGCCAATGCCTGGCCCTGACCGGATCGAGGCCAACCCACTGATCGCCGTCCAGGTACATTTTGCCAAGCTGGTACTGTCCGTGCGGATTGCCGTTCTCGGCCGGCGCGTAGAGGAAGTCGACCTGCAAGGTCTCGGTTTCGATCCGCCACCGGTCGCCCTTGTTGCTATGCCAGAGCAGGGCGTGACGATCGTCCTGCCAAACCAGCTTGCCCGCCGCCGTGTCGACCTTGCCCAGCCCAATCAGCGAGGCGAGGAAAGGCTGCCAGCGCGTCTCGCCACCCTTGGGCGTCACGGTGAAGCCGAGTTCGAGCTGGCGACCGGTCCGCCGTTCGACGCCGACAGCGCAGGGCAGCGAAGCGCCCGGCCATCACGCCAGGCGCTTCTGAGTTGACCCTAGCCCTTCCAGTCCGGCAGGGCGGCCAGCTGAGCCTTGGTGAGCTTGGTGCGGACGATATGGTCGTCGGGATCACC
>Ga0308157_10007897_pt1 | contig 12232 bp, 10 predicted proteins | sample PhyBR1_FD_201035 | JGI IMG/M metagenome (GOLD analysis project Ga0308157, IMG submission 201035) | Phyllosphere microbial communities from UC Gill Tract Community Farm, Albany, California, United States - DLSLB.R1 | ecosystem: Host-associated > Plants > Phyllosphere > Unclassified | place: USA...
TGGACGCGGTCTATGGTATTGCAGAGAGGAAGGGCAGTTATTTATAGATATGATTGATCGGCAGTTACGGTATTTTCTAACTTCTGTTGTTGCCCATCATTATCGGGATCAGTTCTTGACTGACACTCATTCAGGCCCGGCCTCATTTTGAAGTGATGCATGCTCATGGATTGATGCGCCGAATGAATAGAGCTTAAAACCTTTCCCATCTGAGGAAGGAAATTCCATGCACGATTGAACGCGATGTGTTCATCATCCCGAAGTTTCGCACGAAGGCTTCAAAAATTTGGCCGTGCCGACTTACAGAGCTTCGACAATCGTCTATCCAGACGCGAAATCTTTCCGGCAAAAAATGCCCGCTGACCTGGCTGAGGCCATTGCGATTTGATTGAGGGATAGGTTTGATAGATCATCCGGCTCACGATTTGTTAATGCTGTATTAAAGCTTAGCTGGTTGCATGGAGTCCCAACCCTGCTCGCGGCGATGCTTACTGGTGTCGCGAAGGGAGTAAACGCATCCACTATATTCCTGTTGGTAGAATTCTTCACGTTTGGAAATCTCAATCGTTCGGGCAGAGCGGCCGCCCTTACGCCAGTTATATTCCCAATAGGACAGTCCTTCGTAAAGTGCTGCGGCTCTTTTACCGCAATCGTTTATCTGCACCATGTTCTCCCAACGTGTAATGCCGAGCGATGAAGTCATGATCGGAAAACCATTCTCATGGGCATAAAGAGCGGTCCGTCCAAAGCGAATGTCAAAGCAAATAGTGCAGCGGACGCCGCGTTCCGGCTCCCATTCCATCCCCTTCGCACGGGCGAAGCAATTGTCCTTGTCATAATCGGCATCAATGAATGCAACGCGGTGTTTTTCGGCAAAACGGATGTTCTCGTCCGTACGCAGTAGGTATTCTCGCTATGGATGGATGTTGGGGTTGTAAAAGAAAGTCGCATAAGTGATGCCAGACGCAAGCATCGCTTCCATCACTTCGCCGGAGCAGGGCGCGCAACACGAATGCAGGAGCACTTTTTTTCTCCGCCAGGCGAGATTAATTCGGGCATTTGAATTTCCATAATCGTGAAACACCTCCGAGCCGACCGCAAAGATGCAAACGGATGAATGAACAAAGACTCCGTACGAAAGAATGTACGAAGCCGGTATCACCCATACGGAGAAGCCGCGCCTGACACGCCGCCCGCGGTCAGAAGAGGTGGACGATCCAGGCAGATTTCCTGACTTGCGGTTTTTTGCTTCACCCGTCCTTCGCGGCGCGCATAGCGCCAGTGGCATATCGGGTGCGCTTGCCGCCTACAGTTGCGGGGGCAGTTCCGGATTTGGGTTTGACCCGACCGGATTCCCTTTTAACCGGAGTTTCCTCTGGCACCTGTATCGTGATGAAAAACATCACTGGTACCAGCTTCTGTCAAACTGAAACGATACGCCATGCCATTTCGCGATGCATAGATAGGAATGCATCCTGCATTTTAATCCTTGATCTTTGGCTCGGGCCATCAAAAGGAGGTGTGTTCTGCCGCACAGCCTTCCTGGGCTGAGAAGACTGTGGGGAAAGCACCTGAAGCAAGTGGAGCAATTTCGCATCGGGTACCGACAATCCGTTGTCTTCCGCTTAAAGACATAAACATTTCTTTATATGATCTTGACATGGCGGGCCTGATGCGGGATTATAGTTTTGCCTAGGTTCTCCGGTTGTCGCTCTGACACGCCGGGGCTAAGAGGGAAGTCGGTGCCCTGTTATTCGGGAAAGCCGGCGCTGCCCCCGCAACTGTAAGCGGCAAGCTGTTGTCTACAATGTCACTGGGTTCAACCTGGGAAGACGGACACCAGCGATGACCCGTGAGCCAGGAGACCTGCCTTGGCAAAATAACGTCCACGGGCGGGGTGTCCCGGTGTGCCGTAGCGAAGGCCGCTTAGCGGTCTGTATCGCTATGCGTTCGCTTACCCATGCCCCCAACTTATTGGGGTGAGCTATGTCTCAAGCCGTAATACCAGTCGCCGCTAACGGCGAGCCATTTTTTGACCGCCAGCAGAGCTCGCGGCATCGCGACTTCACGTTTTGTCTTAAAAGCCAGCGTTTTGATGAACACTATCATCCTTCAGACAATACGCGTATCACGACAAACTTTGCTAATTTGGCCAGAGGGGAAAACCGCCAGGAGAACCTTCGTAACGCTTTGAGAATGGTTGACAATCGTTTTAACGCTCTGGCGTTTTGGGACAATCCCGAAGGCAATCGTTATTCTGTGGAGCTTGAGATTATCTCGGTCGAAATGAACATCGATGCAGAAGGTAATAAAAATACTTTTCCTCTGATTGAAATTTTAAAAACCAATATCTTTGATCAAATGACGGGTGAACGTATTGACGGTATCGTCGGTAATAATTTCTCTTCGTACGTTCGGGATTACGATTTCAGCGTAGTTCTGCCGGCTTATAACAAGGATCGCCCCACCTTCAGCATTCCGGGTGACTTCGGTGATCTGCACGGAAAACTTTTCAAGTCCTTCCTTAACTCGGATGCTTATAAAGAGAGTTTTCGTAAGCCACCTGTCATTTGCTTGAGTGCATCCAGCAGTAAAACATATCATCGGACGGGCAATTTCCATCCGATTTTGGGTGCTGAATATCAGCAAAATGAATTGTCTTTGACAGATCTATATTTTCAGAAAATGGGGTTGCATGTCCGCTTCTTCATGCCGCCGAATAGTGTTGCGCCTTTTGCCTTCTATTTTGTCGGCAATCTTCTCGATGATTATACCAATCTCGAGCTCATCAGCACGATTAGCACGATGGAATCGTTTCAAAAGATCTACCGACCAGAGATTTATAACGCGAATTCAATAGCTGGCGTCTGTTATCAGCCTAGCCTCAAGCATGAGGACTATTCGCTGACGCGCATCGACTACGATCGTGACGAGCGTAGTCGGCTTGCTGTCGAGCAGGGAAAGTTTGCTGAGAAGCACTTCATGACACCGTATAAGACCGTCCTTGAGCAATGGTCTGCCAATTACACCCGTTGATGAGCCAAAAGATAAGGTAGCCTATCATGAAAAGACTATTGCCCACGTCTACCGCTGGCAGTTTGCCAAAGCCTTCCTGGCTTGCAGAACCGGAAAAACTTTGGTCACCCTGGAAGTTACAAGGTGAGGAATTAATCGCAGGTAAGCAGGATGCTCTGCGCTTGTCCTTAGACGATCAGCGACACGCAGGTATCGATATCGTCAGTGACGGGGAACAAACGCGCCAGCATTTTGTCACGACGTTTATCGAGCATCTCGACGGTGTTGACTTTGAAAAGCGTGAAACAGTCAGAATCCGCAACCGCTATGATGCGAGTGTGCCGACAGTCGTTGGTGCTGTATCGCGCCCAAACCCAGTTTTTGTCGAAGACGCCAAGTTTTTGCGTCAGCAGACCCAGAAGCCAATCAAATGGGCCTTGCCTGGCCCCATGACCATGATCGACACGCTTTATGATGCTCACTACAAGAGCCGTGAAAAGCTGGCGTGGGAATTTGCAAAGATACTTAATGAAGAAGCCAGGGAACTGGAGGCTGCTGGCGTCGACATTATTCAGTTCGATGAGCCGGCATTCAACGTCTTCTTTGATGATGTGAATGATTGGGGCGTTGCGACCCTCGAAAGAGCAATCGGGGGTCTTAAGTGTGAAACAGCTGTCCATATTTGCTATGGCTACGGAATTAAGGCCAACACCGATTGGAAAAAGAGTCTTGGTTCCGAATGGCGTCAATATGAGGAATCCTTCCCCAAACTGCAAAAATCCAATATCGATCTCATCTCGCTTGAATGCCATAACTCTCATGTTCCGATAGATCTGATTGAATTGCTGCGGGGCAAAAAGGTGATGGTGGGGGCCATTGATGTTGCAACTCAAAATGTCGAAACACCTGAGGAAGTTGCGAACACTTTGAGAAAAGCACTTCAGTTCGTGGATGCCGATAAGCTCTATCCATGCACCAATTGCGGTATGGCGCCGTTACCTCGTCATGTTGCACAAGGCAAATTAAAGGCTTTGAGTGCAGGTGCGGAAATTATCAGAAGAGAACTTTCAGCCTAGTCCTGGCTTGGTTGCAAGAGGCCGACATGAATTTTATCAACCATCGCTTCGACAATGTAGACAAAGCTGCATTTCGCAATGGCATGTCGCGCCTCTCTGCAGTTAGTGTTGTCACAACGATACACGAAAACAGACGTTATGGCTTTACAGCTTCGGCGGTCTGCAGCGTCAGCGACACGCCCGCGACCCTGTGGTGCGGGGTTTGTTAGCTGGAAATCTAAATCATGTCACGAAAAAGCATGAAGCAGCTTCCTTCTGCGTTTAAATACTTAACTCGCCACTCCAGGTTTTTGTTGGAGGAGGGGCGAGTAGAGGTTCACTTTCGTCAGGCTCTTTGTGACTTTTCCTGAGGCAGTATTAAGTTCAGAATGATCGCGAAGATAGCGCCGAATGCGATTGACGAGCCGAGCAAATAACGCACGAGATCAGGCAGGCCATCCACAAATTCTTTAGGAACTAAGGTTGCAAAAAGTGCCATTAGGATTGGCAGGCCAACCACAAGCATATTGCGTTCGGTCAGCGCGCAGTGACGCACGACGCGAAAGCCATTGATCGCAATGACAGCACACACGACACCAAAAACACCACCAATGACGGGCGCCGGTATCACTGCGATCACCGCCGCCAACTTGCCGATCAAACCGAATAGCACAAGGAAGATACCGGCTGCGGCGAAGGCCACACGACTGGCAATCCCTGTTACTGCAATGATACCTGCATTCGACGAATATCCCGTCACAGGCGTACTGCAGAGCAATGCACTTGTGAGACAGCCGATGCCTTCACCTACTGCACCGCGGTCCAGCTGGTCGTTCGTTAGCGGTTTATCGGTTACGGCACTGATCGCGAACCACGTTCCCGTCGTTTCAGCCAAAACTACGAGATACACTACAATCATCGTCAGTATTGCGGATATCGAAAAGCTTACATCGAAGTTAACAAATGCGATGCGGGGAGTGCTGAACCATGCCGCGTCATATACAGGCTGTAAGCTGAAACGACCCATTAAAGAGGCTGCAATGCAACCGCCGACGAGTGCGATGATGACTGACGAGACACGCAACCAATTGCCTCTGGCTCCCATGCTAAGTCCCACGACAATGCAGGCAACGAGCAGTACAGCCGATGTTGCTGCAAGCGCTATATTCTGGTTGAGAGTCCCTGTTCCATGAACAGCGAATACACTTTCGCGCAGCGCAACCGGCATGAGAGCGATGCCCACAACGATGATGATTGTTCCGCCAACCAATGGCGGCACCAACCGGCCAATAATTTTATGGAAAACACCGGTTATTCCCAGCAGAGCAATAATCATTGCTCCGGGGATTAATGCGCCGATGACGGTCGACAGACCCCCAACGCCACCACCAGCACCGAAAGCTATAGCAAGAATAGCTCCGATCGGTACGTAAGATGGGCCTTGAACAATGGGGATGCGCATGACCCATTGCGATTGGATAAGAGTTGCGATACCTGCTGCCAGAAAACCCGATTGGATGAAGGCCGCTGAGTCCGGAACGTTAAAGGCCAACACAGAAGCAATGATAAACGGTACGATGTAAACATCCATCGCCAGCACATGCTGAAGACCGAGAAACGCTGCCTTAGCAGGAGGGATTTTGTCCTCAGGTCCGGCGACGAGCGCACCCTCGTATGCTTGTTGTGTTTCCATTATACGTCCCTCTTGGGTACAAGTTGGCCATTATTTGCTAAGAGCTTTAGTAGCCTTCGATCTTAATATAGAAATGCATCAACAATTCACTTAAAAGATTCATCTAGGTTTTGGTTTATCCCATGTTTTGTTGCCGCTTTCCCGAAGCTTGGCTAACGGGCGGCATAGAGGATTTTTATGCGTAATCTTGTAATTTGCGGTGCAGCTTTTCACACCCCGGAGCGCGGTCGTATAGAGACAATGGATCGCGTGGCGATAGCCGTTGATTCAAATGGCGTCATTACCGATGTCCAGAAAGATGGCACACCCGATTTCGACAAGTTGGTCTCGAGCGCGAGAGATTCAGGCAGGTTGACTGAGCTTGCTCATGGAAACATTCTCATGCCAGGCCTTGTTGACCTGCATGTTCATGCGCCGCAATGGCCGCAACTTGGCAAAGCCTTAGACGAACCACTCGAAGTCTGGCTGCAGAAATATACGTTTCCGCTCGAAGCCCGGTATGAAGACGTTGATTTTGCGCGCACGGTCTATCGTGACCTGGTGCGCAGTTTGTTAGCACATGGCACGACAACCGCGGTTTACTTTGCAACGACGCATGTAGAAGCCTCAGTAGAGCTAGCCCAAATCTGCCTTGATGAAGGTCAGCGCGCCTTTGTCGGAAAAGTGGCGATGGATGATGCCGCGCAATGTCCTGAGTATTACCGTGATCAGAGTGCTCAAAATGCTATTGAGGACACGCGTAGTTTCATTAATCGTGTGCATGCTTTGGCGGGACGAGAAGACGCGTTAGTCAGGCCGATTATTACGCCACGTTTTATCCCGAGCTGTACCGATGAACTTCTGCAAGGATTAGGAGAATTGGCTGCCGAAACCGGATGCATCGTTCAGACACATTGCTCGGAAAGTGATTGGGAACGTGACTTTGTTCTTGAACGTCATGGTCGTACTGACAGTGAGGTGTTACGTGACTTTGGGTTGCTACGTGAACATACCGTGCTCGCACATTCAAATTTCGTCACCGAACAGGACCTCCAGCTTATTCGCGAGAAAGGCGCAGCAGTCGCTCATTGTCCGTTGTCGAATTTCTATTTCGCCAATGCGGTGTTTCCGCTGAGACGCGCACTCGATATGGATGTGAGGACGGGCTTGGGTAGTGACATTTCCGGTGGTCATAGCCCCTCAGTTCTTGATGCGTGTCGTCATGGCCTCATAGCATCGCGGGCTCATGGAAGCGGTGTTGATGCAACGACGCCAGCGGCCACCAGAGGCGTATCCAGTGCCCCGGTAACGGTTGCGGAAATGCTCTGGCTGGCGACCGCCGGTGGAGGTGAAGCAATCGGACTTCAGGTTGGAAAGTTCGCGCCAGGCTTCCGCTTCGATGCAGTCCTCATTGAAACCAATCGCCCGAATAGCCCTATTAAAATTTGGCCGGGGATCGACACCCTCGAAGAAACAGCTGCAAAGATCGTACTGAACGCCAGCAGAGATGATATTGTGCGTGTGTGGGTCGAGGGTAGAGAGGTCTGGTGAGCTTCACGTTTGTTTCAAAGCTTTTTATGGAAGCGAACCGAAGCGCGCAATCTTGGGCGATTTGGAATTGAGCTTGAAGGTCTTTGATTTCGTCGCGTAATCCGAAATCCCAGTTGGATAAACCTGCTGGGAACATGACGCGCATGTTCTCGAATGACAATCAAAACTGTCTTCTCATTATTTATGTTACCAATAACCATGGCAGGATGTAATTGCGACTATTAAAAAATGGTTGGGATACATCTATTTAGAGCTCGCGGTTAACTGTCGGCTTGCGCCCGGTGGACGGCCAGTGACACGCTTGAATGCGCGGCTGAAAGCAGCTTGAGACGTATAACCAAGCTTATACGCTACAGTGTCAATCGCCAGCCTGTCCCGGTTCAGCCATTGGCTGGCAAGCCGCATCCGAAGTTCGGAAGCATAGCGAAGCGGCGGAATACCAATGGTTGATTGAAAGCGCCCGGCAAAAACAGATCGGGAAATGTTGCATTCAGCCGCAAGTTCTTCAACCGACCAATTATGGCCAGGGTTGCGGTGCAGTGCAAGAACAGCGCGCGCCAAACGCGGATCACGCAAAGCAGCCACGAGACCAGAGGTATTTTCACAGCCGCATTCCACCCAGCTTCGCACGATCATGGCGGCCATGACTTCGGCCAGTCGCGCGAGTACGCCTGCAAATCCGATCCGTCCTGAGCAGATTTCATTCTTCATACTGGTGAAAATGGGCTCCAGTCCGGGATAACGGCCATTTTGAGCATCGGCCAGCATGAAGGGCGGCATCAGCGGACCAAGCCCCTGCATTCCGCCCAGATCGAACTCCATACAGCCATAAAATAGAATGGCGCTGGGTATCGTGCTGGTACTCGGGCAGGTGTCCACCCCGCAGACCGCGTCGCCAAGAGCGGCTGTGGCAAAGCTGTCGATAGGTTGCACTGGGACATGATCATCGGACAGCAACGCGTGCTCTCCGCCTTGAGGCATGAGAACGGCGCTGCCTGCCGGTAGCCTGTGAAGACTTCCATCTGCGCTTCTTAGCAGTGCTGTGCCTACGGCAAGGTAATGGAAATAGGCATGACCCGGTCTGGCATCAAAACTCATGCCGAACTCCGGCCCCGTTTGTATGCGGCGATATTGAACCCCGCGCAGTCGCATCCCGGACAGCAACTCGCTTAGGAGGTCAGAGGATATCGCGAAGGAATTTTGAAAGGCCATATCAGGAGTTTCTATCAATTATTCAGGCCTATTAGTCATAGATCGTCCGATGATTGATGTCTAGGTTCCGGTTCAAATTGTTTGAAAGCGGAAAGAAACTGGATGACCGATATCACTTGCTGCTCCGGATTAAACACAGAGCCTGATGGCGTAATGCTTGAAGAACCCGTATCTGCTTCGTGGCTTGCAGTGTTTTCGCTGACAATGGGCGTATTCGGTCTGCTGACGGCAGAGTATTTGCCGGCAAGCCTGCTGACACCTATGGCCGCCGAGCTTAGCGTGTCCGAGGCCCTGGCAGGGCAGGCCGTTACAGTCACCGCAGTGGTGGCGCTATTTTCCGGTCTGTTTGTTCCGGTTCTGACAAGAGGGTTCGACCGGCGCATAGTTCTCCTGGCCTTCTCCACGTTGATGATCGCTTCCAACTTGCTGGTGGCTGTCTCCTCCAGCATAACAATTTTGTTGATCATGCGAGTTTTTCTGGGTGTTGCTCTTGGTGGTTTCTGGGCTATGGCCGCGGCTGTCACAATGCGGCTTGTGCCTCCCGCACTCCTTCCGCGCGCTCTCTCTATCGTCTTTAGTGGCATCGCCGTGGGGACAGTTGTTTCGGTGCCGCTAGGCAGCTATCTGGGGGAGCTATTCGGGTGGCGTAGTGCTTTTTATGCAGCGGCGGCTATTGGGCTCGTGACACTGTTGTTTCAGCTTTTTACCCTACCGCGGCTTTTGCCAAGTAAAACGACGGCCAGTCTTAGAACAGTGCTCGATGTCGTGCTGCGTCCAGGTATTGCAATTGGCATGTTGGGCTGCATTCTCGCGCACACCGGGCATTATGCACTGTTCACGTATATAAGGTCATTTCTCGAAAGCACCGCTGGCGTTGGGCCGGATGCGCTCGCTTTGATGCTGCTGGGCTTTGGCATAGCGAATTTTTTTGGCACACTTCTAGGAGGCTGGTTGATGGAGCGCAGTCTGCACCTCACACTTGTGCTCATGCCAATGCTTGTTGGCGTCGCCGGTCTGGCTCTTGTCTTCCTACCTGTCTCGGGCCTTGGGCTGGCCCTTCTGGTGGCTTTCTGGGGATTGACGTTCGGCGGTGTACCCGTCGCCTGGTCGACCTGGGTTGCCCGATCAGTTCCAGATCAGGCGGAAAGCGCCGGTGGAATGGTGGTTGCCTCGGTGCAAGGCGCCATCGCTGCCGGGGCTGCAACCGGAGGTCTCATGTTCGGCTTAAGCGGTATTGTTGGCGTGTTCATAGGTGGCAGCCTGGTGATGCTGCTTGCCGCATTGCTCATAGCGCTGTGTGTTAAGGTAAATGCTTCGGCAGGAGATGGAACAGGTGTGGCAAAGGTTCACCTCTGAATATCCTTCGGGTGTTCTCCGACATGTCAAAACAGTCAATCCGCGCGCAGCTCTAATATTAGAAGAAGGTTTTTACGATGATTGCTTTGTTGAATTCCGCCTGAATCTGCAGCGGCTTTTTTGTTTGGTTTTATCCAACTCAATACATATATTCTATTGAAATTAAATTCAATTAACGTCCTCATAGAGGGCAGTCCGAAATCAAAAGCAAGCTTGAATTCGGGCAACAATCTACAAATTACGGGCTATGTTGGCGTTCGTGAAAGACGCACGCTAAGGATTTTGACTGTCACCCTGCAATCGCAGCCTGGTACATCTGGAATGTGATGCACATATTCGAGGCTTTGAATCAAAAGCAAATTCCAGCCCCATATCTGGCCAGATTATCAACGTCAGACGAGATTTAACTATTTTAATGAGCTTAGGCGCAGACATCGTTCTTATAAGTGGATGGCTGATGGAGAACCGCTGTTACTAGATTATCGCAGCTTATTACGAACCAAAGTTTGTATTAGGCAATCAGAGGAGAGGAGGCGTGCCGCTGGGAAATGTGGGCTTTGCAATCTCATTCCAAACATTGGCATAGCATTTACAAGCTCTTTCAATGCTCATGAAGCACTGGCAATCGGAGAATTTGATACAATAGGCAGCGGAGTGGGTAGCGCGCACCGCAGCCAAATCTCGTTATGATGCTTTGTTCATTTCCCATACTTGCATAAGCGCTGTGACAGCAGCATCAAGATGATTGGTAGGGACATCGTCACGAGCCTCAAATGTGATCCCCATCAGGAAAGTGTGAAATAGGGTTGCTAGGCCGATTATGTCGGTGTTGGGCGACAGCTCTCCACTGTCAATCGCGCGTTTGATGCAGGCTTCAATGCTTGTACGGTTTTGCGCCCGGTCTGCGACGAGCACATCATCCACGTGTCGATTCTCCGGTGAACAATTGCTGGCGCCCAGTATTATCAAACATCCAGGTGGATGAGTTTGATCAGTCTGCATTCTTGCAGACCGCCTGAGGGCACTTTCGATAGCCTCACGCGGCGGCAGATCCTCGTCCTTCAGGCTTGCTGTCACCTGACCGTAGGAGGACTGATAACGGCGGACAACCTCATCAAAGAGGGCCTCTTTGGAGCCAAAGGCTGCGTAAAAACTAGCCGGTGAAATTTCGCCCATGGCCGCCTTTAGTTGATTGAGAGAGGTCGGCTCATAGCCTTGTGCCCAGAACAGCCTCATCGCAGCATCCAGTGCCTGTTCTCTATCAAACGCCCTTGGACGTCCCGTTCGCGCCATGAGGCCCTCCATAAACTTATTCTATACTAATCGATCCAGAAGTGCTTGCCAAGCGCAATTTACCTCAATATATGGACTGAATGATCCATATATTGAGGTGCTTGACTGATATGACTTTAACCCGACCCACGGAAGACGTTGAACGATTGCCTGTTGCCGCGCTAATGGCTCTGGCCATGACCGGCTTTATCTGCATTCTTACGGAGACACTGCCTGCAGGGCTTTTGCCTCAAATCAGTAATGGCCTGAGTGTCTCTCCATCGCTCGTCGGTCAGATGGTAACAGTTTACGCGTTGGGTTCGCTGATAGCGGCAATCCCGCTGACCATCGCCACTAGCAGCTGGCGCCGTCGGCGGGTTCTTTTATTCACGATCATCGGGTTTCTTGTCTTTAATTCTGTGACGGCGTTATCATCGAGTTATGCATTGACGCTCGCCGCGCGCTTTTTTGCCGGGATGGCTGCTGGCCTGGCCTGGAGTTTGCTGGCGGGCTATGCAAGACGGATGGTGCCCGTCCACCAACAGGGCAAGGCGATGGCGATAGCAATGGTCGGTACACCAATCGCGCTCTCACTGGGTCTGCCGATGGGAACCTGGCTTGGATCGCTTGTCGGCTGGCGCACAGCGTTTTGGATTATGTCGCTGTTGACGATAATCCTGATTGTTTGGGTTGTGTCGAAAGTGCCGGACTATCCAGGCCAGAAGAGAGGCGAAGCCATGCCTTTGCCCCGTGTATTGTCAACGCCAGGAGTGCGACCAGTGCTTGCAGTGGTTATTGCCTGGATGCTCGCCCATAATATTCTCTACACTTATATCGCACCCTTCGTTCAACCTGCCGGACTAGAAAAGCGAATAGACCTTGTGCTTCTGATTTTTGGACTTGCTGCGCTCGTTGGGATCTGGATTGCTGGAAAGCTGGTCGATAGATTCCTGCGCGCGACTGTGTTGATAAGTCTTGCAACGTTCGCCTTGGTGGCGTTGGTGCTTGGAATGGCTTCGATGGTGCCGAGCGTCATCTATGCCGGCGTTGCCATATGGGGTCTTACCTTTGGCGGGGCCGCAACGTTACTGCAAACAGC
>Ga0308157_10007901_pt1 | contig 12228 bp, 10 predicted proteins | sample PhyBR1_FD_201035 | JGI IMG/M metagenome (GOLD analysis project Ga0308157, IMG submission 201035) | Phyllosphere microbial communities from UC Gill Tract Community Farm, Albany, California, United States - DLSLB.R1 | ecosystem: Host-associated > Plants > Phyllosphere > Unclassified | place: USA...
TTGCCGCGCTGCAAGGAGCCGCACCATGCGCTTTGACATCATCACGCTGTTTCCCGAGATGTTCGCGCCGTTCCTGGCCAGCGGGGTCACGCGCCGCGCCTATGTTTCGGACCAGGTCGCGGTGCGGTTGTGGAATCCGCGCGACTATGCCCAGGGCAATTACCGCCGCGTCGACGACCGGCCGTTTGGCGGTGGTCCGGGCATGGTGATGCTGGTCGAGCCGCTGCAGGCCTGTCTCGATGCCATCCGTGCCGAGCGCGCCGAAGATCCGGCCACGCAGGTGCCGCTGGTGCTGTTCTCGCCGATCGGCAAGACGCTGAACCACAGCGCCGTGGAGCACTGGGCGCAAAGCCCGGGCGCGATCCTGCTGTGCGGGCGCTACGAGGGCATTGACCAGCGCTTCATCGACAGCCGGGTGGATGCGCAGATCAGCCTTGGCGACTTCGTGCTGTCGGGCGGCGAGATCGCCGCGCTGGCGCTGGTCGATGCCGTCACGCGGCTGCAGCCCGGCGTGCTCAACGATGCCGGCAGCCACCAGCTCGACAGCTTCAACCCCAGCCTCAACGGCTTGCTTGACTGCCCGCATTACACCCGCCCGGAAGTCTGGCAGGCGCAGGAAGTGCCGGCTGTGCTGACCTCTGGCCACCATGCGAACATCGAGCGCTGGCGCCGTGACCAGAGCCTGGAAATCACCGCGCGCCACCGGCCCGACCTGCTGGAGCAGGCACGCGAGGCCGGGCATCTGACCCGCAAGGATGAAGCGGTTTTGGCAAAAATAGCGGACAAGCTATAATCTTGGGCTGTCGATCCTCTGCCGGCCGCTGCCTTCGGGAAGCCCCAAGCGAAAGCGCAAGCTTTTAGCATTGGGCAATGAATGCAGCCATACAGTACCAATCCCGGTGCTTGCCAATTGTGGCGCGGACAAGATCGTTGGACGTAATCATGAATCTGATCCAGACTCTTGAGCAGGAAGAAATTGCCCGCTTGAACAAGACCATCCCCGTGTTCTCCCCCGGTGACACCGTCATCGTGAGCGTGAACGTGGTTGAAGGCGCGCGCAAGCGCGTGCAGGCCTACGAAGGCGTCGTGATTGCCAAGCGCAACCGCGGCCTCAACAGCGGCTTCACGGTTCGCAAGATCTCCAGCGGTGAAGGCGTGGAGCGTACGTTCCAGACGTACAGCCCGCTGATCGCCGGTATCGAAGTCAAGCGCCGCGGTGACGTGCGCCGTGCCAAGCTGTACTACCTGCGCGAGCGCAGCGGCAAGTCGGCACGTATCAAGGAAAAGCTGCCAGCTCGCAAGACGGCAGCCGCACCTGCAGCAGCTCCCGCTGCCGCAGCTCCTGCTACCGCCGCCTGAATCGCCTAGGCGTTTCTGGAAAGCCGCTACAGTTCGCTGTAGCGGCTTTTTTGCTTTTGCCGCCATTTTTTTGCAGGATCTGGCCTTGCTTCCCACTCCCTCGGTTCCCGTCAGCGTCCCGGCCGCCAGCGCGCTGGCACCTGGCTTCGATCCCCGTTCAGTGCCGGTGCTGGCCGTCGACAGCCATCTGTCGGCCGTGCCCGCCAGCGCCCAGACGGCCCAGGCGCTGCGCCACCGCTTTGCCGCGCCGCCGCTGTGGGCGCCGGAAATCGAGCGCGAACTGCTGCTGCCGGATCGCGCGCCCGCCGAAGCCGCGGTGCTGATCGCCATCGTGCAGCGCGCGCAGCCCATGGTGCTGCTGACCGAGCGCACGCGGCATCTGTCCTCGCATTCGGGGCAGGTGGCGTTTCCCGGCGGCAAGCGCGACCCCGAGGATGCCGATGCCACGGCCACCGCCTTGCGCGAAGCGCAGGAGGAGGTCGGCCTGGACCCGGCCCTGGTCGAGGTGCTGGGCAGCCTGCCGCCTTATGTCACCACCACCGGTTTTGTCGTCACGCCGGTCGTGGGTCTGGTGCCGGCCGAGGCACACTACCAGCCCAATCCCTATGAGGTTGCGGACCTGTTTGAAGTGCCGCTGGCGTTTTTGCTCGACCCGGCAAACCACCAGCGCCATGCGCTGGATCGTCCCGAAGGACGGCGCGAATGGCTGTCCATGCCCTACCAGGATGGGCCGACTCAACGCTATATCTGGGGCGCCACGGCAGGCATGTTGCGCAACTTCTACCGCTTCATGCAAGCTTGAGACCATAGGCCGGGCCACGCAGTCAAAGTATGATGGCTGAATGAGTTTCTTTGCCATCCTGTTAGCCTTGCTGATCGAGCAGGCCCGCCCGCTGGCCCGCAGCAATTCCGTACATGCGGGATTGCGTGCCTGGACCGTTTCCGTGCGCCGCAATTTCGATGCGGGGCAGTCCTACCATGGCTGGGTGGCCTGGGGCCTCGCGGTGCTGGTGCCGTCCCTGCTGGTGCTGGGCGTGCATTGGTTTCTGACCTGGCTGGTGGGCTGGCCGCTGGCCCTGGTCTGGAACGTGGCCGTGCTCTATGTGACGCTGGGCTTTCGCCAGTTCAGCCACCATTTCACGCGCATCCGCGATGCGCTCGATGCCGCCGATGAATACACGGCGCGCGAAGAACTGGCGCAGTGGCAGCAGGTCGATACCACCGAGGTGCCGCGCAGCCAGGTCGTGCGCCATGTGATCGAGTATTCGGTGCTGGCCGCGCATCGCCATGTGTTTGGCGTGCTGTTCTGGTATTCGGTGCTGGCGGCGCTGGGCCTGGGGCCCATGGGTGCCGTGCTGTACCGCGCCGCGGAGTTCGTCTCGCGCTACTGGTCACGCAAGGGCTATATGGGCGCGCAACCCGTGAGCGAGCGCCTGCAGGATGCCGCGCGCCAGGCCTGGATGTGGATTGACTGGCTGCCGGCCCGCCTCACGGCACTGAGCTTTGCCGTTGTCGGCAGCTTCGAGGAAGCGATCGACGGCTGGCGCTTCCATGCCCAGCGCTTTCCCAACGACAACGATGGCGTGCTGCTGGCCGCCACGGCGGGCGCGATCAATGTGCGCCTGGGCGGCGAAGCCCTCAAGGCGCGCGAGGATGCGCCGCCGGTGTCGGGCTTTGAAGGCGAGGCCGATGTCGATGACAGCGACTCGACACCGGGCCGCCTGCCTGATCTAAGCCACCTGCGCAGCGTGGTGGGCCTGGTCTGGCGTTCGGTGGTGGTTTGGTTGCTGCTGCTGGCGCTGCTGTCGCTGGCCCGGTTGCTGGGCTGAGTCCGCGGTCCTGGCCGACGGCAAAGGGGTGCATGGCCGTGAACCGGCGTGCCCCAAGGCGGGGGCTGCGGGCCAGGGCCGCGCCTGGACTTCCCCGCCGCGCAGCGGCTCAGGGCGGGCTTCTCAATAGCGCCGCTCGGCGCTCAGTTCCTCGAACAGGTCCTGGTAGATCCGATAACGGTTCGCGCTGATGTGGTGCGTGCTGTCCTGGGCATCGACTTCGGCCATCACGGCGCAACCCGGCTCGTGCAGATGGGTGCAGTTGTAGAACTTGCAGTCGGCGGCGCGCGCGCCGATGTCGGGCATGCAGCGTGCCAGGTCCATGGGGCCAATGTGGTGCAGGCCGAATTCCTGGAAGCCCGGCGAGTCGAGCAGCGCGGTCTGGCGGTCTTCATCGACCCAGTACCAGGTGGTGCTGGTCGTGGTGTGCTTGCCCGAGTTCAACGCCTGGGAGATCTCGCCGGTCTGGGCGCGCGCGCCCGGGATCAAGAGGTTGATCAGCGTGCTCTTGCCCGAGCCCGAGGGGCCGAGCACCAGCGTGGCCTTGCCCTGCAGATGCTGCATCAGCGCCGCGCGGTCGGTTTCGCTGGATTCGGTCAGCGACAGCGGCAGCACGCCGTAATGCGGCTTCTCGCTGCCGTGGCGCATGTGGCGGTAGGGCAGCAGCCGCGCCCAGGCGCGCGCAAAGGGCTCGACCAGATCGCTCTTGTTGAGCGCGATCAGCGGCGTGATCTGCGAGGCTTCGGCGGCGATCAGCGCGCGCGCGAGCTGGCTTTCGGAAAACACCGGATCGGCCGCGATCAGGATCAGCACCTGGTCGATATTGGCCGCAAACGACTTGGTGCGGATCTCGTCCTGGCGGTAGAACAGGTTGCGCCGCGGCAGCACTTTCTCGATCGTGCCTTCGTCACCCTGGCCCGCGGCCGGCATGATCCAGCGCACATGGTCGCCGACCACGGCCTGGCTCTTCTTGCCGCGCGGGTGGCAGATGCGGCGCGAACCATCGGGTGCCTCGACAACGCAATGCCGGCCATGGCTGGCCACGACCAGGCCTTCGGGGCGCGTGCTGCCGTGCGTCATGCGAGCAAGGCATCGATGCGGCGCGCGCAGTCGAAGTCCGTGGCCGAGACGCCGCCGACGTCATGCGTGTTGAGGCGCACGCCGCAGCGGTTGTACGACACCTTGAGGTCGGGGTGGTGGTCCTGCTGGTGGGCGATCAGCGCCACGGCGTTGACGAAGGCCATGGTCTCGTAATAGTTCACGAACGAGAACGTCTTCTCTATGGCCAGGTCGGCGCCGTCGCCGCTGAGCTGCCAGCCTTCGGCCTGGGCCAGCTGGGAGACCAGTTGCGTGGCGGAAAGAGCGCGGCGGGGCTGGGTGGTCCAGTCCTGTTGCTTGAGTGATTTGGTGGTCATGGGGCTGTCATGCGTTAGAGGCCAAAGCGGCGGTCGGGGCGGGCAGACGCGCCAGGCGTTCGATGGCCGGTGGATGCGAATAATGGAAGGCGACGTAGACCGGATCGGGCGTGAGCGTCGAGGCGTTGTCTTCGTAGAGCGTCAGCAGTGCCGAGGCCAGGGCGCTGCCTTCGGCCTGCGCCGCGGCATAGGCATCGGCCTGGAACTCGTCGCGGCGCGAGAAATGCGACATCAGCGGCGCCAGGAAGAAGCTCAACACCGGGGTCGCGAGCATGAACAGCAGCAGCGCCACGGCTTCATTGCCGCCCAGGGCGCTGGCGCCGGTCAGCAGCATCTCCAGGCTGGGGCGCACGCCCAGGCCGGTGTAGAACCAGGGCTGCTGCGACAGCCAGCCGAGCAAGGCCAGCGCGGCCAGGCTCATGGCAAACAGGCCGATCAGACGCTTGGTGATGTGGCGATGCCTGAAATGGCCCAGCTCATGCGCCAGCACGGCCTCGACTTCGGCGGGCGACAGCTGCTTGAGCAGGGTGTCGTAGAACACCACGCGCTTGGCCGAGCCAAAGCCGGTGAAATAGGCGTTGGCATGTGCCGAGCGGCGGCTGCCGTCCATCACGAACAGGCCCTTGGCGGAAAAGCCGCAGCGCTGCATCAGTGCCGTGACGCGCTGCTGCAGCGTTTCGTCCTTGAGCGGCTCGAAGCGGTTGAACAGCGGTGCAATAAAGCTCGGATAAAGCCACATCAGCAAAAGATTGAAGCCCGCCCAGACGGCCCAGGCCCAGAGCCACCACAGGCCACCGGCCGAAGCCATGAGCCACAGAATGAGTGCCACCAGCGGCAGGCCGATCACGGCGCCCACGGCCGTGGACTTGAGCAGGTCGGCCAGCCACAGGCGCAGCGTGAGCTTGTTGAAACCAAAGCGCTGCTCGACGACAAAGGTCTGGTACAGCGACAGCGGCAGGCCGATCAGGCCCGAGATCAGGCCGAACGCGGCAAGCAAGGCAATCTGCTGGTGCAGGCCCGCGCCCAGCCACTGCAGCAGTTGCTGGTGCAGCGCATCGAGCCCCCCCAGCAGCGTCCAGCCCAGCAGCAAGGCGGTGGAAACCGCCATGTCGACCAAGCCGACGCGCGCCTTGGCCAGCGTGTAATCCGCGGCTTTCTGGTGTGCGGCCAGCGACACATGGCCGGCAAACGCCGCGGGCACGGCAAGGCGGTGGCGCGCCACATGGCGCACCTGGCGCGACAGCAGCCACAGGCGCGTGAGCAGTTGCAGCACCAGCAGCGCGGCAAAGCCCAGAGTCAGCAGCAGCGAAGGTGAAAATGGGGTAGACGAAAGCATCAGCGGGCAGTGTAGGCGACAATTCGCGCCATGTCCGATGCCCTCAGCTCCAACCCTCCCGTGCTTGCGAAATCCGATTTGAATCTCGTCTGGCTTGACTGTGAAATGACCGGCCTGCAACCGGAGACCGATCGCGTGATCGAGATTGCCGTGGTGGTCACCAACGCCGATCTGTCGATCCGCATCGAAGGCCCGGTGTTCGCCATTCATCAAAGCGATGCGCTGCTCGACGGCATGGACGCCTGGAACAAGGGCACGCATGGCCGCAGCGGCCTGATCACGCGCGTCAAGGAGTCCGAGGTGACCGAGGCCCAGGCCGAGAAGGAGCTGATTGCCTTCCTGTCGCGCTATGTGCCCAAGGGCAAGGTGCCGCTGTGCGGCAACAGCATAGGCCAGGACCGGCGCTTCCTGGTCAATTACATGCCCAAGCTCGAAGCGTTCTTCCACTACCGCAATGTCGATGTCAGCACCTTCAAGGAACTGGCGCGCCGCTGGAAGCCCGCGGTATGTGCTTCGTTCAAGAAGGCGCAGCGGCATACGGCGCTGGCCGATGTGCATGAGTCCATCGACGAGCTGATCCATTACCGCGCCCACTTCCTCGCGCTCGAGCCGCTCGCCGCCTGAAACCGCCAGGCGGGTTCTTCTGGCTTGGCCTTGTTACACCCAGGTCATTTTTGCGCTGGCCCTTGCGCGAAAAAGTTGGCCGTGTGATAATCGACAGCTTGCCCCTACCCCTTGGGGTAAGTTTGCGCATCTCCCATCACTCACCGGGCCCCGCTTTAGATTCGTGCACCTCGCACGGCAAAGCAATTAATGCCCAGCCGCCTCGCTTCGAGCCGGCCACGTTTGACGGTTGATGTTTTTTAACCGTCATTGAAGCACCGCAGACATCTGTACGGTGGCGCTTCATCGTGAGAAACAAATGAACGACAACATTATTGAGCAGGGCGTCGCCGCCGCTGCAGAATCTTCTTTGGACCATTCCATTCTGAATGCAGCGCCTGGCGCTGCCGACGACGCTGCCATCGTTGCAGACGCCGCCTCCATCATTTCCGATTCCGATTCGCTGGAAACCGAAGCTGAACCAGCTGAAGTCGTCGAGCAAAAGCCCAACGGCTTCGTGGAACTGGGCCTGGCCCCTGAACTGGTTCAGGCCGTCGCCGACCTGGGCTACACCCAGCCCACCGCGGTGCAAGCCAAGGCCATTCCCCTGGCCATGAACAAGGGCCCGAATGCCACGGCATTCGTCGACCTGATGGTGTCGAGCCAGACCGGTTCGGGCAAGACCGCCGCGTTCCTGCTGCCCGTGCTGCACACGCTGCTGGAACAGCAAGCTGAAATCGAAGCCGAAGGCCGTGCCGAATTCGAGCGCGCCTGCGCCGAAGCCGCCGCCAATGGCGAACCGGCGCCCAAGCGCAAGCGCAAGGACCCGACCAACCCCCGCAACTTCAAGGCTGCCGCTCCCGGCGCCCTGATCCTGTGCCCGACGCGCGAGCTGGCCCAACAGGTGGCGCATGACGCCATCGAGCTGGTCAAGCATTGCCGCGGCCTGCGCGTTGCCAACGTGGTCGGTGGCATTCCTTACCAACTGCAGATCGCCAAGCTGCAGAACGCCAATCTGGTGGTGGCCACTCCCGGCCGTCTGCTGGACCTGCAGCGTTCCATGCAGATCAAGCTCGACAAGGTGCAATTCCTGGTCGTCGACGAAGCCGACCGCATGCTCGACCTGGGCTTCTCGGACGACCTCGCCGAAGTCAACCAGATGACGTCGCAGCGCCAGCAGACCATGATGTTCAGCGCCACGTTCGCGTCGCGCATTCAGCAGCTGGCCATGCGTGTGATGCATGACAACGGCGCCGGCGTCAAGAAGATCCAGATCGACTCGCCGCAGGAAAAGCATTCGAGCATCAAGCAGGTGCTGTTCTGGGCCGACAACGCCCAGCACAAGCGCAAGCTGCTGGACCACTGGCTGCGTGACACCACGATCAACCAGGCCATCGTGTTTGCTTCCACGCAAGTGGAATGCGACGGTCTGGCCACCGATCTGCAGCAAGAAGGCTTCTCGGCCGTCGCTCTGCACGGTGCCCTGAGCCAGGGTCTGCGCAATCGCCGCCTGCAGGCACTGCGCGGCGGCCAGGTGCAAATCCTGGTGGCTACCGATGTCGCCGCACGCGGTATCGACGTGCCCACCATCACCCACGTGTTCAACTACGGTCTTCCCATGAAGGCCGAAGATTACACCCACCGTATCGGCCGTACCGGCCGCGCCGGTCGCACGGGTCTGGCTGTGACGTTCGCTGAATTGCGCGACCGTCGCCGCATCTTCGATATCGAAGCTTTCACGCGCCAGCAGTTCACCGCGGAAGTGGTGCCCGGCATGGAGCCCACACAGCGCGCTCCCCAGGGCGGTCGCCCTGACGGCCGTGGCCGTGGTGGCGAAGGCCGTGACTACTCGCCACGTGGCCGCAGCGGCGGCTTCGGCGGCGGCGGTGGTGGCGGTCGCAGCTTCGGCGGCGGTGGTGGTGGTCGCAGCTTCGGCGGCGGTGACCGCGGTGGCTTCGGCGGCGGCGGTGGCGATCGTGGCGGCTTCGGCGGCGGCGACCGTGGTGGTGATCGCGGCGGCTTCGGCGGCGGTGATCGTGGCGGCTTCGGCGGCGGCGGTGATCGCGGCGGCTTCGGTGGCAACGACCGTGGCGCGGGTTTCGCTCCACGTGGCGGCGCTCCCCGTGACGACCGTGGCTTCGGCGGCGGCGCTCCGCGCCGTGATGGCGAAGGCTTTGCTCCGCGCAAGCCCGCATTTGCCGACAACCGTGGTGGTGATCGCGGCGGCTTCGGCGGCGGCGACCGTGCTCCGGCACGTGAATACGGTGCGCGTCCGGCATTTGCCGGCAAGCCCGCGGGCGGCCCTGGCGCCAAGCCTTCGTTCACGCCCCATGACGCTCGCAAGCGTCCCGCACGCCCAGCGCGCTGATCTTCAGACGTGCGTGCGCAGGCTATGCGAATAGCCTGGCCGGCGAAAAAATGCCCTCCCGGTGCGAGCCTGGAGGGCATTTTTCATGGGCGATATAAAGGTCTGCGATCAGGTGGGTGCTGGCCGCTGGCGCACAAAGCGGGTGCGTGACACCGGCACGCCCCACAGGTCTTCGGCCTGGGTCTGGAGCGCGGCAAAACCCGCCTTGCGATAGACCGCTTCGCCCAGCGGCGCTGGCTGATCGAGGCGGGTGATCAGCGTGGCTTCGAGCTCCTGTTCCTGCAGATCGGCCTGGGCCAGCGCCGCCTGCAGCAGCATCTGTCCCGCGCCGGTGCCGCGCACCGTGCGGTGCACGATGAACCAGCCCAGCTGCGCGCGCTGCGAGGCGGCATCGCGCTGCAGCGCAATCGCGCCCAGCACCTGGTCGCCCTCGGCGTACAGCCACAGGTGATGGCCGGGTTGGTCCAGCTGCGCGAGCAGCGTGCCGAAGGCCTGGTGCATGGCGCTCTCAGCCGCCATGGCCTGGGCCGCCGGCAGACCGGCCAATAGATCCTTGGCGACCAGACCCACCACGTCGGACTGGCAGCCGGGCCGGTAGCCGCGGTGGATGCGTTCGGGGTGGGGTGCGTCCGTTCTGGGGTGCAGATTGGCCTGGGACAGCGCGCTCGCGTACAGTGACATATAACGCCCCAGCGCCTGCTGCTGCGCATCATCGAGCTGTTCCAGCACCTTGCCGACCTGGCGCGTGCCGAAATCGTCGGCCTCCTGGTACAGCGCATGGCCGGCATCGGTCAGGAACAGGGCGTAGGAGCGCGCGTCGGCGGCCACGGTCTCGCGGCGCAGCAGGCCTTGCGCTTCCATCTTGCTGATCTGGCGGCTGGCATTCGACTTGTCCAGGCGCAGCGCCGTGGCCAGGTCGCGCGCCAGCATGCCGGGCTGCATGCCCAGCTCCAGCAGCGTGTGCACGGCCGAGGGCGACAGATCGCTGCCGGCCACGGGAGTGCGCAGATAGCCCAGCTCGCGCACCAGCTGGCGCGAGAAGTTGCGCAGCGCGCTGATCTTTTCGGACAGGTCTTCAGGCGAAGACGTTTTTTCACGTGGGTTCATTGCTATCGAATGTGTAGCTTTATTGGAGCGCGCGCGTATCCCTGACCGGTGCATGGCTATGCGCAAAGCTCTCTATAATTCAGTTGCGTATCGCAACTATCGTGAAAAAGCGTACGCAAGTCAGGGAACACACACCCTGGCCGGCAGATGCCGGCCGCACTTGTGTGCTTTACATCTGGAGAGAGACTTTATATGACAACCCCTCAGCCCCCAAAAGTGGCGCGCGCGAGCCGTGTGCTTGCCGCCATCGTGGGCCTTCTCGTGATGGCCGTGGGCGCCTATCTGGCCTACGGCGGATTGCAGCTGCTCGGTCTGGGCGGCTCGCTGTACTACCTGCCCATGGGCCTGGCCCTGATCGTCGCCGGCGTGCTGCTGCTGCGCGGCGATATCCGCGGCAGCCTGGTGTTTGCCGCGGCCTTTGCCGTGACCGTGGTCTGGGCGCTGTGGGAGGCAGGCTGGCATTTCTGGCCGCTGGCCGCGCGCCTGGGCCTGCTGGCCGTGCTGGGCCTGCTGGTGGCGCTGGTCTCGGCCGGCCTGCGGGGCCGCGGCGATGCCCGGCGCACGCGTCTGCTGTCCTTGGGCTCGGCCGCCGTGCTGCTGCTGGGCCTGGGCGGCGCGCTGTTCGGCGCCTTCCAGCCGGTCTGGACCGTGAAGTCGGCCCAGGCACCCCAACCCGTGGACAACGGCTATGACGCCGCCAAGGATGTGGCCAACTGGACCAACTATGGCCGCACGCCCGATGGCACGCAGTTCTCGCCGGCCACGCAGATCACGCCCGAGAACGTGAACCAGCTGCAAGTGGCCTGGACGGTGCGCACCGGCGACTTCGCCTTTGGCGGCGCCGAGAACCAGAACACGCCGCTGCAGACCGGCAAGACGCTCTATGCCTGCACGCCGACCAACCAGGTGTTTGCCATCGACGCCGACTCGGGCCAGCAGCTGTGGAAGTTCGATCCCAAGGCCAACGCGGGCTACAGCCCGACTTGGCAGCGCTGCCGCTCGCTGGCCTACTACGAGCTGCCCGCCGAAAAGGCCGAGGCCGAGCGCCTGGCCCACGGCGCGGCCGCCTGTTCGCGCCGCATCTACGTGAGCACCGCCAATCTGAAGCTGATCGCGCTGGACGCAGCCAGCGGCCAGCCTTGCGCGGGCTTTGGCGAGCGCGGCGAAGTGTCCCTGGCCGTAGGCATGGGCGATATCGTTCCCGGTTTCTACAACCCCACGGCCGGCCCGGTGCTGGCCGGTGACCGCCTGCTCGTGGGCGGCTGGGTCATGGACAACCAGTCCGTGGACGAACCTTCGGGCGCGGTGCGCGCTTTCGATACCGTGACCGGCAAGCTCGAATGGGTCTGGGACATAGGCCGTCCCGGCGTGAACACCGCCCCCGGCCCGGGCGAGCACTACACGCGCGGCACGCCCAACACCTGGGCCGCGCCGACCTATGACGCCGAACTGGGCCTGGTCTATCTGCCCACGGGCAATGGCACGCCCGACATGTACGGCGGTCTGCGCACGCCCGAAACCGACCGCGTGAGCTCGGCCATCGTGGCGCTCGATGCGCGCACCGGCGCCGAACGCTGGGTGTTCCAGACCGCCCACCACGATGTCTGGGACTACGACCTGCCATCCAAGCCCGTGCTGTACGACGTGCCCGGTGACAACGGCGCACGCATTCCCGCGCTGATCCAGACCACCAAGCGCGGCGAGATCTTCATGCTTGACCGCCGTACCGGCGTGCCGATTGCCGAAGTGGTGGAAAAGCCGGTATCTACCGCCGGCCTGCCGGGCGAGAAGCTGTCGCCCACGCAGCCCTATTCGGTCGGCATGCCGCAGATCCGCCAGGGCGACCTGACCGAAGCCGGCATGTGGGGCATCACGCCGCTGGACCAACTGGCCTGCCGCATCGCCTTCAAGCAGCTCGAGTACCAGGGCGACTTCACGCCGCCCTCGACGAACTGGTACATTCCGCACCCTTCGCCGTTCGGCACCATGAACTGGGGCGGCATCTCCATCGACAAGGTGCATGACTACCTGATCGTCAACGACATGCGCATCATGATGAAGGCGCGCCTGATTCCGCGCGCGGAGCTCGCGGCCGCGCTGGCCAAGACCGGCAAGTCCGGTCCCGGCGTCGGTGGCATCGTGCCCATGGAAGGCACGCCTTACGGCCTGAGCCGCGCGATGGTGACGTCGCAGCTGGGCGTGCCTTGCACC
>Ga0308157_10007903_pt1 | contig 12227 bp, 12 predicted proteins | sample PhyBR1_FD_201035 | JGI IMG/M metagenome (GOLD analysis project Ga0308157, IMG submission 201035) | Phyllosphere microbial communities from UC Gill Tract Community Farm, Albany, California, United States - DLSLB.R1 | ecosystem: Host-associated > Plants > Phyllosphere > Unclassified | place: USA...
CGCAAGCGTCGTGAAGAAGAAGCTCGACGTAAACGCGAAGAGGAAGCTAGAAATGCAAAATCGGGCACTAAAACAACATCAAAACCAACTGTTACTACTACAAGTGCTACCGGTAAATTTGATATGACGCCGGAAGAAAAAGCTTTGGCAACAAGTTTTAGCAATAACCGCGGACGTTTGCCTTGGCCGGTTGAAAAAGGATATATTTCATCGCGTTACGGAACGGTTAAACATCCGGAATACGATATTGAATACGAAAACCACGGAATTGAAATCAGTACCGAAAAAGGATCTACTGTTCGCAGTGTATTTGAAGGCGAAGTTTCGCAAATCCAGGTAATTGGTAATTCTAAAACGGTATTTATTCGTCACGGAGAATATATTTCGGTGTATCAAAATCTGGCATCGGTAAGTGTATCAAAAGGACAGAAAGTATCAACCAAACAAAAAATCGGAACCGTGGGTACCAATTTTGAAGGTGCAGCGGTTTTAAAATTCCTTATTACCAAAAACAGTGATTACAACAACCCGCAATCGTGGTTAAGCGCTAAATAATTATGGAAATGAAGAAACCTTTTAATTTAAAAAATTGGATCGATGAAAACAGAGGGTTGTTAAAACCACCTGTTGGAAACAAGAATATTTATACAGAATCGGGCGATTTTATTGTAATGGTGGTTGGCGGACCAAATGCCCGTAAAGATTATCATTATAACGAAACCGACGAGTTCTTTTTTCAGTTAGAAGGAAGTATTTCAGTAGCAGTTCAAACCGAAAACGGTAAAGAAGTAATGCAATTAAACGCAGGCGATGTTTTTCTTTTACCAGCAAAAACACCGCATTCACCTAGCAGAACAGAAGGATCGGTTGGCTTGGTTGTAGAAATGAAACGCGCAAACGCCGATGCGAAAGACGGCTTGCTTTGGTTTTGCGAAAACTGCAACGAAAAACTGTACGAAGTTTATTTTCCGTTAGAAAATATCGAAACCGATTTTCTGCCTCATTTTAAACATTTCTATTCTTCGGAAGATTTGCGTACCTGCAAAAAATGCGGAACGGTCATGGAAGCAGATGATCGATTTATTGGTTAATACGCATAATTTTAGTATCTTACAAAAACTATATAAAAACAGAATATTATCATAAAAAAGCAATGAAAACAATTTTATCGCAATTAGGCTTAAACAATACAAACCTTGGTTCATCAACAGGAACACAGTGGTTTGCAAACGGATCGGAAATTTCATCATACACACCGGTAAACGGTTCGTTAATTGGTAAGGTTCAAACATCATCAAACAGTGATTACGAAAAAGTACTAACTACTGCCGAAAAGGCTTTTAAAGAATGGCGTTTAGTTCCTGCACCAAAACGTGGCGAAATTGTACGTCAGGTTGGTGATGCATTACGTGAAAACAAAGATGCTCTAGGAAAATTGGTTTCGTACGAAATGGGTAAAAGCTTACAAGAAGGTTTAGGTGAAGTTCAGGAAATGATCGACATCTGTGACTTCGCAGTAGGTTTATCTCGCCAGTTATACGGTTTAACAATGCATTCAGAACGACCAATGCACCGCATGTACGAGCAGTATCATCCGCTTGGAATTGTAGGAATTATTTCTGCATTTAACTTCCCGGTGGCTGTTTGGGCTTGGAATGCTGCTTTGGCGTGGGTTTGTGGTGATGTTTGTGTTTGGAAACCAAGTTCAAAAACACCATTATGCGCTATTGCATGTCAGAATATCATTTCAAAAATATTCGAAAAAAATAATGTACCAGAAGGTGTTAGCTGTTTAGTTACAGGAAATGCTTCGGGCGATTTAATGAACAACGACAAACGCGTACCGTTGGTTTCTTTTACAGGATCAACTCGTATTGGTCGTCACGTATCAAAAACAGTTGCAGAACGTTTTGGTAAAACTATTTTAGAGTTGGGTGGAAACAATGCAATTATTGTATCAGAACATTCAGATTTAAGTATGGTATTGGTTGGTGCAGTTTTCGGAGCAGTAGGAACTGCTGGTCAGCGTTGTACATCAACCCGTCGTTTAATTGTTCATGAAAGTGTCTACGATAAAACAATCGAAACATTGAAAAATGCATACGGACAGTTAAGAATTGGCGATCCTTTAGATGCTGCAAATCACGTTGGTCCGCTTATCGATACAAAAGCTGTTGAAGACTATTTAAAAGCAATTGAAAAAGCAAAAACCGAAGGCGGTAAAATAGTTGTTGATGGCGGTGTAGTTGAAGGTGCTGGTTACGAAAGCGGTTGTTACGTAAAACCATGTATTATTGAAGCTAAAAACGATTTCGAAATTGTTCAGGAAGAAACTTTTGCGCCAATTTTATATGTAATGAAATACAGAACAATTGAAGAAGCGATTGATATGCAGAATAACGTTCCACAAGGATTGTCTTCGGCAATTTTTACAAATAATTTACGTGAAGCAGAATTGTTTTTATCGCAAGCAGGATCTGACTGTGGTATTGCAAACGTAAACATTGGTACATCGGGTGCAGAAATCGGTGGAGCTTTTGGTGGTGAAAAAGAAACAGGTGGCGGACGCGAATCTGGTTCTGATGCTTGGAAAGTGTACATGCGCAGACAAACAAACACCATTAATTACGGTACAGAATTGCCATTAGCACAAGGAATCAATTTTAATTTATAATACACACATGAAAAATTTATTTATAGCTGCAGCAATGCTGTTATCGGTACAGTTTGTATCGGCACAATCGGCAGATTTTAAGAAAGATGTTATTGAAATGGTTAAAATATCTGGAACAACAGCTAACATTACGGCTCTATTAGACCCCGTTATTGAACAGATACCTGCTGATAAGAGAGCAGATTTCAAAAAAGATATTGATGGAATTATGCCAGATCTTTATGAAAAAACTGCTGAAGCAATGATGAAATATTATACCCATGATGATGTTAAAAAAATGATTGAATTTTATAACTCCCCATTAGGTAAAAAGATGCAAGAGTCAACACCAAAAATCTTGAAAGATCAGATGAAAGGTATGCAAGAATGGCAAATGCAACTTCAAGGAATCTTAATGAAATACATGCAATAACAAAAAAGCGAGGTTTAATAAATCTCGCTTTTTTGTTGTAATAATGTTAATCAATAGCGTTTAAATGAAAAATAATTGTAATTTAGATCTCTATTTTAAATAAAAAATTATGAAAAAGTTTATTTACGGCGCAATCATGTTCTTTGCTATACAAACAGGTTTCGCACAATCACAAGACGCTAAAACATTTGTTAACAGTACGGTGAATACTGATGCTATAAAACAACAAATTTTACCAATGATCGATACTGCTAAAGTTGATGATTTCAATAAGGAATTTGATGCATTGGTAAATGGTTTTGTAACAGATTTTTCTAAATTAGTAGATGAAAATTTTGATGCTGCTGATTTAAAAGCAGCTAATAAAAAGTTTGCTGATACTAAAGATATTCAAGAGTTAGGGATGATTGAACCTAAAGACAAAGCTGCTTTTGAACAAAAAGCAGGTGCTTTAAGCACCGAAGTGAATATGACCATGCAAGGTTTGGTAATGAAGTACGCAAGTGCAGAAGCTTTACAACAGGCAGAAGAATAATCAAACATAAAAAAGATAAAGAGAGGCATTTACGCCTCTTTTTTTATGCGTATTTTTGAAAAAACATTATACAATGAATTGTCCATGCTGTTCCAATAAATTATACGCAGAATGCTGTGAGCCTTATCATAATAAAGAAAAATACGCTCCAACTGCCGAAGCTTTAATGCGTTCGCGTTTTTCTGCATTCGCCATTCCAAATGGCGACTATTTAATGACCACAACTTTACCGGCAAAGCGTAAATTTCATACTAAAGAAGAACTTCAGGAATGGGGCGAAATCAATCAATGGATCAAGCTGGAAATTGTAAATGTTCCTACAGTAAATCAGGTGGAATTTAAGGCTTTTTATATCGATCAAGATCAAAACGAACAAGTGCATCACGAATTATCGGTTTTTCAAAAAATGAATGATCGCTGGTATTATGTTTCGGGCGAATTTCTAAACGACAATTAATGTCTTAATCTGAATGTATATTTGATATGGGAAGAAGAAACGAAACCAACCGATTGGCTCACAAGAAAAAGATCGATCAAAAAAAGAATAAATCAAGCAATGCCGATGCGCTTCGAAAGGAAAAATTAAAACAGATTCAGCAACAATTCAATCAGCAAAACAACCAAGATTTACAACAAGAGTAACATGAAAATTCTGCATACAGCCGATTGGCATTTAGGGAAACGTTTAGACGGTTTTTCACGATTTGAAGAACAGATCGATGTAATGAACGAAATCGTGGAAATTGCCGATCGCGAAAATGTAGATTTAATTTTAATTGCAGGCGATTTGTTCGATGCTTTTAATCCGGCGGTTGAAGCGGTTGATTTGTTCTACAAAACTTTAAAGCGACTTACAAACAACGCAAAACGACCTGTAATTGCCATTGCCGGAAATCATGATTCGCCCGACCGTATCAATGCGCCCGATCCTTTGGCGCGTGAATGTGGAATTGTGCTGATTGGTTATCCAAACGAAAAGGTCAATCAATTTGAATTGGATCATTTTAAAATCGAAAAATCTACCGAAGGTTTTATCGAAATAAACATAAAAAATATTGATTTCCCAATCCGAATCATTCATACTGCTTATGCAAACGAAATTCGCTTAAAACAGTATTTTGGCGAAGAAAAAGAAGAGCAGTTAAACAGTGTTTTAAAAGATCAATGGTCAAAAATTGCCGATGAATTTTGTGATGATAAAGGTGTAAATCTGCTTATTTCACATTTATACATGAACAAGCGTGGAGCATCACTTTTAGAAGAACCCGAAGGCGAAAAACCTATTAAAATTGGTAATGCAGATATGGTTTATTCCGATTGTATTCCACCACAAATTCAATATACTGCCCTTGGTCATTTACACGCGTTTAATAACATTGGTACAGCCGAAAAGCCTGTTGTATATTCGTCGTCACCTTTGTGTTACAGTTTTGGCGAAGCCGGTCAAATCAAATATGTTTCCGTTATTAATGCTCAGCCAAATCAAAATGTAGACTTTACCAAAATAAATCTTACCAAAGGAAAAGCCTTGGTTCGTAAGACTTTTCAATTGGTTGATGATGCTATAAATTGGTTATTGATAAATCCGGATACGTTGGTAGAATTAACCATGGAAACCGATACTTTTTTAACTACCGATGAACGTAAAGCCATTTTTCAAGCGCATTCTGGCATTGTTCATTTAATTCCTAAAGTAAAAAACAGTGGTTCAGTTGAAATTTCAGCTAAAGAAATAAACCTAAATCAGGATATTAAAGATTTGTTTAAAGATTATTTCAAGTCTAAAAACGCACAACAGCAACCAAATGATGAATTAATAGATTTGTTCAATGAAGTTTTGAACAATCAAGAGAAATAAAAAAATCTCATTTTCTTTCATCTTTACTCTTTTCAATCGCTTACACAACTAATTTATGATACCAATTAAACTCACAATAGAAGGTTTGTATTCTTACCAAAAAAGACAAACTATTGATTTTCAAAACCTGATAAATGCAGGTTTATTTGGTATTTTTGGTTCGGTTGGTTCGGGAAAATCTTCGATTTTAGAAGCTATTACTTTTGCATTGTACGGCGAAATTGAACGATTAAATTCTAGAGATAAACGTGCATACAATATGATGAATTTAAAATCGGATAGGGCTTTTATTGCGTTCGATTTTTATAATTACGAAGACAAGATATTTCGGGTAACTCGTGAATTTAAACGAAATTCAAAACAGTTTGATGATATTAAATCGCCCACTGTTGTTTTTTACGAAAAGATAAATGACGATTGGATTCCGTTAGACCATAGTAATGCGCAAGAAATTGTGGGTTTAAGTTATGATAATTTCAAACGAACCATTATTATTCCGCAAGGCAGATTTAAAGAATTCATCGAATTGGGAGCGAAAGATCGAACCCAAATGATGAAGGAGATTTTTAAACTTCATAGATTCGATCTGTCTGATAAAGTTTCGGTTTTGAACAGTAAAAATCTAACCGAATTAAATCAGTTAGAAGGAAAATTATCGGGCTATGATGAAGTTTCTGAAGAAAACATTTCAATTTTAAATGAAAAACTTACTACCGAAACTGAAATTCAAACCGAAAAACAAACAGCTTTTAAAACTGTCAACGATAAATTACAGCATTTAAAAAGTATAAAAACCGACTTTGAATTGTTGCAAAATAAAAGAAATCTGCTAGTTGAATTCAATAATCAAAAACCAATAATAGATCAAAAAAAGACGGATTTAGAAATTTACGAGCGTGTTTATAAAACGTTTAATCAGTTGTTGATTGACAGTAAAAAAACCGAGAGTGAGATTCAGCAAAAAACCGATCAATTAGAAAAAGACAAAACACTTTTAGAACATTCGGAAGCAGATTTTCTTAAAATTGAAACTGCCATTAACGAACTCAAACCGTATGTTGATGATTTGCCAAACAAGCGTTTACAGGAAAATGATTTAAGTTTAATTGCCGAAATACTTCAGTTTACTAGTGATGTTGTGGAGTTGAAAAAACGAACTTCAAACGGTGAAGTTAAAGTTCATGAAATAGAACAGATTGTTAATAAACTGCATCAAACCATAAAAGAAACCGAAAAAGAAATAAACGATCTTGCAAAAACACAAATTGAAACAACTGTTTTAATCAATGTTGGTGATTGGTTTAGTAAAAAACAGCATTTAGCAAAAGAGTTGAATATTCAACAAGAAAAAAGTAATCAGTTAAATAATGAAATTCAGCTAATTGAAAATGAATTAATCAGTGATAAAATTGATGTTTCAACTTTTGAAAATGATGTAAAAGTGTTGAATGATACTTTTTCGCAACAAAAAAAGGAATTAAATACAAAACTTCAATCGTTTCAAGTCCAGCAAGAATTGGCACATTTTGCGCACAACTTACATAACGGCGAGGCTTGTCCGCTTTGTGGATCGTTAGAACATCCTGAAATTTTGACAGTGAATGATGTTGCTACGAATTTAAACGAAATTCAAAAGGAAATAGATTTAATCGAACAAAAGCAGAATAATTCTGCTGAATTTGCTAATAAAATTCGACAAAAACTTCAGAAGCTCACAATGTTTCAAGATCAATTTTTAAAGGAAAATAATCATTTAGAAGATTTAAAGAATCAAATACTCCAACACAATGCCGGCTTTATTTGGACAGATTTTAATGCAGACAATTTTGATGATTTTCAACAGAAGAAACAAGCATCTTTTGATTTAACAAAACAAATTGAAAGTAAAAACAAATTCATTTCAGAGCAAAGATCAAATTTAGAAAATCAGCAAGAAACAGCTGAAAAATATAAAAAAGCGTTAGAGAAATTTAAGTTAGATGAAGCGGAAAAGCAAGCCCAGATCAATCAGAATTTAAGCAATTTAAAAACGCTTGTTTATGCCGATTTTAGTGCATTTTCAGTTGCAGAAATCGAACAAAAATTAAAAGATTTAAAAGCGCTTAATAATAAAAAAGAAACTGATTTTAACCAATATAATCAACAATTTAATCAGTTAAATACTCAAATTCAGGTTCAAAAAGCTTCAATCGTATCAATCGAAAAACAATTGTTCGATCTGAATAAAAATTTGGAAGAATTAAACGCTCTTTTCAACAAAAACCTGGTAGATCAAAACATCGAAAACAAAGAAAAAGTTGTCGAAATACTTCATTTAAGCCTTAATGTAGAAACTGTTCGAAGTGAAATTGAAGAATTTACGGTTGCTTACAAAACATTGAATAATGAAATCCAAAATTTAGAAGCGAAGTTAAAAGACGAAATTTTCAATGAAAATGATTATCTGCAACACGAAAGAAATTTTGAAACTGCCGAAATCGAATTAAAAATGGCAACCGAAAATGTTACCAAAACCAACGCAGAAATCAATCGATTAACAAAAGCTTTCAGTGAGAAAAAAGAACTTTTAACAGCGTTGGATCAACTTAAAAAACGAGCAGAAAATCTAAAAACGATGAGCAATTTGTTTAAAGCTTCCGGTTTTGTTCAATATGTATCGTCGATTTATCTGAAACAATTGTGCGAAAATGCCAATGTTCGTTTCCGAAAAATGACCCGAAATCAATTGAGTTTGCAGGTTAACGATGCAAACGATTTTGAAGTGATCGACTATTTAAACGAAGGCAGAACGCGCAGTGTTAAAACGCTTTCGGGCGGACAATCGTTTCAGGTTTCGCTAAGTTTGGCGCTGGCACTGGCAGAAAGTGTACAGACGAACAGCGTTGCTAGCAAAAACTTTTTCTTTATTGATGAAGGTTTTGGAACGCAAGATGCCGAATCGGTTAATATTGTGTTTGAAACGCTTAACAACCTGCATAAAGAAAACCGAATTGTTGGTATTATTTCACACGTTGAAGAACTAAAAGAGCGCATTCCTGTTGCGTTACAGATCACTAAAACCGATGAAGACGGAAGTTTAATTAAAGTTGTTTAACTATTCCCACCAAAAAGCTTCTTCGGTATCAAGTGCTTTTTTGTCATTTTTTAAATAGGCATCGTTGTAGGTTTTCCAGCCTTTGTCATTGTATTTTTCGTTAGGACTAAATTCGCCCGCACCTAAATCAAAATCGCCAGAAACATCGGGCACACGGAAATCTGCCCATTTACAGATTTTGGCCTCTTTTGTCTGATAATCTGTCCAAAAACCTTGGTACATGTTGTTTATGTAGCTGTCGCGGTATAAATCCAAATCGTTGTAATAAACCTTATTGTCGTCTTTTCCAATTTGAAACATTGCCTGATAAGTCCCTTCAAAAACTCCGGAATGATCGCGATCTGTAGGTTCTTTAAATTCATAAACACCCGAAATTACACCCTGATAACTTGTTGGCAAACTCACCATTGTATCGTCTAATTCACGGTCTTTAATCTGTTTAATGGTATGCAGTTTAATAGTTCCAGTAAAACTTTCGATATTGTTCCCAACTTTCGATTTTCCTATTACATGATAAATATCCGGATCAGCAATATCCTTTTCAACATCGGTTATTTTTATGTGAATTCGTTTATAACCGCTACCAATTGTTCCAAAAACGTTGTTCCTTTCCATCCCTAAAATTACAGGTGAAAAATCGTAGCTACTAAACTGTTTTAGTTCATTTGCAGAAGAAATATATTCGGTTTCAGGTAAAATCTGTGTGAATCTGTTCTGTGCATTTGCAACGAATTGCCAAAGCATCACAAAACATAAAATATAATTTTTCATATCGATCTTTTCTACAAATGTAAGCGGTTTTTGTTGTTTTAAACATAACTTTTTAAAAACCATAAATTTACAACGTAGCACTACCTTCGGTGAAATTCTGTTTATATGAAGAGAAATGTTGAAGTAGCGGTAATTTCAGATACACATTTGGGAACTTACGGTTGTAAAGCCAAAGAGTTGCTGAATTATTTACGGTCGATTGATCCAAAAATATTGATCCTAAACGGCGATTTTATCGATATCTGGCAGTTTAAGAAAAGTTATTTTCCCGAAAGTCATTTAGAAATCATCAAATACATTCTGAATTTGTCGCTAACCAACTGTCAGGTAATTTATCTTACGGGCAATCATGACGAGTTTTTACGAAAGTTTTCACCTATGACTTTTGGTAAGATTCAACTGTTAGACAAGCATATTTTTGAATTAGACGGAAAGAAAACCTGGGTTTTTCACGGCGATGTTTTCGATTCTTCTGTTCAGCATTCAAAATGGATCGCCAAATTAGGTGGAATTGGGTATGATTATTTGATTCGTTTGAACAACCTGTCGAATTGGATTTTGGCTAAAATGGGTCGCGAGAAATATTCCTTCAGTAAAAAAATAAAGAACAATATTAAAAAAGCCGTGAAGTTTATTGGAGATTTTGAAGAAACTGCTTCTGAATTGGCTATTGAAAATAAGTTTGATTATGTGATCTGCGGGCACATTCATCAACCGCAAAAAAGAGAAGTTACTACTGTAAAAGGAAGTTGTCTGTATTTGAATTCCGGCGATTGGATTGAAAATTTAACGGCTTTGGAATACAATAACGGTTCGTGGGAAATTTATTATTACGAAAACGATTTATTGATTGATTTAATGAATCAAATCGATCAAAAACCACAGCAAACTCCCGATCAATATAAAGAAATAGAAGTTTTTTTTAAATGAAAATTTTATACGCATTACAGGCAACCGGCAACGGACACATTGCGCGCGCCAACGTTTTAGTACCCAAATTAAAAGAACACGCCGAAGTAGATGTGTTTATTTCGGGTCAGAATTCACAGTTGCCCTTTAAAGGAAATGCCGTGCAGAACAAAGGAATTTCGTTGTTCTATTCCAAAAAAGGCGGCTTGAACTACAAGAAAATCATAAAGAAAAATTCATTTGTACAGTTTTTAAGATCGGTACAAAATGTTCCTATTCAACAATACGATTTAATTATTAACGATTTTGAACCTATTACGGCGTATGCTGCCAAGTATCGAAACAAAAAAATTATTGGACTAAGCCATCAGGCAGCCGTTTTGCATGACATGGCGCCAAAACCGCAGAAAGATTTTCATTTAAGCAAGCTTATATTAAAGAAGTACGCGCCAATTCAAAATTCGTTCGGGTTTCATTTTACGAAATATGATGACAATATTTTCCATCCGATTATTCGTAATTCGATCAAAAATTTAAACTGCGAAAAAGAAGATTATATTTTGGTTTATCTTCCAAGTTTTCATAATGAAGAACTTTATAAAGTGCTTTCGCAAATTAAAAATGTAGACTGGGTTGTATTTTCGCCTTTCAGCAAAACATCAAAAAAGCAAGGGAATTGTACTTTTTTTCCTATCGATGAACAGTTGTTCACATCATATCTTGCAACAACAAAAGGAGTTTTGTGTGGTGCCGGTTTTGAGTTTCCTGCCGAAGTGCTGCATCTTAAAAAAATGCTTTACGTGGTACCGATTAAAGGTCAGTTTGAACAATACTGTAATTATTTGGCATTGAAAGAATTGGGCGTAACCGGAAGCGAAGATTTAAAAGTAGACAAATTAAAAAGCTGGTTATACAGCAACGATATTGTAGATATTTCGTTTAAAGATGAAACCGATCTTTTGATTGAAAAAGTTTTAAATACCTGATTATGTAATAAATATTTAATTTGTATTTCAATTAAATAGCGTCGGGCTTTAGCCCGATGTTTCTATTAAAACAAAGTTGGCTTTAGCCACATCTCAATATTTTTTTGGCTGAAGCTTATTGTTTTTGCTTTTAGAAAACGAGCTAAAGCTCGTTTCAATTCATTTATTAAAGCTTGTTTTTCTTTAAATGCGGATAAATCTTAATGTATAAATGCTCTACTTTTTCGCGAGCCCATGGCGTTTTGCGCAGAAAAGTCAGTGATGATTTTATGCTTGGATCTTTTGTGAAACAATTAATAGGAATTTCTTTGCCCATTGTTTCCCAACCTTCAAAAAACTCTACCATTTCTTCGAGTATTTTTTGAAGCGTTATTCCGTGTAAAGGATCTTTGTTTGTCATATATAGTATGATAAATAAGGCTGCATTGAAACTTCTGTTTGTCAATCAGAAAAAGAAAGAATCTGTTATTATAACCTAAAGATTCTTCACTCCATTTCATTTCGTTCAGAATGACAATTAATATTAAATGCAACCTTACTTTATAAATTAGTGTGTTTCAGTACCGTCGATACCATGAGCGTGTCCGTGAGACAATTCTTCTTCGGTAGCCGGACGTGCTGCTACAACTTCTACATCAAAATTTAATGTTTTCCCAGCCATTGGATGGTTTAAATCGGCAACAACTGCATTGTCATTTACTTCAACAACAACTGCACGAAACTGATTTCCCTGATCATCAGTCAAAGGCAACATAGCACCAACTGGTGGCAAGCCCGATTCGCTGAACATATCTAAAGGCAATTGTGCCACAGCATTAGGATCAATTGTTCCGTAACCTTCTTCTGGTAAAATAGTGAACGATTTTTTGTCGCCCGCAGTTAAACCATTCATTTCGTCTTCAAACTTAGGAATCATCATACCTACGCCGTGTAAATAAGTTAACGGGTTTTCTGTTGTAGTTTCTTCAATAAATACTTTCTCTCCGTT
>Ga0308157_10007905_pt1 | contig 12225 bp, 5 predicted proteins | sample PhyBR1_FD_201035 | JGI IMG/M metagenome (GOLD analysis project Ga0308157, IMG submission 201035) | Phyllosphere microbial communities from UC Gill Tract Community Farm, Albany, California, United States - DLSLB.R1 | ecosystem: Host-associated > Plants > Phyllosphere > Unclassified | place: USA...
ACAATTACGAGTGCTTTTTTCTCGAAAGAAAGCATGTCCATCATGTATTTTTGTTGGTTTTTATAGGTAATCACTTCTGAGAAATGCCCTTCGGTTACTACCAATTTACCGACATTAGAAATTTGTTGTTGAATTAAGTTTGTGTTATATTCTAATGAGGTATCATCTCCTTTTTTGAATTCACAAAATTTGAATGCCAAAATAATAATGACAATCATTATAACAACAACTAAAATTCTTTTGAGTAAGTTTTGCATTTATTCAATTATTTAAACATTTATCCTTTTGAATTACACTCAATAAACATTGTTTATAATTAAGAAAATTAAGCTTAATCTATCTTAGTTTCTTAATGGTAAAATTCAAAAGGCAAATTAAGTGTTTTTAATTCTTCTAAAAAGGATAACCAATCGCAATATTAAGCATCAGGTTATCTTTTCTCCAAATATTGCTTCCGAAATCTATATCATCTATGACCCAACGTTCATTTTCGGGCAACCAAGGTTTTCTTAGCGGAATCGCTAAATCAGCCCTTAAAATAAGTAAAGACAAATCAAACCTCAAACCTACTCCGGCGCCAACTGCAATTTCTTTCATAAAATCTTTTGAGAATTTAGCTCCTGGTTTATTTGGATCTTCGTTCAAAAGCCAAATATTTCCGGCGTCGACAAACAAAGCACCTTTTACAATACTAAATAATTTTGCCCTGTATTCGGTGCTAAATTCCAGTTTTAAATCTCCCGATTGATCTGGTAAATAGGTGCTGTCAGTTACCATATTTCTAAAACTTCCAGGCCCTAGTGTTCTGGCTCTAAACGCACGAATACTATTGGTTCCTCCTGAAACAAATTGTTTTGATGATGGCATAACACTAGAATTTCCATAAGGCAAACCAGCGCCAACGATAATTCTGCTCGCTAATTCAGTTTCTTTTCCAAGTTTTAGATAATGACGAAAATCGGTTCTAAATTTCACATATTGGCTAAGCGGAACATCAAATATCTTTACTGTATCCTTTTTCTTGATATTAGCCCCCGTCAATAATCCGGTTACATTTCCAGCCAAATCTAATTCGCCATTAAAATAGATGGTATTTTTTTTACGCTTTTGCATTGTATTCGTATACGTATACTGGTACACTGGTCCAAAAATCAATTGTTTTTCAATCACTTTTCCTAACGATTCATCCTTTTCAATCTCTGCCAAATATTCCGGAGTGACATTATTTGGACTTACATACGTAATATCCATCACATTTAACTGATGTTCTTTCCTCCTGTTTTCTCGCCATAAATAACCGAAAGAAGCATTAAACGAATTCAAAGAATAGAGTTGTGTTCTGTTTTGAAATTCGTATCGAAGTGTCGCTTTTGTTCTTGGCACAAATTCACTGCTTCCCTTAACATGAAAAAAAGGCGTAATAAATCTGGGCCATGTCAGACTAGTTTCGGTTCCTAACTTAAAAATATTTTTTCCATTATTATCACCAGAAAGCTGAAAATCGGCTCCTCCAAACAGAGAAACGGTTAATAATTCTGCTCCTTTGAATAAGTTTCTGTTGTTCCAGTTTACGTTAACTTCTGTACCAGTATAACTTGCCGAATTTGTTTTGCCCACAACTTCAAATCTGATAAATTTTTTAGGCAAAAGCGTTAAATAATAGTACGAATCCAACGCATCTTTTATACTATCCGAAGGTTTGAACTCATTTTTTACAAAACTAAATGTCCCCAGATTCACAAAACGATTTAGCGTTAGATTATGATCCTTTCGATTATAAAAATCGCCTTTTTTGAAAAGAATAGCTCGGTCAAAAACATTCGGCTTAAAAGTATCTGCCGTATCAATAATCGTAAAATCGTTGTATTGAACGATGTCTTCTTTTTTATATTTAACGCTATCTTTTGAAACGGCAAAATTTGGGTAGACTATAATTTTATCAATTTTATAAGGAACTCTGGCTTTTTCGGGAGTTTCTTCTTTTATTTTTAATTTAATATTTACCTCAGAATCACCTTTGGAACTATCTACCTGAGCCAAAATGTAATCAGGATTAAAATAGTAAAATCCTTTTTCCTTTAATCTGGCATCGATGCGTTCGCGTTCTGTTTTTATAACATCAAGATCGTATGGATTTCCTTCTTTTAGTAAGGATCTGCGGCGTGTTCTTGCAATTGCTTTTCCTATAGCCGACGAATCATCAGGGAATTTTACTTCTTTTATTTTGTATTGTTTTCTGGGCTGAACGATATATTCTGCTGTTACTCTTTTATTTCTAACAGTCGAATCGGCGCTCACTCTGGTTTTGAAATAGCCATGATTTTCTGTGAAATTCCTTAAAACAGCTGCGTTATAATCTAAATCAACTTTGCTAAAAAGTACTGGTTCTTCGCCTACTTTATATTTCAACCAATGTCTGAATCCTTTCTCTTTTTTGGGCGTGCCCGCTATGTTATAAAACCATAATTTTGGGCGTAAACCTAGTATTTGCTGATTTGGTTTCGGACGCAATAAATCTTCGAGAGTTTTCTCAAGTTCTTTTCGTTCTTTCTTTTTCAAAACCGAATCTTTCACCGTTACAGATCCTCCGGTGTAAAGCAAATCGCCTTCTGGCAAATATTTTGTATTGCTGCATCCATAAACAAAAAATAAGGACAGCACTATAAAATATTTTATAAATCTGGTTTTTATATTACTATGTTTTTTGCTCATTTCCTTCAATTTGGTCTTTTTCTTCTTTCTCCTTTTCTTCTCTTTCCTTTTTCTCTTTTTCTTCTTTTTCTCTGGCTTTTCTTCTCTCGGCAAATATTTTTTCTTGTGCAATGGTCAGTTTTTCGGCATCTGTGCGATGGAACAATTCTCTAAATTTATTGTAGCTCATTGTAATTACAAAAGCGACTCCGGTCTCTATAACCTGACCTTCAACTGCGACCTGATATTCGTTTTTACGATACGCACGAACGGAATATCTGCCATCTTTTGTAAGTTGGTAATCCAAAGAAACATCACCGGCAATATTCGTAGTTTCTTCATTCGCACGTTCTTTACCTTCCACTCCAAAACTACTTCCAACAGTAACTTTTAGTCGATCATCAAGCAACTTTTTGGAAACGGCAACATTCAGATCGGTTCTGTTTTCCATGTTCCCCGAAGTATAATCTTCTGTCGATTCTAAATCGAAATTCACATCAAATCCTTTTACCAATTCGCCCGCAAGATCATTTAATTGTTGCGATAAAATTTTGCTCACACTTTGTCTGGCGATTGATTCGGCATTCGTTCCACCACTTTCGCTGGCAAAAGGATTTTCACCCACAAAACGATTCAGCAATAAAAGCGCAAAAACTTGTTTGTTTAGTTCTGCTGGCTCTTGTCGAAGCTGTTCCAATTTTGCTTGCGAAGCCGATACAATATCAGATGAAACACCATAATTTCCATCAGGAAGAATGATATCAAAAGTAATTTCAGGTTTGAGTAATTCTCCATTCAGTTTTAATAAAGTCTGAAACGGAACTTTTTGCTTATAAGTATTTCTCACAGTCGAACTTACAGTTCCCAATTGGTTCCCGAGTAAATCGATTGGAGCTGCTTCCACTTTATAAATGGCGGTAATGTTTAAAGTTGCCATTGTTGGCTCGCCGTTCCAAATAATATAACTTCCTTTCTGAATATCAAATTTTCTTCGAATGGCGTTAAAATTCATTTCATAAGCTCCATCCGAAACTTCATATTTACCGGTAAGAGTAGTTTTCCCTGAAGGATCAATTCCACCTGTCAGTTCCGCTTCGCCTTTTAGATTAAGATAATCTCCATTTCCTTTGTCAATTATCAACGTCAATTCTGCTTCTTTTACCAAAGAAATATCCACGCTTACATTCATTCCAATCAAGTCTGATTGATTCAATTTTTGTTTTATTTCTTTAGTTTGTTTCAGGTACAGATTATCTTCATTGACAAACTCAACAATTCCTTCTCTGTCGGCAATCGAAGGATCGGATTGTGGCAAAACGACTGTAAATCTCGTTTCTTTATTTATCTTAATATTTCCGCCAATAATTGGGTTTTCCAGCGTTCCTTTTACATCAAGTTTGGTATCAAAAAACAAATCTCCGTAGAACAAATCATTATCAGAAGCTTTGGAATGTATCGCTCTAAAATCATGAGCAATTACAGTCAAATTAAAATTATAGTTTCTAAAATCAGGTGATTGTATGGTTCCGTTTACCGCCAGTTCATTATTGTTTTCATCATAAAGCGTAAACGTGTCAAACGTAATTATATCATTGTTGAAAGTGATTTTTTCATCCGTTTTAAAATAAGAATTGAGTTTAGTAATCCTGAAACCGGTATCATTAAAATTTAATTCGCCATTCACATTTGGAGCTTTAGTATTTCCAGTAAGCTTTAAATTTCCTGACAAAAATCCAGTTCCATCGGTCACATTTCCCATTGTAAAACCTTGAATACTTTTGATGTTCAACTTATTGATATCCACATTAAAATCAAAATTACTGTCACTGATTTTATAAGTACCATCAAGTTTCAAATCGTTTCCTTCACCAGTCAAAACCACATTTGCGGCAAGCGTATTGGCCGTTTTGTTGTCTACTTTTATTTCGATATTTCCAACTGGCTCGGCTTTGAAAGCGAAATTTTCTATTTTGATATCCGAAGTAAAAATTGGCGAAGTCATCACGTTTTGTACCACCGCAGTTCCGTTGATCGTACCTTGCATTAATGGTTTGTCTTTTTTAAGGACATTCAGAAGACTTTCGATTTTAAAATTCACAAAATCAAGTTGAATTGGTGCATTCGCCTGCGTACCTTGAGACTGTATTTTAAGTTCGTTGCCCGCATTATCTAAGAAAAATTTATTGATGTAAAGACTCTTATCTCCAAATTCAATGGCATTTTCAGGATCAATAGTCCACTTTTCATAATTCAGCATGAAGTCATCTGAGTTGATTTTCAGGATATTTTTAGCATCCTGACGCAAAAATTCTCCAGCGATAAAATACTGCTGTTTCTTTTTCACATCACTCACTTGGAGAGCGTAACTCAATATGTTGTTTTCAATTTTTCCAGAGAAATTGGTAAAGGGAACTTTAATCTCACCACTTTCAATTGTTCCGAACGAAATTTGATATTCTAACGCATTTTCTTTCGCTTCTACATTTATTTTCCCGTCAGAGATGGTATTATCAGCATACACTATTCTCGGAATCGTTCCTTTTATTTCTAAAGAATCGGTTACGCTATTGTACTTTCCTGTAATTTTAATAGGCTCTAAACCAGTCAATTTTGGAATTATTTTAAAAAGCACCGGATCATTATCAACAGTAATTGTAAATGCCAATCGTTGTTCATCAGCTTCGCCATTCACTTTCGGATTTTTTAAATCCATATATTTTGAAAGCGATTTTTTTAGTGCCGCTGATAATGTCGTTAGCTTGTATTTCCCATCGATTTCTGCTTTTAAAAATTGAGAAGAAATTTTGATGTTGTTTTTTTCATTATCAGCAAAAGCAACCATTTTAATAGAATCCAACACAATTGGTTCCGCTGCCTGCAAAATCTGAATGTTAGAAAGAAACACTTTTCCATTCAGAAAATCAGGATTACTATTGGCAATATCGGCATCAACATTTCCGCGCAATTTCATCGGCCCGGCGTGAAGATTCAGTTTTTCGAGATCGGCAATATCCAGGTTTAATTTTAATTGAACCGATGGATATTTTTGTTGTGTATTTCCACTTGCAGCAAGTTGAAAATTTAAATTGGGATCTTTCATTCCAGATTTTACTGCGAAAGATCCGTTGGCAATATTTCCTTTTACCGTTAAATCTTTATAAGTATACCGATTGTAAACAGCTTTTTGAACAATTCCGTCTAGTTCTGCCTTGGCTGTTTTTGGGTCCAGACCTTTCCCTTTTACTTTTGCTTTAAGCGTAATTTTTCCAATAGAATCCTTTTTGATTAATCGCCCTAAATCAAAATCTACGAATGAAATTGTCCCATCATATTTCTCTTGTTTTTTAATGCGCTGATCAAACAAAGCATCGACTTTTGCATTTCCAAAACTGCTGTTTAAAGCCAAATTGGTTTTGAAATTCTGTACAGAACCTTTAAATTTTCCTTGTAAATTAAACTGCGAAGGCAATTGAATTGAGTTTGGAATTGTTTTTTCAGGCACGAAAGAATACACGTCTTTTGAAGTGCTGGATAATTTTTTAATATTCAAATCATAATATGCTTTTTGGGCATCAGGCAAACCAGTGATTTTTCCTGACATTGAAACTTTGGTTGAGCCAATTCCGCTCATTTCAAATAATGGAATATTTAAATTTTTTATCTTTCCATTTAATCGTGTATTTAAGTAAACCACCGCGTTTGGATTACTTTTGAAAGGATTTGTTTTTTGTAAATAGGGCGCGAACAATAAAACATCTTTGAAACCGACTTTTGACTGATTTAAATTCGCTTCCAAACTCAGATTTGCAATGTCTTTTTTTAATGCATCAATTGATGGATATGCTACTTTTATTTTATTCTGAAGAAGTGTTTGCGGCGTTCTCAAATACAAATCATTCAAATATGCATTCTTTGGTCCATAAAAGAAATCTGTTTGTAAAGATTGAATTTCTAATCCGCTTTTTTCATTTACAACAAGTGATTTTATATTTCCAGAAATGGTGTCGTTTCCATAATATAATTTCTCGGCTTCCAAGTTGAATTTACCCAAATCCAAATGATAATAATCCATTCCTTTTGCGATTGGTTTGGATTGCATATCATCAAATTTAAAAGCGATATTTTGTAAATCAACATCATTTAACTTTACCTTCCAACCCGATTGTTTGATAGCAGTTGAATCTAAATCTGGCGTTGTAATTTGTTTGTCTTTTGCACCTAAACGAAGATTTCCTTTTAGATTTTTCACTTCGAAAGAATCAAAATCTAAAAGTTGCTTATTCAAATCAATTTCATTCACAGTCAATTCTAAATTTCCAAGGCGAATTCCGGAATCTAATTTTGAATCTTTATTATCATACAAAACATCAATTTTTGACAAACTGATTTTGTCTAATTTTAATTTAAAATCATTTCTTTTCGAAATAGTGTCAACCGTTTTTACTGAAACCTCAGCGATTTTTTCGACTGCATCCTGATTTAAAACCAATTTCAATCCATTTAAATTGATGTTCGGAATATTGAAATCCATTTTATCCAAATCAAACTCTTTGAATTTAGTATCAAAATGCGTGAGTTGTAGTCGAATATCATTTTTAGAAAAATCATCTTTAAAATTAAATTTTACATTATCGAGATTGACTTTTACAACTGAAATTTTGAATGGTTTACTGTTCGGATCTTTTGGTTCATTCGATTCGAATGCTTTAATAATATAATCGAAATTGAAAACGCCCTCTTTATTTCTCGAAATATTCGCCGAAACATTTTTAAGAGAAACAGAATTAATTTCGAGTTCACTGCTAATCAATTTAAACAAATCAACATCAACTTCCAGACGTTTTCCAGCAAGCAAAACGTCTTTTTTTTGATCTTCAAAATAAAAGCCTTCGAGGACAACATCTTTAGGAAATTTTATAGAAATATAATCTAGAGTGACTTTGGTTTTAATTTTATCATGAAGATAAGTTACCGCTTTGTCCTTAACAAAGTTCTGTATCGGCGGAATCTGAATGAGAATTATAAGAAGTAATAAAAGCGTAATTATAGAAGCCACGCACCAAAGCAGTATACGTAGTGTTTTTTTTAGAAAATGAATATATTTTTGATTCATAAGTCAGTAAAACACGTTAAACAAAAGCAAATTGTTGCCTAGCTAAAATTATCCAATTTACAAAAATGTAAAAATTATACTTCAACAAGTTACACAATTTCGCTTAAATGTTCTAAAATTTTACTGAATACCAAATTTATCAGTATTTGTTACTATTATTAAAACTTTATATGAGGAATTTTTGTTGTCAAAACATCAATTTTCTGGTTCAATGTCGAAAGAAATTTAAGATGCTGTTCTGAATCTGGATTGAAGCTTCTATGTAATAATCCTTTTTGAATTTCTGAAACTTCTTTCATTGTCTGAAAACTATTTGCATCAATACAACTTTCGCTGAAACGTTCCCAAATATAATCAATAGCCACTTGGTTTGGATGCAACATATCTTCGGCGTAGAAACGATAATCACGCAGTTCGTCCATCATAATTTCGTAGCTTGGAAAATAGCTGTTGGCCATTGGCTCTTGGCAATTAGCATCATGAATTGCCGTTATCAAATGTGCTTTACTTCTTTGATTTTCTACAAAACCGTCTTTGAGGTGACGGACTGGAGAAATGGTAAAAATGAAATGGCAATTTGGATTTATTTTTTTGATTAAATCAATAGTGTTTTGAATAGCGTTTTCTATATTTTCAACCGATAATAATTCTTTCGTAAATTGCTTTTGGGGTACTTTATGACAATTGGCAACGATGCTATCGCTTTCTATTTTTCTATACACCCAAGAAGTTCCATAGGTAATTATAATATGCGTCGAATCTATTAAATGTTGCCTTGTTGCTTTAAAAATCTGATTTAGGTTTTCAAGGAATTGCTCTTTGTCTGCGTGGCTCAAATCCGAATGCACTTCAAAACTATGCCAACGCTCATTGTAAAAAAAGATGTCTTCTTCTGTAAATGCTTTTTCACCAACCACTCTCTCTATAATTTTGTCAATAGAAACCGGATTGAAAATAATTCCGAATGGATTGGTTTCAATTTGAAATTTAAAATATTCAAATTTATTGCCCATATTTTCAGCAAAGCACGAGCCTAATGAGACTATTTTGGAGTTGTAGTCTATTGGTGTGTTGCTTTTAGGAATGGGTATTTGGGTTGTGAAGTTCATAGTTTTTTCTTTTACTTCAATGAATAGCTTACCAATCATTTGCTAAAAATATTTCTCGCAAAGGCGCAGAGGCGCAAAGTTTAGCTTTTATCTTTGCGCCTCTGCGCCTTTGCGAGCATCAAAATTAACAAATCTCTGTAAGAGCTCACATTAAATATCACAGATTATTTACTATTCTTGTAATCCCGTTTTTAATCAATGACTCATTGAAATTAATCAATAATCCTAATTTCATTTCAGTTATTTTTAGATAAGTTAGAAGTTGTTTAGGATGTACATTGGAAATTTCTTCAACTGATTTAATTTCGATAATCACTTTGTTTTCAATTATCAAATCTGTTCTAAAACCTATATCCAAAAATACTTCGTCCCAAATTACAGGCAATGGTTTCTGTCTTTCAACATTCAAGCCTCTTTTTGTTAATTCATAGTAAAGAATTGCTTCATAAACAGATTCTAACAATCCTGGTCCAAGTTTGGTATGAATTTTATAAGAAACATCAACAACAATTCTAGAAATCTCGTTTTCAGTCATTTTTCACCAAACATAATAAAAATCTCGCAAAAACCAGAAACAAAGTAATAATAATAAAATACTTTGCGACTCTGCGTCTTTGCGAGATATCATTTTTTTATAAAAATCTTTCTAGAATTACTTCACAAAATCAACCGCTTTCTCCAAAGCTTCTGCAATTCCATCAACATTTTTACCTCCAGCAGTCGCGAAGAAAGGCTGTCCTCCTCCTCCACCTTGGATGTATTTACCAAGTTCACGAACTACTTGACCAGCATTTAGCTTTTTATCAGCAACAAGTTCTTTAGAAATATAACAAGATAACATTGGTTTTCCTTCATGAGCGGTAGCCAATACTAAAAAGATGTTCGAACCTAAGTTTCCTAATTCATAAGCTAAATCTTTAGCTCCTTCTGGACTTAAATCCACTTGTTTGGCTAAGAATTGGATTCCGTTTATGTCTTGTAATTCTTTTGCTAATTCGCCTTTCATATTTTTAGCTTTATCTTTCAATAAAACTTCCAATTGTTTTTTCAAAGCAACATTTTCGTCTTGTAGCGATTGAATAGCTTTTACAGGATCTACGGCGTTTTTTAGCACTTCTTTGATTTCTGCAAAAGATATCAATTGTGATTCAAAAAAGTCTTTGGCTGCATCACTTGTAATCGCTTCTATACGACGAATTCCAGCAGCAACTGCTCCTTCCGAAACAATTTTGAAATGCCAGATATCACTTGTATTCGGAACGTGTGTTCCTCCACATAATTCAACTGAATCTCCAAATTTAATCATACGAACTAAATCGCCATATTTTTCTCCAAACAATGCTATCGCACCTTCTTCAATTGCCTGATCTTTTGGAATTCTTCTTTTTTCAATCAACGGCAAGCTCTCACGAATTCTGGCGTTTACAAATTCCTCCACTTCTTTAATTTCCTCATCAGTTACTTTAGAGAAATGAGAGAAGTCAAAACGCAAAGAAGCATTACGAACCATAGAACCTTTTTGCTCAATATGTGTTCCTAATATTTTGCGTAGACCTTGGTGCAACAAGTGAGTTGCCGAGTGATTAGCAGACGTTTTTGCTCTTTGCTTTTCATCAACCACAGCTGTAAAACTTTCGGTCAAATTATCAGGCAATGATTGTGCAAGATGTATCGTTTGATTATTCTCTTTTTTGGTATCAATAATATAAATGATGTCTCCGTTTTGAGCTTCAAGATATCCTTTATCTCCAGTTTGTCCTCCACTTTCTCCGTAAAAAGGAGTCGCATTGAAAACCAATTGGTAAATTTCACCATCTTTTACACTATCTACTCTGCGGTATTTTGTGATTTTAACGGTATGTTTTAAACGGTCATAACCCACGAATTCCTGCTCGTCATCTTCAACCAAAATATTCCAGTCTCCAGCAGTTACTTTGGAAGCTGCGCGAGAGCGCTCTTTTTGTAATTGCAATTGTTCCTGGAAACCTTTTTCGTCTAATTCTAATCCTTTTTCAGACAAAATCAAAGCAGTTAAATCGATTGGAAAACCGTAAGTATCGTACAATTCGAATGCTTTTTTACCATCAATCACTTTACCTGAATTGTTGTTAATAACAGCATCAAGTAAAACTAATCCTTGGTCTAGTGTTCTCAAGAATGAACTTTCTTCTTCGCGAATCACATTAGAACACAATGCTTTTTGTGAACGGATTTCTGGAAAAGAACCACTCATTTGGGTACTCAACGTCTCTACCAATTTGTAGATAAAAGGTTCTTTAGTATCTAGGAAAGTAAACCCATAACGAATAGCACGACGCAAAATTCTACGAATTACGTAACCTGCTCCAGTATTTGAAGGCAATTGTCCATCAGCAATAGCGAAAGCAACCGCACGAACGTGATCTGCAATTACACGAATAGCGATGTTTACTTTTTCTTCAGCTTCGTCTTTTGCTTTTACAGTATATTTTGTTCCAGTAATGGTTTCGATTTCACGAATTAGTGGTGTAAATACATCGGTATCATAATTGGATTGCACACCTTGCAAAACCATACAAAGACGCTCAAATCCCATTCCGGTATCTACGTGTTGCGCTGGCAATTTTTCTAAAGAACCATCAGCTTTACGATTGAATTCCATAAATACGTTGTTCCAGATTTCAACGACATGAGGATGGTCAGCGTTAACTAACGATTTTCCTGAAACCAATGCTTTTTCTTCGGCAGAACGGATATCCACGTGAATTTCAGAACAAGGTCCACAAGGTCCCTGATCTCCCATTTCCCAGAAATTATCTTTTTTATTTCCAAGAATGATTCGATCTTCGTCGATTAACTCTTTCCAAATATCCCAAGCTTCTTGGTCGAAAGGAACATTCTCATCTGGGTTTCCTTCAAAAACAGAAACGTAAAGAATGTCTTTTGGAATTTTATACACTTCGGTCAGTAACTCCCAAGCCCAGTGAATCGCTTCTTTTTTGAAATAGTCGCCAAAAGACCAGTTCCCCAACATTTCAAACATCGTGTGGTGGTACGTATCGATTCCTACTTCTTCAAGGTCATTATGTTTTCCTGAAACACGAAGACATTTTTGTGTATCGGCAATTCTTTTACTTTTTGGTGTTCCAAGTCCTAAGAAATATTCTTTGAACTGCGCCATTCCGGAGTTATTGAACATCAAGGTTGGATCATCTTTCAGAACGATTGGAGCTGATGGAACGATTAAATGCCCTTTGCTCTCGAAAAAATCTAGGAATTGCTTACGTACGTCTTGTGATTTCATATTATTAATTAGAAAATGTAAAAATTAGA
>Ga0308157_10007908_pt1 | contig 12223 bp, 13 predicted proteins | sample PhyBR1_FD_201035 | JGI IMG/M metagenome (GOLD analysis project Ga0308157, IMG submission 201035) | Phyllosphere microbial communities from UC Gill Tract Community Farm, Albany, California, United States - DLSLB.R1 | ecosystem: Host-associated > Plants > Phyllosphere > Unclassified | place: USA...
TCAACTTCGACGGCACGATCGTCATCGGCGAGGGCGAGAAGGACAACGCCCCCATGCTCTACAACGGAGAGCGCGTCGGAAGCGGCCGCGGGCCCCAGTGCGACGTCGCGGTCGACCCGATCGACGGTACGTCGCTGACGGCCGCGGGCCGCCAGAACGCCCTCTCGGTCATCGCCGTGTCCGACCAGGGCGCGATGCTCGACGCGTCCAGCGTCTTCTACATGGACAAGCTCGTCACCGGGCCCGCCGGCGTCGGTGTCGTCGACATCCGCCTCCCCATCGCCGAGAACATCCGCCTGCTGGCCAAGGCGCTCGGCAAGCCCGTCGACGAGATCGTCGTGTCGGTGCTGAACCGCCCGCGTCACGAGAAGCTGATCGCCGAGATCCGCGAGGCGGGGGCCGGCACGCGCCTCATGAGCGACGGCGACGTGGCCGGTGGCATCAACGCCGCCCGCCACAACGCCCGCACCGACATGTGCGTCGGTATCGGCGGCAGTCCCGAGGGCATCGTTACCGCGTGCGCGATCAAGGCGCTCGGCGGCCACATCCAGGGTGTGCTCGCCCCGCGGACCGACGACGAGAAGGAGAAGGGTCGGGATGCCGGCCTCGACGTCGACGGCCAGGTCTATGAGGCCGATGGTCTGGTGAAGGGCAAGAACACGATCTTCGTCGCCACGGGCGTGACCGACGGCCAGCTCGTGCAGGGAGTCCGTCGCGACGGCGACTTCATCTACACCGAAAGCGTCGTGCTGCGCGGCGCCTCGGGGACGCTCCGCCGCATCTCGTCGGAGCACCTGACGTCGAAGTGGCTGTGACGCTGCGGCGCTGAACGCGTCGTTTCTTGAGACAGCATCTCGCGGACGGAGCGGTTGCCCGGGGCAACCGTGACGTCAACGGGGTGCTGTTTCGGCGTTTGGCGAAAGGCGCGCGGTCGCCGCGTCGACGCGCAGATACAGCCGGGCGTGTCGTGACGCAAGCGTGACCGGTGTCAGAGGGGTCGTCTGGCAGAATCTCTAGGAGTGTCAACGGCGACGCTGTGTTCTTCCGAGACCCGAAGGGGGATCGTCCATGGCAGCAGCTCCGACGAATCAGACCGCACCTCAGACAGGTGCACAGGCGGTCATCGCCAGCGCGGTCGACCCTGCGCGCCGCCCCGACGTGCTGTTGCGCGTCCGGCGCGACGAAGGCCACGAGGTCAGCGCGTGGTGGATGGTCGGCGCGTTCGTCGCCGTCTCCGCGGCCGTGGTGAGCCTGCTGAGCTGGGTTCCCGGCGGAGCCTGAACCTCCTCGTCTTCCGGTCGCTGGCCTCCCGGACGGCGGCTCCCGCTTTCTCGGCCCTCGCGCGCTGCTCGATGCCGGTAAGGGTTCGAGCATCGCGCGTGACGACGCTTGCGCTTACGACTCCGTGTCGGCGAGCCCCGCTCGCTGGCGGATGACACCCAGGTCGGCCCTCGCGGTCGCCTCGGCCGTCTCGACCGGTGACGGGGCGGCTTCGCCGGTGTCGTCGAGGTTTTCGATCATCTCCGGCGCGGTCCACCGGCGGGGAGTCGCCTCGATGGCGACGGGAGCGGCGACCGTATCGAGCTTGGTCTCGTCGATGCCGGGGAACTTCCGCGCCGTGACGAGCACGCGCGTCTCGAGTGATCCGGCGAACCGGTTGTAACTGTCGACCGTCTTCTCGATCGCGCGGCGCAGGTCGTTCGCGTGCTCGGCGAGTTTGCCGACGCGCTCGTAGAGCTCCGTGCCCAGGGCGAAGAGCGTGCGCGCCTCGTCGGAGACGTCCTGCTGGGTCCACGTGAACGCGACGGTCTTCAGCACCGCCCAGAGGTTGACGGGTGAGGCGAGGGCGACGCGGCGCGTGAACGCGTAGTCGAGCAGCGTCGGGTCTTCGTCGAGGGCGGAGGCCAGCAGCGACTCGCTGGGCAGGAAGCACACGACGAACTCGGGGCTCGTGGTGAGCCCCGCCCAGTACGCCTTCTTCGCGAGGGCGTCGACGTGGGCGCGCACCGCGCGGGCGTGCTTGGTCAGGAGTGCGGCGCGGCGGGATCCGTCGTCGCCGTGCGCCGTGACGGGGATCGCGCTGGCCTGCAGATATGCGTCGAGGGGGACCTTGGCATCCACCGCCAGAGACTTCCCGCCGGGGAGGCGCACCACCATGTCGGGGCGGCCGGCTCCGGCGTCGCTCGAGATCGCCGTCTGCAGGTCGAAGTCGACGTACCGCGTGAGGCCGGCGGCTTCGACGACCCGGCGGAGCTGCGTTTCGCCCCAGACGCCGCGCGTGGTTCCGGAGCGCATCGCGGAGGCGAGCGACTCGGTCGTCACGCGAAGTGCCTCGTCGGCCTCGCGGGACAGGCGTAGCTGCTCGCCGAGGGCGGTGTACTGCTCGACGCGGTCGCGTTCGAGACCGTCGACCTTGCGCTGCATCGCGTCGAGCGTCTCGCGCACCGGGTCGAGGGCGCGAAGGACCGTCTGCTCGCGACGCTCGCGTTCTTCGCGGGCTGCCTGATCCGCCCGCGACTGCCCGACGAGCTCGCGGTACAGGGCGACCTGGTGGTCGAGTTGCGCCTGCACGCCCGCCCGCGCGGTCTCGGCGGCGGCGACGCGGGCGCCGAGGGTTCGATGCTCTTCGGCGGCGCGCGCCGCGGTGCGCGAAGAACCCACGAACCACCCGCCGACGACGCCCACGACGAGAGCGAGGATCACGAAGACGAGAGCGATGGCATCCATGGGGTCAGCTTGCACCAGACCTTCGACATCGCCGGAAAGACGGGCCGAGAGGCGTCAGGCGACGGCGCGCTCGACCGGCTCCGCCGCGATCTGCGACACACGGACGCCCAGGTGCGCGGCGAGGGCGTGCACGTCGTCGACGCCGGCGCGGCGGGCGCAGTCGATCGTGATCTCGGCGCAGGCGACAGCGTCGGCCAGGGCGTCGTGGTGGGCGAACGGAGAGCAGCCGGCTTCCTCGGCGACGAGCGGGAGCCGGTAGGAGTCGAGCGTGTAGGTCTTGCGCGACATCTGCACGCTGCACATGTAGCGGTAGGGCGGGCACTCGTCGCCGGTCGCCGCGCACGCCCGGCGCAGCACCGACATGTCGAAACCGGCGTTGTGAGCGACCAGGACGTCGGCTCCCGCGAAGGCGGTCAGACGCGCGAGTTGCGTCGACCAGTCGGGCGCGTTCACGACATCGGAGGGCTGAATGCCGTGGATCCCGACGTTGATCGGGGCGAAGTGGTCGTGACCCGGCGGTGGCTTGATGAGCCAGGCCGCCGTGGCGACCACGCGGCCGTTCCGGACGCGGGCCAGACCCACCGCGCACGCGGACGCACCGCTGGAGTTCGCCGTTTCGAAGTCGATCGCGGTGAAGTCCAGAGCCACGACTCCACCCTCACCCGCACTCCCGTGGGGACGAAGAGGCGCGCCGGGGTCGGCGGCATCCGGTCCGCCGATTCGCTCCGGGGGCAGTCACTCGAACATTGCGCAGGAGATGCATGCCGGCGAGGATCGAGAGGCGGGCGCGGTCATCCGACGCTGACCGAAAGTCCTGCGTTGTGGACGCGGGCGTTCTCGCGATGATCGAAGGCCTGCGGCGGCTGCCATGTCGGAGGGGCGGCGTAGGGTCGAGATTATGAGCGATCAGGCGAAGTCGACCTCGTTCGGGCAGGCGGCCTCCGCCTACGAATCCGGGCGGCCCGGGTATCCCGCCGAGGCCGTGGCGTGGCTGCTCGAACCCGTGCGCGAGGCCGGTCGCGCGCTGCGCGTCGCCGACGTCGGGGCGGGGACGGGCAAGCTCACTCGCGCGGTCGTCGAGCTCGGCGCCGACGTGGTGGCGGTGGATCCGGATGCCGACATGCTCGCCACCCTGCGCGAGAACGCGCGGGGCGTGCCCACGTTCGTCGGCACGGCCGAGCGTCTGCCCCTGCCCGATTCCGGTCTGGACGCCGTCGTCATGGGCCAGGCCTGGCACTGGGTCGACGTCGAGCCGGCGTCGCTCGAGACCGCTCGCGTGCTGCGCAGCGGGGGAGTACTCGGGCTCATCTGGAACATCCGCGACGACCGCGTCGACTGGGTGCGGCGGCTCACCGCGGCCATGGGCGGGTCGAACGCCGAGGTCCTCCTCGCCACGACCGGCCCGCGCGTCGCCGAGCCCTACGGCGAGCTCGAGCACCGTGAATGGTCATGGGAGAGGCGCATCACCCTGCCGCAACTGCGCGACCTCGTCGTCTCGCGCAGCGACATCATCACGGCCGACCCCGAGAAGCGCGCGGGCATCGAGGCCGCGGTCGACGGGGTCGTGGCATCCGTCCCCGAACTCGCCGACGGCGGCTCCGTCGCCCTGCCGTACGTCACCCACGCCTTCCGCGCACGGCGACCGTGACGCGGTGACCGGGCGCCGAGCCGGGTAACCTGGACTCCCGTGGCTCTTACCATCGGAATCGTCGGCCTTCCCAACGTCGGAAAGTCGACCCTCTTCAACGCTCTGACCAAGAATTCGGTGCTCGCGGCGAACTACCCGTTCGCCACCATCGAGCCCAACGTCGGGGTCGTGAACCTTCCCGATGCGCGCCTGCAGAAGCTCGCCGACGTGTTCGGCAGCGAGCGGCTCGTGCCCGCTGCGGTGTCGTTCGTCGACATCGCCGGCATCGTCCGCGGCGCGAGCGAGGGCGAGGGCCTCGGCAACCAGTTCCTCGCGAACATCCGTGAAGCGGATGCCATCGCGCAGGTCGTCCGCGGATTCGCCGACGACGACGTCGTCCACGTCGACGGTTCGGTCAACCCGGCGAACGACATGGAGACCATCAACGCCGAGCTGCAGCTCGCCGACCTCCAGACGCTCGAGAAGGCGATCACCCGGTACGAGAAGGAGGTCAAGGGCAAGAAGCTCGACCCCTCGGTGCTCGATGCCGCCAAGGCCGCGCAGGATGCCCTCCAGCGTGGCGTGCTGCTGTCGGCATCCGGAATCGACCTCTCGCCGATCCGCGAGCTCGGACTGCTCACCGCCAAGCCGTTCATCTTCGTCTTCAACGTCGACGAGGCCGTGCTCACCGACCAGTCGCGCAAGGACGAGTTGGCGGCGCTGGTCGCTCCCGCGAAGGCCGTGTTCCTCGACGCCAAGATCGAGTCGGAGCTCATCGACCTCGACCCCCAGGACGCCGCCGAACTGCTCGCGTCGACCGGCCAGGACGAGTCGGGTCTCGACCAGCTCGCCCGCATCGGGTTCGACACACTGGGCCTGCAGACCTACCTCACCGCCGGCCCCAAGGAAGCGCGCGCCTGGACGATCCCGCAGGGCGCGAAGGCCCCGCAGGCGGCCGGTGTGATCCACACCGACTTCGAGAAGGGCTTCATCAAGGCCGAGGTCATCTCGTTCGACGACCTCGTCGAGCTCGGCTCGGTCGCCGAGGCCCGTGCGAAGGGCAAGGCCCGCCTCGAGGGCAAGGACTACGTCATGCAGGACGGCGACGTCGTGGAGTTCCGCTTCAACAACTGAGCGGCAACCGCCCCGGTCGACGCGGCGGGGCACGGGGATAGTCTCGACGCCATGGCGCAGATCCCCCCTCACCGTCGTGTGATCCGGCTCTTCCCGGATTACTCGCGTGACTGGCCGCTCTGGGAGAACTCGACGCCCACCTGGGATGTCGGGTATACGACGACCCCCGAGATGTACGGGCTCTCCGAGGCGCTGACGCGGGAGATCGCCGAGTGGAACACGTTGTGGGAGTCGCAGTTCGACCCGTTCGACGGGTGGAAGAGCGATGCCGCGCGCGAAGCCTGGCGCGAGGCCGGCGCGGCGATCGCGAAGCGCTTGCAGCAGGAGGTCGCCGCGTTCGCGGACGTGCACTACGAGCCGTGGCCGCTCGGAAGCGATGAGGAGTGGTGAACGGAACGCGCTCCGCCGGGCGAAATCGCCCGCCGCCGACCCCCGTCTCATCCCGCCCATAGTGCGCACACAACCCGCGCGCCGACGATGTGGCCGTGCGCTCGACCGCCATTTCGCCAACCTCAATGGTGGGGTGACCGCTAACTTTCAAACGTGAGCATCAGCAACGACATGACCGGGTATTCGAGCGCAACATGAGCATCCATCGAGATAGAGCGCCATCCTCACGAGCCCCTCGGGCTCCGTGGTTGTGGTTCCTTGTCGTCTAGTCCGACGGACGACGGGAACTTCCCTTCGAGGACTACGGGCCGGAACGGTACGCCCTCCGCGAGATCGACGCGGGCTTCCTCGAATACCACTTGCCGAGTACGTCGGCGGAGCAGCGCTTCCTCTGGCGCCGCGTGTCTACGAACAAGCACGGCGCTCCTCGAAGATTCGCGCTCGACAAACTGTCGGGGGAGGTCGCGGCGCGTCGCTGGGACGAGCTCGTGTTGAAGGACGAGGACTTCTGAGGCGCCCCGCTAGGGTCGGGCACGTGACCACCACTCCCGAGACCGCCCGCATCGACGACCTCGCCGCCTTCGCCGCGGCCCACGGCTGGACGTACCAGGCGACCGCGGAGCCTCCCGCGCTTTCGGGCGACATGTGGGAGTACGCCACGGCGGGCAACGTCCAGGACCGTATCGCCGGCGCGGACTGGGAGGTCGGCCGGATCGTCGGCGGGGCGAGGAAGGCCGAGAACGTTCGCCAGAACGGGATCGTCACCATTCGGACGAGCGTGTCGGTCAACGTGCCGGTGAAGAGCATCAACCTCGGCTACCTGGCGATCCGGTTGCCCCGACACCTGCCGCACTTCGTGCTCGATGCGCGGAGCAACGACGGCATCCTGTCATCGCTCCAGCACCGACCGCAGCGGAAGCAGCGACTCTCTCTCGAGGGCGACTTCGACACCCACTTCCACCTGTTCGCGCCGAAGGGCTACGAGCGCGATGCGCTCTACGTCTTCACGCCCGACCTCATGGCTCTGCTGATCGACGAGACGGGCGACCTCGACGTCGAGGTGCGCGACGACATGCTGATCGTGTACCGGCCCGGCGGTTTCGACCTCCACGACCACGCGGTCTGGGAGCGCTTCGCGCGCATCCGGGCCACGGTGGGCGCGAAGGCGTGGACCCAGACCGACGGGTACAGCGACGATCGCGCGGTGCCGGGGCTGTCGGCATCCGTGGGTCCGGAGGGGCGCCGGCTGAAGCGCAGCCTGCCGCGATGGGTGTGGATCGGGATCGGAATCGCCGCGGCCGCCGTGTTCGTTCCGGTGGGCGTCCTGATCACGGTGTTCAGCGTGGCGAACTTGCTCTAACTCGGCGTCAGGCCCCCACGGCTGCCCGCGCCCGGCGCGCGAGCTCGGTGCCGTCGATGCCCGGCCAGCCGTGCAGGCCTTCGGCGTGCGAGGCGGGAAGCTCGTCAGCGCCCCACACCGCTCCCGCGAGCGAGCCGGCAATGGCCGCGACCGTGTCGGTGTCGTTTCCGCCGCGAACGGCGCGCTCGATCGCGTCGAGCGGGGTCGCCGCGCCCGAGACGGCGGAGAGGGCGCCCTGGAACGCCCGGACGATCCACCCGTTCGCCTGCTCGAAGTCCCGCGGATGCCGGTCCTCGGTCGCGTCGATGAGATCGGCCCACCGACCGCGGCGCTCGGCGGGCACGAGGTCGAGCTGCGCGCGCATGTCGAGTTCTCCGGTCAGGATGCCGTGGCGTATCGCCCCGCACCACAGAGCGCACGCGTCGAGATTGTCGTCCTCCCAGTGGGTCAGGCGAGCGACGGCGCCGGCGGCCGCGGCGAGATCCTCCCGCGGGCGATCGAGATAGCCGAGAGCGACGGGACCCGTGCGCATGAGCGAGCCGTTGCCTCCGCTGCGACCCGACGCGTCGTGCACGGCGCGGGACGCCGCGGTGATGGCATCCATCCCTCCACCGGCGGGGATGCGGGACAGAACCTGGCGCGTCTGGGCTCCGACGTCGAGTGCGTCGCGCGCCCACTCCTTCCAGCGGTGCACGATCGTCTCGAGCGACGACCGGTCTTCGAGGTGGCGCCCGGCGGCGAGCTCGTCGAGGATCGGAACGGCCATGCTCGTGTCGTCGGTCCACTCGCGCTCGCCGTGGCCGAAGTGCCCCCGTCCGAACGCGGGGACGACCTCGTCGGCGAGGGCAGGGCCGAACTCGTAAGCCGAACCGAGGGCGTCGCCCGCGGCCGAGACGAGGACGGCGCCGACGGCGCGATCGACCTGCGCGGGGGAGGGGGTGCTCATGACCTCAGCCTAAGAGAGGTGCTCGGAACGTCAGATGTCGCTGAAGTCGTTCGCCGGCAGGATGAGTTGCGTCACCGCGTCGCCGTCGAGCACGAGCATCACGTACTCGCGTCCTACCTCGCCCGGGCGTTGCAGGGACTGCGTCCCCGGTGCGTCGCGCGTGTCGAGGCGCAGCTCGGTGGCGTCGAAGCCCTCCGTGGCGCCCGCCGCGACCGCCTCTGAGCGGGTCGAGCCGACACCGATGCCGCCCGTGGTGACGACCGGGTGGCCGGACACGGTGGGCGTGGTCACGCGAACGGTGGCGCCGCGCGTGGATCCGTCATTGGGCACGGTCAGGGTGAATCCCGGCCAGGTGAGCGCGGTGAGCTCGACGGTGCCGCCGTAGGGGCCCTCGACCGCCGACGGCGTGGGGGCCGTGCCGAGCGCCGCCGTCCACGCATCGACGGCGCTCAGGGAGTACTCGAGGGTCGACCCCGCCGCGATCGAGGCACGGTCGAGAGAGACGATCAGGACGGCATCGCTCGCCGGGGCGGCCGCGTCGGCGGTGGGCGAGACCGTCGGAGTGGGCTTCACCGACGGGGTGAAGGCGGGCGTCGGCGAAGCCGTGTCCGTGGGTGCGGGCCCGGGTTGCGGGACGCATGCGGTCATGCCGAAGGCCAGGACGGCCGCGAGCGTCAGAACGGGGACTGTTCGCCTCATGCACGAACGCTATCGGCCACGCGGTTCGTCATCAACGAGCTCTGGAGGCATTGCCGTGGATGCGGCCGCGAGTGTTCGGCATCCGGTCGACGCGTTCTCGAGGAGCGGAGGCGTCCCCGCCGCTCAGCCCAGCTCACTCGGGTGCGTCAGCCGCCACCACAGGGACGGCTCCTCGATCGCTCCCTTGATCTTCACGTCGGCCGACGTCGTCTGCGGCCCCGCGGTCCACGTGACCGAGCCGACGACCTCGCCGTCGGCGTAGTTCTGCGGGGTCGTGGAGTCGAGGGTGACCGATACGGGTGTGTCCGACCACGTGTGCAGTGTGGTCGTCGTGGCCAGCACGAGCGACGCGCTCGAGCCCCACGGGGTCGAGATGGTGCCGAGGTCGTCGCCGACCGTGCCCAGCGGGATGTCGTGGAAGCCGTCGCTGATGCTCTGAAGGAGGTTCCGGACGTCCGCGTCGGTGCTGTCGTGGGTCTCGCCACCCAGGCGCACGCCCGTGATCTGTAGGGGAGAACCGATTCCCACGTCGAGCGACGAGGTGAACAGCAGGTTGAAGGTGCCGTCGCCGAGGTTGCCGGTCTTCAGACCCGTGACGCCGAGGGTCCCCAGCAGGTCGTTCGTGTTGGTGACGGTGCCGGCGCCGGTGATCTGCGCCGATCGGGTACCGGCGATCTGGGCGATGACCGGGTTCGCTTCGGCCAGTTTCGCCAGCGCCAGCAGATCGCTCGGGGTGCTGGCGTTGCGGGAGTCGAGGCCCGTGGCATCCACGATCCGGGTGTCGTTCAGACCGTTCTTGCTCAGCCACGATCGAGCCGCCGACACGTAGGCCCCCTCGGAACCGAAACCCCATCGGGCGATGGCGACGGCGTAGTTGGCGGCCGAGGGCAACAGCATGGTCGTGAGCGAGTCGTGCAGCGACAGCTTCAGCCCGTCGGGCATCGGCGCGATGACCGCGCCCTGCACGTAGAACTGGTCGTACAGATCGGTGTCGGCCTCGGTATACGAGATGGTCGGACCGGGGTCGGTCGGCCCGCTCAGCGGGTGGGCGTCGAGGACGACCAGGGCGGTGACGAGCTTCGAGATGCTCGCGAGGGAGCGCGAGTCGTTCCCTCCCGATGCGGCGAAGGACTGGGCCGCGTCAGGACCGAGGTAGTCGGCGCCCCCGTCGACGCGCAGCAGGGTTTCGCCTCCGGAGGGGAGGGCGAGGGATGCCGCCGCCCCGGCGTTCGCGACAGGAGCCTGCGAGGTGACGGTCGGGGCCGGCAGAGCGGCGGACGAGGCCCACCACACGTAGCCGCCGCCCCCGCCGAGAACGAGGAAGGTGACGACGAGGAAGACGATGAGGACGACGCGCCCGGCCCGGCCGCTCGGCTGCGGCTCTCGCGGTGCTTCCTCGAGGAGGTCGCCGAAATCGGCGAACGTGCTCACGAGATCTCTCCAGGGGTCCCCACGTCTCGAACCTATTGGTTTCTCTTCCTCACCACGACCTGAAATTCAAGCCCCCCTTTTCTCCGAAGGTCGGCGGCTTACCGTGTACGCACATCGGGAGATACCCGAAGACCACACGGGAGGAGCCGACTATGGGACTCGACGACAAGATCAAGAACGCTGCAGAGAACATCGCTGGCAAGGCGAAGGAAGCCGCGGGCAAGGCGTCGGACAACGAGCGCCTCGAAGCGGAAGGCCAGGCTGACCAGACCAAGGCCCACGCCAAGCAGGCCGGCGAGAACGTCAAGGACGCCTTCAAGTAAGTCGCCCTCCCCGAGATGCCCCGATCCGCACGGATCGGGGCATCTCGTCTGTTCGCATGACATTCGGCGGAGGGGATGCCGGGGTGCCGGGGCCGCGGCCGGGATAATGGCGACATGACCGCTGCCGTTCCCACCGAGACCCCCACCGTGGTCTCGGGTACCCCCGTCGTCCTCCGCGCCCACGGCTATGAGGCCGCGATCGCGAGCGTCGGGGCCTCGCTCCGTTCTCTGACACACGAGGGTCGCGACCTCGTCGTCCCCTTCGACGCCGACGAGGTGCGCCCCGCCTACCGCGGTACGACCCTCGCTCCCTGGCCGAACCGCGTGGTCGACGGCATCCACCGCTTCGATGGCGTCGAACACCAGCTGCCGCTGACCGAGCCGAACCGCGGGCACGCGCTGCACGGGCTGCTCTCGTGGGTCGATTGGAATGTCCTCGAGGCGTCCGATGACGCCGTCACGCTGACCGCGACGGTCACCGCGCAGGCCGGGTATCCCTGGTGGCTCGTCGTCTCGACCACCTACCGCCTCGCGGCGAACGGCCTGACGCAGACCGTCCGCGCCACGAACCTGTCGGACACGCCCGCGCCGTGGGGCACGGGACCCCACCCGTACCTCGTCGCGGGCCCCGCGACCCTCGATGAGTGGACGCTCGGTCTGCCCGCCGACACCGTGCTCGAGGTCACCCCCGATCGGCTCGCGCCGGTGGCACTGGCATCCGTCACCTCCGACGCGGAGCGCTTCGACTTCCGTGACGAGCGGGTGCTGGGCGCCGTCGAGATCGACCACGCCTACACCGGACTGATCCGGGATGCCGACGGCCGGGCGACCGTCACGCTCACCGATCCCTCGGGCACCGGCGTCGAGATGAGCTGGGCGGGGGAGTGCGCGTGGGTGCAGATCCACACCGCCGATCTGCCCGACGGTCCCGGCACGCCCGGTCATCGCGCCGGCCTCGCCGTCGAGCCGATGACTTGCGCACCCGACGCGTTCAACGACGACGCCTACGACTTCGACACGGGCGTCGTCTCGCTCGACCCCGGGGCGTCGCACGAAGCAGAGTGGACCATCTCGGCGCGCTGAGACCCTGCCAACGACAGAACCGCCCCGGAGTGATCCGGGGCGGTTCTGTTCACGTGGGTGGTCCGTCGGTCAGAGGACCTGGGCCCCGCACATCCCGCAGTCGCCGCCCGCGGAGACCTCGACGAAGCAGTCGGGGCACATCGCGCGCGTGGGACGGTCGGTGATCGGGGTGGGCTTGAAGCTCGGCGCGCGGCGCTCCTTGGGAGCGGACGCGGCACGGGCACGGCGGGCCTCGATGGTCGGGGCGGGCGGCGGCGGGGCGGCCGGCTTGTGCGCCTCGCAGTAGAACCGCACGAACCCGCCGTGATGCTTGGGGTGGCGGTGCTTCACCGCCCAGAGCTCGGTGCGCTCGTGGAGCGGACCGTCGGTGCCGCAGGCGACGCAGCGGGTGGCTTCGCCCGGGACGACCTCGGAGACGAGCACGGGAGCATCGAAGCGGATGGCATCTCGCCAGTCCTGCGACGAAACGATCTTCATGGGGGACCCTTCTCGGGCGGTTCGGG
>Ga0308157_10007910_pt1 | contig 12222 bp, 6 predicted proteins | sample PhyBR1_FD_201035 | JGI IMG/M metagenome (GOLD analysis project Ga0308157, IMG submission 201035) | Phyllosphere microbial communities from UC Gill Tract Community Farm, Albany, California, United States - DLSLB.R1 | ecosystem: Host-associated > Plants > Phyllosphere > Unclassified | place: USA...
TGTAACAGCCAGCATCCCCCTGTCCTCCTCGCAGCGCTGGCGGGCGTTCTGGGTCTGCGTGTCGGTAGCCGCGTTCACGATCCTCGACCTCAGCAAGGTCAACGTCGGGCTCCCCGCCATCGAGACCTCCCTCGGTGCGACCTCGACCCAGCTGCAGCTCGTCGTCTCGGGGTACATCCTCACCTTCGGCCTCGCACTCGTCCCGTTCGGCCGCCTCGGAGACCAGCGGTCGCGCAAGGCCCTCTTCATCATCGGCCTCAGCCTCTTCACCCTCACGAGCGCCGCGTGCGCACTCGCGCCGAGCATCGAGGTGCTCATGGCGGCCCGACTCGTGCAGGGCATCGCGGCCGGCATCCAGATGCCGCAGGTCATGGGCACGATCCAGCAGCTGTTCACGGGCAAGGAACGCGGCCGCGCGTTCGGCCTCTTCGGTGCGACGATCGGCATCGCGACCGCGTTCGGACCCACCCTCGGCGGACTGATGATCGCGATCGGCGGAGAGACCGACGGGTGGCGCGGCATCTTCTGGTTCAACGTGCCCCTCTGCCTGCTCGTGCTCGCCGGCGTCATCTGGCTGCTGCCGCAGACGCGCACCGCGAGCGGAAAGCGCCTGCAGCTCGATCCGATCGGCATCGTCCTCTTCGCTTTCACGGTCATCTCGTTGATGTGGCCGTTCCTGTTCACGACCGGCTCGCCCGATGACGACCCCAACCGCTGGTGGCTCCTGACGGCCTTCGTCCTGTTCGCGACGCTGTTCTTCTGGTGGGAGCGGCGGTACGCGGCATCCGGCCGTCAGCCCCTCATCCCGTTCCGGATGTTCCGCATCCCCTCGTATCGAAACGGCACGTTCGTGGTGGTCGCCTACTTCACCGCGATCCCGCCGATGTTCCTGCTGGGGACGCTGTTCCTGCAGATCGGTGTGGGCCTCGAGCCGGTCTTCGCGGGCATGGTCTCGATCGGCTTCGCGGTCGCGAGCGCCTTCTCGTCGTATTACGGCGGACTGCTCGTCAACCGGTTCGGTCGCCAGCTGGTGACCATCGGGCTGCTGACCGTCCTCGTCAGCGTCGTGGCGCTCACGATCGTGGCGTACACGATGCCGCCCGAGACCGTCGCCTACGGCATGGCCGCCGCGCTCCTGGTCGCGGGCGCGGGAGGTGGCCTCGTGGTCTCGCCGAACCAGACCCTCACCCTGTCCGAGATCCCGGTCCGCGAAGGCGGACTCGCGGGATCCGTCGGCCAGCTCGGCCAGCGCGTGGGCACCGCCGTCGGTACCGCCATCGGGCTGTCCCTGTTCTACGCGACGATCTACCGCGAATCGGATGCCGGCCTCGAATCCCTCGCCGTCTTCCACGACGCGTACGCCTACGGGATGGCGGCGGTCGGGCTCTTCCTGGCGATCGCGACCCTCATCTCGGTCGTCGACCTGATCAACCTGCGTCGTCGAGGAGCGGTGTCGCCCGCCTCCGAGTGACGCCTGCGCGGCACGCCTCGGCGGCGATGTCGGAGCCTCGACCTAGCGTGTGAGCATGCGCATCCTGCACACCTCCGACTGGCACATCGGGCGGACCTTCCACGGTCACTCCACGCTCGATGCGCTCCGAGGTGTGCTGAGCGAACTGACGGCGCAGGTCCGCGAGCACGGCGTCGACGTCGTGATCGTCGCGGGTGACGTGTTCGACTCCGCGACTCCGGCCGCCGCGTCGTACACGCTCCTGTCCGACGTCCTCCGCGGCATCGCCGACGCGGGTGCACGGGTCATCGTCACGAGCGGCAACCACGACTCCGCGGCGCGGCTCGGGTTCCAGGCAGGGCTGCTGCGCGACGGCATCCACGTCCTGACCGATCCGGATGCCGTCGGTACCCCGCTCACGATCGAGGACGCCGACGGGCCGGTGCGGTTCTACGGCATCCCGTACCTCGAGCCGGCGCTCCTGCGTCACCGGTGGGAGGGGGTGCGGACCCAGGCCGCCGTCCTCGGGCGGGCGATGGACCTCGTCCGCGCCGACCTCGCCGAACGGGGCGGGCGGTCGGTGGCGATCGCGCACTGCTTCGCCGCGGGCGTCGAGCCGACGCCTCAGCTCGAGCGCGACATCCAGCAGGGCGGTCTCGATGTCGTGCCGCTGTCGACCTTCGACGGTGTCGACTACATGGCGCTCGGGCACATCCACGGGCGGCAGCGTCTGTCCGAGAGTGTCCGCTACGCCGGCGCGCCTCTGCACTACAGCTTCGGCGAGGGCGACAAGCCCCGCGGCTCCTGGCTCATCGACCTGGATGCCGACGGCCTCGCTGGCGTCGAGTGGCTCGACCTGCCGGTTCCCCGTCGCCTCGTGACGCTCCGCGGTCCGTTCGCCGAGATCCTGACCGACGAGGCGCTCGCCGAGCATGCGGAGGCATGGGTGTGCGTCGAGTACACCGACGACCTGCCCGAGGCCGACCCGCTCCGTCGGCTGCAGCAGCGGTTCCCCTTCTGTGCGAAGGTCGTGCACGCGCCTGCCAAGGTCCGCACCGGCGACACGGCGACCTACGTCGACCGCGTCCGCGCGGCGCGCTCCGACCGCGAGTTGGTCGAGGCCTTCCTCGAGCACGTGCGAGAGGGGCAGGGGGCGACCGAGCGCGAGGCCGGGCTCATGGACGAGGTGCTCGACGAGCGCGTGCGCCAGGAGGCGATGGCGTGAAGCTGCACCGCCTCGAACTCACCGGGTTCGGGCCGTTCCGCGAGCGTCAGGTCGTCGACTTCGACGCCTTCGACGACGACGGTCTCTTCCTGATTTCGGGGCGCACGGGCGCCGGCAAATCCAGCATCCTGGACGGCGTCAGCTTCGCCCTCTACGGCTCGGTACCGCGCTACGAGGGCGGCGACCGGCGTCTCCGCAGCGACCACAGCTTCCTCACCGACCCGACCGAGGTGCGCCTCGAGTTCACGGTCGGGGGCACCCGCTGGCGCGTGACGCGCGCGCCCGAATACGAGCGGCCCGCCAAACGCGGCGGCGGTCTGACCCTCGAACCGGCGCGCGCCGAGCTCGAGGAGTGGGTCGACGACCGGTGGGTCGGACGTGCCGCAAAGCAGCGCGAGGTCGGGATCGCCCTCGACGAGGTGCTCGGGCTCAGCGCGCAGCAGTTCCAGCAGGTCATCCTGCTCGCGCAGAACAAGTTCTCCCGGTTCCTGCTCGCGGCCAACGCTGAACGCCAGCAGCTGCTTCGCACCCTCTTCGGGACCAAGCGCTTCGAGGCGTACAAAGACGCTCTCGACGAGCGACGGCGCGACGCGCAGAAGCGGCTCGACGAGACCGGCGCCAGGGTGCGCACACTCCTCGAGGTCGCCGAGCGCGAGGTCGCGGCCCACGACCTCCACGGGACCGATACGGGCGACGCGCCCCTCGAATCCGACGTCCTCGGACGTAAGGACGCCGTCGAGCGCGCACTCGCCCGAGCCGAGTACCGGGTCGACGCCCGCGGTAACGAACGAGCGGTCGCGACGTCCCGGGCCGAGGCGGCGGCCGCCGAGCATCGGCGGCTCGTCCAGATCGCGGAGCGTCTTGCCGACCTTGAGAAGGCGCGCACGGATCTCTCCGCGCGCGAGTCCGAGTCCGCCGAGATCGACGCCCTTCGGGGGCGCCTCGACCGCGCACGTGCTGCGGAGGCGCTGCGCGCTCCCGTCGAGAACGCGACGCGTGCGGCGGGAGTGCTGGCTGCGGCGCAGACGGATCGTCGTGCCGCAGAGGACGCCTGGAACGCCGCGGGCGGTTCGCCGGACGACGACCTCGCCGCGACGGTCGACTATCTCACGAGCCGCGTCGCCCGCGCCCAGGCTGCCGCCGAGGCGGAACGGGATGCCGCGGCCCTCGGTGACGCACAGCAGCGTCGCCGCGACGAGCTGGCCGGCTTGGACGAGGCATTCCGCGACCTGGATGCCGTGCTCTCGGCCGTTCCCGAGCGCAGGCAGCGCGCGGCGAAACAGCTCGCAGAAGCTCGCGCCATCGCGGGGCGGCACGATGACCTCGCCGCCTCGCGCATCGATCTCGCCGCGCGACTCGACGCCGCCCGGTCGCTCGAGCGACTGACTCCCCGCGCGGCCGACGCCGACGCCGCGTACGTCGACGCCAACGCGGCCTCCGCCGCGGCATCAGCTCGCGTCGGAGAATTGCTCCGCCGCCGCTTGCGCGGGTACGCGGGCGAGCTCGCGGCATCCCTCGTCGACGGTGAACCGTGCGCGGTCTGCGGCTCGACGACGCACCCCCGCCCGGCCGTGCACGACAGCGAACCGGTCACCGACGACGACCTCGCAGCCGCCGAGAAGGCGCGGGACGACGCGGCAGCGGCGGAGAAGGATGCCGCGAGGGCGGCCGCCGCAGCGCGAGAAGCCGTCACGACGGCCGCGGCCACGGCAGGCGGTCGCGGGGCCGACGATCTGGCTGCCGCCCTGGCCGACCTCGACGACGAGCTCGCGGCCGCTGCGGCGGCGCGTTCGCGCGTCGACGAACTGACGCGCGACGCCGAGCAGATCGACGCGCTCGAGGCAGACGCCGTCCGCGAAACAGCTGCTCTTCGAGAGCGCGCGGGCGCTCTGCGCGAAGAGCTCGCGACGGTCGAGGGCACGCTCCAGACCGCGCGGCGAGCGGTCGAGGCGGCGCGCGGCGATCACGAGAGCGTCGCCGCGCGCATCGCCGCCGATGAGGAGCTCCGCCGTCTCGCTGCGCGTCTGCTCGAAGCCCGTCGTGACGAGCAGACCCGTCGAGAGGCGGCGGACGCCGCAGCGGGCGACCGCGACGCGCGCATCGCCGACACGGTGTTCGAGACCCTCGACGACGTCGTCGCGGCGTTGCTGCCGGCCGACGAGACGAGCCGACTCGCGCATCGGGTCGAGGAGCATGCCGCCGCCCTCACCGCCGCGCGGGCGCGCGCTCTCGAGCTCGAACTCGAGACCGTCGACGCGCACGTCGAGCCCGAAGCCCTGGCCGCCGCGGCACGCGCAGCGGCCGAGGCGGACGAGGCCCGCTCCGCCGCGATCGCCGCCGAGGCCGACTCCGTCAACGTCGCGACGGGCCTGCGCGACCTGGTCGAGCGCATCGACGCCGCCGCGGGCGCCGTTGCGAGCCAGGCCGAGGATGCCGCCGCGATCACGCGTCTCGCCGACACCGTCGCGGGCAGGGCTCCCAACACGATGAAGATGGACCTCGAGACCTTCGTCCTTGCGGCCGAGCTCGAGGAGATCGTCGCCGCCGCGAACCTGCGCCTGGCCGAGATGTCGTCGGGCCGGTACACCCTGCGTCACTCCGATGCGAAGCAGGCTCGGGGCGCGGCATCCGGTCTGTCCATCGAGGTCCTCGACGCGCACACGGGACGGCTCCGCTCGCCGCAGTCGCTCTCGGGCGGCGAGACCTTCCTGGCCTCGCTCGCGCTCGCCCTGGGACTCGCCGAAGTGGTCACGTCGCGTGCCGGCGGCATCCGGCTCGACACGCTGTTCATCGACGAGGGCTTCGGCTCGCTCGACCCCGAGACACTCGAGCTCGCGATGCGGACGCTCGACGAGCTGCGTGCCGGCGGCCGTATCGTGGGCGTCATCAGCCACGTCGAGGCGATGAAGGAGCAGATCCCCGCCCAGCTCGTCGTCGAGGCGACCCCCGAAGGCCCCAGCATCGTCCGGCAGGACGTCGTGGCGCAGCCCTTAGGCTGAAGGCATGAGAAAAGGCACGATCTGGACCATCCTCGGCGTCGTCGTCGCGGTGATCATCGCGTGGATCGTCGTCGACATCGCACTCAAGGCGATCTTCCTCGTCGGCAAGCTCCTGCTCGTCGCCGTCGTGGCACTGATCGTCTTCTTGGTGCTGCGTTCGCTGTTCAGCCGCCGGGACGCCTGAGCCCTCTCGCGGACGTCAGACGCCGTACAGCTCGCTGATGCGCTCGCGCAGCTGACCGCTGCAGATCGCGACGGCGTCACGCCAGTCGGTGATCGCATCGTCCTGCGCGCTGTCAGAGACCGCCTTCAGGATGCGGATCGGCACACCGAACTGCTGGGCCACCCAGATGTAGGCGTATGCCTCCATGTCGACGAGTGTTCCGCCGAGGGCGCGGATCGCCTCGACCGTGTCGGCGTCGTCGACGAAGTGGTCGCCCGTCGCGATCGTCGTCCCCTCGCGGCCGGCGATCGACACCGTCGGCGGCAGCGAGACGTGCTGACCTGCGACGCCGTCGACGTCCGACACGTCGTGCTGCAGCGCGGTGGTCACCTCGTGCACACCCACCGTCTCGGCATCCACCGATCCGGCGGTGCCGACGACCACGATCTCGTCGTAGCTCGCGCGGTCCAGCGCTCGCGTCAGGGCGTACGTGGCCTGCAGCTTGCCGGGCCCGGTGACGAGCCGGTCGAAGCCGGGGAGCTCCTCGGGGAAGGCGACGAGTTCGGAATCCAGAGCGGCGACGAGGAGCTTCACCGAACCATCATCCCACCGTGGATCAGGACGCTTCGCCGGGGAAGGCCGCATCGAGCTCCGCGAGCCACGCCGTCGCGTTGCCGTCGGACGGTGCACGCCAGTCGCCGCGCGGCGAGAGTGAGCCGGCGGGCGACACCTTCGGCGCGTTCGGGACGGCGCTGCGTTTGAACTGCGCGAACCCGAAGTAGCGCTTCAGGAAGACCCGCATCCACCGCACGATGGTCGCGCGGTCGTAGGCGAACCGGTCGTCGGCGGGGAAGCCCGGAGGCCACGCTCCGGTCTCCGCATCCGACCAGGCGTGCTCGGCGAGGAAGACGATCTTCGACGGGCGGAAGCCGTAGCGGAGCACGTGGAAGAGCGTGAAATCGTGCAGGGCGTACGGCCCGATCGTGCTCTCGGTCGACTGGACTTTGCCGTCCTGACCGGCCGGCACGAGCTCGGGGCTGATCTCGGTGTCGAGGACGGCCTGGAGCACCTCCTTCGCACGGTCGGTCAGAGTCGCGCCCGACTCGTCGCTGTGCGCGATCACCCAGCGGATGAGGTGCTGGATGAGGGTCTTGGGCACGCCCGCGTTGACGCCGTAGTGGGCCATGTGATCGCCGACGCCGTAGGTCGCCCAGCCGAGGGCGAGCTCCGACAGGTCCGACGTGCCGATGACCACGCCGCCGCGCTGGTTGGCGAGGCGGAACAGGAAGTCGGTGCGGGCGCCGGCCTGCACGTTCTCGAACGTCACGTCGTAGACGGGCTCGCCCTTCGCGAACGGATGCCCGAGCCCGGCCAGCAGCTCGGTCGCCATCGGACGGATGTCGATCGTCTCGATCGTCGCGCCGATCGCCTCGGCGAGGGCGATCGCGTTCGACTTCGTGTGCTCGCCGGTCGCGAAGCCCGGCATCGTGAAGGCGAGGATGTCGCTGCGCGGGCGTCCCATACGGTCCATGGCGCGCGCGACGACGAGGAGGGCGTGGGTCGAGTCGAGCCCGCCCGAGACGCCGATCACGGGCTTCGGCTGCCCGATCGCGCGGAGGCGCTGCTCGAGACCTGACACCTGGATGTTGAAGGCCTCGTAGCAGTCGAGGTCGAGGCGGGCGGGGTCGTCCGGCACGAAGGGGAACCGGTCGAGCGGGCGGCGGAGCCCCGAGACGGATGCCGCGGGCCCGACCGTGAAGGGGATGCGATTCGACCAGGTGGATTCGCTGCGGGCGTTGTCCTCGAAGGTGCCCTGACGCAGGCGGTCCTGGCGGAGGCGATCGAGGTCGATGTCGGCGATCGCGTGCCGCGGTCCGTCGGGGAAGCGCTCGGTCTCGGCGAGGAGCGTGCCGTTCTCGTAGATCAGCGTCTGCCCGTCCCACGAGACGTCGTTCGTCGACTCGCCCTGGCCGGCGGCGGCGTACACGTAGGCGGCGAGGCAGCGGAAGGACTGCGACTGCGCGAGGACACGGCGGTCCTCGGCGCGGGCGATCGTGATCGGGCTGCCCGAGAGGTTCAGGAGGACGGTCGCGCCGGCGAGGGCCGCGTGCGAGGACGGCGGCACCGGCACCCAGAAGTCCTCGCAGATCTCGGCGTGGACGACGAGTCCGGGGACGTCGGTCGCCTCGAAGAGCAGGTCGGTACCGACCGGCACCTCGTCGCCCGCAAGCGTCACGGTGTCGGGCGCGCCGTCGCCGCGCGCGTACCAGCGGGACTCGTAGAACTCGCGGTAGGTGGGCAGGTGGGACTTGGGCGCGACGCCGAGCACGCGCCCGCGGTGGATGACGACGGCGCAGTTGTAGAGCCGGTTCTGGATGCGCAGCGGTGCGCCGACGACGAGGAGGGGGGACAGGTCGACGGATGCCGCGACGAGCGCCTCGATGGCCGTGAGGACGGCGTCGAGCACGACGTCCTGCATGACGAGGTCCTCGATCGCGTACCCCGAGAGGCAGAGTTCGGGGAAGACGGCGACGGCCACACCCTCGTCGTGGCAGGCGCGGGCGCTGGTCAGGACCGCCTCGGCGTTGGTCGCCGGATCGGCGATCGCGACCGGCACCGTGCACGCGGCGACGCGCGCGAAACCGTGCCGGTAGGGGTTCTCGAACGGGAGGTCCTGGGTCACGGCTCCAGTCTGTCAGGTGCCCGCCCGCGTGCGGCAGCCTGTGCTTTCATCGTCAGGTGCCCACCCGTGCCGTCGGATACCCGCCGCTCCCGCCGCCGTATCCGCTCCCGAAGGACTGGCGGGTCGGCACGCCCACCCGCATCCGTCCGTGGACGGTCGTGATCTACAGCCTGGTCGTGCTCGGGAGCGGTGCGGCGCTCGCGTTCGCGGTGCTCGGCGGGAACGTCGGTGCCGCGACGTGGTGGGTGCTCGTCTTCGCGGGCGCGACGCTCGGGTTCGGCGTCCACTTCGAGCGCGCCGGCGGTGAACGGGGCATGCCGGAACTCCTCAACGCCGTCGCCCTGACGCGAGCGGAGAAGCGCCCTCCCGACTCGTGGGTGCACTTCTTCCGCGAGCGCGGTGCCGGGTCGTGGGTGAGCGCGTGGTTCACCGTGGCGGGCGTCGTGTCGACCGCGGCGTTCGTCTGGGCGATCGTCCGGTCCGTGACGACGGATGCCGCCCTCGCCCTCATCTGGCTCATCCCGCTGCTCCTGGGGGCTCTCGTGGTCCTCCTGGCGGGCAGCATCGCGATCGTCTCGACGTGGCGCGCGGCATCCTTCGGTCGGCTGCCTATCGGCGTCGGGATCGGACCGTCGGGCGTGACCCGCTACTACCTCGACGACACGGACGACATCGACTGGGCCCGCATCGCGCGCGTCGCCCCGACGGTGTCGGCCGTCGACGAGACGACGGGGGACTTCACCCCGTCCGTCGAACTCCGAGCCGCCGATGACGAGATCCTGCTCGACCTCAACATCAGCGGCTTCCGCGCCCACGCGTGGCTCATCTACGCCTCCATCCGGTTCTGGGCGGAGCATCCCGAGATGCGCCACGAGCTCGGGACGACGTTCGCGCAGCGGCGCATGGACGGGTGGCGTCGCGGCATGCTCGGGAAGAGTGTCGGCGACCGCGGATAGTGTCGATTCCCGAGAGGGGATCATGCGATACATCGAAGACGACGGCCGGATCGTCTGGAGCGCGAGCGACCTGAAAGCCGCGGCCGAGTGCGAATTCGCCTGGCTGCGGGCGATCGACGCGAAGCTCGGCCGGATCGCGGCGGTCGACGACCCGGAAGACCTCACCCTCGAACGCGCGGGCCGCCTCGGCACCCAGCACGAGCGGCGGGTGTACGAGGCCTACCGCGCCGCGCACCCGGGGGCGGTCGTCGAGATCCCCGAGACCAGGTCGTCGGATGCCGCGGGCCTGGCGGCGGCGGTCGCCGCGACCGATGCGGCTCTCGCCGACCCCGCCGTCCACGTCGTCTACCAGGCGGCGTTCTCGACCGACGAGTTCGTCGGCTTCGCCGACTTCCTCGTCCGCGGCGACGACGGCCGCTGGATCGTGCAGGACACCAAACTCGCTCGCCACGCGCGGGTCACGGCCCTCATGCAGCTGGCGGCATACGTGGATCAGCTCGACCGACTCGGTGTTCCCCGCGCCGACGAGGTGCAGCTGCTCCTCGGCGACGGCACGACCTCGACGCACGCCGTCCGCGACCTCATGCCGGTCTTCTCACTGCGACGCGAGCGCCTCCGCGCGCTCATCGCCGACCGGGACCTCGCCGCCGGTGCGGCAGGCGAGCCCATCCCGTGGGGCGATGACCGCGGCGAGCTCCGGGTCGTCGCGTGCGGACGGTGCGCGACGTGCGATCTCGAGGTCGTCTCCCACCGCGACCTGTTGCTGGTCGCCGGCATGCGTCCCGTCCAACGCGACCGCCTCCGCGCGGCGGGCATCACGACGATCGACGGCCTCGCGGCATCCCGCGACGCTCCTCCTCGGATGTCGTGGGACACCTTCTCGGGGCTCCGGACCCAGGCGCGCCTGCAGCTCGAGAGTCCCGCCGGCGGCGTCGACGACACCCCCGCCGGGACGGGGCCCGCGATCCCGACGTTCGACGTCGTCTTCCCCAAGGCGCTGGGAGCACTGCCGCGACCCGACCACGGCGACCTGTTCTTCGACTTCGAGGGCGACCCGCTCTACACCGAGGGCGCCGCCGTGCAGTGGGGGATCGATTACCTGTTCGGCTGGGTCGACGAGACCGAGCAGTACTCCGCGCTGTGGGCCCACTCCTTCGCCGACGAGAAGCGCGCGCTCGAGGACTTCCTCGAATTCGTCGCCGTCCGCCGCCGCGCCCACCCGGGCCTGCACATCTACCACTACGCGCCGTACGAGCCGACGCACCTGCTCGCCATGGCGGCACGGCACGGCGTGGGCGAAGCGGCCGTCGATCGGCTGCTCCGCGACGGAGTGTTCGTCGACCTCTACCCGATCGTCCGGCGTGCCCTGCGCGTCGGCTCGCGGTCGTACTCCATCAAGAAGCTCGAACCGCTCTACATGGGCGACGAGGTGCGCACGAGCGACGTGCAGCGCGGGGACGACTCGATCGTCCGCTACGTCGAGGCCCGCGGCTTGCAGGATGCCGGCGATGACGAGGCCGCCCGCATGATCCTCGACGACCTCGCCGACTACAACCGCTACGACTGCGTGTCGACGCGTCGACTGCGCGACTGGCTCGTGGAGCGGGCCCGAGAGGCGAAGCTCGTGCCCTCGCGGGAGCCCGACGCCGGCGAAGCCGTCTACGAGCCCTCGCCGCACGCCGATTCGCTCGCCCGGTTCGCTGCCGACGCCGAGGACGAATCGGTCGCGCAGGCGCTCCGACTCGGGGCGGCGGCGATCGACTACTACCCGCGCGAGGCGAAGACCTTCTGGGCGACGCATTTCCTCCGCCTCCGCGAACCGGTGTCGGTCTGGGAGGACACCCGCGACGTCGTGGTCGTCGATCGCGACCGCTGCCGGGTGCTCACCGACTGGCACCGTCCGGAAGGGCTGACCGCCGTCCGCCGTGTCGTCGAGATCCGGGGCGAGTTCGCCCCCGGCACGCGGGTGACCGTGGGGCAGAGCCCGTACGCCGTCTACGAGCTGCCGGCGCCGTTCCCCATCGAGACGAGCCCGCGGTGGATCCACGCGGCGCGGTCCATCTCCGTCGTCGACGTCCTCGACGACGGTGTCGTGATCGAGGAGAACGCCTATCAGGGGTTCACCTGGCAGGAGTTGCCCGTCGCGCTCACGCCGCCCGCGCCACCGCGAGCAGGCAGCCAGCAGGCCGCCATCGACGAGTGGGCCGACGCCGTGCTGGCCGCGGCGCCGGCATTGCCGACCGATCCCGCGACCGACCTGCTGCTCCGCCGCCCGCCGCGCCGTGAGACTCCGTTGCCGCGCACCGGCGACGACGTCGCCGACATCTCCGCGGCGCTCGCTGAGGCGACCGACGGCTACCTCGCCGTGCAGGGCCCTCCGGGGACGGGCAAGACCTACGTCGGGTCGCACGTCGTGGCGCGCCTCGTTCGCGAGCGCGGCTTCCGCGTCGGCGTCGTCGCGCAGTCGCACAACGTGGTGGAGCACATGCTCGACCGGATCGTCGAGGCGGGGGTGGATGCCGCGCAGGTCGCCAAGGCGCCCAAGGGGCCCGCCACCGGGCAGGAACGCTTCACCGTCATCGCCAAGAACCAGCTCGCCGCCTACATCGACTCCCAGCCTGCGGGGTTCGTCGTGGGCGGCACAGCATGGGACCTCACCCACACCGGACGGGTCGGGCGCCGCTCGCTCGATCTGCTCGTCATCGACGAGGCGGGTCAGTTCTCGCTCGCCTCGACCATCGCGGTC
>Ga0308157_10007912_pt1 | contig 12221 bp, 13 predicted proteins | sample PhyBR1_FD_201035 | JGI IMG/M metagenome (GOLD analysis project Ga0308157, IMG submission 201035) | Phyllosphere microbial communities from UC Gill Tract Community Farm, Albany, California, United States - DLSLB.R1 | ecosystem: Host-associated > Plants > Phyllosphere > Unclassified | place: USA...
TATCAATCAGCAAATCGTAGATAGCTAAATAGAAAATCTGGAAATAGCGAGGAGCGCGCTCTGGAACCTTGGCGAACAGAAGAGAACCAAAGCTCTTTCCAGAGGCAGACAAGATTGCGATTATTTTGTCGAAGACATATTGTATATTTATCGTTACTTGCTCTTCATTGATTTTTTGAATTTGCAGATCTACTTGGCTGGCTAACGATGTCTCTGTTGAAGGCCCGGTGCCGATGTTTAGGCCATATAACTGATCTAAAATATCAGGGCTGGAACGGGTTCCACGCTCAAGCGTAACCCAGGCGGTAATGTCTGCAATAATTTCTTCATCCTTAGATTGACGAAGATCCTCACGATTAATAATGTTGTTTCTAATCCAGAATATGTCATCGATCGCTATGCCGTAATCAAGATGCTTATTGGTGATGCTGATTTTCTTCATCGCACTTAAGTTAAGAACGTCAGATGCACTTGCATCGCCTCTTATACCCGAGGATACTTTACGTACTATTGAGGCGAACTTACTTATAGCGCCAGCTTGGCGGAGCTCTTGCCGAGAAAGATGACGACCGTTGGAGTTTAGACGTCGGAAAACCTCGTCAACATGATCACTTCCCGTTTCTTGAAACACTGATAGGGGAATTTGGTATCGAACGATATTAGCGCAAAGCTCTCGCTCCAAGATTTTCTCTTTCTGGATTAAATTTTTATTATCCTTGAGAAGCTTAGTATCTGCCATTGTATCCAAGTCAAAGAAGCCTTCGTTGACATCGAATTCTTGTTCAATGAACGACATTATTGCGTTTAGACGTTGCATTCCATCTATGATTTCCAATACCCTGCGTGGGGCTGAGATTTCAGCTAAAAGAACCAAAGGAACGGGGTATCCTTTTAGTATTGAATCGATAAAGGCGCGTTTTTCATCAATCGTCCACACTAGTTTTCGTTGGTACCGACGGTTAACTAGAAAAGTATTTGCGAGGTAGTACCCATATAGGCTTTGAATGCTTTCGCCTTTGATTGAAAGTTCTACAGTATCTTTTCTTTCTAGGTGCTTCATCAGGTGTCCTGTCATCTTTGTTAGGATGGTCTTTCTGAAACCTTATCTTACCGTATTTGGTCAACCGGCGGTGGGGTAGGGGGTGTTGCCAGCAAATCATTGCCGCCAACGCTTGCATTGGTGCGGATGGGAGGCTGGTCTGGTCGGAATTTTGGGCCGGAAATGAACCGGAAACGGCTCTTGAAATCTGTATGAATGAAATCAAGGGAGTAGGTCCGCTCTACAGCGCGGACCAGAAATGGACCAGAAACAAAAAAGCCCACGAACGTAAATTCGTGGGCTTCCTTGATAATTCTTGGTAGGCCGTGCGGGATTCGAACCTGCGACCAACGGATTAAAAGTCCGCTGCTCTACCAGCTGAGCTAACGACCCATAGGTATGAAACCTAGGTTCTTTCGGAATGGTAGGCCGTGCGGGATTCGAACCTGCGACCAACGGATTAAAAGTCCGCTGCTCTACCAGCTGAGCTAACGACCCCCGAAAGAAGCGAGATTATAGGGGATCTACTGCCCAGCTGTCAAATACCCTCCGGTAATTATTTACCGCCCAGGCGCTGTTTGGCCGTCTCTGCTGCTGTCGAGTCCGGATATTGCTTGATCAGGTCTTGCAGCGTCTTCTTGGCGGCCTTGTCCTTCAGCTCGGTCTGGCAGCTGGCGATGTTCAGCATGGCGTCCGGCGCTTTCGGGCTGTCCGGGTAGTTTTTCAGCACCACCAGCTGGGCGCTGATGGCGGCCTTGCAGTCGCGCTGGGCGAAGTAGGCGTTGCCCAGCCAGTATTGCGCGTTCGGCGCGTAGCTGGAGCCTGGATAGCGCTGGACGAACTCCTGCAGCGCCACGCCGGCCGCCTTGTAGTCGCCGGCGGTGAACAACTTGGTCGCCGCTTCATAGCTGCGCTGCTCGCCAGGGTCGACCTGGGAGGTCTTGCCGTCGATGGTCACTTCACGCGGCTCCAGCTTGCGCAGGCGGGTGTCGAGGTCGACGTAGAAATCTTTCTGGCGCTTTTGCGCGTTGGCCAGTTCGTTGGCCAGCACTTCGATCTGGCCGCGCAGCTGGTTGACCTGCTGCAGCGTGGCGTCGTTCTGGTTGATCAGGTCCAGCGTGCTGGACTTGTCGGATTTGTTGTCGATGCGCGCTTGCAGGTCGCTGCGCAGGGTTTCGACCTTGCTGCGCAGGTCCAGCAGCGCCTTGCGGGCTTCGTCGTCGTCGAACAGGCCGGCATGGGCTTGCAGCGGCAGCCAGATCGTTGCGGCCAGCAGGGCGGCGCTCAGGCCGGATTTGGTCAGTTTCTTCATGTCGGACACTTTCACACAAATCTAAAAGGAAACGGGGCAGGGCGCGGTCTTGAATCCGCGCGCCGCCCCGTATTATGCCTGTGACCCGGCAAAAAGGTAGTGCTTTTGATTATTTGTAAACGATGTCAGCACGGCGGTTTTGTGCCCATGCTTCTTCGTTCGAGCCGGTAGCTTTCGGTTTTTCCTTGCCCAGCGAGACGGCTTCGATCTGCGATTCCGGTACGCCCAGCGTGGCCATGGCCTTGCGCACGGCTTCGGCGCGTTTCTGGCCCAGCGCCAGGTTGTACTCGGAGCCGCCGCGCTCATCGGTGTTACCCTGGATCAGGATCTGGCGGTTTTTGTTTTTGACCAGGTAGGCCGAGTGGTTTTCCACCACTGGCTTGCCATCGGCGCGCACGGCGTAGCTGTCGAAGTCGAAGTAGACGCTGCGGTTGGCCAGCACGCCTTTTGGATCATCCAGCGGGTCCAGCGATTTGGTTTCCACTGGCGCGACGGTGCGGGTGTCGGCTTGTGGCTGTACGGCTTTGTCCACCGGACGCTCAACGACAGGCGCTGGCTTGTTTTCGGCGATCGGGGTCGACGAGCAAGCGGACAGGATGGCGGCGGTGGTAACGATAAAGGCTAAGCTGCTGAGTTTACGCATATTCATTCTCCTAGTAGTGACACATAATTACTGCATGAACGGACCCCAGGTGGGCTCCTTGATGTTGCCCGCCTGAGTGGTCAGGCGTTGCTTGACACGTCCGTCAACCGATACCACGGCCAGCGATTTGCGGCTGCCCGCCTGGGTGGCGTACATGATGTATTTGCCATTGGGGGCAAAGCTTGGCGACTCGTCGCTGGTGGTGTCGGACAGGCGTTGTTCCTGGCCGCTGGCCAGGTCCAGCACGTACAGCTGGAAGTTGCCGTCGCGGCGCGAGATATACGCCAGCGTCTTGCCATCCGGCGAGATGCGCGGGCTGATGTTGTAGCTGCCGCCGAAGGTGACGCGCTTGGCTTCGCCGCCATCAGGATTCATGCGATAGATTTGCGGACCGCCGCTGCGGTCGCTGGTGAAGTAGATGCTTTGACCATCGGCCGACCATTGCGGTTCGGTGTCGATGCCGCTGCTGCTGGAGGCGCGGCGCAGGTTGCTGCCGTCGGCGTTGACGGTGTACACCTGGGTGTTGCCGCTCTTCGACAGGGCGATCGCCAGCTTGTTGCCGCTTGGCGCCCACGACGGCGCCGAGTTGCTGCCTTTTTCATTGGCCACCACGGTGCGCGCGCGGGTGATCAGGTTCTGCACGTAGACCACCGGCTTCTTCTGCTCGAACGACACGTAGGCAACCTTGGTGCCGTCCGGCGACCACGATGGCGAGATGATCGGTTCGTTGGAGCGCAGCGCCAGCTGTTCGTTCTCGCCGTCGGCGTCGGCCACCATCAGCTGGTAGTTGCGGCCTTCCTGCTTGACGTAGGAGATGCGGGTGGAGAAGGCGCCACGGATGCCGGTCAGCTTGAAGAACACGTCGTCGGCGATCAGGTGGGCCGACAGGCGAGTGAACTGGGCGGTGACGGCCTTGTCCAGGTTGGAGATCTTGGCTTGCTTGACGGTGTCCAGCAGCTTGTAGCGGACGTCGTAGCGGCCATCGGCCAGTGCGTCGACGGTGCCCACCACCAGCGCGTCGGCGCCCTTGGCTTTCCAGCCGCTGTAGTCGACGTTGTTGACGTCATCGATGACGCCGGCGTCGATGATCTTGAAGGCGCCGCTGCGTTCCAGGTCGGCCTTGATGATCTCGGAGATTTTTTGCGGCGATACGCCTTCGTTGGCGAAGCCGGCCACAGCAACCGGAATCTGATTGCTGCCGACGCCGGAGATCTCGATGCGCATCTGGGCATGCGCGCTGCCCATGGTGGCGGCGATGACCAAGCCGGTGTAGAGCATGTTCAGTTTTTTCATATCAGTGCATTTCCTTCAGGTTGAAGATCAGGTCAAGTTCACGCTCAACCGTACCATCTTTTTTCTTGGGTAGTGGTGACGATTTGGCAATCGCGTTTTCAATCGCGTTATCGTAGGCGGTCGAGCCACTGCTTTTCACCTTGCGCACGCCGATGATTTCACCGGTCGGCAGCTGGGTAATGGCGTAGCGCGCGCTCAGGCTGTCGTCGTCCGAGCCATAGACCAGATTGCTCTTGATCTTGGCCTTGATCGCCGCCGCGTAGCCGCCGTCGGTACGGCCGCCGGTCGATTGCGCGGCGGTGCCGGTGGTGCCCTTGGCGGCGGAACCGGTGATACGGCTCATCTCGGCTGCGAAGGCCTTGTCCTTGGCGGCTTTCTCGGCTTTGTCCTTGGCCAGCTTTTCAGCGGCGGCTTTTTTCTTTTCTTTCTCGGCCAGGGCTTTTTCCTTGGCTTCTTCCTCGGCCTTTTCTTTGTCCTCTTTGGCTTTCTGGTCGGCCTTTTTCTTGGCTTCCAGCTTGGCCAGCTTTTCGTCCGCTTCTTTCTTCAGGCGCGCTTGTTCCAGCTTTTCAGCTTTCTCTTCTTCCAGCTTTTTCTTCTTGATGCGCTGCAGGGCGATTTCCGGGTCTTCCTTCGGCTCCGGCGGTGCTTCCACCTTCGGCGCCGGCGGCGGCGTCTTGACCACTTCCGGCTCGGGCTCCGGCTCAGGGGCCGGCTCCGGCGTCGGTGCCGGTGGCGCGGCTTCCTGCACCTTCATGTCCCAGATTTCGGCCTGCACTTCCACCGGCTCATTGTTTTGCCAGCTGACGCCCACCCACAGGAACAGCAGCAACACGGCGTGCATCGCCACGGCCAGGAAGCCGGAGCGCATGCCATTGTGTTGTCGCGGAACCTTGTACGGGCCGCCAGCGGTTGCGGGTTTCATCGTCTGCATTTACTTGGTGGACAATCCTACGCGGGTGATGCCCAGCTTCTTCGCTTCCGAAATCAGCTGGATGACGTCGTCATACTTGCTGTCCTTGTCGCCGGCGATCAGCACCGGATAGTCCGGATAGTCGTTGTGGATGGTGCGCAGCTTGCGCACCAGCGCGTCGCGGTTGGGCGCGGTTTCCGGCGCGTCTTCACCCTTGCCCTTGATGCCGATCGACAGCGCGCCGTTCGGCTTCAGCACGATCTGCACGAAGTCGCTTGGCGGCTTGGTGGATTTTTCCGCGCGTGGCAGGTCGACCACGCTCGGGTCGTTGGCCGACGGCATCACCATGAAGATAATCAGCAGCACCAGCATCACGTCGATGTAAGGCACCACGTTGATCTCGGATTTTAGCTTGCGGGTGCGGCCGCCGCGCATGCTGCTGGAGAAGGAAGAGGCCATGATGTTTAACGCGATTGACGTTGCAGGATGTTGGAGAACTCTTCAACAAAGCTCTCAAAACGGATCGCCAGGCGGTCCACGTCGTAGGAGAAGCGGTTGTAGGCAACGAAGGCTGGAATTGCCGCGAACAGGCCGATGGCGGTGGCGATCAGCGCTTCGGCAATGCCGGGCGCGACGGCGGCCAGCGTGGCTTGCTGCACATTGGCCAGGCCACGGAAGGCGTTCATGATGCCCCACACCGTGCCCAGCAGGCCGATGTATGGCGACACCGAACCGACCGAGGCCAGGAAGGCCAGGTGCGATTCCAGCGCATCCATCTCGCGCTGGAAGGCGGCGCGCATGGCGCGGCGGGCGCTGTCCAGCACGGCGCCGGCGTCGAGGTTTTCGCGGTTGGCGGCAAAGGCTGCCTTGGACTTGATGAACTCGCCCATGCCGGCTTCGAAGATGCGTGCCAGCGGGCCGCTGTTGGCGCGGTCCTTGCCGGCGTTCTGGTACAGCGCGTGCAGGTTGCCGCCGGCCCAGAAGGTCTTTTCAAACTCCACCGTCAGGCGGCGTGCCGACTTGATCGCGAACAGCTTGCTGAAGATATAGGTCCAGCTGGTCAGCGAAATGATGAACAGCAGCGCCATGATCAATTGCACGATCAGGTGCGCATTGGTGATGAGGGACAGGAAAGAAAGGTCTTGAGTGACGTTCATTGTTTATCAGTCGGTTTGGGTGGTGGTACTGGTGGAGCGCATTTTGTCGGCAACGACCGCAGGCACGGCGCGCGGACGCAGGGCGGCGTCAACACAGCCTATCTTGACACGGGCCGTGTTCAGCAACTGTTCGCCGCGCCACGCTTCCTGCTGGAAAACGATGGAGGCGCGACCCAGCTTTTCGATGCTAACCGTTAATTTTAGTTCATCATCCAGTTTGGCGGGCGCATGATACTCCGCGCTGACGCTTTTGACGACGAACAGGGTGTCGTGCTGTTCCAGCAGCGTATGCTGGTTGACGTCGAGCGCGCGCAGCCATTCGGTGCGGGCCCGCTCGAAGAATTTGAGATAGTTTGCGTAGTAGACGATACCGCCGGCGTCGGTGTCTTCGTAGTAGACCCGTACGTTCCAGATGAAATCAGCTGGCATGTTGTTTTGACTGCTTAAATGATTGAGCAACATTCTACGCGATATTGTTGTTTTGGTTGAATTTTATCAACTGGCGCGCAAAGGTGGCCTGGACGACAGTAAAGCGATTTCCTGCTGGCTTGCCAAGTATTGTAACAATGCCTTACGAAATTATTTCATGTTGAACGGGAAACTAAGCCTCCCTTAAGTCAAAGGGAGGCCCGGGCCGGCTCAGGTGCTGCGCTTGATGTTCAGCGGGCCGTAGCCTTGGCAGGTTGGCATCATGTCAATACGGTTGATGTTGACATGCGGAGGGAGGGTGGCAATCCAGTACGCGGTATTGGCGATGTCGTCGGCGGTCAGCGGCGTTGTGCCTTCGTAGACCTTGGCGGCCGCAGCGTCGTCCTTCAGGCGCACATTCGAGAATTCGGTGCCGCCGCACAGGCCTGGCGCCAGGTTGGTGCAGCGCACGCCGGTGCCGGCCAGGTCGGCGCGCAGGTTTTGCGTGAACTGGTTGACGAAGGCCTTGGTGGCGCCATACACATTGCCGCCAGGGTAGGGCGTCGAGCCGGCGATCGAGCCGATGTTGATGACCGTGCCGCTGTTGCGCTCGACCATGCCCGGCAGGATGGCGCGGGTCATGGCCACCAGGCCGCTGACGTTGGTGGCGATCATGGTGTCCCAGTCTTCCAGCGACGAGGTATGCGCCGGGGTCACGCCCAGCGCCAGGCCGGCGTTATTAATCAGCACATCGATGGCGCGCCATTCCGCCGGCAGGCCGTCCAGCGCGGACTGGATCGATGCCTTGTCGGTGACGTCCAGCACGATAGGACGCACGCTCTCCCCCAGCTCGGCCGACAGCGACTGAAGGCGGTCTTCGCGGCGGCCGCTGATCAGGACCTTGTGGCCGTTGCTGGCAAAAATGCGGGCCATCGCGGCGCCGAAGCCGGCGGTGGCGCCGGTGATGAAGACGATCATGATCTGTCCTTGTGAGATGAGTGGAAAGGTGGACAAAATTGTAGCCGCAAACGCCGCTGCGGGTTGTCTTGCTTTGAATGCAACTCATTTTCTTGCTCAAATCTGGCGCATCCAATACAATCTTGCTTCCATTACGTCTCACGTAACTGGCGAAAAGCTGGATTGATCCGCAAAAAAGCCCCAGAATGGTGCGGTTTGCGCAGTCGGCGAAAGGTGGGCATCCACCGGGAAACGTGAGATTTCAACAGCCGTTCGCCTGGGCAGCCCTCGATGGAAAGCACGAAGAGGCTGCCGGTCCGCTATGGCTTCTCTCTTTCGATCCAACTGCCAGTAACAAGTTACTCATTCGATTGGAGTTTTTTCATGTTCGCAAAAAACCATACCCTCGCCAGCGTAGACCCAGAGCTGTTCGGCGCCATTCAAAACGAAAACACCCGTCAGCACGATCACATCGAGCTGATCGCCTCGGAAAACTACACCTCGCCAGCCGTGATGGAAGCGCAAGGTTCGCAGCTGACCAATAAATACGCCGAAGGCTATCCAGGCAAGCGCTACTACGGTGGCTGCGAGTACGTCGACGTCGTCGAGCAACTGGCGATCGACCGCGTTAAAAAGCTGTTTGGCGCGGAAGCCGCCAACGTCCAGCCTAACTCGGGCTCGCAAGCCAACCAGGGCGTGTTCTTCGCCGTGCTGAAACCGGGCGACACCATCATGGGCATGTCGCTGGCTGAAGGCGGCCACCTGACCCACGGCATGCCGCTGAATATGTCCGGCAAATGGTTCAACGTGATCTCCTACGGCCTGACCGCTGAAGAAGACATCGATTACGATGCCATGGAAGCCCAGGCCAAGGAACACAAGCCTAAGCTGATCATCGCCGGCGCGTCGGCCTTCTCGAAAAAGATCGACTTCGAACGTTTCGCCGCTGTCGCCAAATCGGTGGGCGCCTACTTCATGGTCGACATGGCCCACTACGCCGGCCTGATCGCCGCTGGCCTGTATCCTAATCCAGTGCCGCACGCTGACTTCGTCACCTCGACCACGCACAAATCGCTGCGTGGCCCACGCGGCGGCATCATCCTGATGAAGGCCGAGCACGAAAAAGCCATCAACTCGGCGATCTTCCCTGGCATCCAGGGCGGTCCGCTGATGCACGTGATCGCCGGCAAGGCCGTGGCTTTCCAGGAAGCGCTGCAGCCTGCGTTCAAGGAATACCAGCAGCAAGTGGTGAAGAATGCCGACGTGCTGGCCAAGACCCTGATCAAGCGTGGCCTGCGCATTGTGTCGGGAGGCACCGAGTCGCACGTGATGCTGGTGGACCTGCGTCCGAAGAATCTGACCGGCAAGGAAGCGGAAGCGATCCTGGGTTCGGCCCACATCACCACCAACAAGAACGGCATCCCTAACGATCCGCAGAAGCCATTCGTGACGTCGGGCGTGCGTCTGGGGTCGCCAGCGATGACCACCCGTGGTTTCAAGGAAGCGGAAGCGGAACAAGTCGGTAACCTGATCGCGGACGTGCTGGATAATCCGCACGACGCGGCCACCATCGAGCGCGTCAAAGCGGCGGTGAAGGTTCTGGCTGACAAGTTCCCTGTCTACGCCAAGTAATAGTAAATAGTAAGTAGTATCGTGACGCCGGCACCCGCCGGCGTCACCTGACCAAAGCGCCAATATGAAATGTCCGTTCTGCCAGCATGAAGAAACCCAGGTTCTCGATACGCGTGTATCCGAGGAAGGGGACTCCATACGCCGGCGCCGGCGCTGCGGTAAATGTGATAAACGGTTTACCACGTATGAGCGCATCGAACTGGTGATGCCGTATGTGGTCAAGAAGAACGGCAGCCGTACCGAGTATGCCTCGGCCAAGCTGCGCGGCAGCCTGGAGCTGGCCCTGCGCAAGCGTCCGGTCGCGGCCCCGGCGGTCGATGCCGCCATTGTCTCGATTGAGGAAAAGCTGCTGACCAGCGGCAAGCGCGAAGTGGAAACCGGCTACATCGGCGAGCTGGTGATGCAGGAGCTGAAGCGCCTCGACAACGTGGCGTATATCCGCTTTGCCTCCGTCTATAAAAACTTCGAAGACCTGGCCGAGTTCCAGAATGCGATTGCCGAAGTCGGCAAGAAAAGCTAGCGCACTGCTGGCGTACATTTGATCCATCTCATACTCTCTGCTGTCGCCGCTGCTAATTTCTAAGGCAGTCTCCTCGACTTGCGGAGGTGTGCCATGCGCACACGCGGCTTTACCCTGCTGGAAATTCTGATTGCGGTGCTGGTGCTTGCCCTGGGCATCATCGGCGGCGTAGCCTTGCAACTGGGCGCCTTGCGCGCGCGGCAACAGTCCGTGTTGCTGTCGCAGGCGACGCAGCTGGCGGCCACGCTGGCGGAACGCATGCATGCCAATCCCGCGCAGGCTGCCACTTACCTCACACTGAATTACGATGCGCTGGCGGAACCGTTGCCGTCCGCGCCGTCATCGCTGTGCCATGGCGGTGCTTGCGATGCGGCGCAACTGGCGTTTGCTGATCTGTATGACGTCAAGCTGCTGGCAAAGCAGAACCTGCCCGGCGGCCGCGTGTTGATCTGCCGCGACGCCGGCTTGTGGAGCGGCGGCACGCTGCGCTGGGATTGCGTCGGCGGCGCCAGCGCACCGCTGGTGGTGAAGGTTGGCTGGCGCGGCAAGCGTCCGGACGGCACGCCGTGGCTCGATGCTGATGGAAGGCACCCGCCCGGCGTCGCCATCGCGGTGGGATCGCCGCCATGAACGCGATGCAAAGTCATGGCTGGGGCGTGGTCGAGTTCCTGATCGCCATCGCGCTTGGCCTGTTGCTCACCTTGCTGGCCAGCGGCTTGCTGGTGGCATCGGGTGGTAACTATCGCAATCACAGCGACAACCTGTGGCTCGCCGATGGTGGCCGCTACGCCATCGCGGTCATGGCGCAGGCCATACGGCAGGGCGCTTACGTGAACTGGGATAGCGACGCCGCGCCGTCGGCGCCGGAATCGGTGTCCGTCGAGGGCCTGGATGCGGCCAGCATCAGTCGCGGCAAGGACGGCATCAGCGAGCCCTTGCCTGCGGTCGCCCATGGCAGCGACGTGCTGGCCCTGCGCTTTGCCGGCGCCGATGATAGCGCCAGCCTCAATTGCGGCGGCTTTGCCGTGCCCGCCGGCACGCGCGGCTGGAGCATCTTCTACGTGGCCGTCGATGCAGATGGTGAGCCGGAATTGCGCTGCAAGTATCGCGGCACCGCCGGCTGGGGCGCCGATGCGGTGGTGCGTGGCGTGGAATCGTTCCAGGTGCTGTACGGCGTCGATCTCGATACGCCGCTGGATGGCGTGCCCAACACTTATCTGAACGCGACTGCGGTGGCTGCCGCCGCCGCATGGAAGCGCGTGTGCAGCGTCAAGCTGGCGCTATTGCTGCGCGGCGCCATCAACACGCGCGCGGATACGGTGGCCGGGCAGTTTGACCTGTTCGGCCCGGCGTACGCGGCCGCACATCCGGACGATGCCGGTGTGCGCGTCGATGAAGGGCGGCTGCCGCCGGCCGAGCGTTTTCGCGCGCGCCGGCTGTTCAGCATGACCGTGGCCTTGCGCAACCGGGATGGGTGAATCATGGAGCGGCAGCGGGGAATCGCTTTGGTGATCAGCCTGATCCTGCTGATCATGGTGATGCTGTTGGGCGTTTCTGCCGCACAGCTGGCTTTGCAGGGCGAGAAGGGGGCGCGTGGCGAGCGCGACCGGGACGTTGCGCTGGTAACGGCGGAGGACGGCTTGATGGATGCGGAACGCGATATTCAAAACAGCAGCGATCCTGCGCGGCGCGCGGCGTTTGAGAAAGGTGACGCATTTGCCGACAAGTGCGGTGCCGGCGGCGTGGGCTTGCGCGTGCGGGCCGCGCCCGGCAAGGCGCCGGTGTGGCAGGTGGTTGATCTATCCGGCGCGGCGGATGGCGGGGCTTGTACGGCGACGCACGGCGCTTACACTGCTGCCGCCATGCGGACCGGCGAGGGAGCGTTGCCGTTCAAGAAGCCACGCTATCTGGTCGAGCGCATGGAATGCCATCAGCCTGGCGACGATGCGTCCGCCAGCGCCACGCCGCGATATTGCTACCGGGTGACGGCCATCGGTTTCGGCGCCAGGCCGGAAACCGAGGTGGTCTTGCAGAGCGTGTTCAGCAAGCCGGAGGAGCCATGAACAGCGTCCTTGTGTTGATGCTGTTGATCTGCCTTCAGGCTGGCGCTGCTGCGGCTGAACTGGTGATCGATAGCTTGCCGGTTGCCGCTGCGTGCAAAACCGGGCAGGCACACGGCCCTTTGCTGTTGCCGCGTTCTCCGGTGGCGGGCGAGTCGGATCTTTACCAGGCTGCTGCCGACATCAGCGACTGGGGCGGCCATTTCTCGCGCTATCTGCTGGCAGCGGGCGCTGGCGGCAGCACCACGCTGGCATGGGACGCCGGCATCATCCTGACCGGCACGTCCAGC
>Ga0308157_10007916_pt1 | contig 12219 bp, 10 predicted proteins | sample PhyBR1_FD_201035 | JGI IMG/M metagenome (GOLD analysis project Ga0308157, IMG submission 201035) | Phyllosphere microbial communities from UC Gill Tract Community Farm, Albany, California, United States - DLSLB.R1 | ecosystem: Host-associated > Plants > Phyllosphere > Unclassified | place: USA...
CGCCATGTCGCACTGGCTCAAGGAGCAGGAGCCGCCCGCCGGTTTCAGCGTGGACCGCGAGTGCGAGCTGAAAAGCGCCGACGAGACCAAGGCCGTGGTGCGCTATTCGCGCCACCCGCTCGACATCGAGGAAGTGCAGGCGCACATCGACGCCGGCAAGCTGCCCACCAAGCTGGCGCTGACCTGGAACGACCGCGTGTCCTTTTTGCTGACCGAGGGGCTGCAGCTCAAGAAGGTGTCGTTCCTCGACACGGTGTTCGAAGGCCAGGGCTCGGGCAAGGACGACGGCGGCTTCGACACCGACGTGGCCATCGCCACGGGCGAGCTGTCGCAACTGATCCCCGACCTGATCGAGGCGCTGGGCGGCGAGGGCCGCACGGGGTTGGGCGACGGCGCGCCGGCCGCGTCGGCAGCGCCCGCCCCGGCGGGCGAGAACGACGACGCACCGTTCTGAGCCGGTGAGCCCGGCGTGGCCCACGCCGGCCGGCGGCAGCGCGCCAATAGCCATGATGCCGCCCATGCCTTGCACGCGGGTGGGCGGCGGCGGCTCTATAGTCCCTGCCCGATAGCCAGATCACTTGCCCTTCTTCGTCAGGTGCGGTCCAGCGAGACGACACCAACGACATCGAGGGGCTGGCATGGGCCACATCATTTCGCAGTCGGGCAGCTTCGCTGCCCCGCGCGCCAACGGCGCGCTTCTTTCTCCATTCGCCCACGGCGCGCTTCGTTTTCCACTTTCGCGTTGTGCGTCGGCGGCCGCGCTGGCCTGCGGCTGTGCGTTCGGCATCGGACTGCCCGGCACCGCGCTGGCCCAGTCGCCGGCACCGCAGAACCCGCCGCCGGTGCAGGCAACGCCTGCGCCACCACCCGTGCGCGTGCTGCCGGAAGTGCACGTGCGAGGCGAGGCGCAGCGGCCCGAGGCCGGCACGCGCACGGTCCTCACCCAGGACGACATCGAGAACACCGGCGCCACCGGCATGGGCGACGTCATGCGCTACCAGCCGCTGGTGGAGGCGCCCGGCAGCGTGACCGGCGCCACGCGCGGCGCGAGCCGTTACGACCGGGGCGGCACCACGGGTTTCAACATCCGCGGGGTGGAGGGCAACCGCGTGGGGCTGGACGTGGACGGCATCGAGATGCCCGACGCCGTGGGCCGCGCGCCGATGAGCAACCGGGCGCAGGAAGGCAGCTTCGGCATGGGGCGCGACTTCATCGACCCCGACATGTACTCGTCGGTGGAGATTCTCTCGGGCACCACCAACGCGCAGCGCACGGCCGGCGGCATCGGCGGCGCGGTGAGCTTTCGCAGCCTGTCGCCCGACGCGTTCGTGAGCGCGCAAAAACCGTTCTACGCCGGCGCCAAGCTGGGCTACAGCAGTGCCAGCGACACGTGGAGCAAGGGCGCGACCGCCGCCGGCCTCGCGGGCGATGTGAGCGCGCTGGTGCGCTATGCGCGCCGCGACGGCCACGAGACCGGGAACCACGGCGGCAGCGGCACGGACAGTTTTCCACAGGACTGGCATTCCGACGCCCTGCTGCTCAAGGGCGTGTGGCGCGCATCGCCGCAGCACCGGCTGGAGCTGGCCGCCGACCTCTACCGCAAGCAGAACGATTCGGCCTTCGACGCCTGGAACCAGGCCGCCACGGCGGTGAGCGGGCGCGCTCGGCAGGACGCCGACACGGCGCGCAACACCGTCTACGCCGACCACACCTGGTCGCCCGCCGGCAGCCCCGTGCTGGATCAGCTCAACACCCGCGTTTTCTTCCAGAACACCGACATGGAAGACCTGACCCGCACCACGGCGTTGGCGGACGGCAAGGTGGACACCGACCTGTCGCGCAACACCACGCATGCGGCGGGCTTTTCCAGCGTGGCGGACAAGCGCTTTGGCGCGCACCAGGTCAAGCTGGGCCTCAACCATTCGCGCACCGGGAACGATCACCCGTTCGACTCCACCAGTGATTCGGCCACGCGCCAGCCGTTTCCCGACACGCTGACGCAGCGCACCGGCGTGTTCGTGGAAGACACCGCCGATGTCACCGTGGGCGGCCGGCGCCTGGCGCTGGTGCCCGGGCTGCGGGTGGACCGCATCGACGCGCGCATCCGCAACGCGTCCGGCTTCGGCAACACGCGCATCACCCCGGCCGAGCTGGAGGCGATGTACGGCAACGCTCCGGCGCACACCATCGTCAGCCCCAGCTTCGCCGTGCTGTACGACCTGCAGCCGGGCTTCACCGCCTATGCCCAATGGAAGCGCAGTGGGCGCGCGCCCAGCAACGCGGAGCGCTTCGGCTACTGGAACGGCGGCGGCGGCAGCTACGCGCTGCTGGGCGACCGCGATCTGAAGAAGGAAACCAGCAACGCCTTCGACGTCGGCGTGAAAGGCACGCCGGCCCCGGGCGTGACGCTGGCGGCCTCGGCCTTCTACACGCGCTATCAGGACTTCATCGCCTACACCCGCTACACGCGCGCCAACAACCCGGAGAAGTTCGTCAACATCCAGCGCAGCCTGAACATCCTCTACCAGGCCAGCAACCGCGACGAGGCCACCATCTACGGCACCGAGCTGAGCGCGCGGCTGGAGCACGGCACCTGGGCGCCCGCCGCGCGCGGCCTCTACAGCACCTGGGCGCTGGGCTGGAGCCGCGGCACCTCGCGCTCGGGCTATGCGGGCGACGGCGACGTGGCGCTCGACACGGTGCAGCCGGCCAAGGCCGTCGTGGGGGTGGGCTATGACGCGCCGCAGCGCACCTGGGGCCTGAACCTGACCGGCACGCTGGTGCGCGGCAAACAGGCCGAGGCCACCAACCGCAACGCCTTCAGCAACAACCCCGGCGCCACGCTGGCCCCCGCCACCACCGAACTCTTCCGCGTGCCGGGCTTCGCGCGCTGGGACCTGGCAGGCTACTGGCGCATCTCGCGGCATGCCCGCTGGTTCGCGGGCATCTACAACCTGGGCGACAAGCGCTACTGGTCGTATTCCAACAGCCGCAGCCTGCAACCGGCCTCCGCGCAGGACCGCCAGCAGATCGCGCTGTCCACCGCACCGGGACGCACCTATGCCGTGGGGCTGAGCGTGGATTTCTGATCCCCATCCACGGCTCCTTTCGCCACTCATCCAATTTTGTCATCCACAACGTTCGAGGAAAACAGCGCCATGTTTCTGATCCGCCCCACCGCCCTGCTCTGCACGGCCGCCGCCGCGACGGCCTTGCTGACCGCCTGCGCCACCGGCCCGGCGTCCTCCGCTCCTGGCAGCAGTAGCAGCGGCGCCGCTGCCGCGCCGCTGGCCGGCCAGCCCGCGCGCCCCGCGGGCGGCCACGGCATTGACGCCTTCCTGGGCAGCTTCGACGCCGACCGCGACGGCCGCGTCACCCGCGCCGAGTACGACGCGATCCGCGCGCAGCGCTTTCGCGCCGCCGACACCAATGGCGACGGCGGGCTGAGCGAGGACGAGTACGTGGCCGAATACGAAGCGCGGCTGAAGCAGCAGTACTTCGATGACGGGCGCCAGCCCGATGCGGCCTATGCCAGCCAGATCAAGCAGGCGCACGTGCGCTATCGCATCGTGAACCGCGCGCGGGATGGCCGCTACACGCCCGAGGAAGACCGCGCCGTCGCCAGCCGCACTTTCAAGGGCATGGACACCAACGGCGACGGCGTCGTCTCCGCCGCCGATCCGCAGCGCCCGCCGCCGCCCCGCGCGGCAGACGGCCAGGCCGCCGACTGACGCGGGCGCCCGCCCGGGCGGGGCCGCTACCATCGCGAGCCATGGTGCTCAACTGGCTCTGGATCGGGTTCTTCACGGTGGCGTTCGCCACGGCCGCCGTGCGCTGGCTGCTGGGCGAGCACGCCATCTTCCAGGCGCTGATGACCGCCCTGTTCGACGGCGCGCGCTCGGGCTTCGAGATCTCGCTGGGCCTGGCCGGCGTGATGGCGCTCTGGCTGGGCCTCATGCGCGTGGGCGAGCGGGCCGGCGTGATCGCGCTGCTGGCGCGGGCGGCCGGGCCGCTGCTGCGGCGGCTCCTTCCCGGCGTGCCCGACGGCCATCCGGCGCAGGGCGCGATGACCATGAACGTGTCGGCCAACCTGCTGGGGCTGGACAACGCGGCCACCCCGCTGGGCCTGGCGGCCATGCGCGAGCTGCAGTCCATCAACCCGCGCGCCCCCGATGAAGCGGCCAGCGACGCGCAGATCATGTTCGTGGTGATGAACACGGCCGGGCTGACGCTGATTCCCACCTCGGTCATCGCCATCCGCCAGAGCGTGGCGCTGCAGCAGGGCCTGGGCGCGGGCTTCAACGCGGCCGACATTTTTCTGCCCACGCTGATCGTCACCTTCATCTCGCTGCTGGCCGGCGTGCTGGCGGTGGCCGTGGCGCAGCGGCTGCCGCTCTGGCGCCCGCGCCTGCTGCTGCCGGTGCTGGCCGTGGGCGGGCTGATGGCGGCGGCGGTCACCGCGCTGTCGCGCCTGCCGGCCGATCAGGCGGCGCGCATCGCCGGCGCCACCGGGGCGGCCGTGATCCTGGGCGTGGTGATGCTCTTCGTGCTGGCCGCCGCCTGGCGCCGGGTGAACGCTTACGAGGCCTTCATCGACGGCGCCAAGGAAGGCTTCGGCGTGGCGGTGCAGATCGTGCCCTACCTCATCGCCATCCTGATCGCGGTGGGCGTGTTCCGCGCGGCGGGCTGCATGGACTTTGTGCTCTCGGGCATCGGCGCGGGCGTGTCGGCGCTGGGCTGGAACACCGACTTCCTGCCGGCCCTGCCGGTGGGGCTGATGAAGGTGCTGTCGGGCGCGGGCGCGCGGGGCCTGATGATCGACGTGATGCAGGCCCACGGCGTGGATTCCTTCGCCGGGCGGCTCGCGGCCATCGTGCAGGGCTCCACCGAAACCACGTTCTACGTGCTGGCCGTGTATTTCGGCAGCGTGGGCGTGAAGCACACCCGCCATGCGCTGGCCTGCGCGCTGTTCGCCGACGCGGTGGGGCTGGTGGCGGCCATCGGCGTGGGCTACGCGCTGCTGCGCTGAAGGCGCGGCAGGGCTGTGGCATCGGAGAGTTATCCACATCATTTCCAAATTACTGGAAATGTCGTAGCATCGCCGCATGGATGAAACCGAAGCTTCCGCCACGCTGGGCGCCCTCTCCCACCCCATGCGCCTGCGCATCTTCCGGGCCCTGGTCGTGGCCGGGCCGGACGGGCTGACGCCGGGCGTGATGGGCGAGGCGCTGGGCCTGGCCAATGCCACGCTGTCGTTCCACCTGAAGGAGCTGGCCCAGGCGGGACTGGTGTCGCAGGAGCGCGCCAGCCGCCACCTCATCTACCGTGCCAGCTTCGACCGCATGGACAGCCTGCTGGGCTTTCTCACCGACAACTGCTGTGCCGGCGTGCCGTGCAGCGCCAGCCTGTCGGGCGCTGCCGCCTGCGCTCCTTCGTTCTCTTCTTCCCGCAAAAACTGAGCCACCCATGATCGCCGCCCTCTGCATCTTCCTCGCCACGCTGACGCTGGTCATCTGGCCGCCCCGCGGCCTGGGCATTGGCTGGAGCGCATCGGCCGGCGCGCTGGCCGCGCTGGCGCTGGGCGTGGTCCACCTGGCCGACGTGCCGGTGGTCTGGGGCATCGTGTGGAACGCGACCGCGACCTTCGTGGCGCTGATCGTCATCAGCCTGCTGCTGGACGAAGCGGGCTTCTTCGAGTGGGCCGCGCTGCATGTGGCCCGCTGGGGCGGCGGGCACGGCGTGCGGCTTTTCTGCCTGACGGTGCTGCTGGGCGCGGCGGTGTCGGCGCTGTTCGCCAACGACGGCGCGGCGCTGATCCTCACGCCCATCGTCATGCCCATGCTGGCGGCGCTGGGCTTTTCGCCGGCCACCACGCTGGCCTTCGTGATGGCGGCGGGCTTCATCGCCGACACGGCCAGCCTGCCGCTGGTGGTGTCCAACCTGGTCAACATCGTCACGGCGGATTTCTTTCACCTGGGCTTCAGCGGCTATGCCTCGGTGATGGTGCCGGTGTACCTCGCCTCCGTCGCCGCCAGCCTGGCCGTGCTCTACCTCTTCTACCGCCGCGACCTGTCGGCCACCTACGATCTGCGCCAGCTCAAGGCCCCGGCCCAGGCCGTGCGCGATGTGGCGACCTTCCGCGCCGGCTGGTTGGTGCTGGCCCTGTTGCTGCTGGGCTGCTTCGCGCTGGAGCCGCTGGGCGTGCCGATCAGCGCCGTGGCCGCAGCCTGCGCGGCGCTGCTGCTGGCCGTGGCCTGGCGCGGCCGCACCATCGGCGTGGGCCGGGTGCTGCGCGGCGCGCCCTGGCAGATCGTGGTCTTCTCGCTGGGCATGTACCTGGTGGTCTATGGCCTGCGCAACGCGGGGCTGACCTCGTACCTGGCCGGCGTGCTCGACGGCTTCGCGCGCGGCGGCGTCTGGGGCGCGGCCTTCGGCACGGGCTTCCTCGCGGCGGGGCTGTCTTCGGTGATGAACAACATGCCCACGGTGCTGGTGGGCGCGCTCTCCATCGACCAGTCCTCCGCCACCGGGCTGGTGAAGGAAGCCATGGTCTATGCCAACGTCATCGGCTGCGACCTGGGCCCGAAGATCACGCCCATCGGCAGCCTGGCGACGCTGCTGTGGCTGCATCTGCTGGCCCGCAAGGGCACGACCATCACCTGGGGCTACTACCTGCGCGTGGGCGCGGTGCTGACGCTGCCGGTGCTGGCCGTGGCGCTGGCCGCGCTGGCGCTGCGCCTCAGCCTCTTTGCATGAACCCGTTCCACCCCGATCCTTCTTCTCTGCCTCGCACCATGGCCGCTTCCATCACGATCTATCACAACCCTGCTTGCGGCACCTCGCGCAACACGCTGGCGCTGATCCGCAATTCGGGCCAAGAGCCCACCGTCGTCGAATACCTGAAGACCCCGCCCGACCGCGCCACGCTGGAGGCGCTGATCGCCGCCGTGGGCCTGCCGGTGCGCGAGGTGATGCGCCGCAAGGGCACGCCCTACGACGAACTGGGCCTGGACGATGCGAAGTGGAGCGACGAGGCGCTGATCGGCTTCATGCTGGAGCACCCCATCCTCATCAACCGGCCCATCGTCGCCACGCCGCTGGGCACGCGGCTGTGCCGGCCTTCGGAGCGGGTGCTGGACATCCTGCCCCAGCCGCAGCGCGGCGCCTTTGCCAAGGAAGATGGAGAGCCGGTGGTCGATGCCCAGGGCCGGCGCGTGGTGCCCGCAGAAACTAGGTAGCAGCCCCTGCAGGCGCAGCCCGCTGCTGCGCTGCCCGGGCCGCCACACCGACACCCACCACACCCGCCGACGCCACGCCCAGCACCAGTGCCGCGGCCGAGCCGTAGAAGATGCCCGAGGTCATGCCCGCATCCAGCATGGCGCCGAACACCGGGGCGGCGGTGCAAAAGCCCAGGTCCAGCCCCGAATACACCGTGCCGTAGACGCGGCCGGTGGCACCGGGGGGCGCGGCGCGCTTGATCAGCATGTCGCGCGAGGGGCCGGCCAGGCCCGTGCCCACGCCGGCGAGGGCCACCAGCACCATCGCGCCCATGCCCGGCAGCCAGCCGGTGCCGGCCACGACCAGCATGGCGGCGGTGGTCAGCATGCAGACGGTGATGGTGCGTTCCAGCCGCGCCACGCGGCCGGCCAGGAAGCCGCCGACCACCATGCCGGCGGCGCCGCACAGCATGTAGCCGGTGACGACCAGCGAGGTGACCGACAGCGGCAGGCCGTACATCTTCTGCAGCGTGGGGCTGGCGAAGCTCTGGATGACGCTGAGCGAGCAGGTGGTCCAGAAGAAGAACGAGAAGCACAGCCACACCGAGGGCAGCTTGAGGAAGGCCATGGGGTGTTCCGCAGCGGTGCCGGCCGCTGCCTTGGCCTGCGCGGCGGCGACGGCGCCGCGCCGGTCGTCCAGCGCGTCGCGGTTCCAGACCATGATGGCCAGCACCACGGCGGCCAGCACGCCGCCGCAGAGGCACGCCGTGCGCCACGAGCCCGTGGCGGCGGTGATGCCGGCCATGAAGACGGGTGCCGTCGCCCAGCCCAGGTTGCCCGAGATGCCGTGCACCGAGAAGCCGTGCCCCAGCCGCTGCGGCGACACGCGCTTGTTGAGGATGGTGAAGTCCACCGGGTGGAAGGGCGCGTTGCCCAGGCCGGCCAGCGCGGCAGCGGCCATCAGCCCGAAGTAGCCGCTGGCCAGGCTGGCCACCACGCCGGCCGCGGCGAAGCACGAGAGGGCGAAGAACATCACCGGCCGCGCGCCGACCCGGTCCACGATGAAGCCCGAGAGCGCCTGGCCCACGCCGGAGATGACGAAGAACACCGACACCAGCAGGCCCAGCTCGGAATAGCTGAAGCCGAATTCCTTGATGAGGAAGGGAAAGAGCGGCGGCAGCAGCAGGTGGAAGAAGTGCGAGGAGCCGTGCGCCAGGCCGATCAGGCCGATGGTGCGCGCGTCTTCGCGCAGCGTGGCGGTGGCTTCGGCGGTGGGTGGGTTGATCGAGGTCATGGCGCCGATCTTAGGCAGGGGCCCTGCGTCCGAACTACGATAGTCGGCCAAACTCTGTCGCGAACATGCCAAACACCACCGCCCTCCTGCGTCCGCCCCCTGCCCCGGCGGCAGGCCGGCCCCGCGCGCGGCCGCTGTCGTATGTCGATTCGCTCACGCCGCACCTCTTCGTGCCCGGCGCGGCGCGGCCGGTGCGCGCCAAGGTGCGCCAGCTGAGCGCCGACACGCAGGTGATGCCGCACAGCCACCCCTGGGCGCAGGTGGCCATCTCGACGCGGGGCGTGGTCCGCCTGACCGTCGCCGAGGGCACCTACATCGTGCCGCCGTCGCGCGCGGTGTGGATACCGCCCGGCGTGGAGCATGCGGTGACCATGGTGGAGGACGCGGAACTGCGCACGCTCTACTTCCACCAGCCGCGCGGCCGCTGCGGCCCCGGCGTGGCGCGCGCCGACGAGGCGCCCTGGCGCCAGTGCCGCGTGCTGGAGATGTCCGAGCTGCTGCGCGCCCTGGTGTGCGAGATGCCCGCCGAGAACGACGACGCCCCGCCCCTGCCGCCCGAAGCGCTGCGCCGAGAGCGCCACCTGAGCGCGCTGATCCTCGAAGAACTGCGCCGCGCCAGCGCCGTGCGCCTGGGCGTGCCGCTGCCGCGCGACAAGCGCCTGCGCCATCTGTGCGAGGCGGTGCTGGCCGACCCGACCCGCCACGAGGCGCTGGCCGAATGGGCGCGCGACACCGGCGCCAGCCCGCGCACGGTGGCACGGCTTTTCCGGCAGGAGTTATCCACAACCTTCACGCAATGGCGTCAGCAGGTGCTGCTGGCCCAGGCGGTGGCGCTGGCGGCGGGGCGCAAGCCCGTCAACCAGATCGCGGCCGAGCTGGGCTACGCCAGCCCCAGCGCCTTCAGCGCCATGGTGCGGCGCGCGGTGGGCATGCCGCCTGCGCGCTTCCTGGGGCTGCAGCAGTGAGGTGAATTTTTGAGGCGTTTTCGGGCTGTAGCGCTTGTCTGGACTGCGCATTGCGCTATCGAAAGATGAGCGAACGGGTTCTCAGCCCGTCTGCGGCTCAGACACCATTTCGCGGATCAGCGCGATGGTGGCCTGCTGCGCCAGCGTGGCCGCCCGCCGCGCCGAGGTGACCAGATGCACCTGCCCCACCACGCGCGGCGCGTCGATGGGGTGCAGCAGATAGCGCTGCGGATGGGCCGAGGCGCGCACCGCATGCCCGGGCAGCACGGCATAGCCCACGCCTTCGGAGACCAGGTCGAGGATGGCCGAGACGCCGTCGATCTCCATGGCGATGCGCGGCGTGCAGCCGATGTCGGCCATGCGCCGCTCCAGCAGCATGCGCAGGGCGTTGGGCCGGCTGGGCACGACCAGCGGGTGCGTGGCCAGAGTCGCCAGGGGCATGGGCGACTCGGTGCCGCCGCTGCCTGTGCCGGGGCGGGTGTCCGGGCGCGGGGCGATGGCGAAGAGTTCCTCGTCCATCAGGTGCTCGGCGGCCAGCTCGGGCGAGGTGGGCGGGTTGTAGAGCAGCGCCACGTCCAGCCGGCCGGTCTGTAGCCATTCCTGCATCTGCACCGACAGGCCTTCGCTGATCGACAGGGCCGCATCGGGCAGGCGCTGGCGGAAGGCGCGCGAGAGCGGCACCGTGAGCCGCCGCGCCAGGCTGGGCGGCAGGCCGATGCTCACGCGCCCGGTGAGCGCGCCGCGTGCGCGGCCCAGGTCTTCGCGGGCGCGCTCCACCTGGTGCAGGATGCCCCGGCCGTGCTCCAGCATCAGCTGGCCGGCGTCGGTCAGCGTCACGCCCCGGCCGTTGCGCAGCAGCAGGTTCTGGCGCAGCTCCACCTCCAGTAGGCGGATCTGGCGGCTCAGCGCGGGCTGGGCCACCGCCAGCGCCAGCGCGGCGCGGGTGAAGCTGCCCAGCTCGGCCACGCGCACGAAGTATTCGATTTGCTTGAGATCCACGGAATGCCTGCGCCCTGCGGGCGCCTCCCAAAACGGGCCGTGCTGCACATCGCACGGCAACATAGCTGGCACCATGTTATGCCGATTTGCTCTAGCTGATAGCGGGCCAGCCCGGTGGGCAGCGGCGGGCGGGCGCGCAAGAATGCCCCAGGCCTGTATTTCAGGGGAGGGTTGTCCACAGGATGGGACCCTGGCCCAGGCGCCCTGCACTGCCCCGGTTCCATAACAACCCCGTTCGGAGACACACATCACCATGTCCACGCCCCAGGTTCGCGGTATTTCGTCCATGGCCACCCGGGCCTTGCTGGCCGAGCTGATCGCCGCATGGCAGCAGCAGTCGGGCGGCGAGGCCGCCATCGAATCGGTGGGGGGCGTGGATGCCGCCCGGCGCGTGCGCGAAGGCGGCGAGCCCTTCGACGTGGTGGTGCTGGCTTCCGACGCCATCGCCAAGCTGGAGGCCGCCGGCCGCATCGTGCCTGGCAGCGTGACGCCGCTGGTGCGCTCAGGCGTGGCCGTGGCGGTGCCCGCCGGCGCGCCGCAGCCCGCCATCGGCACCGAGGCGCAGTTGCGCGACGCGGTGCTGGCTGCGCCCACCATCGGCTATTCGACCGGCCCGAGCGGCGTGGCGCTGCATCAGCTGTTCGTGCGCTGGGGCATCGCCGAAACAGTCAAGGACCGCACCGTGCAGGCGCCGGCCGGCACGCCAGTGGGCGCGCTGGTGGCGCGCGGCGAGGTGGCGCTGGGCTTCCAGCAACTGAGCGAAATGCTGCATGTCGAAGGCATTGCCGTGGTCGGCCCGCTGCCCGATGCGGTGCGGATCACCACCGTCTTCAGCGCCGCCGTGGTGGCGGGGGCCGCCCAGGAATCTGGCGCGCGCGAGCTTCTGGCCTTCTTGGCCTCGCCCGCCACGGCCGAGGCCAAGCGCCGCCAGGGCATGGACCCCGCCTGACCCTCGGCCACTTCTTTTTCCTCTTCTTTTCCATCATCCCCACGGAGCTTTCCGCATCATGATCATCGACTGCCACGGCCACTACACGACCGCGCCCAAGGCGCTGGAGAACTGGCGCAATGCCCAGATCGCGGGCATCCAGGACCCGTCCGCCCGGCCCCGCCCGTCCGACCTGAAGATCAGCGACGACGAGCTGCGCGAATCCATCGAAAGCAACCAGCTGCGCCTGATGAAGGAACGCGGCAGCGACCTGACCATCTTCAGCCCGCGCGCCAGCTTCATGGCCCACCACATCGGCGACTTCGAGGTGTCGAGCACCTGGGCCGCCATCTGCAACGAGCTCTGCCATCGCGTCGCGCAGCTGTTTCCCGACCACTTCGTGCCCGCCGCCATGCTGCCGCAGTCGCCCGGCGTCGATCCCAGGACCTGCATCCCCGAGCTGGTCAAGTGCGTGGAGCAGTACGGCAACGTGGGCATCAACCTGAACCCCGACCCGAGCGGCGGCCACTGGACCAGCCCGCCCCTGACCGACCGCCACTGGTACCCCATCTACGAGAAGATGGTGGAGTACGACATCCCCGCCATGATCCACGTGAGCACCAGCTGCAACGCGTGCTTCCACACCACCGGCGCGCACTATCTGAACGCCGACACCACGGCCGTGATGCAGTGCATCCAGGGCGATCTGTTCAAGGACTTCCCCACGCTGAAGTTCGTCATTCCGCACGGCGGCGGCGCCGTGCCCTACCACTGGGGCCGCTTCCGCGGCCTGGCGCAGGAGATGAAGAAGCCGCT
>Ga0308157_10007917_pt1 | contig 12217 bp, 7 predicted proteins | sample PhyBR1_FD_201035 | JGI IMG/M metagenome (GOLD analysis project Ga0308157, IMG submission 201035) | Phyllosphere microbial communities from UC Gill Tract Community Farm, Albany, California, United States - DLSLB.R1 | ecosystem: Host-associated > Plants > Phyllosphere > Unclassified | place: USA...
CGCGTGGAAAAGCTGTTCGCCCGCAGCCGGTGGATGCAGGGCGGGCAGGAGCTGCAGATGCAAAGGGACGTGGCGGACAAGGTGGCGTCGGGCCCGCTGCGCATGCACATCCAGTTCACGGCCGTGCGGCGCGGGGTGGTCATCGTGCCAGCCTACGACCCACGCACCGACCTGCCGCAGGCGCTGATGCAAAGCGCGATCGTAGTCGGCCCGGAAGGCGAGGAGGTGCATTGCGACCAGATGGGCCGAGTCAAAATCCGCTTCCCCGGCACGCGCGCGGCGGACCACGAGCAAGCCGCCGGCATCGGCGCGTCCGATTCCGACAGGGACTCGGCCTGGGTGCGGGTGGCGTCGAACTGGGCCGGCAACGGCCCAGGCAGCCTGCAGCAATGCGGCACCATCGCCTTGCCGCGCGTGGGGACCGAGGTGCTGGTCAACTTCCTCGGCGGCGACCCGGACAAGCCGGTGATCGTCGGGCAGCTCTACAACCAGCAAGCGCAGCCGCCAGCGCTGAGCAACGCCGGCGAGCTGCCCGGTAACCGCTATCTCTCCGGTATCAAGAGCCGCGAGATTAAAGGCTCACGCGGGAATCAATTGCGTCTGGATGACACAAAAGGCCAGATTAGTGCTCAACTGTCCAGCGATCACGCTGCAACGGAGTTGAACTTGGGTTTCCTTGCCAGTCCTAGACGCGAGGGCATTGGCTCCGCGCGAGGTGAAGGAGCAGAGCTTGTCACGGCAGAAGCCATATCAGTCCGGGCAGGAAACGGCATATTACTGGCGGCGAAACTTGATGCTTCCGGGGCTCATTTGGCGAGGGCGGAATTGGTAGGCACCTCAGAGCTTTTGAGTAGCGTTGCAGATCAGCTTGCATCTCTTGCGAAGATTCATTCATCAGACGAAGACGTCAGTCCTCAATTGTCAGACCTCATCTCTAGCATTCGAAGCTGGAATCCCGGAAAGAAGCTTGGAGTTATTGCTGGTAGTGCGCCTGACGGGCTGCTTCTGAGCAGCGAAAAGAACATAGCAATTGGAGCCCAGACGAACTTGGATCTGGTGTGCTCTCAGGATCTCCAGCTTTCAGGTGGAAAAAATATCTTTGTTCGTGCACTGAAGAGCGTGAGTGTGTTCGCCCACAGTCTGGGAATGAAACTAATAGCTGCCAGCGGCAATGTGCTTATTCAGGCTCACAACGGAGATATAGATCTTACAGCGACGGGACGTATCAGAATCAGTGCAGGTAAGGGGATCGAAATAATGTCTCCAGAAGTAAAAATTGCTGCGCAAGGAGCTCAAGTTAATTTAGGAAGCAATGAGATTGTTCAGCAGAGTAAAAATGATCATACGATCAAGTCTTCTAAATTTACTCATACGACCGGCGGGGGGGGGACGTTGGCGAAATCAAATTCCCAAGCACCGAGATCGAAACTGATGAGCGCGTAATCCTATTTCATTCACAGAACGGTGAACCTGTCGTTGGGCGCCGCTATCGGCTGACTCTTCCTGATGGTAGCACTGTCGATGGCGTAACCGATGGACAAGGTAGGACTAGCCTTGCAACTGGCAAAGAAATGGGGGGTATCGAGGTTACGATTTTCCCTGAAGACGCTAATTAATCTGGAGTTATCCCATGGCTAATAATCCTACGGTCGAGCCAACCCGTCCGGTATCAGCTACGGCGGTTGATAAGGATGGAAATTTGCATGCTAAAACAATGCTCTCGCCCAAGGCTAACATCACAAGAGCGAGCATCGCAGTTCCTCCGGAAAAAATTATTCCGGTTATTGTTATTGCCGGCATCATGGGCAGCAATCTCAGAGCAAGTATCGCGGGGCCGACAAAGAACCAAGAGTTGAAGCCTGGTGAGGCGGCATGGCGGCCACCCAATGGGAAAAAAGCTGGTCTCAATGAGGCTAGTAAATGGAGCAAACGTACACCTGATATTCGTCAGAAAATTTTGGACGGCGATACCCTTGAAGTAGACCCTAGCGGCGATATCGACGATATTCCTTCGCGTTCTAATGAGGCGACTTGCAGGGATCGTGGGTGGGGGGAAATACACGCTGACAGCTATGGCAAAGTACTTTCGACGCTGGAAGAAAACCTAAACTGCACCTTTAAAGTTTCCTCCGGCAATGTCGAGATGGAGTCTGTTTGGAAAGCAATTAATGAGTATGACCGCGGAGATTGGGGTACTTCTTCCAAGGACATAGGCGCCGCCATTACTAGTGATGAATTAAAAAAATTTGCGGATTACCACTATCCGGTATACGCCTTTGGCTACAATTGGTTGCTGTCGAACGAAGTTTCTGCCATACGGCTGAAAGAGCGAATCGAAGCAATCATCTCTTCTTGGGTGACCGCCAAGCGGCAGTGCACAAAGGTGATACTGGTCACCCATTCCATGGGAGGGATTGTCGCCCGTGCTTGCGCGAAGCAAATACCAGAGAAAATAGCTGCGGTTATTCACGGAGTGATGCCAGCGCTAGGCGCCCCCGCATGCTACAGACGTTTGGCTTGCGGAACTGAAGCAAGTAGTCCCGGAAAAGGGCGCCTAGATCGATATGCGATGGGAAAATTCGCTGAGATCGCAGGGAAGACTGCCGCCGAAACGACACCTGTCCTGGCGCTTGCTCCTGGCCCATTGGAGCTTTTGCCAACTCATCTCCATCCTACTTGGCTTTTTGCACAGCTAAAGTTGCCTAAAGATCCATATTCTGTGGCGCTGAATTTTCCCAGTGGAAGTCCTTATAATTTCTATAAAGACTTTGAATGTTGGTATCGCGCCATTAATCTTGAATTAGCTGATCCTGCGAAAAGATTTGGAGAGGCTGTGGAAGAAAAGGTGGTTAGCGCAGTTAGCCAAGCTGAAAAATTCCACACTAAAATACTCGATATATATTATCACCCCAATACGGCGGCCTTCTATTGCGCGGATCGAGAACAGCTCTCATTCGGTAGATATTATTGGACCGCAACAAATTCTACGGCGCTAGCCCCGCAAAAATTACAAACAGGGACTGTCGATAGTTATAATTTTGATGGAGGTCGAAATGTTTCTATAGTCAAGGGTCCAATGTTGTTTTTTGAACCTAGCATTCAAGATTCTCTAGGAGACGGTACTGTACCGATCAGCTCAGGCGAGGGACCGACCGGAAAAGTTCTGCACATATTTCGAACTGTCGGTTATGACCATCAAGGAGCTTACAAAAACAAGGCCATGCTGGCATTGACACAGCATCTCATTGTGAAACTTCTTCAGAAAGTCATATGAAAATTCTTCGCGTAACTGTCGCTTTTTCCATAGCGTTGAGCTTGGGAGCAACGACTGCTTACTTGTGGGAAAACCATCAGGTGAAGGCCATAGATATGGATAAGAGAATTTTGTCACTGCCGATGAAGGTAGTCTGTGTGGGGCGGTTTTTAGTGGACGTCCCTGAAATAGCTACAGTCACCTATCGCTCAGCTTCTGTATCGGGCTGGAATATATTAACAATCCCCGAAACCGATGAAGAATTTAACCTGCGAATTCGAGAGAAAGAAAATTTGCTGACGGCCCGGCGTAATGAGCGTAATGGCGTTTCGCTTGAGAGTACGCGAAATGTCGGTGGTAGTGAAATTGCCGGGAAAATATTCTTATTCAATCGACGATGGATACCTATCATGAGGGCTGGTAAAGAGGTCGTTTCGGAAGTTGTGGCGATTGATGCACTAGTTAGATCAGGTGGCATTAGTTATGAATTCAGGGCGGATTTCCGGCATCCGGAGCAGGTTGAACACCTTGAAAAGATAATACGCCAACTGCGAGGCCTTCCTGTCGCACATATTCCAGAAGAGGCCGGCTTTTGTTTCGATCGTGGTTTCATTCGCGACCCGTTGACGGCCGAGCAAAATGAAAGTGTGTCGATATTCCTTGGAATAAAAGAATATCCGGATTTGGCTGTTTCTCTAAGCTCTACTGCAGGGATCGATCACAACAAGACGCTGCTACAGCGACATTCCGATAGCGACATACAGAAAGAGTACTCGTCACAATTTCATCCCTTGCGAATCGGAGCGCGTTCGTTAAATGGTATAACTGGAGAAGAGGTGCTCCAGCGGGTAGATGAGTTAAACGGGGTCAAGCTTCACGGATTTATGTGGGAGTCAATAGGTAACAAGACCGATGTTTACCTGCCCAGCCTAAGTTTGGAGCTTGACACCGGCTTAGGAAGGCCGGGCAAACCCGTCAATTCGAGTTTGTCCGATGCCGAGGCGATGGCATTATGGGAAAAAATATCATCTAGCTTGCGTCGTCGTTCTGTACGTTAAGTTGCCTTTTGTATAGCTAGGGCGTAGTTCTAAAAGGTACCAATGCAGTTGACGGAGCGAACATGTTTAGCAGAATAATGGAACCGATGAGGTGGAGTGGCGATGCTTAAATATTTTCTGCTTCTTCGCCACTATATGCTCCAAATTTCAATAGCCTTTCTATTTTCGTTAGTATTGATTACTATTCTTAGCTAGAAATTCAATGATGTTGAAAAACTACCGACATCAGCACGTATTACACAGCTCTTCGAAAAAACCAAGACGATTTGCGTGGGCAGATTTTTGATAGATGTGCCGCAGAAGTCAGAAGTGGTTTATGGCCCGACGTATCTTCCTTGGCCAATTACTGCCTATCCAGGTAAAGGCAATGATATTGATATGATCGTAGCAGAGCGGCTGAGCGAATTGCCTGAGGAGAAGGATTGGGCAATTGGCCCCTTGGCCGATGAGGATTCTTCCGTAGGTAAGATAGTGAACGGAGTAGCGCCAAATCAAAAGATAATTTTTGGCGTTAGTAAAGAAAGTGGTGGTATCTATAGAATTGACTCGTACATAAAAGTGAATAACGATTTATTCATTCAAAAAGCGAATCCGATTTCTTCAAGAAAGGATGAGACGGTGCGAGAGCTAAACGCTATTGCAGCATCGCTTCGTTCGAGAGCCGAACTTGAAATTCCTACACAACCCGGCGTCTGTATTGAGGCTGGATTTGTCAGTGATCCCAACATCTCGGATCACGAGGCATTAAATATAGGAGTCAGACTGTCTGAATTTCCCGATGTACATCTCGCGGTATCTGTGACAAAGAAAAGTGTTCTTGTCGAGTCCGATGCGTTGGAACCTCGGTTGAGGCAGGCTGAGGAGATAGCGAGTAGTTCGGGAAACGCTGCCTGGTACTCACACATTAAAACACTTCGCCGGGGAGGACGCGTAATTGGCAAGTGGCACGGCTTTGAAATACTAGCGTGGAAGCCTGCGCAGGCAGAGGAAGGGGAGTCGCACGAGTTCGTATTTGTGAGTCAGGGCGAGCCTAAAAATTCATTGTTACCTGTTCTGGAAATTGAGTTTCATACAGGCGTTAAAGAGAACCGTTTAGGCGGGACGAAGCCAAGCGTAAGTGACGACGAAGCAGTCGCAATATGGGACAAGCTCACCGCATCCATTCGCGTTCGTCCTACAGATGGCCAGTGACGGGTTCATTTAAGGTTGAGGAGATCGATATGTCAAACGTCATACGCGTCGGCGATCCAACATCGCATGGCGGAAATGTCCTTAGCAGCAGCGTCAGCCATTTTACTGTTGAGGGAAAGGCTGTGGTTGTCGTTGGCGACAAATGCAGCTGCCCCATCAATGGCCATCAGAATTGCACAGTCGCGAGCGGCAGTCCAACGCACACGGTGAACGGTAAGGCGGTTGCTTATGACGGCGACAAGACCTCGTGCGGTGCGACGCTTACATCCACTATTTTCACATTCTCGACGAGCTGAGAGCGCACTGACTTTATTTAATGTTATAAATAGTTTATATCATTAATGCACGCAATGGCCAGTCCTAAGGCGGACCTCAACCGGATGGCCGATGGAGAAGACAAGTTACCGATATCTGCTCACGTTACCCAGCCCTTCGCCAAAACAAAGACTGTTTACGTCGCTCATATTTTTCATCGATGCACCCACTGTTGCACAAATAGCCTACGGCCTGCATTTTTTTGCGAAGCAAAAGATATTTCCAGTTAAACGGAGGTCTAACTGGTTTTCCCTTCAAGGTAGGAAAGTAGCTGATGTGTAGCAGATTAAGGCGGAAATATCGCGCGCCCAGCGAGGGCTGCTAACGATAGCGTGACTTCTACACACATCCTGCTTTCGTGGTTTATGTCAGGAGTGAGCGATGACCAAGACCTCTGTGTCCAAGATATTTTTGAACCAGGACGACGCGATTGCCGTCGCTCTCTATGTCATGAAGTCGAACGGGACGATCCAATACGAGTGCTTGCCAGGAGGGCAAGCGCGTATTACGGTTGATCAAGAAAGTGCCGCGTTGTTGAAAGAAAAATCAGCACCGTCATATGTCTACGTCCAAGAGGGCGGCTCGACGTCAGAATTGTATTTGCGCGAACACGAGACCGAGGTGCGGGCTCTCGCCGGTCGAAATGACTGCGCATCGGCTGGTGCATACAGGACTGGTACGGTTGTCGAAATCGCTCCAAGTTTAAGGGCCTTAGGAATGGTTTTTTATGCTACTGCGGAAGCTCTCGTCGGTACGGTGCCAGGCCTGGCGTTCTACGCCGAGGATTGATTTGTAGACCGTATTTAGCAGCAGACGTACATCGATACTTATTCGAAGTTGGCTGCCTCAGACCAACGGTATCTGCGAGCGCTTCGCGGGTGGAGAGCAATCCTGCAGTTGTCGCAAACCCACTGACTTAGTCATTCCGAGTCTTCAAGTTCGAACACCACACTCATCGGACTGCTGCCGGTATGGCTCTTGTAGCGTACAGCTCCGTGATAGACGAACGGCGCTCCCTTGCCGTTAGCGAGTTTACTTTCACGAGTAAACAAGTGCACTCTAGTTCCATCGGTTGCATGCCCAATGATCTCACGTCCCTTTTTGCTGCTTGGCGTCGTTGAGTTCTGGCTTTGCCAATGAAACGTTTTGTCGTCGATCCAATGGTCAAGGTAGCGGTGGTCTTCTTGCTTGCCTTGTTTATTCAGCGTCACCAGCAGCACCGCTGCATGCTTGTTCGCCAAGGAGACGTGGCCGGTATTCCAGTTCCCTGGATTGAACTCTTCGCCAAACAGCGGTGGGATATCTTCTCGGAAGAAGGACTGTCCAATCGCCAGATCGATCGGATCGATAACGGCTTTAAGGCGGGCCAAGGTACGCATGTCCTCCGTTGCAGGCATGTCCTCATAATTCTGGTTGTTTGCACGGAGTAGGTATCCACCGTCAGCAGCCTTCACCACTGTGCGTAGCAGGTACTGACTTCCTTCTCCGGTTTCATCCTGGCGCTCGATGGCCATGACTGTGCCGGTGATCGAGCCAGCGCGTGTCGGGTTGATATGTTCCAGCAGAAGGAAGTCACCATCGACGATGGGATGCTTACCGCCGTTCATGGAATTCCCCGAGGCGCGTGCGATGAAATATCGTTCCGGGTCCAGTTGGCTGTAGCTTGGAGCAAGCGAGCGATATTCCTCGGCGTCCGCAGTCCCTGTTTTGAAATGACCGCAGGCGATTTTTAGATTGGGGAAGTAAGGTAGTTCTGCGCGACTGTTGGTCTTGGCATTTCGACTGAACGGAAGGACGTTGTCGGGAGCCTCGGAGCTCACCCGCCGTATTTCATAAGCCGCCAAGCGGTAGTCGATCAACTCCTGCACCATCGCTTCAAAGCGTTCTCGTTGATGCGACGACAGGGCGAACGAAGGCTTAAAGATGCCGTTGATAACCTCGAAGAAAATTCCGCTCTTTACCGTGCGAGTAGCGCCGGTCCACGCGTTGATCGGATTCTCCAACCAATATCGATGCCACGCCTCCGAAGTGCCGTCCTTCCATTGAAGCTGTGTCGCCGGAAGATCCGATAGCAGGCTACGGCGACGTTGCAGTACCTGCCACGAGCGTTCGGCAAGTGCATTGGTGTTAGGCGCTTCGTCCCAACCGTTTAGCTCTTGGAACGCCTCAAGCAAGACCATCTTGAAGCTTTTGGTCATGGCCGTGATTTCCACATCGCGCAAGAAGGTGCGATGTGTCGCCGCGATCTGTTGCTCCTCGATGTGCAGGTCCCCCATTTCTTCGACCAGTGCGAACCAGCTGCCGTAGTCATTGCGCATCGATTGCATGCTGACCCCGGAACGATAAAACTCAGCGAGTGTCGGGCGTCTGTCGAGGCTGTCTCGCATCGCGATATAGTCGTTTTTGATGCCATCGCTGTCGAGGGACTTGAGGAACTCGATCAGTTTTAAATCGTAGTTCACATAGCAGCCGTCGGGAAGCTGGAGACGCTGCGCCTCGACCTGTCTGGCGAAGCCCGCCAATTTCTTAAAGTTCGCCTCAATGCCGAACAGCGCTTGCGGCTTGTGCAGAAAACTTTTGTGGTTGCCGATGAAATCAAGGACGATCAAGTTTTCCTTGCCGTGGCATTTACGGAGACCTCGGCCTAGTTGTTGAAGGAAGAGGATTTTTGACTCTGTCGGCCGCAGCATCATTACCGTGTCGATCTCCGGCAAGTCGACACCTTCATTGAACAGGTCCACAGAGAAGATCACACTCAGCGTGCCCATCTTTAGGCGGCTTAGTGCATCCGCACGGCTCAGCGGCGAGCCGGCGTAGACTGCCGCGCTCGCGATACCAGCTTTTAAAAATTGCGCCGCCATGAATTCAGCATGCGCAATGGAGACGCAGAAAGCCAAGGTGCGTTCCTGCATGTGCTGCTGCCATTCTTGTAGCGCGTGCTTGGCACGCGCCAAGGTCGCTAATTTATTCGACAGCTGCTCAGGATCGAAGCGGCCGCTACGCCAAGGTATTTCATCGTAGTTGACTGTGTCGTCGTAAATCCCGTAGTAATGAAACGGCACCAGCAACTTTGATTCAATGCCACTGAACAGGCCGCAGTTGAAGACCAGATTGTCGTCGCATAAGGTCAAGATGTCGGACTGGTCTGAACGGTCCGGCGTCGCCGTTAATCCGAGTAGGAAGCGCGGCGAGAAATACGCCAGCAAACGGCGATATGTGGCTGCCGCCGCGTGATGGAACTCATCGATAACGATGTAGTCGAAATGATGCGGCGAGAACCGTTCCAGATGGACGTTGCGGCTCAGGGTTTGGACGGATGCACAAAGCACATCCACTTCCGTGTCCCGCGTTTCACCCGCATACAGGCCGACTCGCGCGCGAGGCCGAATTCTTAAGAACGTCTCGGCGGCTTGATTCAAAATCTCTTCGCGATGGGCGACAAATAGCACGCGTTTGGCGCCGAATTGTTCCGCGTCGAAGGCCGCAAGCCAGGTCTTACCCAGTCCAGTGGCCAGCACGATCAATCCTCGGCCGTAGCCTTCGTCCCGCGTTTCCGAAAGGGCGAATAGTGCATCCCTTTGTACGGCGGTTGGGATCGGTGGCGGGTCTTGTTCCAGGCTGCCCGGTGCGACGATGCGGGGAAGCGGGACACGACGTGCTTCATACTGTGCTATCCACTCGTCAGTGAGGGAGATGCTGCGGGTATCGGAAAATAATTCTTCGAATCTTGAACGGGCTTCGAGGAAGCCATTATCGCCGGGATAATCGATCCGGTAATTCCATTCCAGTCCATTTTGCAGCGCTTGTCTGCTGATATTGCTGGAGCCGATGAACGCCGTTCCGGTAAGACCTTCCGCGTGGTCGAACTTCGCAAACAAATAGGCTTTCAAATGGAAGCTGCCTCCGGCGGACTCATACACTTTTACTTGTGCGCCCAGGCCCTGCAATATCATCAGAAGTCGTAACGCTTCGGGATCCGTCACGTCGAGGTAGTCGCTGGTGAGTACACGTACGCGCGCGGGCGCGAGTTCTTGCAGCGTGTCTCCTTTTAGCGCGCTCTGCAGATCAGCTAATAGCAGCCGAAGCCCGGTTGTCTTGATGAACGCGACTGCCATGTCGATGTCGGAAGCCCGTGCGATCGCGGCGCCGATATGCGGCAGGAACGGATCTGTACCGCCGGTGACTAAGCGCTCTTTGGTCGTCTTGGATTTGAACACCATTGCGTTCAGCCATTGCTCGGTACGACCCGGACGTTGGTCGGCCGAGATCCAATACTCGACATTGCTGAAGTCTGGAAGAATGGATAGCCAGGCGTGCAACTGGTTTTCATTGACATCCGTGAAGTGACGACCGTCTTGGACCCGCTCGCCGACGCCGAGTTTAAAACTCAGATAGAACGCGCCGCCGGGTTTGAGCGCGCTCCAGAGACGCTGGAGCGCGGAGGGTAGCTCTTCCTGAGGGAGGTGCAATAGGCTGGCGCAAGCCCAGATTCCGTCGTAGCAAAGCTGTTCGCTGACGTGGGAGAAATCGCGCAGCGCGACTTTGATGCCGGTATGCTCGCTAGCCAAGCGCACAAGCTCAGCCGAGCCATCAAATGCGGTGACGCGGTAGCCTCGTTGAAGAAATGCCTTGGTGTCTCGCCCCGATCCGCAGCCCGCATCCAAAACCCTCCCGCCCGCGCTAACCGACGATAAAAATCTGTCGTGAAGGATGGACATGTCGACATCAACAGTGTTTGTGAAGAAGAGCGTCGCGTTTTGATCGTAATAGTCGAGGGTTGTGGTCATCGTCCGAAGGCGTATTGTTTTCTGTTACAGTCATCTTACCTGTTAGCCACGACTAATGCTCAATAAACAAAACAAAAAATCCAATCGAAAGTCGATTGGATTTTGGCGTGGCTAATTAATACTGATAGGCATTGAGTAATGGAAATGGCTTTCCAGTTTATTTTCGATCGAAGTAGTAAGGAAAAGATGAATCGAATCCATCAACGGTCGTGACGTGAAAACCAATGTCAAGATTCGTAGCGATGCGAAACCGATGACGGCTTCGGTTAATGTGGCCAGGAATCTTTACCAGAATATCAGCAGTTTCTTTCACATAAATATCTTTGTATCCTTCATGTAAAAGCCTTTCCTGATGATTTTCTGGATCTTTAGTTGGCCACCATTTGCTCGATTCTAAAATTTCCCAGCTAAGAAAGCCAAGGAAGCGGAGTAGAAAATTCTTGTGTGGGGACTCGATATAGCTCGTTAGGCTATGAATGATCATTCCGCCGGATGAAGCGTTATAGACTGAAAGATGAACAATGTAAAATCCATCTTTTTGAGTGGTTTTGATTCGGTATAAGTATGGTCTGGTAGAGATGAATCCGAAGTGGCTAAGTTCAAATGTATTTTTTGTGGTGATTCGGTTTCTGAAGTTTATGAAGAGTGTATAGAATGCCACCACCAAACTTAGGCAACTTAATATAATTGTAAAATTCTCTTTTTGGGCTAGGATTTCCATTTTAGGATATTTTTTTAGGGCCAAAAAAAACCACGTATGCACGTGGTTTTTATTTGATTTGAGGTTAAACGTCGATATTACCCGCCCGCAGCGCATTGTTCTCAATAAACGCCCGGCGCGGCTCCACATCATCACCCATCAGCGTAGTAAAGATCTGATCCGCAGCAATCGCATCCTCGATCTGCACCTTCAGCAGACGGCGAACGGTCGGATCCATGGTGGTCTCCCACAGCTGATCCGGGTTCATCTCACCCAGACCTTTGTAGCGCTGCTTGGACACCACACGTTCCGCCTCATCGCGCAGCCACTGCATCGCCTGGTGGAAGTCCACCACGGCCGATTCCTTGGTGCGCTCGCCTTCGCCGCGGCGCACGTAGGCGCCTTCGCCGATCAGGCCCTTGAACGTGGCGGCCGCGCTGGCCAGCACGCCGTAATCCGCGCCCTGCACGAAGTCCGCGTCGATCGCGCTGACCTTCACGTTACCGTGGTGCATACGCTCGATGCGCAGCGCGTGTTTCTCGGACAGCTCATCCGATATCACCGTCACCTTCACGCTGATGTCGTTGATCTCCGCCACCAGCGCGCGCGCCGATGCCTCGGCCTGCTCCTGCGTATCCAGGTTCAAGGTCACGCCGGTCATGATGGCGGTCAGCGCCGCACGGTCGATCACGCGCGTCAAACGCATCATGATGATGTTGGCCAGGTTGAACTGGCGCACCAGCTCGGCCAGTGGTTCGCCGACGATAGGATCGGCGCCTTCGCGCGGCATCAGCGCGGCGGTGTTCAGCGCCACGTTCATCATGTAGCTCGCTTCTTCCGCGTCATCCTTCAGGTAGCGCTCGTCGCGGCCGGCCTTGACCTTGTACAGCGGCGGTTGTGCGATGTAGATGTG
>Ga0308157_10007918_pt1 | contig 12216 bp, 10 predicted proteins | sample PhyBR1_FD_201035 | JGI IMG/M metagenome (GOLD analysis project Ga0308157, IMG submission 201035) | Phyllosphere microbial communities from UC Gill Tract Community Farm, Albany, California, United States - DLSLB.R1 | ecosystem: Host-associated > Plants > Phyllosphere > Unclassified | place: USA...
TGCTGCGCGGCAAGAGAAAGGGACCCGCCTCCGTGGGCGACCTCCAACAGATCGCATGGCCCGTCGTGGTCATCCTCATGCTCGTCTTCTTCGGCGGCAGCTTCTACATGTCCGTCCGCATCTCCCGGAAGAAGGAGAACGCCGACGGCTATATGACCGGAGGCGGCAAGATCGGCTTCGGCATCTCGGCGGCGTCGATGACCGCCACCTGGATCTGGGCCTCGTCGATGTACGCCTCCGCGACATCCGGCTACCAGTTCGGGATCTCCGGCCCCATCCACTACGGGTTGTGGGGCGCGCTGATGATTCTCCTCATCTATCCCTTCGGGCGAAGGATCCGTGCTGTTGCGCCCAACGCGCACACGATCGCGGAGGTCATGTTCGCTCGTCACGGCCGCTCCAGCCAGCTGATGCTCGCGGGATCCAACGTGCTCGGCAGCCTCATCAGCCTCACCTCGAACCTCATCGCGGGCGGCGCGCTCATCTCGCTGCTGTCGCCGTTCACCTTCACACAGGGCATCCTCGCCATCGGCGCGGGCGTTCTGCTCTACACGCTGTGGTCGGGCTTCCGCTCCTCGGTGCTGACCGATTTCGCGCAGGTCATCGCGATGCTCGGTGCCGTCGTGATCATCGTTCCGGTCGTGTTCTTCGCCGCCGGTGGTCCGGGCCTGTTCGAGCAGGGCGCCACGAATCTCACGGCTGAGCAGGGGAACTTCTTCTCGTCGAAGGCGTTCTTCGAGCAGGGTGCGCCCTACATCGCCGCCGTGCTCGCGTACGCAATCGGTAACCAGACGATCGCGCAGCGGCTGTTCGCGGTGCGCGAGGACCTCATCAAGAAGACGTTCGTGACCGCGACCGTCGGCTACGGCGCGACGATCATCGGCGTCGGAATGCTCGGCGTCATCGCGCTGTACGCCGGAATCGACCCGCTCGGCGGCGACGTCAACAACCTCATTCCGCAGATGGCGGCGACCTACCTCGGTCCCGTGCTCATCTGTGTGTTCTTCGTCATGATCATCGGCTCCCTCTCATCGACGGCCGACTCTGACCTGACCGCGCTGTCGTCGATCATGATGGCTGACGTGTACGGGCAGAATGTGGCGGGCAAGCGCAAGGCGGATCCGAAGACGATGCTCTTGGTCGGTCGCGTCACGATGGTCGTCGCGGTCGTCGCTGCGCTGTGCTTCGCGTCGATCCAGTTCAGCATCCTCGATCTGCTGGTCTTCGTGGGCGCGCTGTGGGGCGCGCTCGTGTTCCCCGTGATCTCGAGCTTCTATTGGAGCCGCGTGACGAACAAGGCGTTCACGGTATCGGTTCTCGTCGCACTCGCCGCGTTCCTGCCGGTGCGCTTCGAGTGGATCGATCTCTCCGGCGGCGTCGGCATCGCCAGCGACGTGCTCTCGACGATCGGTGTGGGCGTCGTGCTCGGACTTATGGCCTTCGGCTTCTTCGGACGCCGGGCCGGTCTCACGATCGGCATCATCGCCGCCCTCGCATCCGCACCGTTCGCCATCGGCTTCCTCCACACCTACCCGGTGCTGTCGGGCTCGCTCATCGCTTACGCCGTCAGCACGATCGTGTGCGTCGCTCTCACGATGACGAATCGCACGAAGCGGTTCGACTTCGAACTCATTAAGGAGCGCACGGGATCCTTCGATTCCGAAGCTCCCGCCATAGAAACGGAAGGAGCAACGCGATGACCCTCGCGCTGACGCTGTACGTGCTTGTTTGGCCCGTGATCGTCGCGGGCACCCTCGCCGTGCTGATCCGGGCATTCGTGAAGGACGCACGAGAAGCTCGGAAGAAGGGCCAGCAGATCATCTGACCGTCATCGCAGGGCTCCCACCACATCCTTCACGGGTGCGGCGGGAGCCCTGATGCTACTCTGGCCGCATGCCTTGTCTTCTCCTGAGCCGTCGCGACCGCCGAATCTCGGCGGGCCGCCGGCCAGCGTGCGCGTAGTCCGCGTCGCGCGAGCGGCCCGCCGTCACGGTCAACCGCCCATCGCGCAATAAGGTAGAAATCATGACGTATTCGGTCGCCGTCTCCGGCGCCTCCGGCTATGCGGGCGGCGAGATCCTTCGCTTGCTCGCGAGCCACCCCGATATCGAGATCGCCACGGTCACGGCTCATTCGAACGCGGGTGACCCGCTCGTCGCCCACCAGCCGCACCTGCGGAGCCTGCGCCATCTCGAGCTGCAGCCCACGACCCCCGAGGTGCTCGCGGGCCACGACATCGTGTTCCTCGCACTGCCGCACGGCCAGTCGGGTCAGTACACCGACGCGCTGGGCGACGCGGGGCTCGTGATCGACGCGGGCGCCGATCACCGGCTCACGAGTCGCGACGCATGGGAGCAGTTCTACGGCGGCGAGTTCCACACGCCGTGGGCCTACGGTGTTCCCGAACTGCTCGTCGACGGTGTGAAACAGCGGCAGAATCTGATCGGTGCATCGCGCATCGCGGCCCCCGGGTGCAACGCGTCGACGGTCTCGCTGAGCCTCGTGCCGGGCGTCGCCGCGGGAGTGATCGAGGCAGACGACATCGTCTCGATGCTCGCGGTCGGCCCGTCCGGGGCGGGCAAGTCGCTCAAGACGCACCTGCTCGGTGCGGAGCTTCTCGGCACCGCGAACCCCTACGCCGTCGGTGGCACGCACCGCCACATTCCCGAGATCCAGCAGGCTCTGCGCGCTGCTGGCGCGATCGATCCGAGGGTTTCCTTCACACCGGTCCTCGTGCCGATGGCGCGGGGGATCCTCGCGACGACGACGGCGCGGATCGCGAACGACGCGACCGACGCCGAGATCCGCGCCGCGTGGGAGGCCGCCTACGGCGATGAGACGTTCGTGCAGCTGCTCCCCGAGGGACAGCAGCCGCGCACCGCTGACGTCACGGGCGCGAACACGGCGCTCATGAGCGTCACGATCGATCGCGCCGCGAACCGCGTCGTCATCGTCGCGGCGGTGGACAACCTCGCGAAGGGCACGGCCGGCGCGGCGATCCAATCGATGAATATCGCGCTCGGTCTCGACGAGACCACGGCGCTGACCATGAACGGAGTCGCGCCGTGAGCGTCACCGCAGCCGAAGGATTCGAAGCGGCCGGTGTCGCAGCCGGGCTCAAATCGTCCGGCGGCCCCGACGTCGCGCTCGTCGTGAACCGCGGTCCGCAGAAGACCGCGGCCGCGGTGTTCACCACGAACCGCGCCCAGGCGAACCCGATCCTCTGGTCGAAGCAGGCGATCGCAGACGGCAGGGCCGAGGCCGTCGTACTCAATTCGGGCGGCGCGAACTGCTTCACCGGGTCGTTCGGGTTCCAGACCTCGCACCAGACCGCCGAGAAGGCCGCCGATCTGCTGGAGGTCGGCGCGATCGACGTGATCGTGTGCTCGACCGGCCTCATCGGTACGGGTGACGAGGTCTTCCGGCAGAAGGTCCTCGAGGGCACGGCCGCAGCGGTCGGCCAGCTCAGCATCGACGGCGGTGAGAGCGCGGCGCGCGCCATCATGACGACCGATACCGTGCCCAAGCAGGCGACGCGGTCGCAGCACGGCTGGACGATCGGCGGCATGGCGAAGGGCGCGGGCATGCTCGCGCCGGGCCTCGCCACGATGCTCGTCGTCATCACGACCGACGCGGTCCTCACCGCGGAGCAGGCCGATCATCACCTCCGGTCTGCGACGCGCACCACCTTCGACCGCCTCGACTCGGACGGCGCGATGTCGACGAACGACCAGGTCACCCTGCTCGCGAGCGGCGCCTCCGGCGTCGAGCCCGACGCCGAGGCGTTCCGCCATGCGCTGACCGATCTGTGCCTCGATCTCGCGACCCAGCTGATGGCGGATGCGGAGGGCGCGAGCCACGAGATCCACATCCGCGTGACGGGCGCCGCGACCGAGCAGGACGCGGTCACGGTCGGCCGCTCGGTCGCCCGGAACAACCTCTTCAAGACGGCCATCTTCGGCAACGATCCCAACTGGGGGCGCGTTCTCGCGGCGATCGGCACGACGAACGCGCAGTTCGATCCCTACGACACCGACGTGACGATCAACGGTGTGCGCGTGTGCACGAAGGGCGGCCCCGACCGGCCGCGCGAAGAGGTCGATCTCACCCCGCGCAGAACGACGGTCGACATCGATCTGCGCGTCGGCGAAGAGGTCGCGACGATCATGACCAACGACCTGACGCACGCCTACGTCCACGAGAACAGCGCATACTCCTCATGACACCGATCGATCTCCAGCAGACGAGCCCCGAAGAGGCCGAGTTCAAAGCGTCGACCCTGATCGAGTCGCTGCCGTGGCTCAAGCAGTACCGCGACGAGATCGTCGTGGTGAAGTACGGCGGCAACGCGATGATCTCGGAGGAGCTCCAGGAGGCGTTCGCCGAAGACATCGCCTATCTGCGCTACGTCGGCATCAAACCGGTCGTCGTGCACGGCGGCGGCCCGCAGATCTCGAACATGCTCGACCGCCTCGCGATCCCGAGCGAGTTCAAGGGCGGCTACCGCGTGACGTCGACCGAGGCGATCAGCGTCGTGCGCATGGTGCTCACCGGACAGATCAACCCGCAGCTCGTCGCGAAGATCAACTCGCACGGCCCGTTCGCCGTGGGCATCTCGGGCGAGGACGCGGCGCTGTTCGGCGGGCGGCGCCGCGGCGTGATGATCGACGGCGTCGAGGAGAGCCTCGGCCGGGTCGGCAACGTCGAGACGGTAGACCCGACCCCCGTGCTCGATCATCTGCGCGCCGACCGCATCCCCGTGGTCGCGGGCGTCGCACCCGACCTCGATCAACCCGGGCACACGCTCAACATCAACGCCGACGCCGCCGCATCCGCGCTGGCGCAGGCGCTCGGAGCGAAGAAGCTCGTGATCCTCACGGACGTGCCCGGCCTCTACGCCGACTGGCCGAACCGCGACTCGCTCGTATCGCACCTCACGGCCGCCGAGCTCACGGATCTCATGCCCAAGCTCGAGTCGGGCATGATCCCGAAGATGCAGGCCTGCCTCGATGCCGTGACCAACGGTGTGCAGAAGGCCTCCATCATCGATGGTCGGGTGCCGCACTCGGTGCTCGTCGAACTCTTCACCAGCAACGGAATCGGAACGGAGGTCTCGGCATCATGACGCAGAACTGGAAGGACGAGGCCGGCCGCGACCTCATGAGCCTCGGAGGCCGCCTCGCGAACCTCGAGCGCGGCGAGGGCTCGCACGTATGGGACACGGAGGGCACGCGATTCCTCGACTTCCTCGGCGGAATCGCGGTGAACTGCCTCGGGCACGCGCACCCCGTCGTCGTCGACGCCGTCTCGCAGCAGGCCGCGCGCCTCGTGCACGTCTCCAACTACTTCGCGACGCCGCAGCAGCTCGAACTCGCCGCGCGCCTCAAGCGGCTCGCCCGGACCGGCGACGAGGGGCGCGTGTTCCTTGCGAACGCGGGCACGGAGGCGAACGAGACGGCCATCAAGCTGGCGCGACTGCACGGAAACGAACTCGGCAAGAGCACGATCCTGTGCCTGAACGGCGCGTTCCACGGTCGCACGACGGGCGCGCTCGCGCTCACGCCAAAGCCGGCGTATCAGGATCCCTTCGCCCCGCTGATGCCGGGCGTGCGGGCGATCGATCCGACGCTCGACGCGCTCGAAGAGGCGTTCCAGACGGGCGATGTCGCGGCCATCTTCGCCGAGCCGATCCAGGGCGAGGCCGGCGTCGTGCCGCTTCCGGAGGGCTTCCTGCAACGAGCTCGTGAGCTCGCGACGGCGCACAGCGCGCTGCTCATTCTCGACGAAGTGCAGACCGGATCCGGTCGCACGGGCGAGTGGTTCGCGCACCAGCACCTCGGCATCACGCCCGACGCGATCACGGTTGCGAAATCGGTCGCGGCGGGCTTTCCGCTCGGCGCGCTCATCACGTTCGGCGCGGCGAGCGACCTGTTCTACCCCGGCACGCACAACTCGACGTTCGGCGGCAACCCGCTCGCGAGCGCGGTCGCCAACGCCGTGCTCGAGCACATCGAGAGCGAGAACCTGCTCGCGAACGTCTCCGCGCGCGGTGCCGAGCTGCGCGAGAAGGTCGCCGACCTCCCGCTCGTCGCGTCCACCCGCGGTGCCGGCCTGCTGCTCGGCATCGTGCTCGATGAGCCCGTGGCGGCCGAGGTCGCGAGCGCAGCGCTCTCGCGCGGTCTCATCATCAACGCGCCGGCGGCAGACGTCATCCGTCTCGCGCCCGCTTACACGATCGGCGACAGCGAGATCGCCGAGTTCCTCGACATCTTCACGGCATCGCTCACCGCGGTGGCCGCCCAGCACCAGGAGAACGCCCGATGACTCGTCACTTCCTCCGCGACGACTCGATCACGCCCGCTGAGCAGTCCGAGATCCTCGATCTCGCCGCTGTTCTCAAGCGGGATCGATTCGCAGAGAAGCCGCTCGAGGGACCCCAGACCGTGGCGGTGATCTTCGACAAGTCGTCGACGCGCACCCGCGTGTCGTTCGCGGTCGGCATCGCCGACCTGGGCGGATCTCCGCTCATCATCACGACGGCCTCGAGTCAGCTCGGCGGCAAGGAGACGCCCGCCGACACCGCGCGGGTCCTCGAGCGCCAGGTCTCGGCAATCGTGTGGCGCACCTATGCGCAAGCGGGACTCGAGCAGATGGCCGAGAACACGCGTGTTCCCGTGGTCAACGCCCTGAGCGATGACTTCCATCCCTGCCAGCTGCTCGCCGATCTCCTGACGATCCGCGAGCACAAGGGCCGCACCGAGGGGCTGACGATGAGCTTCTACGGCGACGGCCGCTCGAACATGGGCCACTCCTACCTCGTGGCCGGCGCGATGGCCGGCATGCACGTGCGCGTCGCGAGCCCCGAGGGCTATGAGCCCCGCGAGGACGTCGTGGCCGACGCGCGTGCGATCGCGGCGCAGACCGGCGGATCCGTGCTGCTCACGGACGACCCTGCCCAGGCCGCCGACGGTGCCGACGTCATGGTCACCGACACGTGGGTGTCGATGGGCAAGGAAGAGGAGAAGGCTGAGCGCCTGAAGACCCTCGGCGGTTACAAGGTCACGACCGAGCTGATGTCGCGGGCGAAGGAGGACGCGATCTTCCTGCACTGCCTGCCGGCCGATCGCGGATACGAGGTGGACAGCGGGGTCATCGACGGTTCGCAGAGCGTCATCTGGGACGAGGCCGAGAACCGTCTCCACGCGCAGAAGGCGCTGCTCGCCTGGCTGCTGCGCCAGCAGGAGATCGCCTGACCGGTGCGATGCATGCGCGGCTGAGCGGCGGGATCCGGGCGGCGCGCCGTGAAGGCGGCGTCGACCTGGTCCGCGGCCTCGCCGTGTTCGGGATGTTCGCGGCGCACGTCGTCGAGATCTCGCCGACATTCGACTGGACCGACGCCTCGACCTGGCTGGCGGCCGTCGACGGGAACTCGTCGATCCTGTTCGCGACGCTCGCGGGCGTCTCGCTCGGCCTGTTGACCGGCGGATCCGTGCCGCACGCCGGAAGCCGCCTCACGATCGACCGCCGCCGCACTGCGATGCGCGCGGCGCTGATCTATGCGATCGGCTTCTCGCTGTTGCTGATGCCCGCGCCGGTCTACGTGATCCTGCCCGCGTACGGGATCCTCTTCCTGCTCGCGCTGCCGTTGCTGTCGTGGCGGCCGGGACTGCTGTTCGCGTTCGCGGGCGTTGTCGCGGTAGCCGCACCGTTCGCGGTCGCAGCGATCGACGAGTCGCCGTTCTGGTTCACGCTGCCGGGTGTCGTGGTCAGCGGTCTCCTGGGATGGCACTACCCGTTCGCGGCTTGGATAGCGTTCATCGCGGCAGGAATCGGGATCGCCCGGATCGGGTTCGATCGCGCGCTCACCGTGCTGGCGGTCGGCCTGGTGGCCGCAGGCGTGGCGCTCACCGGATTCGCGGTCGTAGGAGCCGGTGGGCTGGAGGCGGCTTCGGCGGAGCCGCACTCGACCGGCATCGGAGAGATGCTCGGCTCGGGCGGGCTCGCGATCGTCATCGTGTGCGCGTGCGTGCTCGTGTGCCGCACGCCGATGCGCGTGATCGCGTGGCCCGTGCGCGCGGTCGGCTCGATGCCGCTGACGGCCTACACGGGGCAGCTGATCGCGTGGAGCGTGTGGATCTGGACGCAGGACGCACCGGTGGATCCGATCGGCGGCTTCCTCGCTGTGCATCCGTTCTGGCCGATGTCGATCGCGACGCTTGTCTTCTGCTGCGTGTGGGCGCTTCTCGTCGGGCGGGGACCGCTCGAATGGGCGGTGGGCGCGATAGCGAAGACCGTCGCTCCGGCTAGGCTGGACGCGTGAGTACGACCGATCCCGCATCGACCCCACACGGCACGAACGAGGGCGCCCTCTGGGGAGGCCGATTCGCGACCGGGCCGAGTCCTGCACTCGAGGCGCTGAGTCGCTCGACGCACTTCGACTGGAAGCTCGCGCAGTACGACATCCGCGGATCCCACGCGCACGCGACCGCGCTCGAGGCCGCCGGATACCTGTCCGCCGACGACGCTGCGGCGATGCACGCCGGGCTCGACAGGCTGTCGGAGAAGGTCGCGTCGGGCGAGCTGACGCCTCGTCCCGGCGACGAAGACGTGCACGGCGCGCTCGAGCAGATGCTCCTCGACGAGGTCGGCCCCGAGCTCGGCGGGCGCCTGCGGGCGGGCCGCAGCCGCAATGACCAGATCGCGACATTCGTGCGCATGTACCTGATCGACCATGCGAGCGTCATCGCGCGCGACGTGCTGCAGCTGGTCGATGCCCTCGTCGCACAGGCGGAGGCGAATCACGGGGCGATCCTGCCCGGCCGCACGCACCTCCAGCACGCACAGCCCGTGCTGCTCGCTCATCACCTGCAGGCGCATGCCTGGCCGCTCGTGCGCGACCTCGAGCGCCTGCGCGACTGGCGCGCGCGCGCAGGCGTATCGCCCTATGGCGGGGGAGCTCTCGCCGGATCCACGCTGGGGCTCGACCCCGCACTCGTGGCACGCGAGCTCGAGCTCGACCGCCCCGCCGAGAACTCGATGGATGCGACCGCGGCGCGCGACGTGGTGGCGGAGTTCGCCTACATCGCGGCGCAGATCGGCATCGACCTCTCGCGCCTGTCCGAAGAGATCATCGTGTGGAACACGCGCGAGTTCGACTTCGTCACGCTCGACGACGGCTACTCGACGGGGTCGAGCATCATGCCGCAGAAGAAGAATCCCGACATCGCCGAGCTCGCGCGCGGCAAGTCGGGGCGCCTCATCGGCAACCTCACGGGGCTGCTCTCGACGATCAAGGCGCTGCCGCTCGCGTACAACCGCGATCTCCAGGAGGACAAAGAGCCGGTGTTCGACTCCGTCGATACGCTCGAGCTCGTGCTGCCCGCCTTCACCGGCATGGTCGCCACTCTGACCTTCCACACCGAGCGCATGGCGCAGCTCGCGCCCGAGGGCTTCTCCCTGGCGACCGACGTCGCCGAGTGGCTCGTGAAGCAGGGCGTGCCCTTCCGCGACGCCCACGAGATCTCCGGATCCTTGGTGCGCGCATGCGAGCAGCGCGGAATCGGGCTCGAGCACGCCGACGACGACCTGCTCGCCGAGGTCAGCGAGCATCTCACGCCGGGCGTGCGCGCGGTGCTGTCGATCGAGGGATCCGTCGCAAGCCGCAGCGGCGTCGGCGGGACCGCACCCGACCGCGTCGCCGAGCAGCGCGCCGAGCTGGTCGAGCGCGCCCAGCACGCGTTCTCCGCCCTCACGGGAAAGTAGGATCAGTCATCATGACGACGACTGTGGCGCCGCAGCAGCTTGACGACAGCTTCGACACCCTCTGGGACGAGCTCGTCTGGCGAGGCCTGGTGCACGTGTCCACCGACGCGGACGCGCTCCGCGAGCTCCTCGAGGGCGAACCGATCGTCTACTACTGCGGTTTCGATCCCACGGCTCCGAGCCTGCACCTCGGCAACCTCGTGCAGCTGCTCACGATGCGTCGCCTGCAGCTCGCCGGGCACCGTCCGCTCGGGCTTGTGGGCGGATCCACGGGGCTCGTCGGCGACCCCCGCCCGACCGCGGAGCGCACCCTCAACACGCGTGAGACCGTCGAGGAATGGGTCGCGAAACTGCGTGCGCAGATCGAACGCTTCTTGAGCTTCGAGGGCGACAGCGCGGCGCGCATGGTCAACAATCTCGACTGGACGGCGCCGCTGTCGGCGATCGAGTTCCTGCGCGAGATCGGCAAGCACTTCCGCGTGGGCACGATGCTGAAGAAGGACGCGGTGAGTGCGCGCCTCAACTCCGATGCGGGCATCAGCTACACCGAGTTCAGTTACCAGATCCTGCAGGGGCTCGACTACCTCGAGCTGCACCGCCAGTACGGATGCGTGCTGCAGACGGGCGGCAGCGACCAGTGGGGAAACCTCACGAGCGGCACCGATCTCATCCATCGCGTCGAGGGAACAGATGTTCACGCCTTCGGCACGCCGCTCATCACGAACAGTGACGGCACGAAGTTCGGCAAGAGCGAGGGCAATGCGATCTGGCTCGATGCCGAGATGTGCAGCCCGTACGCGATGTACCAGTTCTGGCTCAACACCGACGATCGCGATGTCATCGAGCGGCTCAAGGTCTTCACCTTCCTGAGCCGCGACGAGATCGCCGAGTACGAGCGCCTCGTGACCGACGAACCCTTCCGTCGGGCGGCGCAGCGTCGCCTGGCGCTAGAGGTGACGGCGACCGTGCACGGGCTCGACGTGGCCCGCAAGGCGATCGCGGCATCCGAGGCGCTGTTCGGCAAGGGCGAGCTTGCCTCGCTCGACGCCGAAACGCTGTCGTCGGCGCTCGCGGAGCTGCCGAATGCCACCGTTGCTGCCGGTGTACCGGTGCTCGAGGCGCTCGTCGCGACCAACCTCGTGCCGTCGATCTCCGAGGCGCGCCGCGCGATCAAGCAGGGCGGGGTATCTCTCGACGGTGAGAAGGTCGTCGGCGACGATGCCGTCGTGACCGGATCGCTTCCGGGCGGGGTCTCGGTGCTGCGCCGCGGCAAGAAGGCGCTTGCAGGAGTATTCCTCGCCTGAACCGGGGCGGCTCGCTATCGTGATCGGAGGGGGCAGACATGAGTACGACGCAGCAGATGCCATGGCGCCGTCGCGCTGAGCTCGAGGGCGATGTCGCCGTCGACGCCGGTGCGGTGGACGAGCGGCATGATCGGCTCGCCGAAGCGGCCACAGCGCTCGGCGCTCACCTGAACGACGAACTCGCGAACGCGAGTGAGGTCGAGCGCCGCGCCGCGGAGCAGGCAGCGAGCGAACTCGCGGCGAAGCACGCGCAGAAGGCGGGAGTCGATATCGATGGCGCCGGCATCAGCGACGCGGCGCGAGAGCTCACCACCGAAGAGGGGCGCACGAAGGCGATGCGCGAGCTGGGCGTGCATATGTCCGGACGCCTCGCCGAGCGCTACGGCGTATCCGACGAGGAAGCCACTCAGCTGCTCGACGCGTCGCGGGCGATGCGCACGCGCGAGGGGCGTGCGAAGGTGCTGGCCGAGTACGCCACCGGTGCGACCGGCGAAGGACTCACGACTCACCTCACCGCTCGCGGGCTCTCGATCGAAGACCGGCGCAGCATTGTCGGCGAGCTGCTGACCAATGAGCGAGTGACGGGCGGCCTCAAGAAGGCGGGCAAGGGAATCCTTATCGGCGGCGTCATCCTGCTCGTCGTTCTGGTCGGGATTCTCATCGGGGCCGTCGCCCTTCTCGATGCGCTCGTCAGCGGGGGAGCGGATGCCGCGGCGTTCGCGGACGTCGTCACGACACGCCCGGAAGCAGCCGCGTTTGTGACGGCACCCGAACCTGCGTAATGTAATCCCTTGTCGCCGCCAAGCGGTGAGGTAGAGCCGGAAGGTTCCCCACCCCAGGAAGGCGACAACAACCGCAAGGAAGCTCCTCAAGACGTCATGTCCGGGAGCGGAATTACCGGGGAAGCCTCGTCTTCACGAAGATGTCGCTTCCAGGTCAGACTCAGGTCTGCATCTGGTAAGTTTGTGGCTTGTCGCCTTGATCGGTTTGCCGGTCTGATGGCCTGGTTGCTTCGGCAGCTATGGCGTGTCGGATTTGACAACGAGAATCACGGTGATAAGATAGAGAAGTTGCCCCGGAGGGCTCAGCTTGGTTGCTGAGGGCCGGGAGCGTCTGATCCTTGAGAACTCAACAGCGTGCACTTGTCAAA
>Ga0308157_10007922_pt1 | contig 12208 bp, 10 predicted proteins | sample PhyBR1_FD_201035 | JGI IMG/M metagenome (GOLD analysis project Ga0308157, IMG submission 201035) | Phyllosphere microbial communities from UC Gill Tract Community Farm, Albany, California, United States - DLSLB.R1 | ecosystem: Host-associated > Plants > Phyllosphere > Unclassified | place: USA...
CCGGGCTACGTGGTTCTCGGCTCACCCTGTAGTACCGAGCCATGCTCTGCAGGGGCCTTACAAGCGCACCCTCTCCCCACCCCCTCTCCCCTGAAGGGAGAGGGGCTTCAAGCCGAGAAGCGGCCCCGATCGGCGCTACTTCCCGTTCCGATGCAGCCAGCGGTACAGCACCGGCAATACCAGCAGGGTCAACAGCGTCGAGGACACGATGCCGCCGATCACCACCGTTGCCAGTGGTCGCTGTACTTCCGAGCCGGCGCCCACGTTGAAGGCCATCGGTACAAAGCCCAGCGATGCCACCAGCGCAGTCATCAGCACCGGTCGCAAACGGCCCAGCGCGCCTTCGCGCACGGCCACGTCCAGGCTGCGGCCCTGTTCGCGCAGGTGGCGGATGAAGCTGATCATCACCAGGCCGTTGAGCACCGCCACGCCGGACAGCGCGATGAAACCCACGCCGGCCGAGATCGACAACGGAATGCCACGAAGTGCCAGCGCCAACACGCCACCGGTCAGTGCGAGAGGCACGCCGCTGAACACGATGCTGGCATCGCGCGCCGAACCGAATGCCCAGAACAGCAGTGCAAAGATCAGCAGCAAGGTCACCGGCACCACCACCGCCAGGCGCTGGCTGGCCGAGATCAGCTGCTCGAAGCTGCCGCCGTACTCCACCCAGTAACCAGCCGGCACCTTCACCTGCGCGTCGATGACCTGCTGCAACTCACTGACGAAGCCACCGAGGTCGCGATCACGCACGTTGGCGGTGATGACAATGCGGCGCTTGCCGTTGTCGCGGTTGATCTGGTTCGGGCCTTCGCTGCTTTCAATCCGCGCCAGCTCACGTAGCGGCACCGTGCGTGCATCACCACTGCGCCAACCACCGGCGCGACTTGATTCGTCGGCACTGTCCTGGGCCAACGCCGGCTCCAGCGATACCGGCAAGTCCGCCAATGCCGCCGGGTCCTGGCGGATGCTTTCGGGCAGGCGCACGACAATGTCGAAACGTCGGTCACCTTCGAACAGCTGCCCCGCCACACGCCCGCCCACCGCCGTTGAAACCGTGGATTGCAGTTGGCCCGGATTGAGCCCGTACCCGGCCAACGCCGCGCGATCCGGCGTGACCGTCAGCAAGGGCAGGCCGCTGGTTTCCTCCAGCCGCACATCGGCTGCACCCGGCACCTTGCTGGCGACCGCGACGATGCGCTGGCCTACCTGCGCCAGCATGTCCATGTCGTCACCAAACAGCATTACCGCCACGTCAGCACGCACGCCGGAGATCAACTCGTTCATGCGCATCTGGATCGGCTGGGTGAACTCGTAGTTGTTGCCCGGCAGTTCCTCCACTGCAGCTTCCAGTTCGGCCAGCAGCTGCGCACGCGGCTTGCGTGGGTCCGGCCATTGCTTGCGCGGCTTCATCATGATGAAGGTGTCGGCCACCGACGGCGGCATCGGATCGGAGGCGACCTCGGGCGTGCCGATCTTGGAAAACACCTTGTCCACTTCCGGCAGCTGCTGCAGGCGCGCCTCCACCTGCTTCTGCATGTTCACCGACTGGCTCAGGCTGGTACCAGGGATGCGCATGGCATGCATGGCGACATCGCCTTCGTCGAGATTGGGCACGAACTCGCTACCCAGCCGCGTTGCCAACACACCACAGCCGATCACCAACACAAAGGCACCGGCAACCACCCAGCGCCCTCGTCGCATCACCCAGGCCAACAAGGGTTCGTAGCGTGCACGCAACCATGCCATCAAGCGGTTTTCTTTTTCCTCGACACGGCCACCCAGGAACATCGCAATCGCCGCCGGCACGAAGGTCAAGGACAGCAGCATCGCGCCGCTGAGCGCCAACACCACGGTGATCGCCATCGGGTGGAACATTTTTCCTTCCACACCGGTCAGGGCGAAGATCGGCAGGTACACCGCGGTGATGATGCCCAGGCCGAACAGGCTGGGGCGGATCACCTCGGCGGTGGCGCTGGCGGTTTCAGCAAAGCGTTCCTCGCGGGTCATGGCGCGGCCCAGCGCATGCGTGCGTTCGCCAAAGCGGCGCAGGCAGTTCTCGATGATGATCACCGCGCCATCGACAATCAGGCCGAAGTCCAGCGCACCCAGGCTCATCAGATTGGCGGAGACGCCACCACGCGCCATGCCGGTAAGGGTGAACAACATCGCCAACGGAATCACCGCGGCGGTGATCAGCGCCGCACGGAAGTTACCCAGCAGCAGGAACAACACCACGATCACCAGCAGTGCGCCTTCCAGCAGGTTCTTGGCGACAGTTCCGATGGTGCGATCGACCAGCGCGGTGCGATCATAGCTGGCGGTGACCGTGACCCCTTCGGGCAGGCTGCGCTGCGCCTGTTCCAGCTTGGCCGCTGCGGCCTGCGCCACCTCGCGGCTGTTGGCTCCGACCAGCATCACCACCGTACCCATCACCACTTCGTGGCCGTTCTGGGTGGCGGCACCGCTGCGCAGCTCCGGCCCTTCGCCCACTTCGGCCACATCGTGCACATGGATGGGCACGCCTTCGCGCCGTGCCAGCACGATGTTGCCGATCTCCTCCAGCCCGGCCACCTGCCCCGGCACCCGCACCAGGAACTGCTGGCCGTTGCGTTCGATATAGCCAGCACCGATGTTCTGGTTGTTGCCCTCCACGGCTTCGGCGACATCATCCAGGGTGAAGCCGAGCGCACGCAGCTTGGCCGGATCCGGAGTGATGTGGATCTGCCGCTGGTAACCACCAATGGTATTGACCTCGGTCACACCCGGCACGTTGCGCAGCTGCGGCCGCACCACCCAATCCTGCAAGGTGCGCAGGTCGGTGGCGGTGTATGGCGAACCATCGGGCTTGCGCGCTTTTGGATCTGCGTCGATGGTGTACATGAAGATCTCGCCCAGGCCGGTGGCAATTGGCCCCAGCTGCGGGTCCAGACCTTCCGGCAACTGCGACTTCACCTGCTGCAGGCGTTCGGCCACCTGCTGGCGGGCGAAGTACAGATCGGTGCCGTCCTTGAACACCACGGTCACCTGCGACAGGCCGTAGCGCGACAGCGAGCGCACCTGTTCGAGCCTGGGCAGGCCCGCCATCACTGTTTCCACCGGATAGGTGATGCGCTGCTCGCTCTCCAAGGGCGAATAGCCATCGGCAGCGGTATTGATCTGCACCTGGACGTTGGTGATGTCCGGCGTGGCATCGATGGACAGGCGGGTGAAACTCCAGCTGCCGATCGCGATCAGCGCCAGGGTAAGCACCATCATCATCCAGCGATGGGCGATAGCACTGCGAATGATGCGCTCAAGCATGGCGGCGCCCTCCGCGTTGGCTGCGGCAATCAATGTTCATGCGCGGCCCCCGCCTTGCCCAGATCGGCCTTGATCACATAGCTCTGCTCGACCACGACCTGTTCGCCCACGCGCAGGCCGTCCTTGATCTCGACCTTGCCCGCATCACGCGCGCCCAGCGTTACCGGCCGCGCGGTATAGGTATCGCCATCGCGCACGAACACGACATCGCGGCCTTCCATGGTCTGCAAGGCCGACAAGGGCACAACCACCGCTGCCGGCTGCATCGCCACCACGATGCGCGCTTTCACTGCGGCGCCGGGCCGCCACAGGCCATCGTCGTTGCGCACGCTGGCGCGTGCCACCGTGCTCTGACTCGCCGTGGCGGTGCCGGGCAGTACGCGTTCCAGCGTGGTCGTCTGGCTGACGCCATCGGTCATGCGGGTGACGGTGACCGGCACGCCGGCGGTGATGTGCTGGGTGTCGTTGCCGAAGATATGCAGGTCCACCCACAGCTCGGATAGGTCGCCGATTTCAAATAGCGGCGTGCCCTCGCCCGCCACCGTGCCTACCTGTGCCTGCCGCGACAACACCACGCCACTGATCGGTGCGCTGACGCTGTAGGTGGTCAGGCTGAGGTTGCTGTCGATGCTGGCCAGGGTCTGGCCGGCACTGACGCGATCACCCACGTTTGCACGCAGCGAACGGATCGGCCCGGGGAAACGCGCCATCACCTGCGCCACGCGCCCATCCACCGGCGTCAGCAGGCCCTGCACTTCGTGCTCATCGGCGATGGTGCCGGCCTGCGCAGCTGCGCTGCGGATGCCGGATTGTTCGGCCATCGCTGCCTTGATGGTGGTGCTGTCGGCCTCGCTTTCTTCGCCTTCTTCGTGGGCATGGCCGTCTGCATCTCCGCCCTTTTCTTCACCATGCTCATGGCCAGCTTCTTCTGCTGCACTGGCGCCGGCTTCAGCCACCGGCTTTGCACCGCAGCCGACCAGCAACAAGCTCATTGCCAGCACGCCGGCAACTACAACACTCAAAGGACGGCTCATCGTGCGTTCTCCACGGCAACGGTTGCATCGGTGGCCAACATGCCCTGGCCGGTAAGACGCTGGATTTCGATCAGCGCGGTGTGTGCGGCGATGGCCGCATCCAGCTGGCGCTGGCGCGCCTCGATACGCATGGCCTGCAGCTGTGCCCACTCCATGTAGCTGACGGCATCGGCGCGCCATGCACGTTCGGCGGCGCGCTCGGCCTTCTGCAGCTGCGGCAGTACATCGGCCCGCATGCGCTGTACTTCCAGGCGCGCGGTGACGTAACGGCCGTGGGCCTCGGCCAGGGTGGCGTAGAGCTGCTGCTGGCGCGCCTGGCGTTGATACGGCAACAGCGCGAGGTCGGCCTCGGCCTCGCGGATTTCCGGCGCGGCGCGACGGGCGCTACCGAGCGGAATACTGAAGCCACCGAGCAGCGAGGTGGCGTTGTCGGCGCGGCTGTTGCGCACCCCGGCCTGCCAGCTCCAATCCGGGCGGCTGCGCGTGCGCACGAGTTGCAGCTGGGCTTCACGGATGCGCTGCTCGCCGAGCAGTTCGGCCAGCTCAGGTGCGCGCTGCAGATCGTCATTGAGCAATGCGAAATCGCGCAGCGCCGGCAGTTGCAGGGCATCGCCACTCACCGCGTTGAAATCAGGCGTACGTGCGCCCCACAACGCGGCCAGCGATAGCCGTGCTGCGCTGGCTTCTTCAGTTGCACGATCGCGGTCCAGTTCGGCCTGCGCCAACATCGCCTGCGCAGTGAACAGCACCGACTCCGGCGAGGCACCGGCCTGCAGCCGCAGGCGCGCGGCATCAACCGCGCGGCGGCGCTGTTCGATATCGGTGTTGGCGATCTGCAGCGCCGATTGCGCCTGCGCTACCGCGAGGTAACGGCGTGCGGTTTCGGCCAGCAGATCGAGCCTGGCGGTGGCACGTTGTGGCGCCAGCGCGTCGATATTGGCCTGGGCCAGCATGCGGCGGGCGTCGAGTTTGTCGCCGCGCTCCAGTACGCCGGACAGGCTGACCGTCGCTTCGGCGCCCTGCACGCCACGGGCATCACCGCTGCCGAGCAGGTTTTCCAATTCAACGCCCAACTGCATCGGCGGACGCAGCAACGCGGCGTCACGGCGGGCTTCGAGTACGGGACGCTGCGCATCGATCAGGCGCAGGTCGGGGTGATCAAGTGCAACGCGGACGATGGCATCGTCCAGCGTCAGCGGCACAGCAGACGCCGGCACCTGCGCATACGCGCGCGGCACCAGCGCAAAGGCGACAACAGCCGCCAGGCGCATCCACATGGGTTTCTCCAGATAGCAGGTTCAGACGTGAGGACCGGCCATGCGGCCGGGACGTCAGACGGCTATCGGGGGACGGAACAGACTTTCGGTCGGGTGCGAGACCGCTTGCGTGCCCAGGCTGACCAGCGCTTGCTGCGCAGGTGGCGATGACAGGCTCCAAACGGGAGCAACTGTCGGCAGGACGCCGCCGTGGCCGTGGCAATCCACGCAATGCACCAGGGCGTGAAGCAGCGCGTTGGCACTGTCTTCGGCATCCGGGGCAATCGCCAGCTTGCTGTCGTCATGCTCGTGCACGTCGGCACCAATATCGGTGTGCGCCAGCATGTGGATGTCGGTCAGTGCTGCGGCCAGCGAAGTACCGAACACGCCAAGGCCGACCAGCGTCAGCATCAGCAGGCGTAGCAGGTACAGGCGGCGGTGGCGCAGGGATTGCAGCATTGGGGGCAGGTTAGCCGGTGCTGCTTGGGTTACACAATCGCAGAACGGGTGCGGTGGTTCAGGTGTGCGCTGCTGCTCCTCCCCTTTGGCGCAGCCAAGGGTGAGTTTGGGAGGGGGTGGCTTTGTTTGTTGCGGTTGCACATGCGGTGCTCCCCCTCTCCCCAAGCCCCGCTCCGCGCCCCGGTCCTTGCGCTGGCGCAAGGCCGTGCGAGGGGCAGCGAACCAATGGTTCGCAACCTGCCCCTCTCACCCCGCGAGGGGAGAGGGGCTTTATGCAAAGCTGCAGTTGCGAGCAGTGCTTCAGGCTGCAGAATCCGAGCCCCTCTCCCCTTGCGGGAGAGGGGTTGGGGAGAGGGGTGGCTTTGGCTTTCTGCGAAGAGCACCCCTCCCCAACCCTCCCCTTGGCTACGCCAAAGGGAGGGGGCAAAAACACCCTGCGCGTTGCGCAAAGGAGGAGGAAAGGCTTACTTCGCCGCTTTACGCTCGGCGATATACGCGTTGATCTGCTGCTCCAGCACCGGCAGCGGCACCGAGCCCTGCTTGAGCACGGCGTCATGGAAACCCTTGATGTCGAACTTGTCGCCCAGTTCCTTCTCGGCCTTCTCGCGCAGCTTGACGATGGTGATCTCGCCCAGCTTGTAGCTCAGGGCCTGGCCCGGCCAGGAAATGTAGCGGTCCACTTCGGTGGTCACTTCATGCTCGCTCAGCGCGGTGTGGTCACGCAGGTAGGCAATCGCGCGGTCGCGGTCCCAACCGTAGTGGTGCACGCCGGTGTCGATCACCAGGCGGCAGGCACGCCACATTTCATAGGTCAGGCGGCCGAAGTCTTCATACGGCGTCTGGTAGATGCCCATGTCGATGCCGAGCTTCTCGGTATACAGACCCCAACCTTCGCCGTAGGCCGAAATATAGGCGGTGCGGCGGAACTCGGGCTGGCCGGTCTGCTCGGCGGCAAGTGCCCCCTGCAGGGCGTGGCCGGGGTCGGACTCATGCAGGGTCAGTGCCGGCAGGTTGTACAGCGGGCGCGCCGGCAGGTTGTAGGTGTTGAGCCAGTAGGTGCCCATGCCGCCACGGCCGGCGGTCCAGAACGGGGCGATATCCGGCGGCACGGGCACGATGGTGAAGCGGGCACGCGGCAGGGTCATGAACTTGCCGATCACACCGTCCACGCGCTTGGAGATCCACGCCGCACGCCACAGCAGTTCGTCTGGCGTCTTGGCGTAGAACTGCGGGTCGGTGCGCAGGAATTCCAGGAAGTCGGCGAAGCGGGTCTGCTCGCTCTTACCCTTGAAGCCCACCTTGTCGATGATGGCATTCATCTGCTGCTGGATGCGGTTGACCTCGGACAAACCCTGCGCATGGATCTGCTGCGGGCTCAGGTCCAGGGTGACGTACTCGCGGATCTGCGCCTGGTAGAACTCCTTGCCACCGGGCATGGCTTCGGCCGCCAGGGTGGTGCGCGACTGCGGTACGTACTCTTCGCGATAGAAGGTCAGCAGCTTGCCGAAGGCCGGCACCACGCTGCCGCTGATGGCCTGCTTGGCCTCGGCCTGCAGCTTGGCCTGTTCGGCGGCGGGAATGCTGTTGGGGAGCTTCTTCAACGGCTCGTACAACGGCGACTCGGTCGGGTCCTTCAGTTCGGCCACGGTCGAGATGGACACGTCGCGGCCTTCCAGCACCGCGCGCGGCACGCTGAAACCACGCGCCAGGCCGGCGCGCATATTGACCATCTGCTGATCGAAGTAACGCGGCACATCGTTCAAGCGCGCGATGTAGTTGCGGTAGTCCTGCGCGGTCTTCATCTCGCGTCGGGCCATGAAGCTGAGGTTGGACCAGAACGAGGAGTCCGAGTTGAACGGCATCTCGTAGCTGCGCAGGCGTACCTCTTCGGCCAGGCTTTCAACCTGGTACTTGTAGATGGCGTAGTTGACCTGGTTCTCGGCCGAGAGCTTGGCCGGGTCGATGGCTTCGAGCTGGGCCAGCACGTCGTCCCAGACCTTCAGCCGCGCCTGCTGGGCAGCGGCGCTGACATCCGGCAGCTTGGTGCTGCTGGCCGGCGCGTCGCTGTCCTCGCTGGCTTCGCCGCCACCGGTCTGGCGCCAGGCCCATTCCTTTTCATAGATCGCCTTGAACTGGTCGTCCAGGCCTTGCGTGGCCAGGCTGGCCGGTGCTGAAGGCGTGGCAGCGAAAGCGGGCGTGGCGCTGAGGCCAAGGGTGAGCAGCAGAGCAACGGTCAACGACGATTTCACGGTCAGGATTCCCCAGGTGGTTCAGGTCACCCGGATCATCGCATTGAAGCCGCCACCCGACCTAGACGGATTCGGGCAGCAAACGGCCGGATTTGGGCACAGTCGCCCGCTCAGTGCCCGGCCTTGTCGCGCTGCCAGCCACGGTGCTTGATATCCAGGCGCAGGCTGTACAAGGCGGTGAATGCAGGAAACAGGTTCTGCACCACGCCCACCGCATCCTGCTTGGACGAAAACAGGAAGTAGCTCAGGGTCATCAGGCTGCCCAGCACGCTCATGTACCAGAACAGGCGCGGGATCACCGGCTTGCCGGCGCGGCGCGAGGCCACGAACTGCACCAGCCAACGCCCGCCGAACATCAACGCGCCGGTCAGGCCAATCAGCTTCCACGGCGACATGTGCAGCCCGGTCCACTCCAGCCAGACCAGCGGTTGGTTCATGAACTCCATGCTCAGACCTCTTCCACCGCAGTGCGCTTGGAACGGGTGATCAGCCACGCCACACCACGCAGGTCACGGATGCCAACCAGCGCGCGCCCCAGGTTGTTGTACTTGGACACGCCCGCGGTGCGATGGCGATGGTTGACCGGCACGCTCACCGTCTTCCAGCCGGCACGCTGCATCAGCGCCGGCAGGTAACGGTGCATGTGGTCGAAATACGGCAAGTCGAGAAATGCGGCGCGCTCGAACAGCTTGATGCCGCAGCCGGTATCCGGGGTGTCATCGCGCAGCATGCGTGCGCGGATGGCGTTGGCCCATTTGCTGGCCCAGCGCTTGCTACCGGAGTCCTGGCGATTGACGCGCCAGCCGGCGAACAGCTTGACCTGCGCTTCGGCGTCGTCATGCGCGGCCAGCAGCTTGGGGATATCGGCCGGGTCGTTCTGGCCGTCGCCATCGAGCGTGGCGATCCACGGTGCACGCGCGGCCTTGACGCCGGTGCGCACCGCCGTGCTCTGCCCGCTCTGGTTGACGTGGTGCAACACCCGCAGTTCCGGGTTGGCGGCCTTCAGCGCCTGCAGTACCTGCAGGCTGTCGTCCTTGGAGTTGTCGTCGACGTAGACGATCTCGAAGTCGATCTTGCCGCGCAGGGCGGCGGTGATTTCGTTGACCAGCGGGGTGACATTGTCGCGTTCGTTGAAGACGGGGACGACGACTGAGAGTGCAGGCTGGTTCATGACGCGGTTCCGGTTGCTTTACGTATTCAGGAAGACCGCGCATTTTCCTGTTCGCGTATTAGCGGAACATGAAATCAGACACGCGGCCCGAAATAAGTGCGACACCACTCCACCACCGGCGGCAGGCCAACTTCAATCGGCGTGCCCGGCAGGTAGCCGAAGGCGGCCTGCGCGCGCGCGGTATCGGCCATGGTTTCCACCATGTCCCCCGGCTGCATCGGCTTGTACACCTTCTGCGCCGGATGCCCCGCAGCGGCGGCGATCACGTCGATGAAATACTCCAGTTCCACCGGCGTGTGGTTGCCCAGATTGAACACCTGATGCGGCGTGGCCTGGACGAAGGGATGCGACAGCGCACCGAGGATACCGGCGACGATGTCAGAAACATGTGTGAAATCGCGCCGCATGTGGCCGTCGTTGAACACATCGATGCTGCGCCCGGCCAGCACCGCGCGCGAGAACAGCAACGGTGCCATGTCCGGCCGGCCCCAAGGCCCATAGACGGTGAAAAAGCGCAGGCCGGTGGCCTTCAGGCCGTAAAGCTGGGCGTAGGTGTAGGCCATCAACTCGTTGGCGGCCTTGGTGGCTGCATACAAGGAACGCGGCTGGTCCACGCGCTGGTCTTCGGAGAACGGCGGTGTGGCCGAGTTGCCATACACCGAGCTGCTGGAGGCATAGACCAGATGCTGCACACCGTGATGGCGGCACAGCTCCAGCATGTTGACGAAGCCGACCAGGTTGCTTTCGACATAGGCGTGCGGGTTTTCCAGCGAATAACGCACCCCGGCCTGGGCGGCCAGGTGGATCACCTGCGTCGGCTGGATTTCATCGAACAGCGTAGCCAGGCCGTCACGGTCGGTGAGGTCCAGCGCGCGGATATCCAGCTGCGGGCACAAGGCCGCCACACGATCGCGCTTGAGCTGCGGGTCGTAGTAATCGTTGTAGTTGTCCAACCCCACCACGCGTTCGCCGCGCGCAGCCAGGGCCTGGCAGGTATAGGCGCCGATGAAGCCGGCCGCGCCGGTGACCAATACCGTCATAGCGTCATCGGCTCCTTGGCCAGGGCTTCCTTGCGTTCCTTGCTGTACGCCCACCATGGCTGCGGTGCTTCTCCGCCCATGAAGCGGATGACGGACAGGAACACGTCGATCACGCAGGGGTCATGCACCACGCCGGTCTTCAGGCACAGCTGGGCATACATATCGTAGGCATCACGCCCGCGCAGGTGCGCGGGGACACGGATCCCGATCAGACGGAGATCCTTTTCACAGGCCGGCCCGACATTCGGCAGGTCGGTCAGACGCAATAGATGATTGCGGTCGACCTTGGTGGGGTTCATTGCCTTGCATGCACCTCAGGGGGGAATGGAGACGTCAGCCTTGCTGGCGTGTGCGCAGCCGTTCCAGCACGCCATCGAGCGTGTCCAGATCGGTGTAATGGATGACCAGCTTGCCCTTGCCGCCACGGCCGTGGCTGATCGCCACCTTGGTGCCCAGCGATTCGGACAGCTCGGTTTCCAGCGATGCGATATCGGCCTGCGGCGCGCTCGGCGACGGCTTGGCCTTGCGCGCGCCCGGTACCTTGCCGGCGGCGAACTGCTGCGCACGGTGCTCGACTTCACGCACCGACCAGCCTTGTTCTGCGGCCTCTTCGGCCAGCTTGGTAGCCAGTTCCGGCGCCAGCGTCAGCAACGCGCGGGCATGGCCCATTTCCAGCCGGCGGGTTTCCAGCAGGATGCGCACGCCGATCGGCAGGTCGATCAGGCGCAGCAGGTTGGACACCGATGCGCGTGAGCGGCCCACGGCCTGCGCGGCTTCGGCATGGGTCAGCGAGAACTCGCTGACCAGGCGCGCCAGCGCTTCGGCTTCTTCCAACGGATTGAGGTCTTCGCGCTGGATGTTCTCGATCAGCGCCATCGCGATGACGGTGCGGTCTTCCAGCTCGCGCACCACCACCGGCACTTCGTCCAGCCCGGCCAGGCGCGAGGCGCGCCAACGGCGTTCACCGGCGATGATTTCGTAATTGCCGCCCTCGATCTGGCGCACCAGGATCGGCTGGATGATGCCCTGCGCCTTGATCGACTCGGACAGCTCGGCCAGCTTGGACTCGTCCATGTCGCGGCGCGGCTGGTACTTGCCCGGCTGCAGCTGGTCGATGCGCAGCTTGCGCAGCACTTCGCCGGGTTGCGGCTCGGCCACGGCAGCGACGGTGACCGGGGTTACCGCGCCCTTCGGGCCCAGCAAGGCATCAAGACCGCGGCCAAGGCCGCGCTTTTTTGCTGTGCTCATCAGACAGCCTCCACGGCCCGGGAGGGCTGCTTGCGATCATTGTTGCGGCGGATGATCTCGCCGGCCAGGCCCAGGTAGGCAACGCCACCGCGCGAGCTGCGGTCGTAGCCGACGATGCTCTGGCCATGGCTGGGCGCCTCGGCCAGGCGCACGTTGCGCGGCACGATGGTGCGGAACACACGGTCGCCGAAATAGTCGGTCAGCTGCGCCGACACGGCGTTGGCAAGGTTGTTGCGCACGTCGAACATGGTGCGCAGCACGCCTTCGATTTCCAGCGCCGGGTTCAGGTTGATCTTCAGCGCGTCGATGGTCTCGACCAATGCGCTCAGGCCTTCCAGCGCGTAGTACTCGCACTGCATCGGCACGATCACCGAGTCGGCGGCGGCCAGCGCGTTCAGCGTCAGCAGCGACAGCGCCGGCGGGCAGTCGATCAGGATGTAGTCGTATT
>Ga0308157_10007924_pt1 | contig 12208 bp, 23 predicted proteins | sample PhyBR1_FD_201035 | JGI IMG/M metagenome (GOLD analysis project Ga0308157, IMG submission 201035) | Phyllosphere microbial communities from UC Gill Tract Community Farm, Albany, California, United States - DLSLB.R1 | ecosystem: Host-associated > Plants > Phyllosphere > Unclassified | place: USA...
TCATGTTTTCTCCTTGAAAAGCAGAGGACACCGCCACCCTGGGGGTGTGGTGTCCTTGTTTTGGCGTCCCAGCGGGTGCTGGGTGCCTGTTTCCCGGGCTTTTGTCCCCGTATTGGGGTGATTGCCCGTCTTCAGTTTTCTGTGCCGTTAAACGGCCTCTCAGAGGAAGAGGATCGTTTCGTCGGCGTTGGGGCCTCCGGTGAAGTCCTCGAGCGGTCGCAGGTGCCCGTCCTTACCGGCGAGGAACACCGGCGCGTCAGGGTTGCACTGCGACAACACGTCGATGAGATCCCCGACTGTCCAGTTCGCGTAGTCGTCGGCGTAGTAGCCGATGCCGATGTCGTCCGCGAGCGGGTGCGTGTGCGGGATGTGTCCGGTCATGTTTGTCTCTCTCCACAGAACAGGCATTCGCCGTGGCGCCAGCTGCATTCGAGCGGGTACGGGCAGGAATGGAGCGGGGTCTGCGACCCGACTGTCATCAGCTGTCGTTCGTACTTCTTCCGCTCGATGCGGATTCGGTTCGCGTCGCCGGAGAGGAATGCCGCTTCCAGCTCTGCGAGGTTGTCGGGTTTCGGGTCACCGGTCATGGCGAACCACCGTGCAGTACACGCACATCCCCGACTTCATCCAGACGTGGGCCGGTCGGCCCTGCTGGGTGCAATCGCGATGCTCGGGACTCATCGTCGTCGGCAAGAGCGCCTTCCGGTAGCTCTTGACGCCGCTGACGATGTGCGCCGGTTTCAGGTATTCCGTCGATTCAGCGAAGTGGCGGTTGACGGCCGCGACCGCATCGTTGTAATCGATGTTCGCCATGAGCGGCGTCCACGCCTCGATCGTGAGTGCGTCAACCTGCCGGTTGTCGAGCACCTGGATCCTGGCGAGGAGCATCGTCACTTCTTTGACATCCATCAGCCCTCCAAAGCGAATGTCGTGATGTTCATGCCCGCGACCTGCCTTCCGGCTGCCGCGGTCTGCTGGGCGCGCTGGGTGGGCGTCATCCGCTTATTCGAGTCGCCGTGTTTCCTCCGCATCCAGTTCCGCCAGGTGGCCTCCCAGTCGAGCTTTATGCCCTTCTGTCCCGGCTGTGCGATCCAGTAGTCGATGAAGACTTTGTGCTCGGTCGCGAGATCGACGGACGGGCACTCGTTCCTCATCTGATCGATGAGTGCCTGGGGTGGTATCCACGATGGGTCGAGTCGAGTTCCCCGCTTCTTCCCCCTTTGGGGGGTAAGGGGGGTAACACCGTTAGGTGTTACTTCTGTCTCTGTCTCTGTCTCTGCTTGGCTAACGGGTTCCGTTTCGCTACCCGGTTCGCTAAGCGGCTGGGTTCCCGTTTGGTTACCCGTTTGCTTTGGCTTCCGTCCGCCCTTTTTTCCGTTTTCCCGTGCGACCTGGGATCTTTTTTCGATCTCTTCGCGCGTCTCGTTCATGTCGGCGTATCCGTGCAGCGTGTACGAGCCGTCATCGTTTTTCAGGAGCGATGGTGTCTCAAGGTCGTTGCTACACAACTCGCTAAGCGAATCGAAACCAAACCGGTTAGCAACTCGCTTAGGGATGTTTCCGTCCGTCATGTACTTCCGGGCGTACAGAATCATCTCCACGTGAGCGCGGAACGCGGCGTCCGACAGGTCTCCGATCTTCGGATGATCGGCATAGTCGAGATCGAACCGGGCGAACAAGCGCTTGTCGCGCCTACTCGTTGTCACTCATCGGCCCTCCTTTCTAGAACGCTGGGTCGGGTGCGAGTTCGCGTGTCCCGTCCGAGTTGAGTTTCCATATCGTGCCGTCCGGGTAGGTGACGGGTGTATCCCTGCACCGTTGGACTGTCTCGAGGTTCGTGGCGGCTTTCCAGACGCGTTGACCGAACAGTCGGAGACGTGCGAGGTGTTCACCGTAGGTGTCCTCTTTCGCGCCATTACAGAGCACGCACGCGGCGATCAGGCATGCCGGGTCGTTCAACTGTTTCGAGCCTCCCGCGCCCCTGTTGGCTCGGTGGTCGCAGATGGTGGCTTCCCCGAGACATCCGGGGAGCTGTAGGACACAGATGCCGCCGTCGCGTTCGAGGACGAGCCTCGTTGTCGGCTTCGGGATCATGCGTACTGTTTCGCGGCGAGTCGGCCGATATGGATACGGCAGAGCCTGTCCTTGTGGGCAGGTTCCTTACATCCATGCCGCTCGCATTCGCCCTCGGTGCGCCGTGACGGGGCGAGAGGCGTGTTGAGCGGCTTTCCTCTGCGGAGGCGCGTGTAGTGCGCCATGCAGAGTCCGCGGGCCGTTGACAGGTTCCGGCAGCCTTCGACAGTGCAATTCTCGAGGGGTTTCGGTTCCGGCTTCGCCTTCGGTTCGGGCTTCGGTCTAAGTGCCGCCTGCCGTGCGCGGAACTCGCGGGAATAGTGCGTGTGGCACAAGCCGAGTGCGCGGTGTTTTCGGTCGCATCCTTCGACGGTGCATCCGCGGTCGGGGCGCTTCGGCTTCGCTCGGGATGCCCGCAACTGTTTCGGTCGGGCGATCTGGTCGTAGTGGGAGCGGCAGAGTCCCTTTGAGTAGAGGCTCCGGTCGCAGTCGGCTACGGCGCACCCGTCCTTCACGAGTTCCGGCTCCGGCGTCGCGGCTTTCTGCTCGGCTCGCTTGGCGGCGGCTTCCTGCTTCTTCATCTCGCGGTAGTGCGGGCCGCAATACCTGCTCGCCTGTGCCGACTCGCTATTACAGTCGTTGAACACACACGTGTACTCCGTCTTTGGGAGAACATCGGGGAGACGCTTCGCGCGTCCACCCGGGCTTCGGAGCTTTCGTCGTGAGCCAGGGCCAAGCCCGCCGCGGATGCCTAGGTCTTCCTCCATCATGGTCTTCAGAGCGTCCGCGAGACATTCGCGACGTACCGGGCAGGTACGGCAGAACTCGAGTGCCGGTTTCGTGTCGGCGGCGAGGCTCGTTTCGGGGAAGAAGATCTCCACGTCGGCCGTCTTACAGGCGGCGTCGTCGCGCCAATCTAGTTCCAAAACCTCACCTCCGTGGGGGTCAGTACGTCCTTACAGTCACGGCAGATGTTCTTCGTGGCACGCATCTGTAGGACGCGTCCGCAACAGGAACAAGGACGGGGTGCCGTTCTTCCCCGGGCCGGTCGTAGCGGTGTGGAAGTCGCCGCGATCGGTTCGAAGATGGTCAAGACTGGACTCCCGGAATGGTGATATCGGGGGCGTCCTGGTCGAGTGACGTGGCCGCGGGCGGTTCGCTATAGGTAGCCGCCACGGTCGCCGTCTTGTCGAGTCCGAGGTTTCGCCAGAGGCCGTCCACGGTGAATCCGGGGATCTCGGCACGTTCCGGGAAGTCGTAGATGACCGACCGCACGCCGGTGAGGATCGCCTGCCCGCGGACGGGCATCTCCACGATCGCGTCAACGTCGTACGGCAGGTTCTTCTGCGTCTTGATCTTCTCCGTCTTGTCCTTCGTCGGGTGGCCTCGGTCATCCATGACGGTCACCTGGTCGAGGCGTGCCGTGAGGATGACGGGGCCGTCCCAACGTCGGATGATGTTCAAGAGCTTCGCCCATTCGGCGTTGCCCTTGTTCCAAATGTCGGTGCCGACCACCAGCTCGCCGTTACGGTCACGCTTGTTCCGCTTCGCGGCCGTCGCGTTCACGCGAGCTGTGATCGACTCCCATACCTTGGAAGCACTGTCGATGACCAGAAGGTGTGGCTTGTCTGCCTTCTGCTGGGTCATCGCGAACTGGATCGCATCTGCGAGGTCGGTGAGCGTGTTGTCGTTCTCCACGATCTCGATACGCGCGCCGGGGATGGCACCATACTCGTCGGGATCCTTCTCGCCGTACGAGATCCAGAAGGTGCGGTCGATGAGGTCGGATCCGGATGCGAGCGCCGCGGCGTACGACTTACCGGCCTTCTCCCGACCTGCGAGGAGGACGACGGGCCACGACGGGATGCCGGTCGCGGGTCGGATGGTTCGGTTAGTAGCCATTCAGGGCCTCGTTCTCTTCGTCGATGGACTTGTACTGGTGCCATACGGGCTGCACCAGCTCGGTGACGCCCTGGGGGTATCCGGGCCAGTTCCCCGTCTTCATGCCATGCGCGAAGCGCGTGTAGGCGCGTGCCGCGGCCTTACCTCCGGCTTCAGAGAACGCGGGGGGCAGCTTGTACGTGCCGACCAGGTACGGTGCTTTGTCCTCGACCGCGATGAACAACATGCGGACGGGGGTGAATCCCTCAGACAACGCGAGGGTGCGGCCGTAATGGGCTTCCTGGATGTCGTAGCCGAACTCGGCTACCTGGTTCGCGAACCCAGACGGGGAGGCAAGCTTCCCGACCTTCTTCAGGTCAACGCCGTATTCCATGTGGGACGGGAGGAAATCGAACCGGCATCGGATGTCGATGTCGTACTCGGGGTCGTGAGCAAACACGGACGCTTCCGCGTTCCCGGGCTGCTCGAGTGCGGCGCGGGCCGTGTCGTTCGCGAGGACGGCTTCAGCGGCCTCGTTGATCGGGGCGAGTTCCTTCGTGAGCATCGGGATCATCCCGGCCGCGTAAGCTTCGGCCTTCGCTTCCTGCGCGGCCTTCGTGCGGTACGAGTCGAACTCGAGTTCCGCGATGCTCCATCCGGTGCCGAGAACCTTCGCGTGAATCGCGGAGCCGACATCGAACGCCTTCTTATGCTGGCGGTTGCCGTCCAGCACCTCGTACTTGAAACGGGCGGGGCCACCGGCCTGTGCGAGGAGCTTCGCGCCCGTCGCAGACAAGGACGGGAGCGAATGGTAGGTGGACTCTTCGAGTTCGTAGTCGATCACTCCTTCGTCCCCCGAATCATGCGGGCCACCCAGAGGATGACGAAGATCGCGCCAGTGCAAGGCCAGAATCCGACCGTGAGGCCGAACCCTGCGAGTACGAGCATCAGGATCCAGCCGACGAATGCCGCGACGCCGAACGTGAACGCGAGCATGAGGATGATGGCGGCGCATCCGGTCGCGACGGTGGTGTTGGTGTTGGTCATGCCTGCTCCCAGAGGATTTGTGACCCGTGGGCGACGTTGATCGTCGCGCCGTCTTCGGTGAAGAACGTGGTCGTGGTTTTGGTGTGGATGAGGTCGGTGACGATACCGTTCGCGGGGGCGAACGAGACAGGGCCGTGACTGACGGAGTAGATGCGGTCGCCTGCCTGTGGGCAGAACGCGGGCGTCGTCCGGTTGTACGTGTAGGTGGTGCGTCGCATCACCGGTTCGGTGCTTTTCATGCGTTCTCCAACGGGGTGACGTGAGTGGCGGTGAACACTTCGAGTTCCCGCTTGAGTCGCCGCGCCTCGGTGATGAGGTACGGGTATCCGGTCTCTGCTGCGGCAGCGCGTGCTTCCTTGAACTTCTGCTCGAGGAAGGCACGGCGCTTCGCGATGTGCTCCGGGAGGGGCCGCGTGGTGTTCGTGTTCCACTCGGTGCGCCTGCCTGTGTCGGCACGATTCCGGTCGCGTTTCGCGGCATCCATCGAGAAGCCGCTCTGCTTACCGCGGCGCTTGTACTTCGCCGCTTTCTTCCTCGACGGGTGGATGCCCGTCAGGCGCGACATTTCTGCTCGAGCGTTCTTGTACGCGCGGTGATCGCTCGGAGATTGGGCGGCGTTGACGTGATGCCCGTCCGGGTGGATGAACAGGTAGTGGTCGCGACCGTTGAAACCGGGCTGTAGGACGAAACCGCACTGTCGGGCGTACTCGACTAGGGCTTTGTCGGGCTTATGCATCGGCGCGTTCCCATCGCTTCGAGCGGTAGCCGGACTTGGAACGTCCGTCGTCTTCTGCGTCGCGGATCATGCCCGCCTTCCGTAGGGCGGCAGCAGATGTGCGTACGCGCTGGGGGCTGACGTTCACGCCCCGCGCATGTACCGCGAGGATCAAGTCGTCGTATGTCAGCTGCTTCCCCGCGAGGGCTTCGAGGATCGCCCGCTGAGTGTCGGAGATCTTCGTAGAGGTGATGCTGTCGGCGGCGATGAACGACGTGATGGGGTCGTCACACCGTGCCGTAGCGGTTTCGAGCGCATCCATGCGTCGTTCCTTTCAACGGTGGGTATAGGTGAGGCCGGTGACGTTTTGACGAGAGGTTCCCCACGAACCCGCTTCTCGATCGGTTAATGTCACCGGCCCTGTGCGTCCGTCCTGTTCGACCAGGGCGGGCGCGGCCCGTTCACGATGGGCTTCGGTCAGATGAGTTCGACGGTGACTTCCTGTTCACACGTCGGGCAGGTCACGACGACGCCCGTGTGGAAGAGTTCGATGACTTCACACGTGGTGGTGTTGTCGCACCCGGGGCATTCGATCTCGAGGAAGAACACGTCCTCGAACGGATGCGCGGGCTGGTCGATGGGTGGTTCCTTCCACCTCACTCGGCGAATCCCAACCAGATGAGGACACGCCGCCACCACGGATCGCGGGGCGGTTCGGTGTACTCGAGGGCGACGTGCGTTGTCGCGGGCTTCGCGAGAAGGTCAAGGCCCGTCGCCGTGAATGTTCCCTCAGGGGTGTCCACGTACGGGTTCATCAGGCGAGCCTGATCTGTGCGATGTCCAGGCACGTCACGCACATGGGGTGCCGTACCGGGTCGGACTTCGGGATCCACACGTAACCGCAGAGCGCGGTCAGCTCGAGGCCGTTCTCGCGAGCCTCCGTCACCCACGCCTCGGCCGATTCCTTGTCGTCAGGACAGTCGGTGATGTGCGTGAACTGTGACGTGTCCTGCGACAGAATCTCCGTCTCGAGGTCGAGCAGCGTGCTCATGCTTCGACCCCCTCGAACGCGACGTAGTGCGTGCCCAACTCGAGGCCCTTGAGAACTGCCGAGGGCGACGATGGTTCGTCGTAGCCGACTGCGAACCATTCGCCGCCCTCATCGAGCGCGACCACGCTGTGGGTTGACTTGTCGTAGGGGAAGACGACTGCGCCCGGCTTCGTCGGGACGGTGATGACCTTCTTGATCTCCTTGACCAGGCCGCCCTTGGGGAAGACCCATATCTCGTCCGTGATGCTGTCCGCCCGGATACGGAAGGAGTCGTCGCGGTTGTCGATTTGTTTGATGGTGCCTTCGTAGACGACCTGCACGCGGTCGCCAACCTTCGGGGTGTACTTGGTGGTCATGCGTATTCTCCGTTCTCTCCGACGTAGCGGACGTAGAGGGCCTTCAAGCGGAGGGTCTCTTGGTCTCGCCCGCGGGATGTGGCTTGGAATGCTCCTCCGGGGCGGAACGCGATCAGCTGGCCCTCTTTGATCTGCATGGCGAGCTGTGATGGGACGTTCTCGTATGCGAGCGCCCATTCGCCTGGTCGCGCTTCTAGCGCGCGTGAAATGGCGGCGTGATCGTGTCTCCCGTTACTGCGCATGCTTGGCGTGGGGGGATCTTCGAATGTGAGTTCCATTGGTGTCTCCTTCAGGTGTGCACCCGGAGTGCCCCGGGCGGATGTTGAGGGGCAGGAGGTCGCCGGTCGGCGGTGTCTGTCCATTGCCCTGCCCCTCTAGTGCGCTGCCGGGAATCGAACCCGGTTCCCCTCTAGGGGGTCTTGACCGACCCAATCGGTGTCAGCGCGCCGCCGCGAATACCGTCGCGGCCACGGAAATTTGTTTCTCTCCACCAAGGGCGTCCCTCGCGCCGGACTCGTACATGCCCGATACACGGCGCTTATGATGACGGCGGCTAGCATGTGCACGTCCGTCACCCGGGCGATCACCCTTGGCTTATCACTGTGTAGTTCTCAAAGTTCATGCGCGCCCGGCCCCGCCTGTCACAGCGGCCCTCCGGGGCTATGAGCGGCCCAAAATGGGCGCACTCAGTACCGCCGCCGTCGAAACGACGGCGGAAGATCATGGGGATTCGCTAGGGCGTAGCCCGTTCTGGCAGCGATTCCGCGTAGGCGTCCAAGTCCTTCTTCAGGTACTTGACGCGCTTGCTGTCTCCGACAGCTGTGAGGTGGCCCGCGTCGCGGAGCCGGTCGAGGTCGCGAGTGGACATCGACAGGTAGAAGGCGGCGATGTCGCGCGTCATCAACGCGGGGGCGAACTCGATTCGCGTGTCGCTCATTACGCCGCGGCCTTCAGCGGCTCGAGGCTGTATGTGCGCGCCAACTCGAGCGAGTTCGTAAAGTTCGCGGACGGTGAGCGCCTGGATGCCCTTGCCGGAGTTGAACTTCCGGTCGAGCGTCGATCGGGGGATTCCCGATTCGCGTGCTGCTGATGCGACGGAGATCCCCGCCTTATCGAGGGCGTCCAGCGTCTTGTCCGCGACTGCTGCTGCGTACTGTGTGCTGTCCATATCGACAACGCTACTGCCCATGTGGGCATACGTCAAGCCGAGAAGTGACCCAATATCGGCATTGACGGTGCCGCAAAAGATGAGTTACGCTGTCCATATGGACATGAATGAGGCGGTCGCTAAGGCGATCAGTGCTGAACGTAACGTCGCTGGACTAACCGTTCGAAAGCTCGCGGAACTCGCAGGCATCCCCGAGCGGAGCCTCATGCGCGTGCTTCAGGCGGAGCGAGACATCAAGGTGAACCAGGTGGAGCAACTAGCGCACGCGCTACGCCTATACCCGCACGAGATCATCGAGCACGCTGAGGTGATCCTTGAGCGTTCGACGCGACGGGCACCGTCGCTTCGACTCGTGGAGCATGAGGGCGATTCGAATGTCAGTGGTTCCGATGAGGCTGGTCTCACACAAACCGATATGGCGCTTGCGGCTGGCGAGTTCGACTGGCAACGCGAGCAAGAAGATGACCAGGAGATGCCTTGACGCCAAACCTCATACTCGCCCGCCTAGGGGTGTCACTCGAGTACACGAGTGACCTCCCGGACGACTGGGTGGGCGCGTATCTTGATGACGAAAAGCTCGTGTTGATTCGACGTGGACTCACGCCCGAGCATGACGAGCAAGCTTGTTGGCATGAGACGGCGCACGCGTTCTATGGAGATCGTGTTTCTACGCCGTCGATTGAACGACGAGCATGGGTGTACGCGGCCCGCATGATCGTTGACCCTATGAAGTACGCCGCGGCTGAACGGATCTCGACCTCGAGCCTGTTCATCGCGCAAGAACTGGGGACAACTGCCAGGATTATCGAGACGTACCGTGCCGCGATCGTGCATGGGACGCTCAAGCTAGCTGCTTAGAAAGGGCAGACTGATGACGCAAGACGGGATAATTACTGGGCCGGTGCCGACAACGGCTCCCCCACCCGGGTTCTACGCTGACGGACAAGGGCGTGAGCGGTGGTGGGATGGCGTGGCGTGGACGGACGTGTACAAGCCCGCGTCCCAGGCCGTGCAGCCTCAACAGCACGCTGAGCCGACGTCGCGCGGGCCGATGACGCACGGTGCGCTCGAGGTGAAGCGTGAGGTGTCGTACGTGCGTGCGCAGACGCCGCATTCGTTCACGAAGCATCTGCTGTTCGGGTGGATGCTGCTGTGGATACCGACCATCTATTACGCGGTCAGCCCCAACCACTACTTCCGCGCCTAACAGAAGGAATGAACGATGCTTGACCTGACGATGTGGCTGAGCCGACTCGCGACCCTCGAGACTGGGGAAGCTCTACTCGAGGTGTTTATCGCGGTCGTTGTCGTGGTCGGGTTCTTCAACCTGCTGCGGTACACGATCACGAACGCGATCCTGCGAGCTGACCGTCTGCGGGAGAAGGCCGAGCGGGAGCGCGAAGAGGCGCTACGTGCTGCCGGTAGCGGCCCAGCCCTGCCGCCTCGGACGTAAACGCAAAAGGCCCCCACCTGGCAGATAAGTGCCAGGTGGGGGCCTTTTGTGGTTACGGGGTGAGCGCGGATGCGAAGTTCGCTCCGAGGGCTTCGAGGGCGATGCGCGCCTGTTGGGATGAGACGTGCGTGTAGCGTGCCGTGGTTTGGACGGATGCGTGGCCGACGATCTCTCCGATGACGCGTGCGTCCACGCCGAGTTCCATGAGGACGGTCACGGTGGTGTGGCGTGCCCAGTGGGTCGTGGGGATGTCGGGGGTGCCTTCGGGGCGATCCTTCGGTGGGAGCGCCTGGTGTTCGGTGATGACGCCCGCCTCGAGGAGGATGGAGCGCCATTCGGCGGAGTCCTGTTCGGGGGTGATGGGTGAGCCGTCGTCGTTGCGCCAGATGAGGCCGTGGGGGTTGGGGCGGGCGTCGTTCTCGAGGTAGCGGGTGAGTGCGATCTCGAGGGCATCGATGAGGGGGAAGACGCGTACCTTGCCGGACTTGGGGCGGACGATGCAGAGTCGTCCGTCGAGGGGTTTGAAGATGACGTTAGCTCCGACCATGTAGGTGCGGTCGGGGCAGTTTCCGGCGCGTTTCTTCCCGCACGTGTCACCGCATCCGTGGCGGAAGCGGACTTCTGAGAGTGACCATTGGACGTGGAACTCGTGCAGGTTGAGGTCGATGCTGTCGAGGGTAGCCCCGAGGCGTTCGCCTTGGCGCATTCCGGCGAGGAGCGCGAACCACCAACGGGTGCCGTCTGGGCGGCGTGCGGCGACTTCGAGGATGCGGAGTGCGGTTTCGGTGGGGAGTGCGCCGCGTGCGCCGTCGCCGTTTGAGGGTGGCTTGACATCTGCGACGACGTTTCGGGCGCAGATGTTGTCGAGTCGGGCGGCTTCCATCATGGATGAGAAGACGGCGTGTACCTTGCGTGCGGATGAGGCGGCTCGCCCAGCGTCGGTGACGGCTTGGGTTATGGCGCGCACGTCGGATGGTTTGATGGACGCGACCTTGCGTTTGCCGAGGATGGGCAGAATCCAGTGGCGGACGGCCGATTCGTAGCCTTGGAGTGCCTTCGGTTTCATGTTCGGCTCGCACACGTCGCGGAGCCATTTGTCGGCCCACTCGTTCATCGTCATGTTGGTGTCGAGGGTGGTGCCGGTTTCCGCGAGCTGCTTCTTGATGGCGTTGAGCTTGTCGCGGGCGGTGCGTTGTGACTTTGAGGTGACGGCTTTCTGCTTGCGGCGTCCGTCTGGGTGGAATCCGATGTCGATGACGCCGCGCCAGAGGCCGCGGGCCTTGTCGTAGTAGAGTCCGCCGTCGCCGTGGTTGCGCTTCTTGGGCATGATTCCCCTTTGGTGTACACATAGGTGTACACATTCACTGTCTAGACAGGTCTAGACGACGCGGGGGTGGGGAACCTCGAAACCCCCGGAATCATTGAGATCCCGGGGGTCTTGTCGAGCCACCTGTGGGATTCGAACCCACGACCTATTCATTACGAGTGAATCGCTCTACCAACTGAGCTAAGGCGGCATTCCCGCGCCGCGTGAGCGGCACGAGTATTGATGTTACTCGCTCGCGCGGGTGCGCGCGAATCGGTCGCGCTTCCCGGGCGTGCCGCCACCCGTCACGAGCAGACGAGCCCTTCCTCCGGCATTGTGCCGTCGATGAGGAACGACTCGATCGCGTCGTCGATGCACGCGCTTCCGGATCCGTACGCCGTGTGCCCCTCGCCCTCGCGGGTCAGCAGCTGGCCCGATTCGAGCTCGTCGGCCAGTGCCTCCGCCCAGGCGAACGGCGTCGCCGGGTCGCCCGTCGTTCCCACCACGAGGATCGGAGCAGCACCCGCCGCGGTGATCTCGCCGCGCTCGCCCGTCGGCGGCACGGGCCAGTACTGGCACGGGTCGGCACCCAGCATGTACTGCCACGTGATCGGCGCGTTCTCGGCGAGGTACTCCTCGTCTGCCTGGTACTGCTCGTCGGTCTCGACCGGGTAGTCCATGCAGTTGTACGCCGTGAACGCCTCGGTCGAGTTCGAGAGGTAACCGCCGCCCTGCGCGCGCTCGTTATAGAAGTCGGCGAGGTACATCGCCGTCTCCGGGTCGCCCTCCGACGCGCCGCTCAGCGCCTCCGTCAGCGTCGGCCAGTTCTGCTCGTTGTAGAGCGCCACGACGATGCCGAGCATCATGGCGTCACCGCCGAGCTCGCGGCCGTCCTGTGTCGCCAGCGGCGAGCGGTCGAGGCGCGCCAACAGCGAGGCGACGCCGTCGTAGGCCTGGTCGAGCGTGCCGCGGAAGGGGCAGGCCGACGAGTCGAGGCACGCCTCGAGGTAGGAACCGAGCGATTCCTCGAATGCCACCACCTGCGAACGCCCGACCTCGCTCGACGAGACCGCCGGATCCATCGCGCCGTCGAGCACGAGGTTGCCGGTGTTCTCGGGGAACAGCTCGGCGTACGTCGCGCCGAGGAAGGTGCCGTAC
>Ga0308157_10007925_pt1 | contig 12208 bp, 10 predicted proteins | sample PhyBR1_FD_201035 | JGI IMG/M metagenome (GOLD analysis project Ga0308157, IMG submission 201035) | Phyllosphere microbial communities from UC Gill Tract Community Farm, Albany, California, United States - DLSLB.R1 | ecosystem: Host-associated > Plants > Phyllosphere > Unclassified | place: USA...
GAAATAAATATTAACCATATAGAATAAATAGAATTTTTTTGTTTATTTTTGGCAGGTTTTACAGATTATTCCAAGTTAAAAACAATTACAATGAAAAATAAACCCTTTTGGTTATTCAGCATAACTACAATCTGCGTTATTTCAATAGCATTTGGTTATACTAAATTAGCCCACATACCAAAAAAAGAAACTGTACAGGAATGCCATGAAACCCCACATATATCTGAAAATGAATTTAAACCTACTATTGAAAACAAAAACAAACCTGCCGGAAAAGCTCCGGAAGGTATGGTATGGATTCCGGGTGGCGAGTTTTCAATGGGATCAAATGTTGAGGATGAAAGTTTATGCAGCATAAAAGGTGTCACAAAAGATGCCGCTCCAATCCATCGCGTGTATGTTGATGGCTATTATATGGATGAAACCGAAGTAACCAACGAAGAGTTTGAAAAATTTGCAAAAGCTACCGGATATGTAACGGTGGCCGAACAAAAACCAACGAAAGCCGAATTTCCAACTGCAAACGAAGAAGACTTAATAACAGGTTCTGTTGTCTTTACTCCTACCTCATCCGCTGTAAATCTAAATAATTTTTTGCAATGGTGGCGTTATGAACCAGGGGCTGACTGGAAACATCCGGAAGGACCGCAAAGTACTATCAAAGGAAAAGAAAAATATCCAGTAGTTCATGTTGTTTATGAAGATGCTCAAGCTTACGCAAAATGGGCAGGAAAAAGACTTCCGACAGAGGCAGAATGGGAATTTGCTGCCCGTGGTGGAAAAACCGGAAATCTTTATGCATGGGGAAATAATTTAAAACCAAACGGAAAATTCCAGGCCAATATTTATCAGGGACAAGTCCCTATAAAAGACGGTGATACTGGTGAAGATGGCTTTAAAGGAATTGCACCTGTAAAACAATACGCTCCAAATGCATATGGTTTGTATGATATGGCCGGAAACGTCTGGGAATGGGTTCATGACTGGTATAGTGTAGATTATTATAAATCATTAGCAGAAAGCGGAAAAACCGTAAGAAATCCACAGGGACCTGATACTTATTATGATCCAAATGATACCGTAGAAATAAAAAGAGTACACCGGGGCGGATCATTTTTATGTACAGATCAATATTGCACCCGATACATGGTAGGTACAAGAGGAAAAGGCGAAATCAGATCTGCGGCTAATCATGTAGGTTTTAGATGCGTAAAAAGCAAATAACAAACTCAAAATACCGGAAGGGATTCCATCTAGAATCCCTTTTTTATTACTTGTGATATTAAAAGCTAAATTTTTACGCAGAAAAAATTTTCTATATTTGCTAAAAATTCAAAAAAATGCAACATATCATACATCGCTTTATCAGTTATGCAACAATTGATACCGAATCGGATCCAAATTCACAAACAACACCAAGTACAGCAAAACAATGGAACCTTGCTAATAAATTAGTGGAAGAGCTAAAAGCAATTGGTCTTGAAGATGTAACAATTGATGACAAAGCCTATATCATGGCAACGCTTCCGAGCAACGTCGATTATGAAGTTCCAACCATTGGATTTGTTTCACATTTTGACACTTCTCCAGACTTTAGCGGAGCGAATGTAAAACCGCAGATTGTTGAGAATTATAACGGAAAAGATATCGTTCTGAATGCTGAAAAAAATATCGTTTTGTCGCCGAATTACTTCAAGGATTTATTATTATATAAAGGTCAGACCATCATCACAACTGACGGAACAACTTTGTTAGGAGCCGATGATAAAGCCGGAATTACTGAAATCGTTTCGGCAATGGAATATTTAATTCAGCATCCGGAAATCAAACACGGGAAAATCAGAATTGGTTTTACACCCGATGAAGAAATCGGTCGTGGAGCGCATCATTTTGATGTAGATAAATTCGGAGCACAATGGGCTTATACAATGGATGGAAGTCAGATTGGTGAATTGGAATATGAAAATTTTAATGCCGCCGGAGCCAAAATTACCTTCAAAGGAAAAAGTGTTCATCCGGGTTACGCGAAAGGAAAAATGATCAATTCGATGCTCATTGCAAATGATTTCATCAATGAACTTCCAAAAGGAGAAACACCCCAGGAGACTAAAGGTTATGAAGGTTTTTTCCATGTTCATCACATAAAAGGAAACATTGAAGAAACAGTTTTAGAGTTGATTATTCGTGATCACAATAAAAAGAAATTTGAAAAACGTAAAGAGTTAATTCAAAAAATTGCTAAAAAATTCAACAAAAAATTTGCTAAGCAATTTGGCGAAGATATTGTGATTGCCGAAATTAAAGATCAGTATTACAATATGAAGGAAAAAGTGCTTCCGGTAAAACATATTGTAGATATTGCCGAAAAAGCAATGCGTGAATTAAACATAAAACCGATCATTAAACCTATTCGAGGTGGTACGGATGGATCTCAACTTTCATTTATGGGATTGCCTTGTCCTAATATATTTGCGGGTGGCCATAACTTTCACGGAAAATACGAATATGTTCCTGCTGAAAGCATCCAGAAGGCAACTGAAGTTATTGTAAAAATTGCTGAATTAACTGCCACTCCGGGAATTTTTGACACAAAAGAAACCGCTAAAAAAAGAAGTTAATTGGAACCTTCATCTGACAAAAAACACGTTTGGGACAAAGTCAACAATTGGGAAGAAGAATTACTTTTTCTTAAATCAATTATTGATAAAACCGAATTGACTGAAACCATAAAATGGGGTGGCCCTATTTATGTTTATAACAAGAAGAATGTTATTGGCATTGGAGGCTTTAAAAACTATTTTGCAATTTGGTTCTTAAATGGTGTGTTTTTAAAAGATGAGAAAAAGAGATTGATCAATGCTCAGCAAGATAAAACAAAATCTATGCGTCAATGGCGTTTTACCTCAAAAGAAGAAGTAAACGAAAAAGAAGTTTTGGAATATATTTATGAAGCTATTGAAAATGAAAAGCAGGGAAAAATCATTCAACCTTCTAAGAAAGAAACTATTATTTCTGAGCTTTTAGAGGAAGAAATGTTTCTAAATTCAGCTTTAAAACAAGCTTTTCAAAAATTTACACGTTACAAACAATATGAGTTTTTGGAATATATTGAAAGTGCCAAACAGGAAAAAACTAAACTTTCAAGAATCGAAAAAGTGATTCCGATGATTTTGAATAATGTGGGATTGAATGATAAATACAGGTAAGCTAAATTTCAAATTTTTAAATTCCAAATTCCAATGATTTTCTGAGCGAATTATACGTTAAAGAATCATTGAGGTTTTTCGCAAAGAAACGCAAAGATTTGCCGTAGATACGCACTGCGGTGCATTTAACACAATCCTTTTCAAATTTTTGCCATACTACAAAGGAAACATCTTTACAGAAAACTAAAAAGATAGGCGAATTACTTTACGGAGCTACTTGCGAAGATTCTTCGTCCCTCAAAATGACAAGATTGGATTAAAAGAAAAACCAAAAAAAATCCCAAATTCCAAAATTAAAAATGGAATTTGGGATTTAATATTTTTTGAAATTTTAAAAAAACTTAAGCCTTTTTAGCATTCAAAGCAGCGCTCATTTCCATTGAGATTGCAGAACGCTCTAATTTCAATTTCCCAGACATTGTTTCGATTACAACAGTAGTTTCTGCTAATTCAGCAATTTTACCGTGGAAACCGCTTTTAGTTACTATTTTGTCACCTACTTTCAGGCTGCTTTCAAATTCTTTTTCGTTTTTTGCTCTTTTTTGCTGTGGTCTGATCATGAAGAAATAGATTACCACAAACATTAAAAGAAATGGCGCAAATTGAGTTAATTGTCCCATAATTAAATTCTGTTTTTGATTTATATTTAAAATATTCTTTTTGGAATTTGTTATTGATTTTTTGAAATTTATGTAAAATTACATTAAACCTCTTCCAACCTTAATCATCTTTTTATTAGCGGTAAGTTCTTTTACAAGGTTATCTAAAATTCCGTTGATAAAAATACTGCTTTTTGGTGTAGAATACTCTTTAGCTATTTCTAAATATTCGTTAAGAGTTACTTTTACCGGAATTGAAGGGAATTTCAAAAACTCGCAAATAGCCATTTTCAGAATAATTGTATCAATTTCTGCAATTCTTTCACTATCCCAGTTTGGTGTTTTATCATCGTATTCTTTTGCTAAAACTGATTCATTTAAAACGGTACGTCTGAATAAATCTTTTGCAAAATCTTTATCTTCAACGTCTTTGTACAACTTCGGAACCCTGAAATCATCCGGATCTTCTGTTTTAATTGCTTTTAACTGCTTTACGATATGTGTATTTACAACCGGGATATCATCAACCCATGTCAATTTATCATCTTCCAGATATTCATACAGTTTTTCATTCGGAACAATAACATTTTCGAACAAATCAATTACAAATTGTCTGTCTTCTTCAAATGTATTCACATTGTTGCTCATGTATTTTGCATACAAATCGCTGGCTTTAATATCATTCAAAAGCAAAATGATATAATCGTCGTTTAGAGACCAGTTGTTAATTTTACGATTTTCTAAAGCAATGCTAAGAGAGTTGTTTTCGGACAAAAGTTGAAAAATTCTATTTTTGATGAATTTTTCGTTTGGATTACGTTCTGCAGCAGTTGCAAGATGTTTTTTACTTGAAAGATGTAAAAAAACAGACTCTTTTTTACAAATTTCAATCAATGAAGAAAGCATTATTAAATATAAATCCTGAATATTATCTATGCTGTAAAAAAGAAATTTTTCTTCTTTTTCCAGATTATCAGAACCGCTTTGATGCATTGCATAAATGGATTGCATGACTTTAATGCGTAAGTGTCTTCTATTTACCACCTTGTAAGAACTTTTAAAAATTAGTCTGCAAAAATAAGAATTAAAGAAATTATATTAAAATTTAATCCAATAAAAAAATCCGTAAAAACGAATTAAATTTCAGCCTAAAAAAAATCTCAGTTCAAGTAACCGCTGCATAACAACTGAAACTAAAAACTGAGACTGAGAATTTAAACTATTGTTTAAAATTATTTTTTGCCGTTCTCGATTTTTCTTTGATCGATACGGTTCTGAGCAATTGTAAGAGCAGCTTTATGTGTCGTTAAACCATTTTTGGCTGCAAAATCGATAATTTCTAAAGTCGTGTTATAGATATTTTCGGTTTTACTCATGATTTCAGCTTTACCATAATGTGCTAATTCTGCATAAACATTGATAATTCCTCCAGCGTTGATTAAGAAATCCGGAGCATATAAAATCCCTCTTTCCTGTAATCTTGCTCCATGGATATTTTCATCTGCCAACTGATTGTTTGCAGCACCGGCGATCACTTTTGCCTTGATTTTTTCAATAGTATTATCATTAATTGTAGCTCCCATTGCACATGGCGCATAGATATCAACATCCGCAGTATATAAATCTTCTCCCGTATAAATTGAAGCATTGTATTTTGATGCTACCTGATATAATTTTTCTTCATTAATATCCGTAATGGTTACCTGTGCTCCTTCTTTAGTCAAATATTCAACCAAAGCTTCACCCACGTGTCCGATTCCCTGAACCAAAACTTTTTTGCCGTCTAAAACATCAGAACCAAACTGACTTTTAGCAGCGGCTTTCATCCCTAAATACACTCCATAAGCTGTAACAGGCGAAGGATTTCCTGAACCGCCTCTTTCTTCAGAGATTCCGGTAACATAAGGTGTCACGTCTCTAACAGTGTCCATGTCTTTTGTTTCCATCCCAACATCTTCCGCTGTAATATATCTTCCGCTTAAAGAATGAACAAACTCACCAAACTTACGCATTAACTCAGGTGTTTTCTGGGTTTTAGCATCACCAATAATAACCGCTTTACCACCACCAATATTTAGGCCGGTAATGGCAGATTTATAAGTCATACCTCTTGAAAGACGCAAAACATCGTTTAGAGCTTCCCATTCAGTAGCATAATTCCACATTCTTGTACCTCCTAAAGCTGGTCCCATAACCGAATTATGAATACCAATAATTGCTTTTAAACCTGTATCTTTGTCATTGCAAAATACAATTTGTTCGTGATCGTTAAAAGATAACTGACCAAAAACAGGATCCATTTTTTGAAGTTCCTTTCCAGTTGCGAAAGTTGCATCCATAGCTAGTGTTATTTAGTTAAAATTATGAATTCGTCAAAAAGACAACTCAAACATACGTAAAAAATACACATGTGCTAATTTTTAAACTTTAAATTAATAATTTTACAATACAATTGTTTTGATTAAATTTCAATTTATTATACTTTTAATTCATAATAATTCAAAATTTTAAATCAATCCAACATCACATTTCTTAAAAAAATGAAAGAATTAAGCTATTTAAACAAATATTTCATTAAGTACAAATACAGTTTTTCTTTTGGAATTTTAATCACTATAATCGCACAAATATTTTTCTTATTTACTCCAAAACTGGTTAGCCAATCTTTTGATACAATTGAAAAATTCCTGAAATTATCTGAAGCTGACAGGAAATCTTCAATAATTATTGGATATTACAAACAGGATTTAATCCATAATGTTCTGTTAATCATAGGAAGTGCAATTGTTGCCGGATTTTTAACCTTTTTAATGCGTCAGACTTTAATTGTAATGTCGCGTCATATCGAATTTGATTTAAAAAATGAGGTTTTTAACCAATATCAAAAACTTTCTCAGAATTTCTACAAGCAAAACCGAACAGGAGATTTAATGAACCGTATTAGTGAAGACGTTTCAAAAGTCCGTATGTATGTTGGACCTGCAGTTATGTACACAATCAATACATTTATACGTTTTGCCATTGTTATTATATATATGTATAATGTGTCTCCTTTATTGACTTTATACACTATTCTCCCTTTACCGATTCTTTCCTACTGCATTTTTAAACTTAGTTCAGAAATCAATAAACGTAGTACTACTTTCCAGCAATACCTTTCAAAAGTTTCTAGTTTTACACAGGAAATATTTTCAGGTATCCGCGTTATCAAGGCTTATTCTTTAGAAAATCAACACCAGAACAACATGATTGCCTTGTCTGACGAAAGCAAAAGCAAAAGTTTAAGCCTGGCGAGAGTCCAGTCGCTGTTTGGTCCTTTAATGATTGCCCTTATCGGAATTAGTAATCTGGTTGTAATCTATTTTGGAGGCGTTATGTATATCAATGGAAGTATTCCAAATATAGGAACCATTGCCGAATTTATTTTATACGTCAATATGCTGACCTGGCCTGTTGCTTCTTTAGGCTGGGTTTCATCAATGGTTCAGGAGGCAGAAGCCTCTCAAAAACGTTTAAATGAATTTTTAAAAATTGAACCTGAAATCAAAAACACCAATCCAAATTCATCAGATATTCAGGGCTCAATTGCTTTTGAAAATGTAAGTTTCACTTATGAGGACACTAATATTGAGGCCTTAAAAAACATAACGTTTTCAGTCAAAAATGGAGAAACACTGGCTATTTTAGGGAAAACCGGTTCCGGAAAATCAACTATATTATCTTTAATTTCGCGTTTGTACGATGTTACCGAAGGGAAAATCACAATTGACGGCAATGAAATCAGTACTTTGAATCTGAATGACTTAAGAAACAACATCGGAATTGTACCTCAGGATGCCTTTCTATTTTCGGATACTATCAAAAATAATATCAAATTTGGCAACCAGAATGCAACCGATGAACAAGTAATTGAGGCTGCAAAAAATGCAGTGGTACACGATAACATTATTGCTTTCAATAAACAATACGATACTATTTTAGGAGAAAGAGGTATCACGCTTTCCGGTGGACAAAAACAGCGTGTTTCAATTGCCCGCGCAATTATTAAAGACCCTGCCATTTTGCTTTTTGACGACTGTCTTTCAGCAGTTGACACAGAAACCGAAGAAACAATTCTGAACAATTTATTTGAAATCTGCAAAAACAAAACAACCATAATTGTAAGTCATCGTGTTTCTTCTGCAAAAAACGCTGACAAAATTATTATTTTAGAAGATGGGCAAATCATACAACAAGGTTCTCATAATCAATTAATAAATCAGGAAGGCTATTATTCAGCGTTATATTTAAAACAACTTTCGGAAAAAGAATTACTTTAAATGTTGCGTAATAGATAATTTTTTATGATTTTTGAGTACTATTAATTCCAAAATGATAGAACGTATTATGAGAGAAAACGACATGTTAGAAAAAGAAGAGATTTTTTCTAAAGTATTACGAGCAGGAAGAAGAACTTATTTCTTTGATGTGAGAGCTACAAAAGCTGACGATTATTATATCACGATTACTGAAAGCAAAAAATTTACTGAAGAGGATGGTTCTTTTCATTTTAAAAAACATAAAATCTATTTGTACAAAGAAGATTTTAGCTCATTTGCTGAAATTTTAGACGAAATGACTTCTTATGTCCTGAACCACAAAGGAGAAGAAGTAATATCTGAAAGACATCAAAAAGATTTTAAAAAAGAATATAGTTCTGATAAAACGGAAGGGCAAAGATCAAGCTTTACAGATATCGACTTTGACGATATTTAATTCCATATAACTTTTCGAAAAGTACGAGTCCAATATGTTCAGCATTTTGGACTTTTTTTATATATTTAAGTTTTTAAAACTACTAGCTTTGAAAACATTAACCACAAGATTACTTTATTGTTTATTATTTACTCTATTAATAAGTTCAATATCTTACAGCCAAAAATCAGATTTAAATGTTGAAAAAAAGATAGATAAGATCATAAAAAGCATGACTTTGGAACAAAAAATCGGTCAGGCATGTCTAAAAGGAACTTCCAGCCGAAGCAAAGGATTGTCTGAGGAACTTAAAAAAGAAGTCCGAATGGGATTGGTTGGAGCCATTTTAAACCTTACAGATCCTGATCTCGTTCTTCAAATACAAAAAATTGCAATAGAAGAAAGTCCAACACACATTCCGCTATTGTTTGGCAGGGATGTCATTCACGGATACAAAACTATTTTCCCCATTCCTTTAGGATTAGCTGCATCGTGGGATATGGAATTGGTTGAAAAAACATCAAAAATTGCAGCTAATGAATCCTATTCAAGATGCATCAACTGGACATACGCCCCAATGGTTGATATTGCCAGGGATGCCCGTTGGGGAAGAATTGCAGAATCCCCAGGCGAGGACCCTTTATTGGCATCCAGATTAGGAACTGCTTACATCAAAGGATTTCAGGGAAATGATCCTTCTGTTCCCGGTCAAATTTTAGCCTGTGCCAAACATTTTGCAGCCTATGGTGCCGCAGAAGGAAGAGACTACAACACGGTCAGCATGGCTGAATCCTTACTTCGAAATGTGTATTTAAAACCTTTTGAAGCAGCAGCAAAATCCGGCGCAGCAACTTTCATGACTTCATTTAATGATCTTAACGGAATTCCGGCTTCAGGAAACCGTTTTTTACTCCAGAAAATTTTACGCGAAGAATGGAAATACGATGGTTTTGTGGTCAGCGACTGGAATTCTGTTACAGAAATGATTCCACATGGTTATGCCGTCGATGAAAAAGATGCCGCATTTAAATCTGCATCAGCAGGACTTGACATGGAAATGACCAGTTTGTCCTATGCAAATCATTTAAAAACGCTGATTGCTGAAAAGAAAATTTCTGAGAAGCAATTAGATGACATGGTACGCAATATTTTGAGAATAAAATTCAGAGCCGGGGTTTTTGATAATCCTTATTTTAAAGACCGTGAAAAATTTTCATTGCTAAATGCAGATGCTTTACAAACTGCCAGAACAGCTGCCACTAAAAGCTGCGTGCTATTAAAAAATGAAAATCAAATTTTGCCTCTAAAAACCAATCAAAAAATAGCAGTAATTGGCCCATTGGCAGATGCTGCAAGAGAACAATTAGGCACATGGATTTTTGACGGTAACAAAGCAGATTCACAAACTCCTCTTAAAGCCTTGCAAAATAGTTTTGGAGAAAATAATGTGTTTTATGCTTCCGGACTTTCTCACAGCCGCTCGTTATCTGAAGAAGGATTTGCATCCGCAATCGCAGAAGCTAAAAAATCAGACATTATTTTATTTTTTGCAGGAGAAGAAGCAATTCTTTCGGGAGAAGCACATTCACGGGCAAATATTAATTTACCCGGATTACAGGAAAAATTAATAGCAGAATTACAAAAAACAGGAAAACCAATAATAGTAATTGTAATGGCAGGAAGACCAATAACTCTGGGAGCTGTTTTACCAAATGTAAATGCATTAATTATGGCATGGCATCCTGGAACTATGGCTGGTCCGGCAATTTCTGATGTGATTTTGGGAACTGTAAACCCTTCAGGAAAACTACCTGTAACCTGGCCAAAAGAGGTTGGTCAGATTCCGATTTATTACAATCATCCTAACACAGGAAGACCTGCAGATCCAAAAACTTTTGTGGCTATTCAGGATATTCCAGTCGAAGCCTGGCAAAGTTCTTTAGGAAACAATTCGCATTATCTTGATGCAGGTTATGAGCCTCAGTTTGCTTTTGGATTTGGATTGAGTTATACCACTTTCTCCTACGACAATTTAAAAATTGAGAAAGCCGTCCTAAAAAATAATAATAACGAAAAATTAAACGTTTCTGCTGTTATTACCAACACAGGAAACCATACAGGGACAGAAACTGTTCAATTATACGTTCGTGATATTACAGGAAGTATAGTCAGACCTGTCAGGGAGCTTAAAGATTTTATACAAATCGAATTAAAACCGCAGGAATCTAAAACGATAAACTTTTCAATTCCTGTTTCAGACTTTGCCTTTTATAATGATAAAATGGAACTAAAAACAGAGCCGGGTGATTTTAAAATCTGGATTGCTTCGAATGCTGAAAATGGTCTGGAAGGTGATTTTAAAATTGAATAAATAATTTATATATGAAAAAAATAGCGTTTTTACTTAGTTTCTTTATTGTTGGACTTTCGTCTTTTGCCCAAAAATTAGAATATGAGCTAAAAGAAAACATTCAGTATTATAATGCAGCCACCAATAAATCTGATTCTTATATTAATGAAAGATGTGTCTTAGACATCTATTATCCAAAAAACACCAAGGGATTTGCTACGATAGTCTGGTTTCACGGAGGCGGATTAACCGGTGGCAGCAAAGAAATCCCTGAAGCATTAAAAAACAAAGGCTTTGCTATTATTGGGGTTAATTACAGATTATCTCCAAAAGTAAAAGCAGCAAAATGTATTGAAGATGCAGCTGCAGCTATAGCCTGGGCTTTTAATAATATGGCAGCCTACGGAGGTGACACTTCCTCAATTTTTGTTTCAGGACATTCTGCCGGCGCTTACCTGGCATTGATGACTGGCCTGGATAAAAAATGGCTTCAAAAAGAAAATCTTGATGCCAATAAAATAGCTGGATTAATTCCGTTTAGCAGCCAATGCATTACCCATTTTGAAATTAGAAGAGAAAACGGAATTCCTGAAAAACAACCCACAATTGATACTTTTGCCCCTTTATTTCATGTTCGTGCAGATGCTCCTCCTGTTTTATTAATTACCGGAGATCGTGAACTGGAAATGTTAGGCCGATATGAAGAAAACGCTTATATGGAACGTATGATGAAACTTGTTGGACATAAACAAATCAAACTTTTTGAATTGGACGGATATGGACACAGTATGACTGAACCTGGTTTTCCATTATTGGCAAACGAAGTAAACCGCATTATAAAAGAAAAACAACCTAAAAAATAATTATTAAAAAAATCCACGGCAATGGAGACACAACTATTAATTTTACCCGGACTTGGAAATTCAGGAGAAAAACACTGGCAGACCTTTTGGCATAAAAAATTTAAAAATTCAATACGTCTGAATCAGGACAACTGGGATGAACCAGTTCTGAAAGAGTGGATTTCACGATTAAACGAAGGAGTTTCAAAACTGGAAAATCCAACGATTTTAGTTGCACATAGTCTAGCTGTTTCTTTGGTTTTACATTGGGCTGAAAACAATTCTAATCAAAATATAATCGGTGCTTTATTGGTTGCTCCTGCAGATGTTGATTCGCCAGAGCATACACCAGATGTTATTCGAAATTTTTCGCCAATGCCGCTTTATCAATTGCCATTTCCTTCAATTGTAGTGGCGAGCGAAAATGACCCATATGCTTCTTTTGAAAGAAAAAAATATTTTGCAGAAAAATGGGGA
>Ga0308157_10007926_pt1 | contig 12208 bp, 9 predicted proteins | sample PhyBR1_FD_201035 | JGI IMG/M metagenome (GOLD analysis project Ga0308157, IMG submission 201035) | Phyllosphere microbial communities from UC Gill Tract Community Farm, Albany, California, United States - DLSLB.R1 | ecosystem: Host-associated > Plants > Phyllosphere > Unclassified | place: USA...
CGGTCATCGTAACTTGAAATTGTTATCTTTAATCGTAATTATTCAGCAAAGCATCTAATTCATAAAGGCTTTGGCTTGGGACATAAGGCAATCTAACAGGCGACAAACTTACCCAACCTGCCGCAACAGCTTCAGCATCCGTCATTGCCAAATAAGGTGTCGCTTGTATTCGCTCATCTGATACATTTGGGTCTTTTTTTAAGCTTAGCCAATACGCCTCTCGACCTCGCGGATCGATCAGTTTATGAACGGGATTGAGTAGCGAGCGATGACCAAGCGCGGTGATCTTTTGACCTTTGATATCACAAGCTGACCTATCTGGAATATTAACGTTTAAAACGTGATAGGGCAAATTTTTGAATCCCGTCATTAACTCATGATGCCCCAAAAGCGTCACAATTTCATCAGCCGCAGACTCATAATATTTTGCCAAGTCTTGACCACAACCTACGGTTGCAACCATCGCAAGTGACACCGCCATTGCCGGAACACCGAACATCTGAGCCGTTGCCGCCGCGCCAAATGTCCCTGAAAACAAAACATCTTGCCCAAAATTAGCGCCTGAATTGATCCCTGAAATCACCCAATCAAACTTAACATCGGCAAATAGCTCATGAAGCGCCAAATAAATACAATCCGCAGGCGAGCCATTAACAGCAACAAATCCTGACGCCAGCTTTTGCGGGTATAATGGCTTCACGACACTCAAGGCGCTTGCGCTACCACTTTGCTCACTATCGGGGGCAACCACGACCACCTCGCCAAGCTTGGATAGCGCCTCATATAATGCCAAAAGCCCAGGCGCAAAAACGCCATCATCATTACTGATTAAAAATCTCATGAAATCTCAAAGGAATAAAAACGTGGTTAAAAACTAATAATTTTAAATAGTAAAATTAAAGCGAGGATTATAACTGATAGCGTAAGCTTGAATCATTAGGTCATCAAAGAAAATAGGCTTTAGAAAGCTTTGGGATACCTTAATTAACACTAAAAAATTTTATAAAAATAATGCAGAAACTTCATAAAAAATTGATCCTTAATGTTGCTATAAGATGAGTCAGGATCACAATATTTCTACACATAAATCAATATACTATGTGACTTTTTAGTGCCGAAAGCTTAATATAAGACCATTGAATCATCTTGAGCGAGCGTGATAAAGAATGAACAACCCATTGATATTATCCAAATTATTCCAAACTGCTAAAATCTCTTCTAAGTCCTCATTTCATATTGCTAATAAAGTTGCTATTGCGGGGATCATCATGACTTCTGCCATGATGTCACAAGCAACTAATGCTGCAAACAACAATGCTGTCTCAACCATTCCGATCGATATGTCGGGAATGACGGTCACTAAACATGAAATCGCGGTCATGCAAGTGCTGTCTGAAATCTGCCCATCAATGCTGAACAACAATCAAAAGCAGCGTTTTTATAAATCTTATAACGTTCAGCTTCGGGAATTGATGCCAACCCTTGAGGATCCAAAAGCCGCCATTCAATATTTATCGACTCAGCAAGATTACCGCCAAATTTTGCAAAGTATGCGCAGCTGGACCATGAGCTTTTCAAAACAAGAAAACAAAGCCATTTGTGAAGACTTGGCAAATGCTAGTTTTTAAATTGAGCCATTTTTAGTAGTGATTACATTTTAACATTGAGTATATTTTAATAGTGCTGATAACTTAGCCCGATTATAAGGTTTTTATATCAACTTTATAATTCGGGCTATTTTTTTATTATAAAAAATTGATGAAAGCAATAAACTAATCCTGCCAGCGTTTGATTAAAGCCGCTAATTTTTTAGGATCACGAACCGATTCATGACAAAAATCAACGCCCAAAGCTTGCAGCTTGCTTGCTATCGATTGCATGGCAAAACCTCTATGCGCTGAAAACCAATAAACGATCAATACGCGGTGATGAAACTCAGCTTTTCGAATAGCTTCAGCCAACTGACCTGCTTTTTCAATGCTGATTTCTTCGCCAATCATAACAAAATCTACTGAAATCGTTTGCAGCTGCTCTAAAATGGCTTCTGAATGCTGATAACATTGAACTTGCGCCCCAAGCATTTTCAGCTCATCGATCATCACTCCTGAATCATCGCGGTGATAATACAAGATGGATTTTCCTGCTAAAACTTTTTGCTGAGATTTTGACAAGCTGTCTTTTAAGGGAATTAAAACGGTAAAAGTGCTCCCCTCTCCAATCGTGCTATCAACTTCAATGCTACCGCCCATCAACTGAATAATTTGTTTGATGACGGCAAGTCCCACGCCTGCGCCTTCATATTCCCGAGTGACGCTAGGATCAACTTGAAAAAACGGGGTAAAAATATCCTCTAAGTATTTTTGTTCAATGCCAATACCGCGATCAATGATTTTAATTTGCCAACGAATACTTTCATTAAAATGGGTCAGCTGGGACTCAAGGATGATATTTCCCGCTTGACTAAACTTGATCGCATTGTCAATGAGGCTTGAGAGCACTTGAGTGATTTTATTGACATCACCTTCAAGGCTATAATCGATATGATAAACTCGGCTGCTCAATACCAAGTTTTTTTGGCGGGCTTTGGGCTCAAAGTCATTAAGTAAATCCGCTAATAGTTGTAGCGGGTTAAATTCCGTTAAAGTTAACCCAATTTGACCTTTTTCAATTTTATTTAATTGAATGATTTGCTCTAAGGTATTGTGAAGGTGCTGACTGCCCTTTCGGATCACCTCTAAAATGTCTTTTTGCTCATCATTTAGCGCTTGCGGATTGAGCAGTTGCAGCCCGCCTGAGATGGCATTAAGGGAGGTTTTAAGCTCATGGGTGATCATACTTTGAAAATTGTGGCGTTGAACCTCAAGCGATAAGTCTTTACTTTGCAGCTGAACTTCAAAAGCTGCAAGCGATGCAATGTGATCTTGAGCAAATTTTAGGCGCTGAAAAAGTTTGACCAAAGCTTGCTGAAGCTGCATAAGCTCCGTAAATTCAAAGCGCTGCTGCAATGCAGGAAGCTGATCAAGCTCATAATCGTCATTTTGCCAAGCTTGCGACAAGATGTTTAAGTCTTGGCTTGGCCAGCGAAGCTTACGCGCGCAAAACAACGCCAATATCAGTCCAGAACCTGTGATCATCAACCATGACCACCAATTAGCCAATAACCACTGCAACCGTAGCTCTTGAATATCTAAGGTAATATTAATATAACCCAGTAAAGTGCTGTGCTTGTTATTGCTATTGGTTGCGTTTGACCCTGTGTTTGGCAGCGCTTGGCTCGTTACCGCTCGGCTAAAATTGACGGATCTTGCAAATAAAGCATTGCTCCAATCTTGGTTTGAATGCTCAATTTGTGACTGATCGCTGTTGGCGATGGGTTGCTCTGTGGCATAAAAGACGATGCTATGAATGGCAGGGTCATTGTCAAGAAGCAACCGCACTTGGCTTGCTACCAAAGCGCCCCCATTGACCACAGAAGCACTATTTGCTAACAGCTCTGCCACTTGCTGCAAATGCTGACGCTTTTGTTGATAATGCTCAACAAAGCCTATGACAAAGGTCAAAAGCAAAGCCATGACCAGCCCAATGGTCAGTAATTGAAAAATGGTTTTTTTAACTAGGCTGGAAATAGGACGTGATTGACGGTTTGGCATCTCATTTCACCTACTTTTGACGCCGAAACGCCAAAAGCAATGATCATCATAACGCGCGCTTAATCTTAACAGCAAGCTATCATCAATTAGCGTTTTTTGGTACCGCGCTTATTGCTGGTTTTTGTCTCTTTTGCAGAGGGGTGTTTTGATTGAGCAGCAAATTTAGTACCGCGTTTTTGGTGGCGCTGTTTTTGTGCTTTAACAGGCGTTGACGTTTTATTGGCAAAGGGGTTTTCGTTGAGCTTAAACACCACATTTAATGGCGTGCCTTCAAGCTTAAACACTTGGCGAAACTGATTTTCAAGATAGCGCTGGTAGCTTTTGGGAAGCGATCCAGTTTGGTTACCATGAATCACGATCACAGGCGGATTGTGACCACCAATATGCGCGTAACGCAGCTTAATCCTACGACCTGAAACGGCAGGCGGCGGATTGGCGGCAACCGCATCTTGTAAAATTTGCGTCAAGCGGCTTGTTGACACTTGAAACATGGAAGAATGATATGCTTTTAAAATGGAAGGGTATAAGTTGCCAACGCCTGTACCATGAAGCGCTGAAATCAGATGCACTTTAACAAAGGGAATAAAGCTAAAGCGGCGATCCATCTCAATTTTAATAAAGTCTTTTTGCTCAACGCTTAAGCCATCCCATTTGTTAATGGCAACGACCAAAGCGCGACCGGCATCGAGTGCATAACCAATCATGTGCAAATCTTGGTCAACAATGCCTTCTTGAGCGTCAATAACAATCACGGTAACGTTGGAGTCTTTAATGGCTTGAAGCGTTTTAATCACCGAGAACTTTTCAACTTTTTCATCGATTCGACCTCGGCGGCGAACGCCTGCGGTATCAATCAAAACGTAGCTTTTGCCCTCGCGCTCATAAGGGATGTAAATGCTATCGCGAGTCGTCCCTGGCATGTCAAACACCACCACACGCTCCTCACCAAGCAAGCGATTGACAAGCGTTGATTTACCAACGTTTGGGCGACCAATAATGGCAAGCTTAAGACCTTCAGGCTCAGGCTCAGCATCTTGTTCGGGCATATCTTTGGTGATGACTTCAAGAAGGTTGCTGATACCTCGGCTGTGGCTTGCGGCAACGGGATGCGGCTCACCAAGCCCTAACGCAAAAAACTCACTTGGGGCAGATTCATGAACGCCATCGATTTTGTTAGCCACCAAAAAAACCGGCTTGCCAAGGGTGTGCAAAAATTTGCCGATCTCTGCATCTGCACCAATCATTCCGGCGCGAGCATCCACCACAAAAACAATGATATCGGCTTCGTGAATTGCGGTGTAGGACTGCTCGGACATATAGTCGTCAATATTGCCGCTGCCATCGTCCGCCTCACCAATACCGCCGGTATCCACCACGATAAATGACTTACCCTCAAAGCTTGCATCGCCATATTGTCGGTCGCGGGTCAACCCCGCCATATCCGCCACCAAAGCTTGACGGCTTTTGGTAAACTGGTTAAATAAAGTCGATTTACCAACATTTGGGCGACCAATTAGCGCCACCACAGGCTTGATACTCATGCGATACTCTTTTTAGTTGTGAAAGCGGCTTTTAAAAATTGAGCGAAAATGCGATCAATCTCTTACCGGGCGCATAGATTACGCCAATTGACCCTGAAGCACAAGTCATCTTAAGCAAATGAAGTAAGGCGATCTTAGCATTCAACTTAACTTAGCGCTGCTGCCAAATAGCCACTTGACCGCTTTGGCTTTGAGTCAATAAGCGATTGTTCACCACTTGAAGGCTGGTCAGCGCCCCTTTGGTTTGCGATCGGCTAACGATGTTTCCAGTATTTGGGTCAAATAAATGCACCACGCCATCCAAATCACCAACCGCAATATAATTGCCAATCATCGCAGGATTGGTCAGCTTTCGATACGCTAAGGCGTCACTTGACCAAAGCTCTTTTCCAGAGCTGCGATCATAAGCCACCACTTTGCCATCAAGGCTTGTGGCAATCAACTGGCGACTATTTACCGCAAGCGATTTTAAGCTTGCAAGCTCATTAACAAACATCACTTGTTTTGATGCCAGATCAATGCCAATCAATTGACCGCTATAGCTGATGGCAAATAACTGATTGTTATCAACGATCGGTGCGCCATCAACGTCGCTCATGCGCTCAATCTCGCTGCTACCAACGCCTACGCCCACGCGGCGCGACCAAATAGGCAAGCCATTATCGGTTGTGATAGCATGAAGCCTGCCGTCTGCGGTTGCAAGCAATACCGTTTTGCTGTCTAACAAGGTGGGCTTCGCCGTTCCGCGAATGCTAATGTCCGGAACTTGGGTAGCAAACTGCCAAACTGGCTGACCAGATTGCAGTGATAGCCCTTGCAAAAAGCCATCATTAGCTGAAACAATCACCCGATTATTACTAATCAGGGCAGGTGATAATACTGTCCCTGACAATTGCTGCTGCCAACGCTTTGCTCCCGTTAAACTGTCAAATGCCATCACTTGACCGCTTCGAGTACTGACCACTGCCGTTTGGCTTAACGCATCAAGCGCCACGCCACCGGTGATTTGATCGCCAACATTAAGCGACCAAAGACGAGCGCCATTATTATCAAAACCGCTTAAATCGCCAGCGCGTGAGGCGATAACAATTTGACCATTATCATAGCCCACTTGCAAATCAAGCGGGTCTTTTGGGCTTGCCTTTTTGTTATCAACGCTTGCCCCAAAAACAGGCTGAAGAATATTGACCGGATTGGCAATTTGAACCAATTTGGTCGGCTCATGAACCACAGGCTTAATGCCGCGATTACAGCCTACCGTAGCCACTGCGATCACCGCAATGATAGCCACGTTTGTTACCGAGCGCTTTAGGGTGCAATTTGATAAAGTCATTAGGGTCTCACTACCATCATGTTGCAGCTGATCAATTCTCATTTTGCTGCTTGTTAACATCACAAAAACCAAAAATATCAGCCGCCATCTTATAAGATTTGCGCGTAAGCTTTGGTATATTTATGGTGACTTACGCCGGATCACTCAAAGAAGGCGCATCTACTGCCAAATCCTGAGCTTGTGAATTAGGCGCAGGCTCTTGAATTAGGCTATTTTTTTCGCGAATGGGGTCAACGCTGATCCCAAGGCTTTCCATTTTAAGCGCCAATACGGCTCGCGACTCATCACGCTTACTCAGCTGTGACCACGCGTTTTTATAAGCTTTAATTGCTGCCTTTTTATCATTTTTTGCCAAATAAATATCGCCAAGCAAAATTTGCTGACTGGCTAAAAACGCATCCGGCATTTCTGATTGTGCCTCAGTCATTGCCGCATCCTGATTGCCTGCTGCTAAAAGCGACTCAGCATAACGAAGCCTTGTGATCGCTTTTAGCCCCTCATCGCCCAAATCAATGGCTAACGCTTGTTTTAATGTGGCGCTTGCGGCTTTAAAGTCATCATTATCTACCTCTTGACGCGCTTTAATCATCAATGCTTGCCACGCATAAACGGAGCTGCCATGCGATTTGACCAAGGTGTCAATCTGCTTATTTAAAGTATCTTGATCTTTGCTTAATGCCGACTTCGCTTCAGTTTCTAAATCAGGATTTTGGGCAGCTAAATTGACTTTTTCGTTCAATTGCTGAATATCAGCATATTGGTCAGCGGCAACCGTATCGACGCGAGCATGATTGTTTTGCCAATACGTCCAGCCAAAGTAGCCAGCCAGCGCCAGTAAAATGACAGTAATAATATAACTGCCGTACTGCTTAAGCGCTTGCATGGAATTGTCCGCTTCAGGCGAAATTGGGGATTGAGCCATGGTGTTTTACCTAAAAAATAGTCGCTAAAAACTGATGATCAAATGATTACCAGACCGCTTTTGAACAAAAACCTTCGTTAACTTAACCTAAAAAGTTTTTTTCATCAAATAGCCAGTCCCAATCTTGGCTTGATTGCTCACCCGACTGCATATTTTTAATGCTCAGCGTTTTATGCGTAATTTCATCTTGCGCCAAAATTACTGTAAGCTTCGCGCCCGATTTGTCCGCTTTTTTCATTTGGGCTTTAAGGCTGGTGGCACTTGCCATTTTTACGCGTAAATCAGGACGCTTGATCCGCAAAGTCTGAGCGTAATTTATCGCATCGCTAAACACCTCAGGGTGAGCTGCCACAAACACCTCACAGCTTGAGCGCGCCTCAAACGGCGCAACCGCTTCAATAAGCAATAATAACCGCTCAAGCCCCATCGCAAAACCAACGGCAGGCTCGGATTTGGCGTCCTTACCTGTTCCCATCGATTTTAGCTGACCAATCAAACCATCATATCGACCGCCCGCGCAAACGGTGGCTTGACTGCCAAGCTTATCAGTCACCCATTCAAACACGGTTTTATTATAATAATCCAAGCCGCGAACCAAATGCGGGTTGATGACATACTCAATGCCTAAGGCGTCTAAATAACGCTTCACTTGCTCAAAATGCTCGCGGCTGTCCTCACCTAAAAAGTCGGCAAGCTTTGGTGCACCTTGAAGCAGCGCTTGAGTTTTGGCATCTTTGCTATCAAGGATTCGCAGCGGATTGGTCGTTAACCGGCGGCGGCTGTCCTCATCAAGATCATCTTGCTTGTCGGTTAAATAAGCCACCAATGCATCACGGTAAGCTTTGCGCTCATCAATCTCACCAAGCGAATTTAATTGCAAATGAACGTGGTCAGCAATGCCAAATTCTTGCCAAAATAGTGTGGTCATGGCAATGACTTCGGCATCGGCATCGGGCAGCGGACTGCCAAAGCTTTCCACGCCCAATTGGTGAAATTGACGGTAGCGACCTTTTTGCGGTCGCTCATAGCGAAACATAGGTCCCATGTACCAAAGCTTTGGGGTATCGCCGCGAAGCAAGTTGTGCTCAATAACCGCGCGAACCGCTCCTGCGGTGCCTTCAGGTCGCAAGGTGAGCGGCGTTGGCGGCTCAGACTTGTCGGTAAAACTGTACATTTCTTTTTCGACAATATCCGTTGCCCCGCCAATAGCTCGCGCAAACAAATCGGTCTGCTCAACAATCGGCAAGCGCATGTGCTCAAAGCCGAAGCGCCCTAAAACGTCTGCCAATACCGACTCTAAATACAGCCAATCTGCCGATTGCGGCGGCAAAATATCATTAAATCCTTTAATCGCTTTAATCATCAGCGCCATTATCCTCAAGTTTTTATGACCGCCTTTAGCGGCAATTTAAAAATGTATCAAATTATAAATTTTATAAAAAAGCTATTTTACCCGAATAATTTCATTTTCGCGCGCTTTTGCTTGGATTTCGACCTGCTCGCGAACCATTTTTTCAATTTCATCCACCAAGTTATTGGTATCTATCAAATGACTTTTTTCGCCCATTCGGTAAACGAGAGACTTTGGCGCGGCGCCAACAATGCCGATGTCAGCTTCTTTGGCCTCCCCTGGACCGTTGACTTTACAGCCAATCACCGACAAATCAAGGGGTTCACGGATATCTTCAAGCCGTGCCTCTAAAGCAGTCATGACTTTAATGACATCAAACTCTTGCCGCGAGCAGCTCGGACAAGCAATAAAGTTGACGCCATTTGAGCGAATATTGAGCGATTTTAAAATATCAAAGCCGATTTTGATTTCTTCTTCTGGCTCAGCAGCTAAAGAAATGCGCATGGTGTCGCCAATACCATCAAGCAATAAGCTACCAAGGGCAATGGCGGACTTAACCGTTCCGGTTCGATAAACGCCGGCTTCCGTGACCCCTAAATGCAGTGGATTGTCGATTTGCGCGGAGATTAAACGATAAGCATCAAGGGTCAAAAACACATTGCTGGCTTTGACGGAGATTTTAAATTGGTCAAAATTAAGCTTATCTAAAATGTCAATATGGCGCATGGCGGATTCAAGCATCGCCTCACCAGTAGGCTCGGTATATTTGCGCTGAATGTCTTTTTCAAGTGATCCTGCATTCACGCCAATTCGGATAGGGATATTATGATGGCGCGCGCAAGCTACCACTTCACGGACTTTGGCATCATTACCGATGTTACCGGGGTTAATTCGTAAGCAGTCCGCTCCGGCTTCAGCAACCGCTAGCGCAATCTTATGATCGAAATGAACGTCGGCAACGAGGGGCACGCTGACCAATTTGCGGATTTTACCAAACGCTTCGACCGATTCCATCGTTGGGGTGGAGACGCGCATAAAGTCTGCCCCTGCCGCAACGCAGCGCTCGATTTGCGCAACGGTTGCCGCCACATCGCAAGTGTCGGTGTTGGTCATACTTTGGACGCTGATGGGCGCATCGCCACCGATTGCGACATCACCCACAAAGATTTTTTTGGTGGGGCGGCGTTTAATGGGGGATGGCGTGCTCATACAAAAATCCTTTGGTAAAACGGCAATTAAAACGCAGTATTATGAAAATTTGATTAAAATAATAGCTAATTTAGCGCCAAGTTGCGCTCGCAGGATTACTCAGCCAACCTTTGAGCGTTTTAGCTTCATCGCTTAAGGGGTATGCCGATAACAATTGCTGCGATAGCTTTTGGCGGGTCACTATATCTTTTTGCGCGGCGGCAAGTTTTATACCTTGAAGCAGCAGCCTTGGGCTATTTTTATCTTGAACCAATTGCAGCGTTTCATCATAAAGCTGCTGAGCTTGCGGAACGCGGTTTTGCTCAAGCAATAAATCAACCAGTTCAATATGCGCAATCAGGCTGTTACGATTGCCTTCAATGGCGCGAATAAAGGCTTTGGTCGCTGCCGCTTTATTATTTAATTTTAAATAGGTACGACCCAAATTTTCAAGCGCGCCGATGCGACCGTCATAACCAAGCGCAGACCCTGCAATTTCAAACTGCGCTGCCGCCTCACTATAACGCTTCATTTGCGACAAATATACGCCGTAATTGTTACGCACCTGATCAAAGTCTTTGTCAATAGCAATGGCTTTTTTAAAATACTCGTCGGCTTTTGCCAAATTAATCGCGCTGCCTTCTTGCTGCAATAGCACGCCCATCATATCATAGGCAGGCGCGTATCGGCTATCGGCGGCAAAGGCTTTTTCAAGCTGCTGCTGGGCGGCATCCAGCTTATTTTCACGGATATATTGCGCGGCTAACGCGGTGCGAACGCGAGCGATTTCTTTTTTATCCAAATTGCGCTTGTTGCTTGGCTGAGTGCTCGTTTGGTAGCGCGTGTTGCCAAGCGCGTCAGTATTAGGAACGCTTTGACAGCCGATTAAGGCGCTAAAAATTAGCACCCCTGCCCCAAACTTCATCACCTTGTGTTGCGCCACACCAAAAACCGCTTGCATGATTTCACCTCGAAGTAATTTTTTTACAACCCATCCATAATAACTGTTGTTATTTAAAAGCCGTTGATCTTTAAAACTATTATTTCTAAAAAATCTTGATAAGAAAAGCTGATAATAATTTTGGCTAAGCGATAGCGCTATTTTGCTGCTGATTGGCTTTTTGTTGAACAGACTTTTGCCAGTTTGCTGAGCGGCGCGTTTTATCCGCGACTTGACCGACCAATTGACCACAAGCCGCGTCAATGTCATCACCGCGCGTTTGCCGAACCGTACAAACAAAGCCGGCTTGGTTTAAAATGTTGCTAAACGCATGAATCCGGTTGTTGCTTGAGCGCTGATACGGCGCATGCGGAAACGGGTTAAAGGGAATTAAATTGATTTTGCTGGGTAAGTCTTTTAACAGCGCGACCAACTGCCGAGCATGATCATCGCTGTCATTAACGCCGCCTAGCATCACGTATTCAATGGTGACATGCTTTTTATGGCGCGGATTGACATCGCAAACGTAATTTTTTGCCGCAGCCATCAACTCTTTTAGCGGGTATTTTTTATTAATTGGCACTAATTCATTACGAAGTTCATCGTTTGGCGCATGCAAGGAGATGGCAAGCGCCACATCAATGTCTTTTGCCAACTCATACATTTTTGGCACAACGCCCGAGGTCGACAAGGTCACGCGGCGTTTTGATAGCCCATAAGCGTGGTCACTCAGCATAATCGTCATGGCACTTACGACCGGTTGATAATTGAGTAGCGGCTCGCCCATCCCCATCATCACCACGTTGGTGACCTGATTTTCCCAAGCGCTGTGGTCGACACCTGTCAAATCACCACTATCATCACTCATATAGGACGCGTTAGCAACCCAAAGCTGACCGATAATTTCAGCGGCGCTCAAATCACGCTCAAAGCCTTGCTTGCCGGTACTGCAAAAGCTGCAATCAAGCGCGCAGCCGACTTGCGAGGAAATACAAAGCGTTTTGCGACCGTTGGCTTTGTTGTCCTCCGCCGGAATCAACACCGTTTCAACCAGTGATCCGCCTGCCACTTCAAACACCCATTTTCGTGTGCCATCTTCGCTATATTTGCGGTGAACGACTTTTGGCGGCGTGACACAAGCATGAGCGCTAAGTTTTGCCCGAAGCGCTTTACTTAAATTGGTCATTTGCTCAAAGTCAGTGACGCCAAACTGGTAAATCCACTTCATCACCTGCGTCGCCCGAAACGGTTTTTCGCCAATGGTTTTGAAAAACTCCCCCAAC
>Ga0308157_10007927_pt1 | contig 12208 bp, 9 predicted proteins | sample PhyBR1_FD_201035 | JGI IMG/M metagenome (GOLD analysis project Ga0308157, IMG submission 201035) | Phyllosphere microbial communities from UC Gill Tract Community Farm, Albany, California, United States - DLSLB.R1 | ecosystem: Host-associated > Plants > Phyllosphere > Unclassified | place: USA...
TGCAGTTGTTCTGCGACGACTGCAAATCCGCCGAGATCGCCCTGATCGATCACCATGTGGACTACGAGCCGCGCACCGTCACCGGTTTCCACGGCGAATCGGTCGAGGCACTGAGCATCTCCAGCCATTCGCAGTCTTTGGGCGAGATGATCGGTGTGCACCTTTTGATCTATGACTTGGACGACCTGCGTGGCGCGCTCCGCCCCGACGCGCGCGGCCGGGTGCCGCGTGGCGATATTCGTGCCGTGCGCAAGCTGATGGAGAACACCCCCGAATGAGTCTGTCCCCGCCCTCCGATCCGGGCACTTCCTTTTCCGCCGACGCCGGTTCACCCGAAGGCGGCGGAGCTGCCCAGGGTGCCGCATCCTCCTCGCGCCGCAGATGGCTCTATGGCGGAGTGGCCGCGGCCGCCGCCCTGGGCGGCGCAGGCCTTGCGTGGTGGCGGTTTCAGCCCCATGCGGTGATGACGGGGGCGGAGGCCGCGCTGTGGGCCGAACGTTTCGATGCGCCTGCCGGCGGTGAGCCCGTGGCCATGGAGCGTTTTCGCGGCAAGCCTCTTTTGGTGAACTTCTGGGCGACCTGGTGCCCGCCTTGCGTCGATGAATTGCCGCTTTTGAATGCCTTCTACCGCGAAAACGCTGCAAAAGGATGGCAAGTGGTGGGGCTGGCCATCGACCAACCTTCGTCGGTTCGCAAGTTCCTCGACCGCCTCCCGCTGGAATTTCCCGTTGGCCTGGCAGGGTTGTCGGGCACCGAACTGGGCCGTTCCCTGGGCAATCTCACAGGGGGACTGCCATTTAGCGTGCTGTTGGGTGCGGATGGGACCGTGCTCCACCGTAAAATGGGACAGGTGACCCCGCAAGACCTCCAGCAGTGGGCGGCGCTCGGGTAATCACTCTGCAATGCACTGTGGAGTTCAATGTATTTGCAGCCAAATGCCGGTCGTAGGTTGAATTTAGGGTAAATTCGCGCCCTATTTTGTTTTTGGCGTTGGAGTTCCCATGGATTTGCGAAAACTCAAGACCTTGATCGACCTCGTGTCCGAGTCGAATGTGTCAGAACTCGAGATCACCGAGGCAGAAGGCAAGGTCCGCATCGTCAAGAGCGGCGGTGCGGTCGTCCAGCAATATATGGCGGCGCCCGCCCAGGCAGCAGCGCCAGCCGCTGCGGCCGCCCCTGTTGCAGAGCTGCCGGCACCGGCCGCACCCACCGGCCACATCGTCAAGTCGCCCATGGTGGGCACGTTCTACCGTGCGTCCAGCCCGGGCGCCAAGTCCTTCGTCGAGGTGGGTAGCCAGGTCAAGGAAGGCGAGACCATCTGCATCATCGAGGCCATGAAGATCCTCAACGAAATCGAAGCCGACAAGTCCGGCACCGTCACCCGCATCCTGGGTGAAAACGGCCAAGCCGTCGAATACGGGCAGCCTCTGTTCGTGATCGAATAAATTGCACATGCCCCTTCCGGTCCTTGTCGCGCGCACCGGCGTTATTGCCGGGCGCCAGGGAAAGTCCATGTTTCAGAAAATCCTCGTCGCCGGCTCCGGCGTTCTTGCCGCAGGCAAGGCGCGCCAGCCCACCGCACTCGTGTGCGCAGCGCACGGGTGATGAGCCGCGAAGAAGCCTATGTTTAAGAAAATCCTCGTTGCCAATCGCGGCGAAATCGCCTTGCGCATCCAGCGCGCCTGCCGTGAGCTGGGCGTCAAGGCCGTCATGGTGTATTCCGAGGCCGACCGTGACGCCAAGTACGTGAAGCTGGCCGAAGAAGCGGTCTGCATCGGCCCAGCGCCGTCGCCGCTGTCCTACCTCAACATGCCGGCGATCATCTCGGCCGCCGAGGTCACCGATGCGGAGGCCATCCACCCCGGCTACGGTTTCTTGTCCGAGAACGCCGACTTCGCCGAGCGCGTGGAAAAGAGCGGGTTCCAGTTCATCGGGCCGACGCCCGAATCGATCCGCACCATGGGGGACAAGGTCTCGGCCAAGCAGGCCATGATCCGCGCGGGCGTGCCGTGCGTGCCGGGCTCGGAAGGCGAGCTGCCCGACGATCCCGTCCAGATCCGCCGCATCGCCAAGGCGGTCGGCTACCCGGTGATCATCAAGGCCGCCGGCGGCGGCGGTGGCCGGGGCATGCGCGTGGTGCACACCGAGGCGGCGCTCATCAACGCCGTGCAGATGACCAAGGCCGAAGCCGGCGCGGCGTTCGGCAATCCGGCTGTGTACATGGAGAAGTTTCTCCAGAACCCGCGCCACATCGAAATCCAGATCCTGGCGGACAAGCACCGCAACGCGGTCTACCTGGGCGAGCGCGACTGCTCGATGCAGCGCCGCCACCAGAAGGTGATCGAAGAGGCGCCGGCGCCCGGCATTCCCCGCAAGCTGATCGAGAAGATCGGCGAGCGCTGCGTGGCCGCGTGCAAGAAGATCGGCTACCGCGGTGCGGGAACGTTCGAGTTTCTGTATGAAAACGGCGAGTTCTACTTCATCGAAATGAACACGCGCGTGCAGGTGGAGCACCCGGTGACCGAGTGGATCACGGGCGTGGACATCGTGAAGACGCAGATCATGGTGGCCGCGGGCGAAAAGCTGCCGTTCACGCAGCGCCAGATCGAGATCCGCGGGCACGCCATCGAGTGCCGCGTGAACGCCGAGGACCCGTACAAGTTCATTCCGTCGCCAGGCCGCATTACCATGTGGCATGCGCCGGGCGGCCCGGGCGTGCGCGTGGACTCGCATGCCTATTCGAACTACTACGTGCCCCCGAACTACGACTCGATGATCGGCAAGATCATCGTCCACGGCGACACGCGTGAGCAGGCCCTGGCGCGCATGCGCACGGCGCTGTCCGAGACCGTGATCGAAGGCATCAACACCAACGTGCCGCTGCACCGTGAGCTGATGGTGGACGCCAAGTTCGTGGCCGGCGGCACCAACATCCATTACCTGGAAGAGTGGCTGTCGCAGCACAAGCGCTGAGCTGGCCGCGCGTGGTGGTTTTGCATGCTGGCACCTGGCAACGGGTGCCAGCATTTTCGTTTTCTCCCGGAGGTCCCGATGTTTGAGCTGAGCCTGATGTGCCCCGAAGACCGGGTCGAGTCTTTGAGCGATGCGCTCGATGCGCTGCAGGCGCTGAGCGTTTCCGTCGAGGACGCCGACGCGCAGACCGATGCAGAGCAGGCCTTGTTCGGCGAGCCCGGCATGCCGCCCCCCAAGGACGGTTGGCAGCGCAGCCGTGTGGTGGCGTTGTTCCAGAACGAAGCCGAGGCCCAGGAAGCGCGCGCGCTGCTGGAGGTGCAGGACTTTTTCGAAGGCTGCCGCGTGCTGGGGATCACCGCTTTGCAGGACCAGGACTGGGTGCGCCTCACGCAGTCGCAGTTCGCGCCCGTGGACATCACGCCGGACTTCTGGATCGTGCCCACCTGGCATGAGCTGCCGCAAGAGGCCAAGCGCAGCATCCGGCTCGACCCGGGGCTGGCCTTCGGCACGGGCACCCACCCGACCACGCGGATGTGCCTGCGCTGGATCGCCGCGCACGGGGCGCCGCACGGAACCGCTGGCAATCCCCTCGGGCGCGTGCTCGACTATGGCTGCGGCTCCGGCATCCTGGCGATCGGTGCGGCCAAGTTCGGGGCCACGGACATCGATGCCGTAGACATCGACCCCGCTGCCGTGGAGTCCACCCGGCTGAATGCCGAGGCCAACGGCGTCACGCTGAAAGCGGGCCTGCCCGATCAGGCCGGCGGCACTTACCAGACCGTGCTGGCCAACATTCTTGCGACCCCGCTCAAAGTGCTGGCACCGCTGCTGTGCGCGCATGTCGCGGCGGGCGGCCATCTGGTGCTGGCCGGCATTCTGGAACGCCAGGCCGACGAACTGAAAGAGGCCTATGCGCCGTGGCTGTCCCTGCAGGTGGCCGACACGCAAGAGGGCTGGATCCTGATGGTGGCCGCGCGTTGATGGGCGAAGCCATGCGGCCCTTCAGGCCGGCGTGGCGCGCACCTACAATTCCGAGCCGATGAGCCAGATCACACGCTGCCCCGCCTGCGGCACGACCTTCAAGGTCGTCGCGGACCAGTTGCGCATCTCCGACGGATGGGTGCGGTGCGGGCAGTGCAAAGAGGTTTTCGACGCCGCGGCCCATCTGGTGCGCGCGGCCTCGCACGACCTGCTGCCCGAGATGGCGATTCCCGAAGGTCCGCGGCCCGCGGCGCGGCCTCCTGCCGTGGCTGAGCGGGCCTGGGGCGGCGGCATCGCCGCCACGCCGCTGTCACCTTCCAAGTCCTCACCGCCTCAGGCGCCACCGGCGTTTACGCAGCCAACCGCGCCCGAGCCTTCGGCAGCGCGTGACCTGCATGTGGCGATGGACGACACGCTGCCCGCCCCCTTGGAAGTGCCTGAGCCGCCGGCCGTGCCCAGCTTTCTGACTGCGCGGCCGCTTGCATCCCCCACGATGGAGCCGCCAGCCGATTGGAGCCTGGAGCCGGCATCGCCTCTTGGCTGGCGTGTCCGTCCCGCTGCTTCGGACGATGCCCGTGACGCGGCAAAGCCAGTGTCTGTGGCACCAGGTCCTGTCCAGGGCTGGGAATTGCCCGGGTCCGCGCCTGACGACGACCCCGCTCTTGATGGACTGGCCGAAACGCCTGTCGCCGATGCAAGAGACGATGAGCAGGCGGCCCCTGCCGCGGTGCCGCCTGCCCAGGAGCTGTCGGGCTACGAACTTCCGTTCGCCGAACTGCGCGATTCCGAATGGCCGGACGATCTGGACGACGACGAGCCAACGTCGGTGCACACGGACGAGCCGCCCCAAGGCAAGCCGCACGGAAGTCTTCGCCAAGAAGCGACCGACGATGCGATCGCCAAGGCCGTGGCGATGGACATGGCTTTGGAAGCCATCGATGCCGATACCGATCCCGTCGCCATTGCCACGCAGGCGGGTGGCGGAATGGAAGGGCTGGCCCCCACGGTGACCGGTCCAGTGGCCACTTCGGTCGATGCGCGGCATGTGCCACGACGCCCGCATGTGCCATCGGATGCGGATGATGACGACGACGAAGAGACCGCAGCTTCCCCCACGCAGGACGAGCCGGGTTTCGTGCGCGCCGCGCGCCGCAAGGCTTTCTGGCGCAAGCCGGTCGTGCGGGTGGGTATGGCGCTGCTGCTGCTGATGCTGCTCGCTGGGCTGGGGCTGCAGATGGCTGTGCAGGAGCGAGACCGGCTGGCGTCGCAATACCCTGGCGTACGCCCCGTTCTTCAAGCCCTGTGCGTGCCGCTGCAGTGCACCATCGGTGCCCCGCGCCGCATCGCCGATGTGGTGATCGACAGTTCTTCTTTCAACAAGGCTCGGGGCGACTCGTACCAACTGGCGCTGTCCATCAAAAGCCGCGCTGAGTTCGCGCTGGCCATGCCTTCGGTGGAATTGACGCTGACCGATGCACAGGACCGTCCCGTGCTGCGCCGCGTGCTGCGCCCGCAGGAGCTGGGCGCCCCTGGAGAAATCGCACCCGGCGGCGAGTGGAGCGGCACGTTGCCCGTGGTGGTGGTGACGGGAGGCGCACGCGTGTCCGGCTACCGAGTTCTTGCGTTCTACCCTTGATTGTTCTCTCTTAACTGGACCTGTTATGGCTGCCTTGATTTGCGGTTCCCTGGCGTTCGACACCATCATGACTTTCGAGGGCCGCTTCGCCGAGCAGATATTGCCCGACCAGTTGCACATCCTGAACGTCTCGTTCCTGGTGCCCTCGCTTCGGCGCGACTTCGGCGGCTGCGCGGGCAACATCGCCTACAGCCTCAAGCTGCTGGGCGGCGATCCGGTGCCCATGGCCATGCTGGGCAGCGACGGCGCGGGCTATCTGGAGCGCCTGAACTCCCTGGCGATCGACACGCGGCATGTGGGGCAGGTGGATGACCTGTACACCGCGCAGGCCATGATCATGACGGACCGCGACAACAACCAGATCACCGCCTTCCACCCCGGCGCCATGATGCAGGCCCACCGCACGCGCATTACGGCCGAGCCCGATGTGCGCCTGGCCATCGTCGCGCCCGACGGGCGCGACGCGATGCTGCAGCACGCCGCGCAACTGGCGGAGGCCGGCATTCCTTTCGTGTTCGATCCAGGCCAGGGCCTGCCCATGTTCAACGGCGAGGAGTTGGCCCATTTCATCGAGCAGGCCACCTGGATCACCGTGAACGACTACGAAGGCCGGATGCTGTGCGAACGCACTGGCTGGAGCCTGCAGGAGATTTCCCGCAAAGTGCGGGGCCTCATCGTGACGCTGGGTGCCGAGGGCTGCGACGTGTGGGAAAACGGTGAACGCACCAATGTGCCGGTCGCCGCACCTGCCGAGGTGGTCGATCCCACCGGCTGCGGCGATGCGTGGCGGGGCGCGCTGCTGTTCGGCCTGGCAAAGGATTGGTCGCTGGTGCGCTGCGCGGAACTGGGCAATCGCATGGGAGCGCTGAAGATCGCACAGCGCGGGCCGCAGAACTACGTGCTCGACTTCCAGCCGGAATAAAGGGCGGGGCGAGTCACGCGCCCTTTGCCATGCGCATCGCAGGCATGCGGGCATAAAAAAACCCGGTGCAGGGCACCGGGTTGGCGGGACTTCCCGAGAGGCTCTGCCTTACGGCTTGCCACCCGTGGGGAAGGGCCAGGCGGCCTGGGGGTTCAGCGTGGTCTGCGCAGCAGGCGCAGGTGCAGGGGCCTTGGCCGCTTTCTTGGGCGCAGCGGCCTTCTTGGCAGCCGGTGCAGCGGCAGGCTTCTTGGCAGCAGGGGCTGCAGTCGTCTTCTTGGCCGAAGCCGCCACCTTCTTGGTCGCGGTCGCTGGCTTTGCGCTGGCCTTCTTGGCCGGTGCAGCGGCCTTCTTGGCAGGCGCTGCCGACGACTTCTTCACTGCCGTGGCTTTCTTGGCAGGTGCTGCAGCCTTCTTCGCGGGAGCGGCGGCCTTCTTGGCCGGTGCTGCCTTCTTCGCGGCCGTTACCTTCTTGGCGGGGGCGGCGGCCTTCTTGGCAGGCGCTGCCTTCTTCGCTGGAGCCGCAGCCTTCTTGGCCGGTGCTGCCTTCTTCGCAGCCGTTACCTTCTTGGCGGGGGCGGCGGCCTTCTTGGCGGGCGCTGCCTTCTTCGCCGGTGCGGCGGCCTTCTTCGCTACCACTGCCTTTTTGGCGGGGGCGGCTTTCTTCGCGGGTGCTGCCTTCTTGGCGGCGGTCTTTTTCGCAGTTGCCATCATTTTCTCCTTGGGTCAATTTGCAAAGAGCACTCCACGCCTGCATTGGACATGGAGCGATCCATGGGGATGGGAGGGATCCCACCGCCATGAACACGGGAACGCCCCGCACGGCAGGGCTTTGCAGCGCTGCCGGTGTGGGGCGTGGAATGAAAATGCATGGCCTGGAATGTGTCGGGAGGCTAATCCCAGGACAGTGCACCGCCGGACTGGTACTCGATGACGCGGGTCTCGAAGAAGTTGCGCTCCTTCTTGAGGTCGATCATCTCGCTCATCCAGGGGAAGGGGTTTTCTTCATTGGGGAACAGCGCCTCCAGGCCGATCTGCGTAGCGCGGCGGTTGGCGATGTAGCGCAGGTAGCCCTTGAACATGGACGCGTTCATGCCCAGCACGCCACGCGGCATGGTGTCTTCGGCGTATTGGTATTCAAGCTCGACAGCCTTCATGAACAGGCCGTTGATCTCTTCCTTGAATTCCGCGGTCCACAGGTGCGGGTTCTCCAGCTTGAGCTGGTTGATCAGGTCGATGCCGAAGTTGCAGTGCATCGATTCGTCGCGAAGGATGTACTGGTATTGCTCGGCCGCGCCGGTCATCTTGTTCTGCCGGCCCAGCGCCAGAATCTGGGTGAAGCCGACGTAGAAGAAGAGGCCTTCCATCAGGCAGGCGAAGACGATCAGCGACTTGAGCAGCGTCTGGTCAGTCTCGGGCGTGCCGGTCTTGAAGTTGGGGTCCATGATCGCTTCGATGAAGGGGATCAGGAACTCGTCCTTGTTGCGGATGGACGCGACTTCGTTGTACGCGTTGAAGATTTCGCTCTCATCGAGGCCGAGCGACTCGACGATGTACTGGTAGGCGTGCGTGTGGATCGCTTCTTCGAAAGCCTGGCGCAGCAGGAACTGGCGGCATTCGGGTGCGGTGATGTGCCGGTACGTGCCCAGCACGATGTTGTTGGCGGCGAGCGAGTCGGCGGTCACGAAGAAGCCGAGGTTGCGCTTGATGATGCGGCGCTCGTCTTCGGTCAGGCCGTTGGGGTCCTTCCACAACGCGATGTCGCGCGTCATGTTGACCTCTTGCGGCATCCAATGGTTGGCGCAAGTGGCGAGATACTTTTCCCACGCCCATTTGTACTTGAAGGGCACCAGCTGATTGACGTCGGTCTGTCCGTTGATGATGCGCTTGTCGGCGGCATTCACGCGGCGGTGCACGGTGGCGGCGGGCTGTGCGGACGAGGCCGCTGCGTCGCCGATCGGCAGGCTTTCGGAAGACGTCGCAGGCGCTTGCAAAGGCGCGGACGGCGGCTCCGCCGGGCGGTTGTTTTGCAGACCGCCGTCCAAGAGTTTCTGCGATGAGGGCTTGACTTCTTCGTCCCAGGTCAGCATAGGTTTTCCAATGGTCGGATTATGAAAGCAGCGCTGCAAAATTAAAAGCGCTGGAGCGTGATGCAGCCATGTTTTTGTTGCTTCACTGCACATGCGCGGCACCCTGAACGATCAGGGTGCCGCGCATAGCGTGCGCATCACTGGCAGGCTTCGCAGGTCGGGTCGTCGATGGCGCAGAACTTCACATCGGTCGCGGGCAATGCCGCAGCCTGTGCCTGCGCTGCGGCCGCAGCGGCTTCGAGCGCGCTAGGCTTGGCTGCGGCGTGTGCGCCGCCGCCGTCACTGCCCGACGAAACGGAGTTGAGCTGGCGCGTGTTCACGGTGCTCATCTCGACGTGCGTGGCGCTTTGCGTGCGCAGGTAATACGTGGTCTTGAGACCGCGCACCCATGCGAGCTTGTATGTGTCGTCGAGCTTCTTGCCCGATGCGCCGGCCATGTAGATGTTCAGGCTCTGCGCCTGGTCGATCCACTTCTGGCGGCGCGATGCGGCCTCGACGAGCCACGACGGTTCCACTTCGAAGGCCGTGGAATACAGCGCCTTCACGTCCTGCGGCACGCGGTCGATGGAGTGCAGCGAGCCCTTGAAGTGCTTGAGATCCATGACCATCACGTCGTCCCACAGGCCCAGGCGCTTGAGGTCACGCACCAGGTAGCTGTTGATGACGGTGAATTCGCCCGACAGGTTCGACTTGACCGACAGGTTGCCGAACGATGGTTCGATGGACGCATCGACACCGACGATGTTGGAGATGGTCGCGGTCGGCGCGATGGCCACGCAATTGGAGTTGCGCATGCCGTCCTGCGTGATCTTGTTGCGCAGCGCATCCCAATCGAGCGACGAGGAACGGTCGACTTCCACGAAGCCGCCACGGGCCTTTTGCAGCATGTCGAGCGTGTCGAACGGCAGGATGCCGCGGTCCCACAGCGAGCCCTTGTAGCTTTCGTACTGGCCGCGTTCGCGCGCCAGTTCGGTCGAGGCCCAGTAGGCGTAGTAGCAGATGGCTTCCATCGACTTGTCCGCGAAGTCGACGGCGGCTTGTGACGCGTAGGGGATGCGCAGTTCGTACAGGCTGTCCTGGAAGGCCATGATGCCCAGGCCCACGGGGCGGTGGCGCATGTTGGAGGCACGGGCCTTTTCCACGGCGTAGTAGTTGATGTCGATCACGTTGTCGAGCATGCGCATGGCCGTGGAGATGGTCTTGCGCAGCTTGACGTGGTCGAGCTCGCGGCCGCTCGGGCCGTCCTTCAGGTGGCGCAGCAGGTTGACCGAGCCGAGGTTGCACACGGCGGTTTCGGTGTCACTGGTGTTCAGCGTGATCTCGGTGCACAGGTTGGACGAATGCACGACACCCGCGTGCTGCTGGGGCGAGCGCACGTTGCAGGCATCCTTGAACGTGATCCAGGGGTGGCCGGTTTCGAACAGCATGGTCAGGATCTTGCGCCACAGGTCGGTCGCCTGCAGAGTGCGCGAAGGCTTGATCTCGCCACGGGCGGCCTTCTCTTCATAGGCCACGTAGGCCTTCTCGAAGTCGGCGCCGAACAGGTCGTGCAGGTCGGGCACGTTGGAAGGCGAGAACAGGGTCCAGGTGCCCTTTTCCATCACGCGGCGCATGAACAGGTCGGGGATCCAGTTGGCGGTGTTCATGTCGTGCGTGCGGCGGCGGTCGTCGCCGGTGTTCTTGCGCAGCTCCAGGAACTCTTCGATGTCCAGATGCCAGGTTTCGAGGTAGGTGCAGACGGCGCCCTTGCGCTTGCCGCCCTGGTTCACGGCCACGGCCGTGTCGTTCACCACCTTGAGGAACGGGACCACGCCTTGCGATTCGCCGTTGGTGCCCTTGATGTGCGAACCCAGCGCACGCACACGGGTCCAGTCGTTGCCCAGGCCGCCGGCAAACTTGGAGAGGAGGGCGTTTTCCTTGATCGATTCGTAGATGCCGTCCAGGTCGTCAGGCACCGTGGTCAGGTAGCACGAAGACAGCTGCGAGCGCAGCGTGCCGCTGTTGAACAGCGTGGGAGTGCTGGACATGAAGTCGAACGACGACAGCACTTCGTAGAACTCGATGGCGCGGGCTTCGCGGTTGTCTTCCTTGAGCGCGAGACCCATGGCCACCCGCATAAAGAACGCCTGGGGCAGTTCGATGCGGCTCTTGCGCACGTGCAGGAAGTAGCGGTCGTACAGGGTCTGCAGGCCCAGGTAGTCGAACTGCTGGTCGCGCTCGAACTTCAGTGCGGCGCCGAGCTTTTGCAGGTCGTACTCGAGCAGGCGGGGGTCCAGCAGGTCGTTGTCCACGCCCTTCTGGATGAATACCGGGAAGTAGTTGGCATACGCGGCGCTCATCTCGCCGGGCGCCACATCACGGCCCAGCACCTCGCGCACGATGGTGTGCAGCAGCAGGCGAGCGGTGGCGTAGGTGTAGTCGGGGTCTTTTTCGATCAGGGTGCGCGCAGCCAGGATCGACGCCTTGTACACCTCGTCCATGGGCACGCCGTCGTACAGGTTACGCATGGTTTCGGCCACGATCGGTGCGGCCTGGATGTCGTTGCCCAGGTTGGAGCAGGCCGCCTGGATGAGGCCCAGCAAACGGGCTTCATCAAGGGGCACGCGCTGGCCGTGGTCGATCACATGCAGGGTGGGCACGGCGGGTGCGCGCTGGTCCTGCTGGTGGGCACGCTCCTGCGAGCGGCGCTCGCGGTACAGCACGTAGGCACGGGCGACCTCGTGGTGGCCGCCGCGCATCAGGCCGAGTTCAACCTGGTCTTGCACATCTTCGATGTGGAACGTGCCGCCGCCGGGACGCGAACGCATGAGGGCGCGCACCACGTTCTGGGTCAGCGTGTCCACCACCTCGCGCACGCTGGCCGATGCCGCACCCTGGGTGCCATGCACTGCGAGAAACGCCTTCATCAACGCCACGGCGATCTTCTGCGGCTCGAACGGCACGACGGCCCCGTTGCGGCGAATGATCTGGTAGTGCGCCAGCACGTCACTGCCGGGCAGCGCTGCCTGCGATTCGTCCGCAGCCGCGGAAGTTTGGCCAGGGGCATTCGTGGTGGATGAAGGGTTTAGCGCAGCTTGCATGTGAGGGGTCCTTTGGGAGCTGTCGGAAAAGCGGATTCAGCGCAGGAATGGCTGCGCCGAAGCGGAAAAATGGTGGGGGTGGAGTGCTGGCCCCACACGCTATATCTAGGGTGTGAGATGGTACCAAGACACTACCGGTAGTGTACAGCGCCCTTTGTGCGTGTTCCAGAAACATGCTGTTTCCGTCGCTCGGAAGCCTTCTTTCGAGGGCTCTGCAAAGGCTGAAGGAGCGGGGTTTTCGAACGAGAAACGAGGACTGGCGCAGGGCCCAGGGCGTTTCCGCTGCAAGGGCCGCATCAGCTCTGTATCAAAGGTGGGCAGGCGAGTGTCGCGGTTCGGCCGCCGGTTCGCTGGAGGGAAGGGTAAACCCTGAATTATGGCGGCGAGTGGGTTGACTTTTGTGGAAACGCCGAAGACGGCCATGGAAGCTGCGCTTGAAGCCGCATCCAGTCGAAGCCCGGCCCCGGATCCTGCTTTCTTCCCGGGGCAATGTGTTCGTGGCCCGCCACATGCGCGATGGGGTAGCGAC
>Ga0308157_10007928_pt1 | contig 12207 bp, 8 predicted proteins | sample PhyBR1_FD_201035 | JGI IMG/M metagenome (GOLD analysis project Ga0308157, IMG submission 201035) | Phyllosphere microbial communities from UC Gill Tract Community Farm, Albany, California, United States - DLSLB.R1 | ecosystem: Host-associated > Plants > Phyllosphere > Unclassified | place: USA...
GATTACAGCAAGCGGCGGAGGATATTGCCTGCGATAACAATGCCAGAAACCTACTGCAGTTTCTGCGCCCCTTTGAACAGCTGTTGGCCAACAGTGCGGATCAGTTAAAAAGGTTGCCTCAGATGTTGTCGTTTGACCGCCGGGATCCTGATGCTGCGTTGTGGGGGGCAGCTCACTGGCCTCTGAAAAGTGACGATCCACTGGCCTTCGAGCAAACCAAGAAGGTGCTGGGAGACTCATTGCTGAACAAGCTAAATGCCGAAATCGACCGCCAATCTCAGGACAACGAAAAAGAGCTGGCAATGTTGAATTACCTGTTAGGGTACTTTGGTGAACACCGAGCCCCTCGGGTGTTGAGCGCGACGAATAAGGCAGAATTTCGTCATGTGCAGCAGGGGTTCCTGCGTCAGGTGACGCGCCTGGCCTATGAACGGGCATCTATCAGTATTAGCAGGGTCTCGGCACTGCAGCGCAAGGTTGCCGCCCGGCTCGGCGTGGGCGAAATGCTGTTTGACGAGGGCCTGCAAGATGAAAAAGCCCAGTTGCCAGCGCGGTCTGACAATAATGACGACCAACATCTGGGTAAGAAGCGGCTGCCGTTTTATATGATAGAACATCAGGAACTGCTTCCCCAAAAACCGAAAACGAACGAGAGATATACTAATGAATGGCCTGATGATCAAACGGTGAGTCAGTCGACAGATTCAGACGATAAAAGTATGTTGACACTGAGGCTAGCAGGCAACGCGGTGAAAAACCTGACGCCAGGGCAACTGATTGAATTGCAGGGTAAGAGGAACACCGCCAACTTAGCCGCCCTCGAGCCGTTGACGGCCCTCGTGATCCATACAGTTGACTCTGAGACAAATACGATAAGTATTCAACTGGGGCAGCAGGCTCGACTGAGCCGCAGCGTGCCTCTGTTGAAGAACAAAAAGTATGCGTGGCGCTGGCGGTTGTCTCAGGTCTGGCTCAAGCGCGTGGTCTATGAACTGGATTTCCTGACGATACCCGGCGATAACGACGCCGAGGCCACCCTGAACGTCACGCCGTCTTTCCCGGTCGAATTGACGAAAGAGGCTCGTTTCGCCTTGCGACCGAGGGGCCGCTGGCTAAGCTGGCCAACCGCCGCCGATCTTACGGGAAACGACCTTGCTACGCAGCCGGATGTGGTGGTTGAAGTGATTAGTGCGGATTCTGTCCAGGGCAGTGTGACGGTCAGATGGATCGCGCAATCCCTCATGAAGCCACCACCGCCGAGCGTGCCCCCCGTCAATCTGTCGCTGGAGTCTGATAACCAGCCCCAGTGGACGTTGTTAAAGGATCCCGAAAAGCCCTATGCCTGGTCAGTGCCTTACACCCACGACAGTTTTGCCTTCACGCTGAGTATCGTGCTGAACCGTGCGTGGTTGAAGGGCAGCCAAAATCCGGAGGCGTTAAGTCAGTGGATACAGGACATTGTGCGTGAGGAAATGCCGAGCCACCTGAAATTGCAACTGCACTGGCTCGATGAGAAGGATTTTTCCACCTTCGCGAACAAATACCGGGAGTGGCAGAAAGATTCCCGGCCTGTGGGTGACCAGTCATACGAACTGTTGCGCCTGTTGGGTATCGGTGACCGCCCGGTTGATGAACGGGCGGGGATAGGTTTTGTCAGGATCGCCAGCACGGCAGAAAGTCTTGTAATCGAAAAGAGTGTTGTGGGAATAGAGGGAGCGGCGCGGGAGGGTGTGCTAAAACACGAATCTGTCGTCTACGTCCGTGGCTCGACATCGCCGCTTGAACCACCAAAAATCGGTTCCTGAAAACAGGGATACGAGGGCAGGCCCAGAGAAATTAACGAGGAGAGGACACATGGCAGCAGACCCGAAGAGTGTTAGCGTTGAGGAATTGAAGAGCGCCTTTAAAGAAGGGGCCACCCCCAATGAGGAGAATTACCACAACCTCATTGACCTGGCGGCGGTTGGGGGCAAGGCGCTGGGCGGGGGCCACTCGGACCCGACCAAGTTGAGCCCAGGGGAGGGCCTCCAAATGGCTGCAGGCAAGCTTGTTGTCAAAGTAAAAAAAGACGCCGGCGTTACGCTTGACGGTGACGGCGTTGCGGTGAAGGGGGATGGCAAGACCGTCACGGTCACCGCTGACGGGGTCGGAATTAAGGTTAAGGCTAACGGCGGTCTGGAGAGCAACACCGGGGGCCTGCAGGTCAAGGCCGGCCCGGGTCTGAAAACAGATAAGGACGGCCTGGAAATCAAGCTTGCGGAAAAGGGCGGTCTCAAGGCGGAGCTAGGTGGGCTGGCGGTCTATACCGGGGCGGGGTTGGAGATTGACGCAAACGGCGCACTGACCGTCAAGGCGAAAAGTGGTGAGGGCAATTACATCACGTCTACGCCCGACGGATTGGCGATTACGAAAGAGGGCATAGGCAAAATTAAAGAGGCGTTAGAAAGCGCCACATTAGGCGCGCTAGAGAAGGCAGTGGCTGGGACAAATAAAGGATATAAGGCTTACAGCAACAAATCTGGAAAGGAGGAGGTAGAGCACAAGATAGCGGGGAAATTGAATGAGGCGTTCACAGAGGGGTGGCAGTTGAAGCTGCCTCGAGAAGCATTATTCCATGCTTTGAAGGATATCAGCGGGCAGGGTTTAGATAGCAGTTCGATAGGACCCTCTTCTGTAAGTGGTATGACAGGTCTGTATGCACTGGATGGCACGGAGTATACGCCGGAGCAAATCTTGGCCTTTAAAGTGTCATCGTCGGGAACGGTTGAACCGACCAAGTGGGAATCAACCCAGGATGGCATTTACGCAATACTCGGCAAAGTCAACGACAAGGGAGTTCCCAGCACAAGCGGTTCACTGCATACAAAGATAGCGCTAATGGTAACCGTTGAAAACAAAAACCGAACCGTAATCGGCCATTGGGATTTGATGCGCCTCGAAGAAGGGACAAACGGATGGTCAAGCACGCCATGCCGCGACGGCGTGGCGGAACAGACTCTCACTAAGGCAGTTGAAGCGGAAAAGAAAAATGCTGAGACCCAGTTAAACACATTAAAAACCGCGCACGGCAACGCATTGAAAACCTTACAGTTAGAGGCCCAAAAGAATAAGATAAACTTCGCAATGGACCCAGGCCAAGGAGAAGCCAAATGCGGGGGATACCGCTATCCAATTAGAGTTAGGCCGGTCAATCAGGACATAACTGCATTATCAATAAACGTATACAACACAGGCTTCGAATCACTTGTGTCGATTAAAGGCACAGAGAGAAAGGGTGATTTAACAGAATTCGAATTAAGATTGCCAATTGAAATAACGATGTTCGGCCACGGTCCAACAGAGTTTACAAGCGATAGAGAGTGGCCGAAATGGGACAGTGACCCTCACGGAAGCCTCAGTTGCCGTTATCATAATCACGGCACGTATGGCGACCGAGAAACGTATGAGGAACGGAGATTCACGGATTTAAAAACGAATTACATGGAACAAGAAAAGCAACTTCAAATTATATGTAAAAATAGCGGAATGTTATTCGATGACCGGACACAGGGACAAATTTGGCTCTCCGACCCGCGTTTTGGGTTCGTCACGGGCGATAGCATCCTCGCTAAAGTGAACATACTCGATTGCTCTGTGTGGTTGAACATTTTTTCACAGAAGGAATGATCTTCTGCCGAAGTGCGCATTCATGAGTACTAACGACCACCAGTCGAGATAGATGCACATCACACACCCACTTCACCCATTTGGCCTGATATACCGCCACCCGACGTATCGTGTCTGAAACAGAGCGATAACGTCGGGTTTGCTCATAAAGCCGGAGGCATTTTAGGGCGTGGTTGGCAAGGGCGCGGGGCGCGACAGCGGTGCAACCCGCGGGGGTAAACCAAAATCCCATCCAGTCAAACCCTTTGGCGACATGGCCAATGAAGGTTTTATCGGGATGCTGTTCGAAGCCAAAGGAGGCCAGCGCGTGATTAAGGTGTTTGACGGCTTTGCGCAAGTGCCAGCGGGTGCGCGCAAAGATAAGAAAATCATCCATGTACCGCACGTAGTTGATGTGTGGATTGGCGGCCATCGCACAGTCAAGGGCATACAGATGAAACGCGCCCAACAACGGGCTAAGCGCACTGCTGCGGGCAATCCCTTTGGCCGGCGTATGAAACTCCCCGCCCGCCTCGACGCTGTAATGAATGACCTGCGTCATCAGCGTGAGCAGGTGCACATCGGTAACGTACTCCTTCAATTGTTCAAGAAGTCGGGCTTTGTCGATGTTGGCGTAATACTGGCGAATGTCGGTCCGGCAGACGCAGGGGAATTGGCCGGTACGCAACAGCCGATGCACTCGCGTCACAGAGGCCCGGCCGCCGCCGTGCCCGCGCACATGCTCGCAGGTGCGGTGAACCGGCAGGCGAGCTTTCAGCCACTGAGAGAGGCAGCGTATGACGAGGGCATCGGAGGACGACCAGAGCGCGACGCACTCACCCGACGCCTTTTTCACCACAGAAAGCGGTTCGAAACGGTACGTGCCGTTGGCGAGGGCGTTCCGCAGCCGCTCGCGTTCGCTGACCCAGTGAAACCGCAGATGCCAGATGTCGGCATTCGCGGGGAAATGTCGGCGTTGTGTGCAGACCCAGCGGAAGGCGTCATCAATGGCGGTGTCGGCAAACGCTGCAGTCATCAAGGAGGTCGTACCCTGAAAAGAGAAAACAGCCGAAAATTTTACCTGTTATCAGGCCGCGAGGCGAGTCTTCACTGCGTGGAGGATGTATGACTAAAGTCACCCTGGGGCAATTGCGTTTACGGTTGCACACGCAGGAACGGCAGGCCGATGCGTTACAAGCCCGATGCAGCACCTGGTTTCAGGTTCGTCTGCAACAGGAACTGGCCGCGCTGTTAACCGACTATGCGGGGGCGGACGATGTGTCGCACACCCTCAACCGACTCATCCTCAATGTCGGTGACATCCCGCTGTCCCGGTTTGAATCGGTGATGAGCGAACGCGTGATCAAGCAGCTGAAACAGCAGTTGCTGGCGCAGTCGGTCGCCCCTGGACGCGACGTGGAACTCCCCATTGCATCCGAGGGCTCTGCGGTAGAGACATCCTCCTCCGCAGAAGCCCCGTCGTTTGTGATGAGCGAACGCGTGATCAAGCTGGCGCAGTCGGTCGCCCCCGGACGCGACGTGGAACTCCCCATTGCGTCTGAGGGCTCTGCGGTAGAGACATCCTCCTCCGCAGAAGCCCCGTCGTTTGTGATGACTAAAGAAGAAGCATCTCTGCCATTGACGCCAGCGTTTGAGCAACTGCTGCATTACCTGGATAACGGCGTGGTGGCAGATGCGCGGCGCTGGTCCCGACGTGATATGCGGGACGCCTGGCTAAGTGAGGTCCTGGACAGGGCGTCGTCTACACCGGCCCCGGGGGACGTTGTGCCCCCGTGTATCGCGCTGGCGTGGCGACTTCTGCAGCCGCGCGCCTGGCAGCGACTGGTGATGACCTGGCCGGGGCGTCCCCTGAGCCTCCTGGCCGCCTGGCTGATAGCGCCGATGCGGTTGCCGCCCCTGACATTGCGTGAGGCCTCGCGGATGCTGCCACTCGCGGCTCTGATGGCGTTGCAACGCCATCCGGCGGCGGCCGAATGGGTGTTGCCCGTGGTGGTGTCTACGGACATGCGGCCTTTTGTCGCCTTGTTCGACACGCAAAAAGTCAGACCGCCTTTCGCCGACGGTGTGTTGTCGGAGGCCCGGGAGGGGGCATCTCTGCCATTACCGCCTGACTCCTTGCTTGCCACGTGGTTAGATGCGCTGCGTGCCGCGCCGTTGCCGTTGCCGTGGCGCGGGTTCTTGCAGGCTTATCTGGGGGAGGCGGTCAACATCGCACATCGGTCCTCTGCGTCTGAAGCTGTCAGGGTCAGCCCCTCTCCGACTCCAGGAGGGGCAGCCTCCCTGCCGACACCGACACCGGCGCCGGCGCCGCCTGCCGTGTCTTCGCCGCTCCCCGTTCAGGGTGAGGCCGCGGCGCCGTGGTGGGTGGCCAATGCAGGCCTGGTGGTGTTGTGGCCCTTGCTGCCCCGGTTATTCAGCCAGTTCGGTTGGATTGAAGACGGCCATTTCGTTGACGACGTGGCCCGCTGGCAGGCGGTCGGTTGTCTGGACTGGCTGGCCTGGGGGGATGATGAACTGGCTGAATGGCGCACGCCCTGCGCGCGATTACTGTGCGGTATTGCCGGGGAGGTACCATTCGAGGCCCACCCGCTGGCGCCCGCGTGCCAGGCCGAACTGGACATCTGGCTGGGGCAGATCTTTGCCCGTGTTCCCCCCCTGGATCGCTGCAGCGTGAACGATCTGCGCACTTTTTTCCTGCAACGTGCCGGAATGTTGACGCTGGATGAGCCGGTGTCGTTGGCGATAGAGCCCGAGGCAACCGATGTGTTGCTGCGCAATCTGCCATGGCCGTTGACGCACGTGATACTGCCGTGGCGGGCAACCTTCATTAATGTGGACTGGAACTCATGAAAATTGATTTGACCGAGGCTGGCGTGGGCGGGTTTTCACCGGCGCCTTCCACGCAATCGCACGATCCTTTGGGGGGCTTCAACCCCCGCGCCGTACCTGACGCGTTGGTCACCCTGGGCCCCTGGCTGGAATACGTGGACCTGGTGCTGCAAGGGCTACTGCTGTGGCAACAGAACAATGAAGAGGATCGCCTTAACATGGCGGGGCTGCTGTTGTCGCCGGACGCACTGGCGGAAACCCGGGCCCGGCCGACCGGCCTGCCGTACTGGCTCCGTCAGCCAGGCACGGTGCCCTGGCTTGAGGGGGTACAGGTGCCGCCCGTGGAAGGGCGGCTTGCCGAGGTGGTCGAACGTTTTGGCTTAACGCCGTTCGAGACTCAGGTACTGGTCCTCGGCGTCCTGCCGCTGCTGGATACCCGCTACGATATGCTGATTGCCTATCTGCAGGGGGAGGACAGGGTGACGTGGCCCGGTATCGACCTGGCACTGATGCTGTTCAGTACGAATACAGCGGAGCGGATGGCCCACCGGCTGACGCTGTGCTCGCGAAGCGGGGCACTGCTGCGCGAAGGGTTGGTCTCGACCATTGAGCGCAATGGCCGCGCTTCCGGCAGCAGCGAGGCCGTGTATCTGCGTCTGAATGCGGCGGTGTTTCATTTTTTGTGCGGTGAACCGGCTATCACCTTGCAGACCGGCCTGAGCGAAGCGGCTCGCTGGGATGTGCCGCTGAATGGCGTGGCGCTGCGTGAGGGAGCCTGGTCTGCGAGTGCAAAACAGCTCCAGCAGGTGTGCTTTAGCCCGCTCAGAGCGGGGGCACCGACGCCGCTGGTGCTGCTGTTGGGAGGGCAGGGCCGGACGGCCCTGATGGGCCAATTGGCACGCGAGGCGGGCCGACCGATGCTGGTGCTGGCGCTGGAACAATTACCGACAGAAACGTCTGCGGCATGGACTGTACTGCGGGCGGTGCTGCGCGCGGTACGTTTATACGCCGGGGTGTTGATACTCCGTGGCTGGACTGACGGGAGGGAGGAGCATCGCGTGCTGCTGGACAGGCTTGAACCCTATCTGGTCCACCATGGCCAGCCAATCGTCTGCCTGGTGTCACCGGACAACGCCGGCAGCGTGTGGCCGGGGATGGCGAGGCTGAGCATCACCTTGCCGCCCCGGGGAGCTAAGGACGAAAGGGCGCTGCTGCAGGAAGGGCTGCCCCCGAAGGGCGCCGCGCACGACTGGGACTGGGACGGATTATTACGCCGTACAGGGGTTGACCCGGATGGCCTGGCGCAGACCTGGCAGGAGGCTCAAGGGTATCGGCTGTTGCGTGACCCGGCAGCGCCCCTGACGGAGCGGGACATGCAGCAGGCGTTGCAGATCCGTGGACAGCAACACTTTGGCCAGCTGGCGCAACGTGTACGCCCGCGACGGACGTTTGACGACCTGATTGCGGGGGCTGACCTGACGACCCATTTACGGGAAATACTGGCGGCCATCCGCCAGCGCGAGGGCGTGCTTGAGCGTGGCTTTGACCGTAAGGTGGGCTACGGCACGGGGATCAGCGCGCTGTTTTACGGCGAATCGGGGACCGGCAAGACCATGGCGGCAGAGGTGCTTGCGGGGGAGCTGGGGCTGGACTTGATCCGCGTGGATTTGTCGACGGTGGTAAACAAGTACATCGGCGAAACGGAAAAAAACCTGTCGAAGATTTTCGATTTGGCGCTGGCGGACACGGGAGTACTACTGTTTGACGAGGCGGATGCCTTGTTTGGTAAACGTAGTGAGGTGAAAGATGCACAAGACAGGCACGCCAATATCGAGGTGTCTTACCTGTTGCAACGGCTGGAACAGTACCCGGGGTTGGTGGTGTTGACGACCAATAACCGGGCCCATCTGGACGCGGCGTTTACGCGGCGGCTGACGTTCATTACACGTTTTGAACCCCCGGATGCGCCACTGCGAGAGCGGATGTGGCGCGCGATTTGGCCGGCCGACATCAGCGTGGACGACGACGTCGATTGGGGGCACTGGGCGGCCATGACCGAACTCACCGGCGCAGGCATCCGGAACGTGGCGCTGTCGGCAAGCTGGCAAGCGTCAGAGCATCATCGACGGGTGAGCCACGCGGACATTGAACGTGCGGTACGCCGTGAGCTGGGCAAGACAGGGCGGATCATGCTGCCCGCCTCAGGCAGGAAAGCGCCGGACAGGCCACGGTAGTACGATAACCCCTAGAGGAAGTCAACCTCGGAACATCAAGGAGTATCATTATGGATCCTAACAACGACGCTTTCTTTTCACAGAATACGGATAACTCACTGCTCGATTTGAACGACGCAATCCAGACGGCACTTGAACGGTACCTCCCTGTCGAGTTTGGCAGCGCGGGGAGGATCCGGTTTGACATGATTGGCAAGGACAGGTTACCGAGTGAGCCCACCGTCAGTGTGTTTCTCTATGACATCCAGGAGGATTTGGAGCTGCGCCATGGTCAGCCCCGCCATTATAATCCCGGGAGCCATGATCTATCCCCCAGGCAAGTGCATGTGCGTTGCTGCTATCTGCTGACGTATTGGGAGCCCGCAGACAGTGAGATACTGGGTTTTGATACTCCCAGTCAGCAGATCCAGGTCATCAACGCGGCGCTCAATGCCGTGCTGAACATGCAGCTACCCGGTTTACCCTTGTCCTTTGTGCGGGTGATTGCGCCGTCGGAGCATTTATCGAGCCTGGGAAGCTTTTGGCAATCCATGGGCGACAGACCGCGGCTGAGCCTGAACTTCACAGTGACGATCCCGATTTCACTTGTGGGGAACGTGACAGACTCTGACAAGATTTCACCGGTATTGAGATTGAGCACGGAATTGACCTCTCAGGACACGTCTTGGGAGAAAGAAGACTGGGCGCTGCAGTTTAAGCGGGCGTTGATCGCGCATGTGCTGCATTCGTACCACAACGCCCCATCCAACCCTGACTGGATCGCCGTACGCGCACAACTGGCGCGCTTGCAGGTCTCGTACAGCTATGAGGACGTCCCCCCTTGCATACAGGTTGCCGGGGGAGTGGATGCGGAGGTGTACAACCGTGTTACCGATGCAATTCAAGCTCTTAGTTCAAACCAGAATATTAACCCTAAAGCAGGCAAGGTTGATACGTCTGAACTGCTGAGCGTCTCTGTGTGAGGAGATACAGAGACAAAGCAGGTCCCCCCATCATGCTACACAGGTCGGAGAGAAGAATATGGCTAAAAACCCGTTTAGTTTAACAGATCTAAAAATTCAATTCGGTGCGTGGCAAGTCCCCAGTGAAGAACATTTTGAGGCGTTAATCAACCTGGCTGCGCTGACGTTTAAGCCGGGACTGGGGTTATCTGGCGGGGATCCGTCAATGAGCAACGATATTATTGACGCTGGGCAGGTAACCCCGCTACAGGTGAAGGCCCATGATGGAATGACGGCAACTTCCGATGGCATTGCCGTTCTGGCTGACTCGGCCGGCGGCCTGGCGGTAAATACCCAGGGGCTGCAAGTCAAAGCGTCAACAAGCGTTATGTTTGACGTTTCAGGGCTTTCTCTCAAGGTGAACGAGAGCAAGGCCCTGAAGGTTGAGAGCGACGGCGTGGCAGTACAGATAGCCAAAAAAAGCGGGCTTAAATTTAACGTTGATGCGGCAACGGGCGTAAGCCTGAGTGTCGACAGCAAAACGGTGGAAATTGATGAAAATGGCGCGCTGCGGGTGAAATGCGCCCGCACAGGCGGGCTGACAATAGACAAGGATGGGTGCCTGGGGGTTGATCTCGACATTATCCTTGAGCGCCCATGAATTCGGGCATATCAGGGATGGGCCTATGCCTACATCCCCAAAGACATGATAGAGGATGGTGACAAGGTGCTTCTTTATATCCACGACATGTATGTCGGTGAGATTCCTCATGGTGGGGAAGTAGCGGCTCCAGAGTATTGGACCGCACAGCTATCGCAGTGGGTAACAGAACACGATAAATTACGGGCAAGATTGATAAAAAAAGGTCAGGGCGAAGGTACGGGAACGGATATTGCCCGCCACACGGTGACGCTGGCGGGATCTGCCCCGGCTTCCATCCCTCGCATCACGGGGGTCACGATAGTTAACGCGGGGGGCTCCGCTCTGACAACCGTGTCGGAGGGCGAGGTCATGACGGTGAAACATGATCAGGGGGCTGACGGCTTACACTATAGTTGGAAAATATACAATGCCAGTGTAACGGCATGGAATAATTTTCCGAACAATACCCAAGCCAGCCTTACGGTGCCCGGCGACTTTATACCTGGAAGCCGACTTTGCGTATTGGTCCAACCCCATGAGGAGAAGGGGCCACTGGCGTTAAGTCAGATTGTGACTGTTAAAAGTAAATAATCTGGAATAATGTGATTGTGTGTCCCATTTTCTAATGGCGACATCGTCGCATTATAACGCCATATCTTATTGCAATTCGTCAGTGCTGATGTGTTTCAGGAGATAAATATGCCCAATTTATTTAAATTTACAGAACTCAGCAACAAATTCAGTGAGGAGGTTCCCCAGAGAGAGCGGCACCAATTTGGCGAGCCGGTGGTCTCTCAGTTGGCCAGAGAGCTTTCGCCCCACAGCTTCGCCACCGAGTCGGAAGAAAGGGAGTCCAATGACAAACTTAAAGTGAGACAGGTTTTTTGGTTATTGGATGGTCGCTAAGTGAAGTAGGATCACGTTGTGGAGTAGGTTTCTCATCCAACCTATTGATCAGATTAAAATTCTAGTTTTTAAATGTTGTGATTCTAGTTTTTCAATGTTTCTCACAACCAGGTGATGAGTAAGTGGCCGTGCTTGCCTTGAAATCCGTGAGGAGTAGCGAAAAATTATAAAGAAATAACCTGTTGTTTTTTATGATTAAAATATCAAAAGAACACACAGTTTGTATAAAAAATTTAATTTTTTGGCATTTCCCCACCTTTTTACTATTTTTATAGAAGAGTCTTAATCTCGTTGAGGCGCCAGCTTATGCTTTCTGATCCTACCCACGTAATGTGGACACAGCCCTAAGCGAGGTTCTGGTTTTCAAATTGTTCCGGGCTGAGTCCGCCACAGGCACTGTGACGCCGGCGGGTTCTGCCCCGGCTGCTATACCGCGCATCACGCAGGTCAGTATCGTTAACGCGTCGGGTACTGTGCAGGATACGGTGGGAGTGGAGGATACCCTTTATGTAATACACGATACCTATACAAAAGCATTAATCTATAGCTGAAAAATAAAGAACCTCAAAAATAACGAATGGGTTAATTTTCCTGAAAATAAAACAGCTACTTATAAGATACCTGCCGATATCCCCCCTGGAAACCAAATTTGTGTCTTGCTCGTACCCAATGAAAATAAAGGGCCACTCGCGTTTAGCAATATCGTTACTGTTAAAAAGTCATGAGGTGCAATGTGATGGCCTGACCTGTTTTACTGATGGCCGTTGTAGTGGTTGAATAATCAGGACGCTAAACTTACATCCTGTAGTGGCACACTGAATTTGGCCACCTGAATAGAGGTGATATCATCACCTCACAGTAAAAACAGGTGACATTATGACCGGACGTAACAGACGCAATTTTAGCCCCGAGTTTCGCCTCGAAGCTGCCCAGCTTGTACTCGATCAGCATTACACCGTTGCCGCCGCTGCTACGGCAATGAACGTCG
>Ga0308157_10007930_pt1 | contig 12206 bp, 10 predicted proteins | sample PhyBR1_FD_201035 | JGI IMG/M metagenome (GOLD analysis project Ga0308157, IMG submission 201035) | Phyllosphere microbial communities from UC Gill Tract Community Farm, Albany, California, United States - DLSLB.R1 | ecosystem: Host-associated > Plants > Phyllosphere > Unclassified | place: USA...
AGGAGACGCGACGTGGCTCTGGTGGTAAAGCTGCGCCTGCACGCTCCGATGCTGCAGGCGCATCTTCTGGTGTGCTGCGCAGTAAAAATAATGGCGACACCAAATCAGCGAGCAAATCGTCGAGAAAGCGTCGATAGACTGTATTGAAATATAAAGTGAGCTGTTAGCGCTTGTGTTTGCTTGGTTTCAAATACTTTTGATATTGAAACCTTTGCCTGTCAAGCGTTAGCAGCTCATTTCTTTTATATCTTCAGTGCGGGGCGGCGAATGCCAAGTTTCGCTGCCCCATGATGTATTGACTTGAGTTGACGGGGTAATGCTCAAGCAATGAAGCTCTGCTGCTTGTGTATGGGGCGTGAGTGCCCGGTCATCGTGTTCATTCGCGCACTCAATGTATGCGGTGAATGAAACCGTGCGTACCTCTGGCCGATGGTGGGCGTGGGTTGTGGGTGCCGACGTGTGGGTGCTTTTAAAAGCGCAATGGGTGAAAGGCTTGCATGTCGATGGCCGTGGCGCGGTCTGCAACCATGTCGGCAATGGCGCGAGCGCAGCCTGCTGCAAGGCTGACGCCGTGGCTGCCATGCGCCAGGTTGAGCCAGATGCCGTGGTGCCCGCTGGGGCCGGTCAAGGGTAGGCCATCAGGCAGGTGGCCACGGCTGCCGCGCCAGACCTGCACTTGGGGAGACGATAGCTGTGCGCCGCCAGGGAACCAGTCGTTTAGCAGGCGGTACATGCGTTGCAGTGTATGGGTGTGCTGGGGTGCCTCTGCGCTGCTGCCCAATTCCAGACCTGCTGTAATGCGCACGCGTTGGCCCACGCGACTGATCGTGGCTTGCTGAGCCCAATCCATGATGGCCGAGCGAGGTGCTTGCAGCCCGTCGCGTACCGGGGCTGTCACGCTGTAGCCCCAGGTGGGCATGATGGGCAGATTCAGTTGCAGGTTTTGCAGTAAACGGTGGTTGGTGCCAGTACAAATCACGACCGCATCGTGGCGTTGCAGCGTGCCTGTTATTTCAACGCCAACAGGTTGTTTGCTGATGGATTGAATCTGAATGCCCGTGCGAATTGCCACGCCCATTTCCTGAGCCTGCAGGCGAAGGTATTGTGCCCAAAGGCGTGGATTGATGGATTCGCCATCCGGAAAATACACGGCGTTGAGCCATGTGATTTCTTGGCCTAGGCCAGGCTCTAGTGCCTGTGCCTGTGGGGGGGGAAGCATTTTGCACGCCACATTTTGTGCCTCAAGCAGTGGCAGTTGCTGATTCCAAAATGCCACTTCTTGTGGCGTGCGTAGCATGATCAGTGTGCCGGACTTTCTCTCTGCTGCGATGTCAGTGTCCTCGCAGTCTTGCCAGCGCAAGCTCGCGCTGTACGCACTCAGGGTCGACAGTGAAGTCAATAGTGCGTTGTTGCCGTGTTTGCTGGCGTTCTTCTCGTGTTTCTTCCACTGGCGCGCCCATTGCCAAACAGGGGAGCCAATCATGCTGGATGCCTGGGTCAGACCGGCACCGCTTTTGAGCTGCTTGAATGGCATTCCTGCGCCGGGCGTGGCCAGGCTTTGGGTGGCGCAAGGCAGCAGCCAGCCGCCAGGCGCAAAACTGGCATCTTCGGCGGCGGCGTTCATTTGTTCGTAGACGGTAACTTGGTGCCCGTCTCGGGCAAATTCCAAGGCCGTGGAGATGCCGGTAATTCCGGCTCCCACGATGGCAATATTCATGGCATGTAGGCGCTATTCGGGAAGTCGTGATTTTGACGCGCAAACGTAGCTGACAATCACCCAATTCGCAAAGAAATATCAACAAGCTGGCGATGCTGGCTGCAAGCTTGTGTGTGAAGGCTTTCAATCCTTCACGAGAGTGGCGCCTGTCTTGTGCTAAAATCTTTCGGCTTTGCAGTTGGTTGTCCGGCGTTGTGCTGGGTGCAGTTGCAAAGTAAATCGCAAATCAGCTCTCTCAAGGTGCTGTTAACCAACGTGTTAACAAAATCGAGCTGCATTTAAGACCCAACCTTTGGAGAAAATTATGTCCGTTACTATGCGCGAAATGCTGGAAGCCGGTGTCCACTTTGGTCACCAAACACGTTTCTGGAACCCCAAGATGGCTCCGTTCATCTTCGGTCACCGCAACAAGATTCACATCATCAACCTGGAAAAGTCCCTGCCTATGCTGCAGGACGCGCAGAAGTTTGCTAAGCAGCTGGCTTCTAACGGCGGCTCCATCATGATGGTTGGTACAAAGCGTCAAGCCCGCGATCTGGTTGCTGCAGAAGCCCAGCGCGCTGGCGTGCCTTACGTGGATCAGCGCTGGTTGGGCGGCATGCTGACCAACTTCAAGACAGTGAAGACTTCCATCAAGCGTCTGAAGGATATGAAGGTTCAGCAAGAAGCTGGTCTGGAATCCATGTCCAAGAAAGAGCAGCTGATGTTTGCTCGTGAACTGGAAAAGCTGGAAAAGGACATCGGCGGTATCCAGGATATGGCTGCTTTGCCTGATGCTATCTTTGTGATCGACGTGGGCTTCCACAAGATTGCTATTTCCGAAGCCAAGAAGCTGGGCATTCCATTGATCGGTGTAGTGGATACCAACCACAATCCCGAAGGCATTGACTACGTGATTCCTGGTAACGATGACTCCGCAAAGGCTGTGGCTTTGTATGCCCGCGCCATTGCTGACGCTATTGTTGAAGGCCGCGAAGCCCGTCTGAATGACGTGGCTAAGGTTGCTGCTGGTGAAGGCTCTGACGAGTTTGTGGAAGTGGAAGACTCCGCTGCCTAAGCTCTAGCTGCGCGACTTGTCGCGATAAAAAAGCGGGGCTCTAGGTAGCCCCCTTTTTTTAAGCTGAAATCCTGTAACGATTTGAACTGAATACGGAGAAGAAAATGGCTGCAATTACCGCAAGCATGGTGGCTGAACTGCGCGCTAAGACCGATGCGCCCATGATGGAATGCAAGAAAGCACTGACAGAAGCTGACGGCGACATGGCCAAGGCTGAAGAGTTGCTGCGTGTGAAGCTGGGTACCAAGGCTGGTAAGGCTGCTTCGCGCGTGACCGCTGAAGGTGTGGTGACTTCCTTCATCGACGGCAACGTAGGTGCTTTGATTGAAGTGAACAGCGAAACAGACTTTGTGTCCAAGAACGACAGCTTCTTGACCATGGCTGCTGCTGCCGCTGAGCTGGTTGCCAAGCACAATCCTGCTGACGTAGCAGCTTTGGGTGCTCTGGCTTATGAGCAGGACGGTTTCGGTCCCACATTGGAAGATGTGCGCAAGGGTTTGATTGGCAAGATCGGTGAAAACATGTCTTTCCGCCGCTTCAAGCGCCTGGAAGGCAATTTGGCCGCCTACGTGCACGGTTCGCGCATTGGCGTGATCGTCGAATTCGACGGCGACGCTGCTGCAGCCAAGGATGTGGCTATGCACGTGGCTGCCATGAAGCCAGCTGCTTTGACCAGCGCTGATGTGCCTGCTGACCTGATAGAAAAAGAGCGTACCGTTGCTGCTGCCAAGGCCGCAGAATCTGGCAAGCCTGCTGAGATCGTTGCCAAGATGGTGGAAGGTTCCGTTCAGAAGTATCTGAAGGAAGTTTCTCTGGCTGACCAAGTGTTTGTGAAGGCCGCTGACGGCAAGCAAACCGTGTCTCAAATGCTCAAGGCTGCAAACACCACCGTGAAGAGCTTTACGCTGTACGTTGTGGGTGAAGGCATTGAGAAGAAGGTAGACGACTTCGCAGCTGAAGTAGCGGCCCAAATGGCTGCCGCTAAAGGCGCTTAATTAGCGTCTGGCTTTTTTGCTCTCGACCGATTTCTTTCAAAAACTGCACACCACAACGGAGTTACCCATGACACAAGTTAAACCAGCCCACAAGCGCATCTTGCTTAAGTTGTCTGGTGAGGCACTGATGGGTGACGATCAGTTCGGCATCAACCGCGCCACTATCGAGCGCATGGTTGCCGAGATTGTTGAAGTCTCCAAGATTGGTGTGCAGGTTGCGGTGGTGATTGGCGGGGGCAATATCTTTCGCGGAGTCGCTGGTGGCTCGGCTGGCATGGATCGGGCGACGGCTGACTACATGGGAATGCTGGCCACCGTGATGAATGCACTGGCTTTGGCTGATGCCATGGACAAGCAAGGTCTGACGGCCCGTGTCATGTCGGCCATTGCGATCGAGCAGGTGGTTGAACCCTATGTTCGCCCTAAAGCACTGCAGTACCTTGAAGAAGGTAAGGTGGTGGTTTTTGCTGCCGGTACTGGTAACCCCTTCTTCACAACCGATACAGCAGCTGCATTGCGCGGCGCTGAAATTGGTGCTGAAGTGGTGCTCAAAGCCACCAAAGTGGATGGCGTTTACACGGACGATCCTGCAAAAAATCCCAATGCTACGCGCTATGAGCAGTTGGCCTTTGATGAGGCAATTGGCCGAAACTTGGGCATCATGGACGCCACGGCATTTGCTTTGTGCCGTGACCAGAAATTGCCAATCCGCGTATTCTCTATCATCAAGCCAGGCGCTCTGTTGCGCGTGGTAATGGGTGAAAACGAGGGTACATTGGTACACGCTTGATAGATTCAACGCGACATTGGGCCTTCCTTGTGTAAGCAATGGAAGGCCATTTGCTTTCAGAGGTAATAGATATGACGATTGCTGAGATCAAAAAGAACGCAGAAACAAAGATGGGCCAGTCCATTGATGCGTTGAAGAACAACCTGTCGCGCATTCGCACAGGTCGTCCTAGCCCTCAACTGCTGGATGTGATTCAAGTGGACTACTACGGCTCCATGGTGCCGTTGTCGCAAGTGGCAAACGTTTCGCTGCTGGATGCGCGGACACTGAGTGTTCAGCCTTGGGAAAAGAGCATGGCTGCCAAAGTGGAGAAAGCCATTCGTGAAAGCGATCTTGGTTTGAATCCAGCATCCTTGGGTGATCTGATACGTGTGCCAATGCCACCGATGAGCGAAGAACGCCGCAAGGAAATGACCAAGCTGGCGCGCAATGAAGGCGAAGCTTCCAAGATTGCTGTGCGCAATCTGCGTCGTGATGCGAATGAGGCGGTCAAGCGCTTGGTGAAAGACAAGGAAGCGTCGGAAGACGACCAAAAGCGTTCTGAAGCCGAAATCCAAAAGCTGACGGACAAGCACATTGCAGACGTAGACGCTTTGGTGGCATCGAAAGAGCAAGAAATTTTGGCGGTATAACGGCTGTCTGTGCGGGGAAGAGCAATGACCCAAACCACTGTAATTCCCGGCCATATTGCCATCGTCATGGATGGCAACGGACGATGGGCCAAAAAACGGTTTTTACCGCGTTTGGCGGGGCACAAGCAGGGCGTAGAATCTTTGCGCCGCTGTGTGCGTCTGTGCATTGAACGCGGCGTGCGGGTGCTGACGGTGTTTGCTTTCTCTTCTGAGAATTGGAACCGTCCTGAGGATGAAGTCTCTGGCCTCATGAGTTTGTTGGCTGGGGCTTTGGCACGCGAGGTTCCCGGCCTGCATGCAGAAGGGGTGCAATTGCACTTTGTTGGCGATCGGATGGGGTTGTCTGACAAAGTTCAAGATGGCTTTTTACAGGCTCAAGCGCACACTTCTGGCAATGAGCGCCTCGTGCTCAACGTCTGCTTTAACTACGGCGGACGTGCAGATATCGTGCAGGCTGCGGCACGTGTTGCCGGGCAAGGCCAGGCGATCACTGAACATAGTTTGAATGCTGCAATGGGAATGGCGCATGTGCCAGATCCGGATTTGTTGATTCGTACGGGTGGTGAGTTCCGGATTAGTAATTTTTTGCTATGGCAAGCAGCGTACTCGGAGTTGTATTTCAGTCCTGTGCTGTGGCCTGATTTTGACGCTGTGACGCTGGATGCAGCTATCAGCGATTTTTCGCGGCGCGAGCGTAGATTCGGTCAAACGTCAGAACAAGTAATACGGTCATCTGCGCAGAAGGTGACTGTTTGAAGGGGGGCATCCCATGCTCAAGCAGCGTGTCATTACAGCTTTGATTTTGCTGGCCATCTTGTTGCCAGCATTGTTTTACTCGAACACTTTTCCGTTTACTTTGCTTGTTCTGCTCATGCTGACTGCGGGCGGATGGGAGTGGGGGCGTCTTAACCACTTGGGTCAATGGGGGGCGATTGCCACTGCCGTTGTCACGTTGCTACTGGGGGTGGTCTCTTGGCAGCTTGGGTGGGTGCATCAATCACATTCAGTGCTATGGCTTGTGGTCGGTGGCGCGTGGGTGCTGGGTAGCGTCGGTTTGATCAAAGCCGGGGTGGCTGGATGGGCGCAAATTCCTTTGTTTGTCCGTTGGACGGTGGGCGTTCTGGCGTTATGGGCAGCAGGCCTTGCCATCGTGCAGGCTCGCCTGATGGGCGTAAATTTCTTGCTGTCTGTGTTGGCACTTGTTTGGGTTGCCGATATTTTTGCGTACTTTTTTGGCCGGGCCTTGGGTCTGAAGTTCACCAAGGTAAAGCTGGCGCCAGCCATCAGCCCGGGGAAAAGCTGGGAAGGTGCCTGGGGGGGCGCCTTGGGGGTTCTGCTCGTGGCTTTTGTCTGGGTGTGGGCAGATGGCGTTGCGCAAGCCAGTGTTTCCAGTTTTTATAGTCGTATCTTTCAGCAAGGCTGGTGGATGCTGGTTGTGGCTGCGCTGTTTATGGCAGCCATGAGTGTGGTGGGTGATTTGGTGGAGTCTTTGATCAAGCGTAGTGCCGGTGTTAAAGATAGCAGCCAACTTTTACCGGGCCATGGTGGGGTGCTGGATCGCATTGATGCTTTATTACCCACTTTGCCTTTGGCCATGATGCTGATTTCTTTGGTGCAGTGATGAAACAACGCTTGACGGTTCTGGGCTCAACAGGCTCGATTGGTACGAATACCCTGGATGTCGTGCGCCGGCACTCTGAGGACTATGAAATTTTCGCCCTCAGTGCAGCGACCCAGGTAGATGCGATGCTGGCGCAGTGCGCAGAATTTAAGCCTCGTTTTGCGGTGATGGCGAGTGGCGCCCATGCACAAGCCTTGGCTGATCTATTGAAGACCAACGGGCTTCAAACGCAGGTGCTGCAGGCGCAAGATGCGCTTGAACAAATAGCATCCCATCCTGATGTGGATGCCGTGATGGGTGCCATTGTCGGAGCGGCCGGTCTGTCGCCGTGCCTGGCTGCTGCCCAGGCGGGTAAACGCTTGCTCCTGGCCAACAAAGAAGCGCTGGTGGTCGGCGGTGCGCTGTTCATGCAAACAGTGCATGCCAATGGTTGCACGTTACTGCCTATTGATAGTGAGCATTCGGCCATTTTTCAATGTTTGCCGGAAGACCGCAGTACGTGGGGAGCTCGCATCGATAGTTTGCTGCTGACGGCTTCAGGCGGGCCTTTTCGCCAGCGTGATCCTGCGACGCTGTTTGAAATCACACCAGCGCAAGCGTGCAAGCACCCGAATTTTTCCATGGGCCGCAAGATCTCGGTGGATTCAGCCACCATGATGAACAAGGCCTTGGAGGTGATTGAGGCACGCTGGCTGTTTGATGTAGCACCTGAAAAGATCAAGGTGGTGATTCATCCGCAGCAAATCGTTCACTCGATGGTGCAGTTCAAAGATGCTTCAATTTTGGCGCAGCTTGGAACGCCAGACATGCGTGTACCGATTGCCTGCGGTCTTGCATGGCCAGAGCGCATTGAAAGTGGTGTTGCACGACTGGATTTCACCAGTTTGGCTGGTTTGACATTTGAAGAAGCTGATGCGCATCGCTTTCCCGGTTTACATCTGTCTTGGCAGGCATTGCAGGCTCCGGAAGGTACGACAGCAGTGTTAAATGCTGCAAATGAGGTTGCTGTGGCGGCTTTCTTGGGGAATCAGTTGCGTTTTGATCGAATTCACGCGGTGAATTTAGCGACGCTAGAAAAGTTACAACCCGCCCGCCCGCACTCGCTGGGAGATCTGCTGGCCCTGAATGATGAAGCGCGCAGTGTTGCATCCAGTGTTCTTGAACGCTTTGTTGCTTGATTTAGGTTATTTGCAGTAGAGAGTGAGGATTCCATGCTGACTTTGGTGGCTTTCATCGTTGCACTTGGATTGCTCATCGCTATTCATGAGTACGGGCATTACCGTGTGGCAGTTGCCTGTGGTGTCAAGGTGTTGCGTTTTTCGATTGGTATTGGTAAGCCACTTCTGAGATGGAGGGGGCGCAATGCAGATACTGAGTTTGTAATAGCTGCACTTCCTATAGGTGGTTATGTGCGCATGCTGGATGAGCGTGAGGCCCCTGTGCCACCAGAGCAGTTGCATCGCGCTTTTAATCGCCAGCCATTGCATAAAAGAGCTGCAATCGTGGCTGCAGGCCCTTTGGCCAATCTACTGCTTGCTATTGTTTTATATAGTCTGGTGAATTGGGTGGGCATGCAGCAACCCCAAGCCATTGTTTCAGCACCGAAGGTCGGTACGCTTGCTGAGCAGGCCGGGTTGCGCGGGGGAGAGTGGGTGCAGTTACTGCAAGTGGCGGGGGCTGAGCCAGCCGCCGTAGAGTCTTTCGAAGATTTGCGCTGGAAAATTACACAAGCTGCGTTGGATGGGCACGATGTCAGGCTCTCTTGGTTGACTCAAGATGCTCGATCCACAGGTCAAGGTGATCTGAGGCTGTCTTTACTTGCTGGTGCTGAGCTCAATCAAGCTGCATTGGATCGGATCGGCATCACCATGCCATGGACGCCCGCTGTGGTTGGTGATTTGACACCTGGAATGCCTGCGCAGACAGCCGGATTGCAAGCGGGTGATCTGGTGCTGCGCGTAGATGGTCGCAGCGTCAAAGATGGTGCGCAGCTCAGGGCGATGATTCGTCAAGTCGACGACAACCAGCGTGCGCCGGCTCAGCAGTGGCAGGTTGAGCGCCAAGGAAAAATATTGGATATTGCGGTGCAGCCTGAGTTGCTGGAGACCCCAGAGGGCTCGGTAGCACGCATTGGTGCCATGATTGGTGGTGCGCCGGAGCTGGTGCTTGTCCAGAAAAATTTTGTTGATGGCTTGACTGCCGGGGTTGTTAAAACCTGGGAGGTATCGCTGCTGAGTCTGCAAATGATGGCGAAGATGGTGACTGGCCAGGCATCTTTGGATAATCTCAGTGGTCCCTTAACAATTGCGGATTACGCTGGAAAATCAGCCAGCATGGGGTTGGTACAGTACATCTTGTTCTTGGCGCTGATCAGCGTTAGTCTTGGCGTGCTCAATCTGTTGCCACTTCCTGTGTTGGATGGGGGGCACCTGATGTATTATCTTTGGGAAGGTGTCACAGGGCATCCGGTGAGTGACGCGTGGGTCGAGCGTCTTCAGCGGGTGGGCATAGGCCTTTTGCTTGTGATGATGTCCATTGCTTTATTTAACGATATCAGCCGCATCTGGGGCTAAGTCATTGCCGAACTTTGATGTTTGCGCCTGCATCACAAATGAAATTCACAAAAAATCGATTTAGCGTTCGCACTGCGACTGCTGTAGCTGCCTTGCTCTGTGCGGCCCAAGCTGCCTGGGCGTTGGAGCCATTCAAGGTTCAAGACATTCGTGTCGAAGGTTTGCAGCGCGTAGAAGCAGGGACAATCTTTGCTTCGATGCCGTTGCGCGTTGGCGATGACTACAACGACGACAAGGGCGCGGCTGCGATCCGGGCTTTGTTCGCTCTTGGATTATTTAAAGATGTGCGTTTGGAAGCCAATGGCAACGTCTTGGTTGTGGTCGTCGAAGAGCGACCCACCATTGCGGGCGTAGATTTTGTTGGTACCAAAGAATTCGACAAAGAAGCTTTGCAAAAAGCGATGCGTGATGTCGGACTGGCCGAAGGGCGTCCTTTTGATAAAGCGCTGGCAGATCGCGCAGAGCAAGAACTCAAACGTCAATATATCAATCGCAGCTTGTACGGCGCTGAGATTGTTACAACAGTAACTCCTATTGAGCGTAACCGTGTAAATTTAACTTTCTCTGTCACAGAGGGAGATGCTGCAAAAATCAATGATATTCGTATCGTTGGAAACAAGGCTTTCAGCGAATCAACGTTGAAAAAGCAGTTTGACCAAGATACTGGTGGCTGGTTGAGCTGGTACACCAAGTCCGATCGGTATGCGCGCAGCAAGCTGAATGCTGATCTTGAAACACTGCGCTCGTACTATCTGCAGCGTGGTTATCTGGATTTCCGGATTGATTCCACACAGGTTGCGATTTCTCCAGACAAGCAAAAAATTTCACTGGTTGTGAATATCCACGAAGGTGAGAAATTTGTTGTCTCTGGCGTTAACCTGGAAGGCAACTACCTGGAACGTGAAGATGAGTTCAAGTCCCTGGTGAAAATTCGTGCAGGACAGCCATATAACGCGGATTTAGTTACCGAAACTACCAAAGCATTTTCGGATCACTTTAGCAAGTTTGGTTTCGCGTTTGCACGAGTGGAAGCAGTTCCGGAAATTGATCGGGAAAATAACCGAGTTGCTTTCGTGTTGCGCTCAGAACCTTCGCGTCGCGCCTATGTGCGTCGCATCCAGTTGACAGGCAATGATCGCACGCGTGATGAGGTGATCCGCCGCGAGTTCCGTCAGTTTGAATCGTCTTGGTATGACGGGGATAAAATTAAATTATCTCGGGATCGAGTAGACCGACTGGGGTATTTTACTGAAGTGGATGTTGATACTCAGGAAGTCCCCGGTTCACCGGATCAAGTGGACCTTGTGGTCCATGTGAAGGAAAAGCCAACGGGTGCAGTTACTTTGGGGGCTGGATTTTCTAGCGCTGAAAAAGTTTCTTTGAGTTTCGGTATTAAGCAGGAAAATGCGTTTGGCTCTGGTAATTATCTTGGTTTAGATGTTAATACCAGTAAATACAATCGCACATTGGTTGTAAGTACTACAGATCCTTACTTTACACAGGACGGTATTTCAAGAACCATTGATGCATACTATCGAACATCACGCCCGTATTCTGGCGATGTTTATGTTGATGACAGCCTTGTGAAGTCGGAAGACTTATACAAGATTGTGTCTAAGGGTGCGTCGGTTCGTTTCGGTGTTCCATTCACTGAGATCGATACTGTCTATTTTGGTGTTGGTTTCGAGCAAACGTCTATTGATAATGGCGTGTATATGCCAATTCAGTATAAAGATTACGCTAATAAAAGTAACACCGCTATACCATTGACAATGGGCTGGGGACGTGATTCCAGAGATAGTGCGTTGGCACCTAACTCCGGTCGGTATCAGCGGTTTAATGCGGAGTGGTCTGCGGCTGGTGATCTGAAATATGTAAAAGCCAATTACCAATTCCAGCAATATTTGCCTATCACCAAGTCAATGACATTCGCCATGAATGCAGAATTGGGATGGGGTAAAGGCTTGGGCGGTAAACCTTACCCCATCTTTAAGAACTTTTATGCTGGTGGTCTGGGCTCTGTGCGAGGTTTTGAGCAAGGTAGCCTGGGGCCTCGTGCTAATAAGTACATAGGCGTCAATGGTATTGAGCAGACGTATAGTGAAGGCAGCTACTCCTATTTGGGGGGGGCTAAAAAAGCTGTGATGAACTTTGAATTGATTGCGCCGTTTCCTGGCGCAGGTAATGACAAGACGCTCAGATGGTTTACTTTTGTAGATGTGGGTGGCATTTATGGTGAAAATGACCCTATTCGTGCGAACGAGTTGCGTGCGTCTGCAGGTATTGGTTTGAGCTGGATTTCTCCGCTGGGACCACTGCGTCTTGCATGGGCAAACCCTATTCGCAAGAAAAATGGTGATGAGCTGCAAAAGCTTCAATTTCAAATTGGAACGTCTTTCTGATGAAAAATATGTATCGCACATTGGCAGTGTCTGCCTTGTTGGCTAGCTTGACATTGACTGCGTACGCGCAGGACTTTAAAGCTGGTTTTGTAAATACAGACCGCATTTTCCGTGAAGCAAATTCGGCCAAAGCAGCGCAAGGCAAGTTGGAGCAGGAGTTCTCCAAGCGTGAGCGTGACCTGGTTGCCGTTGGTAAAGCGTTGAAGGCTGCCTCGGAGTCGTTTGAGCGTAATGCGCCTACTTTGTCTGAGAGTCAGCGTGTTGCCAAGCAACGCGATCTGGTTGAGCAAGATCGCGACTTTCAGCGTAAAAATCGCGAGTTTCAAGAAGACTTGAATGCGCGCAAGAACGAAGAACTGGCACGCGTCTTGGAGCAAGCAAACCGAGTTGTTCAGCAAGTTGCGGAAGCCGAAAAGTAC
>Ga0308157_10007933_pt1 | contig 12203 bp, 8 predicted proteins | sample PhyBR1_FD_201035 | JGI IMG/M metagenome (GOLD analysis project Ga0308157, IMG submission 201035) | Phyllosphere microbial communities from UC Gill Tract Community Farm, Albany, California, United States - DLSLB.R1 | ecosystem: Host-associated > Plants > Phyllosphere > Unclassified | place: USA...
AGCGAATAGCCTTAAGGTGGTTATTGCGGCGGGGCTCACCTCTTCCCATCCCGAACAGAGAAGTTAAGCCCGCCTGCGCAGATGGTACTGCATCATTGTGGGAGAGTATGTCGTCGCCTTTCTTTTTAGAATCCTCATCATTAATCTGATGGGGATTTTTTGTTTTTATACTTTTTAGAAAAGGCAGAGTAAATAGTGACTATAATTCTTGTATGAAAGTGAATAGCTCTTTTGTTTAGGCAATAGGAAGTTGTTATAAATATTGTGATTATTGGCAAAAAAAAAAACTAATTAAAATTACAAAATCACTATTTATAGTGATGCGAGAGAAAAAATAGAGTGCTAGCTTTGAAATAAAGTTATAATGAAAATAGTTTTAGTTTTGACAGCTATTGATGAATAATACTTTTTTATTTTAAATATCATGATCTTATTACTTGCTCGAATAACTAGTGTGGCATTGGGGAGCTTTACTATATTATTCGGGCTTAGTAATAATTAAAATTAGAATGTTTAATCTACTAAACCATTTTCTACTGCGTATTTTACTAAACCAGCTGTATTTTTTGCATTCAATTTTGACAACAAATTGCGACGGTGTGTATTTACTGTATTTAAGCTTATAAAAGTTTTTTCGGCAATTTCAGCAGTATTGTATTCTTGGGCAATCAATACGAGAATTTCTTTTTCCCTTGTGCTTAGTTCTATCAGATTAAATGCTTGTTTTTCAATTCGTGAGCTACTCGTAAGATGTTTTTCTTCTAATTCTTCTGCGAAATAGTCTTTGCCTAATGCAATTGCATTAATTGCGTTTAAAAGCTCTTCTTTTGAGGCATTTTTTAATAAATAGCCATTTACACCAATTCTTATTAATCTAGAGATAATCATCACATTGCTGTGGGTGCTTACAATCAGAATTTTAATATGCGGATATTGTTTTTTAAGAATCTTGCTTAATTCAATCCCGTCCATTATTGGCATGCTGACATCAAGAATAATAAAATCGATATTGCCTTTTTTAACGATATCCAATGCTTCAATTCCGTTTTCAGCTTTTCCAGCAATACATATGTTTGGTTCTTGTTCTAATAAAGAAATAATTCCCTGAAGAAACATTGTATGATCATCGGCTATAAGAAGGTTAATTTTATTCATTCCATAAAAGATTAATTGTTTTTTAGTTCGTTAAGCTGATTTTTTAGATCAATACCTTTAATTTTAGATTTTAATTTTTGCTGTAATAGTGGAATTTCGATATTAAAGATTGTGCCTCGCTTTAGTTTAGAATCAATTACAAATGTGCCATTTAGTTTGTTAATCCGGTTTTCCATATTGATAAATCCAATTCCTCTTGAAATATTTTCGGTTTCAATGCCAACTCCATTATCTTCAAATAATAGGTTTAGGATGTTTTCAATATAATTCAATTGAATTTCTATTTCAGAAGCTTTGGCATGTTTGATAGTGTTAGTTAAAAGTTCTTGAATGATCTTAAAAATTTCGATCTGAATATTTTCGTCCAATTCATTGATTCCTTTTTTCGGATATGGTATACACGAAATTTTGATTCCGCTTGCATCACCGATATTTTTTAGGTAAGATTCTAATACTTGCAAAAAATTATTCTGGTTAAACTTTTTTAGGAGTAAGGTGTGAGATAAATTTCGAACCTGTTGGTACGTTTCGTCTAATTGCTGACTTATTTTTTGAATATTTGAAAAATTAGAAGAATTTAAGTGATTTACCTGTAATTTTATTGCAGCCAAATTACCGCCAATGCTATCGTGAAGTTCTTGAGAAATTCGCTGTCTTTCTTTATCCTGTCCGCTAATTTCAGCCCTAATTAATTCTAATTCTTGTTCTTTTAAAATACTGTTTAATTTTTGAGTGCTAATTTCAGTTTGCTTAATATTGAGTAAATGCTGTACTTTATATCGTTTATAGAACTGAAATAGAAGTCCTATTATTGGAATTAAAAATATTAGAAGAGCAACTATGCTAAACATTCGGATTTTCTTTTCCTGATTAATTTCCAATGTTTTTAGTTGCTGCTCTTTCTTTAAAAGAGAGATTTCGTTACGTTTTTTATTTGATGAATTCTGATAAGCTAGAATAGTATTTTCATTGTTTTTCTTTGAAATTTCATCTTGAAGAATCATATTTTTAATTGCATCTTCTTGACTCAACAAGATTAATTTTTTTGTCTCGTTTTCAAATCTTAAGCTTTCAATTTCCTTTTGTTTTTGCGCAGTTTTAAATTTGATTTCAAATTCATGAATCTCCTTAGTTCTCTCCATTTTGGATATAGAATCTTTTAGATGAGTTGATTTTTCAAAAAACAAGTAAGCATTTTTATAGTCGTCTTGTTTGAGAGCGATTTTGCGTAACTCGTCATAAATATCTATTTGATTTTGAAGCAAGCCAAAATCTGCTGATTTCTCAAGAGCTTCAGAAAAAAATAATTTTGCCTCATTGTATTTTTTTTGAGAAGTGTAGCAGTCGCCAATAGTACTTCTTGAGATAATTGCCAATTGGTTTAGCTCGTTTTCGTCGGCAATAGAAAGTGCATCTTGATACATTTTTAAAGCTTCTTGATATTTGCTTTGTAACTGATAGTTTTCGCCTAGAGCTAATAAAATGATAACTTTTCCTTGAAAGTTATTGGTTTTTTCTGAAAGTGTTTTCCCTTTTTTATAATAAAAATTAGCATTATCATAATCTTTTAGTCTTGAATAGAGGTCGCCAATATTGATATAACTTCCCAAAGTTATTTCTGGATCATCTTTATATTCAAGACAGTCCTTAAATAGCTTTAGAGCACTTTGGTAATCGCCAAGTTCTGTATATGTCTGAGCTAAACCATGTGTATGAGTATAATAAAGGTTTTTTTCGTGATATTTTTGGGAAGCTTCGATGCCTTTTAGATGCCATTTTTTACTTTCGTTAAATAGCCCTTTCTTATTGTAATTAATAGCTAATAAGTTGTATCCTAATGAGAACAGCCTATTTTTTAAAGAGTCATTAGAAGTTGTATTATATTTAAATGCTTGATTTGTGTAATAGATAGAAGAATCTATTATGGCTCTTTTATTGAAATAATAGGCAAGAAGTAGACTTGTACTCGCAATTGATCGATTATCTATTTTTGACTTTAAAAGTAAATGTGCTTTTTTATAAGCTTTTTTTTCTTCCCCTTTGTTGTACAAATCATAAAGACTTAGAATTTTGTTGTTTTGTTGGCTAGTGGAAGACTTTTTGACAGCAGCAGTTTTCTTTTTATTTTCAACCTGTGCCTTAAGACTGAAAGATAAAAAGATGAAGATTATGAGGTAAAACCTTCTTAACCAGATTGCCATACATTCTTGGTTTGTATTTTAAATAAAATTAGGATAAATTTTAAAGTTTTGTAAACTTGGGCTTTACTAAAGTATTCCTTGACTGGTAAGTAAAAGTACTACAAATAAGTTTAAAATAGTTACTGAAAAAATAAATTTTTTAGACAAAGATGTGAAATTCAAAATAATTAAAATTGTTTTGAATTATTTGAAAATGAATTGATTACGTATTTTGAAAAGGCTAAATGTTTCTTAAATTGATTTGAATCTAAATTTTCTCACAGTAAATTAGTGAGACTATATTTAAATGAATGGATCATGAAAAAGAAAGTATTTTTAGTTATAGGATTTTTAATGCTAATGGTCTCAACCCAAGCACAAAAGAAAATAGAAGTGACAGAATTGCCAAAACCAGCACAAGATTTTTTAAAGAAATATTTTAGTCATACAACTGTCGAACTAGCTAAAAAAGACGCTGAACATGGAGAAAAGGGATATGAAGTTAAGTTAAAAGATGGTACAGAAGTAGAATTCTGGAAAGATGGTTCTTACCGCGAAGTTGATGGTGGCGACAATCCAATTCCAATCGCTTTTATTCCAGCTAATATAAAAACTTATGTTGCCCAAAATTATCCAAACGAAAAAATAACGCACATTGACTATGGCCACAAAGACCTTGATGTAGATTTAACAAATAAAATTGATTTAGAATTTACCAAAGACGGTAAAATTTTAAAAGACAAAAAGGAGGATTAATATGTGTAATCAATTTTTAGTATCCGGATTTATATTTCAAACTGAAAATAAATCAGGGCATTTTAATTTGTGACTAATTCTTTAGAATATAAACGTGAGAGAAAATAGTTTATATTTACATCTTCTATTAGTTATTTTATGGAAGAAAATAAACATGTAACGATTTACGATATTGCTGAGAGACTTAATTTGGCAACATCTACGATTTCACGAGCTTTAAAAGATCATCACACGATAAGTGATAAGACGATTAAAAAAGTGAAAAAGACCGCTGAAGAAATGGGATTTGTTCCGAATACTTTAGCTGCAGGTTTACGTGGAAACAAAACTAGAACAATTGGTGTTTTGATTCCTACTGTTACACAGCCCTTTTTATCTTCTTTAATTAGCGGAATTGAAATCACGGCTCAAAAATCGGATTATACCGTAATTATTATGCAGTCGCATGACTCGTATGAAGAGGAAGTAAATATGGCTAAATCTTTGTATTCTAATCGTGTGAGCGGTGTAATCTGTTCGCTAGCCATGGAAACTAGAGATACGGCACATTTTAATCAGTTTTCAAACAATAATATCCCATTGGTTTTTGTTGATCGAGTTCCAAAAGGATATAATACTTTTAGAGTTGTAATTGACAATTATACAGCAGGTTACAAAGCTACCAAGCATCTTATCGAGCAAGGCTGTATTCGCATTGCACATTTTACTGCTGGTTCAGAATTAGGAAATTTGTACAACGAAAGAAAAAGAGGTTACATAGAAGCCTTAAAAGATCACAATATAGAAGTTGAAGAAGAATTGATTATCAATTTAAATTCAGTTACTTATGAAGATGGTGTAAAAGCTAGCAATCATTTATTTGATTTAAAGCCAATTCCAGACGGATTATTTGCACCAGGAGATATTTTGGCTGTAAGTGCTGTGCAGACTGCTAAAAAACGAGGGGTTAAAGTACCCGAAGAATTTAAAGTAATTGGTTTTAATAATGACCCGATTTCACAAATTATAGATCCAAATTTATCAACTATTACACATCCAGCTGAAAAAATGGGAAAAGCGGCAGCTGAAATTATTATTAAGAATTTGAAATCATCTAAAAATGATGATGCAAAAGAAATTACTTTTTTGAATACAGAAGTACTCGCAAGGGAATCTACCCAGAAATAAATCTTTTTGAAAAAAATAACATATGACGGAGCAGGATAGTTTTTATAATTATCCTGCTTTTATTTGTTATATAAATTATTTTAAAAAAAAAGACGACTAAAATTTCTTTCTTAAATAACAATCTTATATTTTTACACAACCGATTGCAATTATTGTTTTGTTTCGAATAATTCATTTTTTAAATTAAAATTTTGTAAAATGATTTTATTTCTAAATAAAATATTGATTCTTTCGGAATGAGATTGTAAAGTATAAATTAAACGCCTATGAGTTTATTAAGATTTGTTATCCTGTTTTTTTTGATTTCCTATTCGGCTTTGGCTCAAAAGGATTATAAATTGTGGCTTCAGTATAATAAAGTAGGTAATTCTACAATAGCTTCAGAATACCAAAACAATCTTAAAGGAATTGTAGTTTTAGGAAATTCTGAAACTATAAAAATTGCAAAGAAAGAACTCAAAGAAGGATTTTTGAATATGTTGGGAAATCCCCCTGAAATAAACCAAAATATAAAAGGAGAAAATAATATTATTGTTGGTTCGCAATTTAATCTAAGTACTGAAATCAAAAACGAACTAAAATCTGATTTTGATAAAATCAATAATGAAGGTTTTATCATTAAAACCATTTCTCTTAAAAATAAAAAGCAAATCGTTATTACAGGAAAAAATGATGTTGCTGTTTTATATGGAGTTTTTAATTTCCTGAGAATATTACAGACTAACAAGACCATTAAAAATTTAAATATTTCTGATTCTCCTAAAACCAATATCAGAATTCTCAATCATTGGGATAATTTAGATAGGACTGTTGAACGTGGTTATGCTGGATTTTCACTTTGGAATTGGCAGAAATTGCCTGATTTTATCGACCAGCGTTATATAGATTATGCCAGAGCAAATGCTTCAATCGGAATTAACGGAACGGTTTTAACCAATGTAAATGCAAACGCTTTAATTCTTACTTCGCAATATTTAGAAAAAGTTGAAGCATTAGCAAATGTTTTTAGACCTTTTGGGATAAAAGTATATTTAACTGCTAGATTTTCAGCACCAATCGAAATTGGAAACTTAAAAACTGCCGACCCAAAAGATCCTGAAGTCATTAATTGGTGGAAAAATAAATCAGCTGAAATTTATAAACGAATCCCAGATTTTGGTGGATTTTTGGTAAAAGCCAATTCAGAAGGCCAGCCAGGACCACAAAATTATGGAAGAGATCATGTTGATGGTGCGAATATGCTGGCTGATGCCGTAGCACCTTTTGGTGGAATCATTATGTGGAGAGCTTTTGTTTATTCAGAACATGATGCGAATGATAGAGCTAAGCAGGCTTACGCCGAATTTCAGCCGTATGACGGAAAATTCAAAGAAAATGTAATCGTTCAGGTAAAAAACGGAGCAATCGATTTTCAGCCCAGAGAACCGTTTCATCCATTATTTGGTGCAATGCAAAAAACGCCTTTAATGATGGAATTTCAAATCACGCAGGAATATTTAGGTTTCAGCACACATTTGGTTTTCTTGCCTAAAATGTTTCAGGAAGTTCTGGAATCCGATACTTATCAAAAAGGAAAAGGTTCAACTATTGCCAAAGTGGTTGACGGAACTTTGTACAAAAGTAAACTAACAGGAATTGCAGGTGTGGCTAATATTGGCAACGATTTAAATTGGACAGGACATCCTTTTGCACAGGCCAATTGGTATGGTTTCGGAAGGCTGGCATGGAATCCTTATTTGGATTCAGAAACTATTGCTGATGAATGGTTGAGAAGTACTTTTTCGAACGATGAAAATTTCATCAAACCTGTAAAAAATATAATGATTGAATCCCGTGAGGCAGTTGTCAATTATATGACCCCGCTTGGTTTGCATCACATCATGGATACAGGACATCATTACGGACCAGGACCTTGGGTATCCAATTTGTCAAGGCCAGAATGGAACCCGACTTATTATCACAAAGCAGACAAAAACGGAATTGGTTTTGACCGATCGAAATTGGGAACAAATGCGGTTGCTCAATACGCGTCAGAAGTAGGAAATCTTTTTGATAATGTAGAAACTTGTCCCGAAAAAGATCTTTTATGGTTTCATCACGTTTCATGGGATTATAAACTGAAAAATGGTCAGACACTTTGGAACGGTATGGCATTGAAATATCAGGAAGGTGTAAATCAGGTGGTAGCAATGCAGAATGTTTGGAAGAAAACTGAAAACTATATTGACAGCGAACGTTTTAATGAGGTTGAAATGTTGTTGAAAATTCAGTACAAAGAAGCAAAATGGTGGCGTGATGCTTGTCTGCTATATTTCCAGCAGTTTTCTGGTAAAGAACTTCCGATGGGAGTAGAAAAACCAACGCAAACTTTAGAGTATTTTAAATCATTAAAATTCCCTTTTGCACCTGGAAATGGGTAATAAATTGAGTAATTGTAACGCGGATAAAACGGATTTGCTATCGCAAAGACACGGAAAAAGATGGATTTTTCAGTTAAAAAAGAAGTGAAGAATCTGTGTAAATCAGAGTTTTCGCGATAGCGAATCCGTGTCATCCGCGTCAAAAAAATATAGTATAAAAATTATGAGCAAGAAAACAGCAATTGTAACCGGAGGAAATTCGGGATTAGGTTTTGCAACAGCAAAAAAACTTTGTGACAACGGAATCACAACTTACATAATCGGAAGATCAAAAGACAAAACAGAAGATGCCTGCAGAGAGATTGGAGAAAATGCTATTCCAGTAATTTTCGATTTAAATAATCTAGCGGGAATTCCAGAGATGATCGAGAGTATCACAAAAGAAAATTCAATTGATATTTTGGTAAACAATGCTGGAATCAACATGAAAAAAGAAATTCCAGACGTAACTGATGAAGATTTTCTTTCCATAATTCATACCAATTTGCTAAGCGTTTTTGCGGTAAGCCGAGAAGTTATAAAAAACATGAAAGCAAATGGAGGCGGAAGTATTGTTAATATCAGTTCAATGGCATCGCAATACGGAATTCCAAAAGTAATTGCGTACTCGTCAAGTAAAGGCGCTATCGAAGCAATGACACGCGCAATGGCTGTTGAGTTAGCTCAGTTTGGTATTCGTGTGAATTGTATTGCCCCAGGATTTATCAAAACTAAAATGTCTTCGACAGCACTTGATAACGATCCAGAAAGAAAAAATAAAGTATTAGGAAGAACACCAATGGGTTATTTAGGAGAACCATCAGATATTGCAGATGCTGTTTATTATTTCGCGTTAAGCGAATCAAAATATACAACAGGAACTGTTTTGCCAGTTGATGGCGGAAATAGTATTGGGTTCTAATTTTTAAATATTTTAAACACATAGAAACATAGTTCTTCTTTGTCTAAAAAGGCATTTCACTTAGATTAATGCACATAGGCTATGTGTTAGGAACTAGTTTCTTTTGTAAGTCTTTTTTCGAGTTAATATAAATCTATGTTTCTATGTGTTTAATTAATTTTTACAAAAGTTAAGTATGATAAAAATGCAGCAAACCATGAGATGGTTCGGACCAAATGATAATGTTAAGCTGATTGATATTCGACAAGCTGGAGCAACAGGAATTGTAACCGCTTTGCACCAAATCCCTGTTGGAGATGTTTGGACGGTTGAAGAGATTCAGGAAAGACAGCAGATGGTTAGAAATGAAGGTTTGGAATGGACTGTAGTGGAAAGTCTTCCTGTTCATGAAGAAATAAAACGTGCTTCTGGAAACTACTTGCAATACATTGAAAATTATAAAATCAGTTTGCAAAATCTGGCAGAATGTGGCATTAAAATTATAACTTATAATTTCATGCCAATTCTGGACTGGGTAAGAACCAATCATAATTTTATGAATGAGGATGGAAGCAGAGCTTTGCTGTACAATCAAGATGCATTTACTTATTTTGATGTGTTTCTTTTGAAAAGACCGAATGCAGAACACGATTATTCAGATGATGAAAAAGAAAAAGCATTACAATTTGGAAATCAATTATCGAATGATGAAAAAGCATTGTTGTTTAAAAATGTTTTGTTGGGATTGCCAGGAAGTACAATTCATTTTACGGCAGAACAGATTTTATCGCTGTTAGAAAATTACGCTGAAATTGATAATGAAAAACTAAGAGAAAACCTCATCTGTTTTTTATCTGAAGTAACACCGATTGCAGAAAAGAATGGACAAAAATTAGCCATTCATCCAGACGATCCGCCATTTTCAGTTTTGGGTCTTCCGAGAATTGTTTCAACAGAAGCCGACTTGCAAGCTATTTTTGGTGTCGTTCCTTCAATTGCCAACGGATTGTGTTATTGCACAGGTTCATTAAGTGCTGATCCAAAAAATAATCTTGAAAAAATAATAGATGATTTTGGAGATCGAATTCATTTTTTACATCTGAGAAATACTATCCGCGAAAACGAAACCATTTTCGGAGAATCTGAGCATTTAAACGGAAATGTCAAAATGGAAGTTATCGTTGAGAAATTATTGGTATTAATGAACGAAAGAAAAATAAGTCTTCCAATGCGCCCAGATCATGGTTTTCTCCATAGAGTGGATGAGGAAACAGAAACTTATCCAGGTTATTCTCTGACAGGAAGATTAAAAGGTTTGGCTGAATTAAGAGGGTTAGAAATGGGAATTGCTTACAAATTGAGTTTGTAAATCAAATAAAAAACTATTAACTATTTAAACCAAAAAAACATGAAATTTATTAAACCGTATTTATTTGCCTTTACAGTTCTGCTGTCTGCGAGCTGTACATCTCAGAAAGAAAAGCCTAGTTTGAAAGATCTTTATAAAAATGATTTCTATATAGGAACTGCATTAGATTTAAATCAGATTAATGAAAAAAGCAAGAAAGAAGATTCGCTGATTCGAAAAGAATTTAACGCGATTACAGCAGAAAATATCATGAAATCGATGTACACGCATCCGCAGAAAGATAAATACGATTTTACTCTAGCAGATAAATTTGTGGCGTATGGCGAGAAAAATAAAATGTTTATTCATGGGCATACTTTGATCTGGCATAGTCAATTAGCACCTTGGATGGAAAAAATCGCAGACAGTACAGAAATGAAAGCGTTCATGAAAGATCATATCACAACAATAGTTTCTAGATATAAAGGAAGAGTCAATTCGTGGGATGTTGTGAACGAAGCTTTAAACGAAGATGGAACTTTACGAAAATCGATTTTTCTGAATACATTGGGTGAAAAATACTTGGCTAATGCTTTCAAACTAGCAGAAAAAGCGGATCCAAAAGTAGATTTATATTACAACGATTATAATATCGAAGAACCAGCAAAAAGAGCTGGAGCAATTGCTTTAATCAAGAAAATCAAAGCTGAAGGCGGAAAAGTAGATGGAGTGGGAATTCAAGGGCATTGGAAATTGGAAAGCCCATCATTGGAGGAGATTGAAAAAAGCATATTAGAATATTCAGCTTTAGGACTTAAGGTGGCTTTCACAGAATTGGACATTACGGTTTTACCAAATCCTTGGGATTTAAAAGGAGCAGATGTAAATCAGAATTTTGAAGGAAGCGAAAAAATGAATCCGTATCCAAAAGCATTGCCAGATTCTATTCAAAATAAACTTGCAGAGCGTTACGCATCGATTTTTAAGCTATTTTTAAAGCATAAAGACAAAATAAGCAGAGTGACTTTTTGGGGTGTTCACGACGGGCAATCTTGGTTAAACGATTGGCCAATAAAAGGAAGAACAAATTATCCGCTGCCATTTGACAAAGATTTAAAACACAAGAAAGCATACGATAGTATTTTAAAGCTGAAAGAAACTAAAAAATAGATACTTAAAAAACGCAAGTTTTAATGAATTAACAACAATCGGTTGTGAAATGAAAAATAATTTAAATAAAGAAAACTAAATTTGTATAATATGTTTTTTTGTCTAATTTTACACAACCGATTGTTTTTATTGTAATTCAACGCAATCTTGTCATTTCGACGAAGGAGAAATCACACTAGAAACTCCGCACAGAATGTCGTCAATCTTTGTCGAATCCCGCGTGTGATTTCTCCTTCGTCGAAATGACAAAAAAAAAGAAACTAACTAACTATCCAAAATGACCACAAACCCACGAATGACCAACATTTCACAAAAACTATCCATCAAAGAAAAAATTGGGTACAGCTTAGGAGACTTAGCTGCTAATCTAGTTTTTCAGACTTTGATGACATATCTGGCGTATTTCTATACCGATATTTATGGCTTATCGCCAACCGATTCTTCCATCATTATGTTGATCGTTGGTTTAATTGCAGCTTTTGTTTTTAATCCAATTATTGGGGTTTTGGCCGACCGAACAAGTACCAAATGGGGAAAATTCAGACCTTGGATTTTAATAACCGCAATTCCGCTTGGAATCGTGGCGTTGTTAGCATTTTCAACTCCCGATTTCTCTTATAAAGGGAAAGTTATTTATGCGGTTGTAACGTATACTTTACTGCTTCTTTTTTATGCAGGAAACAATCTGCCGTATTCTGCCTTAAGCGGAGTGATTACGGGCGATATGAAAGAACGAAACAGTATGTCGTCGTATCGTTTTGTTGCAGTCATGTTTGCACAATTTTTTGTTCAGGTTTTTATGCTTGGTATTATCAAAAGTGCTGGAAACGGAGATAAAGCAGTCGGAATCGAAAAAGTAATGACGGCTTTGGCAATTATCGGCACTATTATGCTTTTAATTACATTTTTAACGACCAAAGAAAGAATCATTCCAAAGCCGGAACAAAAGTCAAGTGTCAAAGAGGATTTAAGCGATTTAATCAAGAATAGACCTTGGATAATTATGCTTTCGCTGACAACTTTGGTTTTTGTAACTCTGGCAATGAAAGGCGGCTCATATGTGTATTATTTTGAAAACTATGTAAATAAAGACGAGCTAGCTGTTTTTATTCAACCTATTTTAGATT